>ENA-UOJJ01000342-UOJJ01000342.1-human-gut-metagenome-genome-assembly--contig:-CS66-NODE-342-length-82129-cov-8.136925_pt1 | contig 82129 bp, 71 predicted proteins | sample MGYA00242343_ERZ723890 | MGnify/ENA metagenome assembly ERZ723890
TGCGTTTCCGCCGCAACAGTTGGTATGATACCACTGTTGTGCGGATCTGTCAACAGTTTTTTTCAAAATTTTTAAAGTTTTTTCTTAGAAGTCAAAACTTTCGTGTTTATTACTTTTATATCTATAATTCAAGCAATATGTTCAATCCAATCTTGTCCCTATATAAAAAACAAGAGCATACGGAAAACACGGTTTCCAATACACTCTTGTTGTCTGAACTTTATTTTTTCGCTATTATCTAATTATATGTAGAAATCTCTTCTGAATCTCTATTTTGTTTTAAGCATATATTTCTGTGACCACTTGCCATAAACTGTTTTTTTGCCAGATTTCTTATATGCCCGAACCTGAACATAATACCTCTTTCTTCTGGACAGTTTGCTGATCGTCTTCTTATACTTACGCTGTCCTTTAACAGTCATCACTTTTACACCGCTCTTCATAGATTTTTTCTTACAGTAACGAATCTGATAACCTGATGCATCCGATATTGTATACCACCGAAGATAGATTTTTCCCTTTCCACTACTTGAATACCAAGAAGAAATGCTTCCCTGATCCAGTTGTCTTTTCGCAACATAATCATCCTTATATTTCTTACCACACTTCTCACATGTATAGAGACGGTATCCTTTCTCAAAATAAGTAGCATCTACCCATTTGCTGCTGTAATCATGATTACAATTTGCCTGACTCAAAGAAGAAACAGAGAAAACATATTTTCCCGTACTCTTATAAGATTTTCCCCATGCATATCCATTTATTTGCATATAATATTTTCCAGCACTCAGCACAATATTCTGTGAGTCTTTACGATATCCAACATTGCTGTTCCATTCATTATCATCTGTTTCCCATATTTCTTTTCCATCTGAATCAAAAATTCTTATACAATAATATCGCATATAGGATGTTATATCAATTGCTATTGTCTGATCTTTTGGAACGCTAAAAATATAATTATCAAAATCGTCGTTTTCTGAAATCTGTCCTATATATTTTTTATTCCATGAAATTTGTTTCGCAGTTTTAAAATCATTATCATCCCCATCAAAAGATACACCTGATCCTGCAAAAGAAGTATTGCAAACATATTTTCCAGTAGATTTATAATAAGTTCCCCAATCATATCCATTAATCTGCATATAATAGGTTCCTTTTTCCAGATACAAATCATAAGAATCGCTGCGATATCCTACGGTTGAAGTCCACTCATTTTCACTTGTATACCAAATTTCTTCTCCATCTGAATTAAAAAGTTTTATGCAATAGTACTGCATATATGATGTCATATCAAGTTTTACGCAGCCAACCTGTGATAATGTAAATTTGTATGTATCAAAATCATCATTTACAGATATCTGCCCTACAATTTTATCTCCAATCGCAATATTGTTTGCATCTGCAAAAGAATTATCATCTTCTCTGTTTGTCACACCAGAAGAAGTAAACGATGTACGACAAGTATACTCTCCAGTACTTTTTTGATATGTTCTATATGCATATCCATTTATCTGTATATAATAAGTTCCTTTTTCCAGATAAATATTATACTCATCACGTCGATATCCTACTGTCTCATTCCAGTAATTCTCATCTGTATACCAGATTTCTGTTCCATCTGTCTCATATATACGTATACAATAATTTTTCATATATGCTGTCATATTAAGACTAATACATCCGGCACTGTCCAGCTGGAACTGATAATTATTATAATCTTTGGTTTCTGTAATACTTCCATTCAACGTATCACCCATGTTGATCCTGCTTGCAGTAGCAAACGTATTATCGGATGCCGCACGCGGAACATCCACCGCTGATGCATGACTTGTACACGGCACTGCACTCATTGCACAAAAAGCTGCCGCAAGTACAAAAGCTTTAAAAAATCTTTTCCCTTTTCTCATGTTTTCCTCCTTTATTTGTTGTCCTTTCAGTTTATTTTTATGCCGAAATTTTCAGCACATTTATACAAAATATGATAGCATATACGCATTTCTTATTCAATTCCTTTCTGAATTTTTATAATGCTTTATCCTCAAAGATTTTAAATGTGCAAATAAACGTCATAAAAATAGTTTTGTAAAAAAAGTGTGTTCATAGAAGTGTTATATTTTATTTGAGAGCAAAAAAGACCGACTCACAGTGACGGCAACAAATTTCCATCACTATGATTCGATCTCTTTCGGTTTCACATTTTGTATTCTGGCCGAAAACGCATTTCCGCTTAAGAGACCCCTGGCAAGCCAGGAGCTTTTGGCAATGTGCAAAATGAACAATTCCCAAGAAGGCACTTTCACGTGCCCTTTGGGGAATTCGTTCATTTGCACACATAATAATACTATTCACTTGCAAACAGCATCTTAATAAAACATGCGATATTTCCATTCCTTACATCCGCCGGGGAACTATCGGTAATTCTCTATTTTTTCTTGTATTTAACCTTCTTCCCTGCACTCTTCATTGCTTTTTTCAGCTTGCCAAAATTCTTTGCCGTCATTTTCTTCGGAACAGTCACTTTTGCAGTTGCTTTAATTCCTTTGAATGCCTGCGAGCCAATCTTAACTGCATTTTTGTTCTTGAAGGTGATACTCTTCAGTTTGCTGTTTTTATAGAAGCTCTTTGTTCCGATCTTGCTGATATTTGTTCCGAGAATCAGCGTCGTCAATTTTTTATTGTTCTGGAATGCTTTTGCTGCAATTTCCGTTACTTTAAAGGTATAGCCATCTTTCGTAACGGTTGCCGGAATGGTGATCTTATTTCTTTTTTTCCTGGTTCCGGTTACTGCAACCGTTCCTTTTTTTGCATCGGATTTGGTCACTTTATAGCTGATTCCTTTTCCGTCGGTAAATACCGTTCCCTTTTTCGGTACCGTTTTGACAGTATCCGGTGCCGGATTTGGATTTGGTGTCGGCGTTGGCGTCGGATCTGGTTTTTGCTGTTCTGCTTTTTCCGTCAGAGCTTTTCTTGCCTCTTCCAGTTCTTTCTTTGCTGCGTCCAACTCTTCCGGTTGTGCATCTGCTCGATCCAGCATCTCTTTCGCCCGTTTCAGTGCTTCCTGATATTTGGCTGCACTTTCAGAAGTGTATTTTGAAAGATCGAATTTTTCAGACACCTTTATCTCTTCCGTCAGAGTTTCTTTGCATCCTGTAACTTTTTTCAGGTAAGCATTCTGTGCACTTTCCAGCTCAGCTTTTGCCGCATCCAGTTCTTCCTGACCAGCCATGACATCACCGTATACCGCTTTTGCTCTCACAGACGCATTCCATAATTCTGCCAGTTCATCTGTGTTTGCAGATGCATAAGCAAAATCAGCTTTTGTATTTTTCAAGATCGTTTTTGCTTCCTCATATGCATTTTTCAGGGCACTTCTGTCAACGCTCTGGTATACTTTCATTTCACAAATTGCATATTCACTTGCTTTTCGCTGTACACCCTTCATTCTGACATAGCGTGCGGATGTTTCTGTAAAGCTGTCTTCAGTCCATGCTTTTTCATTGCCGCTGACGGATTTTACTGTGCTCCAGTCGGCACCATCGTTTGATACCTGAATGTCGTATGCTGTCGCATAACGTCCTGCTGCCCAGTCGATCACAACCTTGGATACCTTTCTTTCTCTTCCAAGGTCAATCATCAGGAAATCATCATTTCGGTCAGAAGAGCACCATCTGGATTCGTAAGAGGTACTTACTCCGCTTGTTCCGGTTACATGTCCGTCTCCGTCGGTTGCCTTCCATGCCGGATAGAGACGCATCTCATCCCCTTTGTAGCCTTTGTTGCCAAGATCGGTATATGCTCCCCGGTTTCTCGCCACATCCACAAGCGTTGCACCAACATTTTCTGCTGCCAGTTCTTCTGTGGACAGTGCTTTGTTATATGCTTTGATATTTCCAAGGTAACCGGAGAAATTCTTTCCGATCTCATTTAACGGGAACACAAAGGTGCTGCGGTAATTGTTGTCTGCATCTGTCCAGGTACTTGCACCGAGTGCACCATTGTTCTCCGGATCGCTGGCTGCCGCATAAAGAATCTTTTTAAACACACCATCTACATACAGTTTTGTTGTCTGATACGTTCCTACGACCGTGATCCGGTGCTTTTTATTCTTTTCTACCTGATACTCAAAGGACTGATTAAAATAATCGCGGTTCAGGCTCAGGGAACCATTGATACCCGCAAGCTGCAGTCTTCCGTCATAACCGGAAAACAGAGAGGATTCTTTCGTATTCTTTTCTGTACCGTCCAGATATACATCAAAACTCATCGTATATGGATAACCAAGTGTCGTCAGTGGTGTACGGATAACTGTATTGCCATCAAATTTCAGATAGGTTTCGCCGTCTTTTTCTGCTTTTTCTCCACCGCTCACCTGTCCGTTGTAAGCATTTCCGCTGGCATCATAAATGATTTCTCCATCCGCGGATAAGTTTGCAAAATCATAGTCCAGCACTACATCTGAAACACTTTCCATATCATAGGAAATAGCAGTTCCAGGTCCCTCGCGTAATGCATCAAAGGTCTGCTCATAGTTTACAAAGCTTGTTTCTTTATTGCTGCCCCAGGTTTTCTGTGATACCATGGCTACCGCACGCAGATAACGCTCATTCAGATCGGCTTCTGTGATACCCTCGCGGTTCTCATCGCCCCAGAGTGCTGTCTTGGCTCCAAGTACCTGCGGATCACCTTTATCCGTCTTCACTCCGCCGCTGAACACAGACGGATCCCAGTTATAAAAAAGATTATTTTCCTGGATCATATCTTTGTGATAACGTCCAGGTGTATTATAAAGATATGTCTGCGGTACATTGATAAGACGGAAGCCTTCTGCCAGTCTCGCACTCGGACTGTCCTCTGTAGCAGACCACATATTCAGGATAATATTATTATTTACCTTTGTATTTCCCTTTAAGACTTCCATCGCTCCCCACATTTCCACTTCGACATCATACTTATCATGCAGATAGCTGTACATCTCATTCATGTAACGGCGGAAAGCTTCTTTATTTGCATCGGTTCTGTCCCAGTATTCATCAACACCTGCGTTGACATTTTTCGCATCAAAAACCGCATCAATTCCGTCAATTCCTCCGAGATATTCATCAAACAGTGCTTTCATAAAGATTCTTGCATTGATCGCATTCTGTCTGATCTGTGCATTGCTGCTCTGATCATCCAGTGCCAGGAGTTCCCAGTTTCCAGGGTTGTGAATGTAGAAAGAAGCTCCCTGTTTTACATTTCCGTCTGCGTTCAGATAATCTGCCGCCTTCAGATAGCCGTATTTTACAAGTGATTTGATCACTTCTTCCTGATGGTCATGAACATATTTGGTGTAAGCTGCGGAATGTCCCGGTGTATCTAACTCCGCTACAACCTGAATACCGCATGCCTTTGCTTCTTCGTTCATCTTGCGGAATTCTTCTTTTGTATAGTAAAGCTCACCGCTTTTACCGGTATGTACATTATAATAGTAGTCATAGCGATCCTCACTGTCTCCTGTTTTTACAAATTTGGACTTTTGTGTTGCAAGAGACGGAAAAAGTTCTGATTCCAGTCTGTGAGAAGCCTCGGTATCTGCCCAATCCTCATATTTTGCAGAATACGCTGGATCTGACCACTGATTATCATTGATATGAAGCTGCATCTCATTCAGTTTGTACCATTTCATGATTTTTGTATAATCATTCAGGAATGATATTCTTGTAGGGATACGGGCAATGTCAAACATCACGCCTCGCATCTCATATGCCGGATAATCACGAATCACACCTTTTGGCACATTTGCATGTTCACTGTCCTGATAAAGGATCTGTTCTACGGTCACAGTACCGTAAAGAAGTCCTGTTTTGGTGGAAGAATAAATTTTCAGTCCAGCATCGCCATTAACCATCAGATAACCTTCTTTTCCGACATCATAGACATCTTCTGTCTGTGATTCCAGATAAATATCGTTTGTGCCGGCGCTTGTTCCTTTTACAATCTCCAGATCTAGACCACAGATATCGTGGATATCACTCTGCATTTCTTTTGCCGCTTCTTCCGCATCAACCCCAGCCGCATCATTTACCACGATCCTGGACTGCTCTGTCAGTTTAAAATTGCCTTCGTAGCCATACCATTCCTGAATGGTCGGCAGGACTTTTGGCATTGGATTTGGATTGCTCACTTTTTTGAACAGTTCCGGATACTTGTCCGTGTTGCCTTTGACAGTTACCGTCACATTTTTCTTTGCTGTATTCTGCGGGTCATTTTTATTGGTCGCTTTTAAAATAACATTAAAAGAGCGGTCACCAATTCTCATTGCAGATGCTTTTCCATCTTCCGTGAGCAACTGATCCAGCTCACTTCCATATATGGAAATATCATACTGTTCAGAAGTATTTGGAATCACCAGTTCTTCCTCATTTGCTTCCACAGTCAAGCTGGACAGGTTCTTCAATACAGAAGCTGCCGTCTCAATCATTCCGGACTGTGTTCCCATGATCTCGATCTCACGCACGGAAATACATTTCCAGCCATTGATATTTCCTTTTTTAAAATAGAAACGTACATATCGTTTTAATTCTGCCTTACTCAGATCCGAGGCATTGATCACATCCGGATCGTTTCTCTGTACATTTGCACTGTCACGCGACAGTTCATAAACCGTTTCCCAGTTGGCATCTGCCCCGTTGGAATCACTGGTCTGGATCTGATATTCTGTACTCCATGCCTTCAAATTAAAATAAATATTGATCGATTCAACGTTTGTTGTCGCTGCGGAAAGATCGATCACCAGCCACTGTGGATTGTCACGGTTTGTACCCATATCACCGGAAGACCATCTTCCGGAGTCTGATGTTTTATCGCCGTCAACGGCTTTGTCTGCACTCCATGTTGCTGATTCATTTGCAGAAGAAGTAACTTCTTTATTGAGTGCTACGTTTGCTGCCGCTGCCTGCACTTTCAAAAGACCGGCTCCCATTCCGGCAAGATTCGGTGTAAACAGACTTTCACACAACAGAAATGCTGCCAGAGCACCTGCTGCTATACATTTTTTCTTTTTCATTCTGTCTCCTTTCTTATTTCCTCTCTGTTTTTTTATAACGATACCGTATTATTATATCTGATTTTGTCTATTTTGTACATGGTTTTCGCTGGTTTTCTAAAAAGCAGAAACAAAATGCTTGTTCCCCATTTCCACACTCGACGTTTTTTGCAAACACAAAGGCTCCCATTCCATCCAAGGAACAGGAGCCTGCATCTCTTTTCATTTCTATTCTTCTTCCAGATCTTCCACGTAGCTTTCAATCAGCAACGATATCAGATCTTTGCACTTAATACACTGCTTTCCGACACCAAGCCTTGCTTTCACATCATCAAATGTTCGACCTCCCTGCTGTACCGCCTGTTCGATCTGTCCGGCCGTCGTGCCGGTACATTCACATACTACATAATTACGGTTCATTCTGCTCTGTTTTCTCCCCTTTCACTTCCACTGGTTTTGCAAATTCTTCTGTCATCTCACTTTTCATTTCTCTGCCATTGTCTGCTTCCAGTTCAAACCAGAATTCTACGCCATTGTCATAATTTTTCACGCCAAATTTCTGATGCATGGAGTCCATGATCGCCTTGACAATAGAAAGGCCGATTCCGCTTCCGCCGTATTCTCGCGTCCTTGCCTTGTCAACCTTGTAAAATTTGATCCAGATTTTATCGATATCTGCCTCCGGAATCGGTACACCGGTATTAAACACACTGGTGTGCACTTTTCCGTTTTCTTTTTTCATTTTGATCTCGATCACTTTATCAAAATCCACATGATTGATTGCATTGGATACAAAATTTGTCACAACTTCTTCGGTCTTAAATTCATCTGCCCATACATAATGGCTTTCCGTCTCTTCAAACAGAATTTTAGCACCTTTCTGATCAGCCAGAAGTTCCGCTGAATGTACAACCGTCCGAACCAGTTTTGTCAGATCAAAACGTTCAAATACAATGGCATCTTTTCCGGATTCCAGATGATTGAGTGTCAGCAGTTTTTTAACCATATTGTTCATCTTCGCCGCCTCATCCATAATGACCTCACAATAGAAATCACGGCTTTCTGCATCGTCATTGATACATTCTTTCAGTCCTTCTGCATATCCCTGGATCAGTGCGATCGGCGTTTTCAGCTCATGCGAGACATTGGAAAGAAATTCTTTTCGCATCTCGTCGATCTGGATCTTTTCTTCGATATCATTCTGCAGCTGATTATTCGCTGTTTTCAGCTCCGAAATCGTCCTTTCCAGCGTCTCTGACATCTGGTTGAAATGCTCGCCCAGCTGACCGATCTCATTCTGACCGCCGCTGGTATATTTCGCATCAAAATCCAGGTCTGCCATGCGTTTGGAAAGCTCCGTCAGCTCTTGAAGCGGTGTCGTGATCTTGCGTGACATCCAGGAGATCAGGATCATGCTGACTGCAAGGCCGATCACAATAAAATAGCCAAGGAATTCATTGGAAGTCCGCACACTGTCACGGATGCTCTCCATCGGGATCCGCATCATAAAATAATAGCCGGTGTTAAAGACTCCCCAGATTTCCAGATAATCCACTTTGTCTTTAAAATCCTGGGTTTTCTGAATAACATAATTATCATTTTCTTTAAGTACTTCCGTCTCAGACTTGTCAATCCCCATCAGATAGCCCCAGAGCCGTCCCTGAAGTTCCTGTTTCTGATAATTTTCGGTTCCATAAAGAAGCGGCACAAACTCATCCGTCAGAATGATCGCACTCAAATTATAGCGTGTACAGTATTCGGAAAGGGTGTTTTCGAAATCATCCATCAGGTAATCATCTACATCTTCTACTTTATTCATATTATCATAAATACGCTGAAGTGCCGCTTCCTTTTTTGCCACATAATAACGCTCCAGCAAAAAATTATTGGTACACCAGTTTGCCAGAAACACAAATCCAATCAGACCGATAAAAAGTACCGCGATCTGCGTTTTCAGCGATTTTCTCATGGTTCATCCACCTCAAATTTATATCCCATACCCCAGATGGTCTTGATATAGTCTGCATTTTTTCCAAGTTTGCTTCTCAGCTTTTTCACATGCGTATCGATGGTTCTCGCATCACCGAAATAGTCATAATTCCACACACTATTCAGAATCTTTTCTCTGGAAAGTGCGATGCCCTGGTTTTCCATAAAATAGCTCAGAAGTTCAAATTCTTTGTAACTCAACTCCACACTCTTTCCATCTACCAGAACCTGATGTGCTGCTTTGTTTACCTCGATCACGCCGGCTTTTAAGATTTCTTCTGCTGCCAGTGTGTTGGTTCTTCGAAGAATTGCCTCTACTCTTGCAACCAGAATCTTCGGGCTGAACGGTTTGGATATGTACTCATCGACACCCAGTTCGAATCCCAGCAGCTCATCTCTCTCATCTGATCTTGCTGTCAGCATAATGATCGGCACTTTTGAATACTGCCGGATCTCACGGCATACCTGCCATCCATCCATTTTCGGCATCATAACATCCAGAATCACCAGTGCAATATCTTTTTTCGAAAAGAAAACATCGATCGCATCTGCCCCATTTTCTGCCTCCAGGACTTCAAAGTTTCGCTTTACCAGGAAGTCTTTGACCAGTTTTCTCATCCTGCTTTCATCATCTACTACTAAAATCTTCAATTTGTCCATTGTTTTCTCCCACCTGTCACTTTTTCTTTCATCGTAGCAGAGAATTATGTCCGTTTTGTGAATATCCATCTCAAAACCAGAAGAACTTCCACTGAATGCGACTGCATCTGCATACAGAAAATGCAGACAGAATCATCTGCCTGCATTTTCTGCTTTCCTATTTTTAATATGGTATTACAATGTCTTTCTTTTTAATTACTACTTTCTTTCCGGCACTCTTAACTGCTTTCTTGATCTTATTCAGATTTTTCTTACTGATCTTATAAGGAACCGTTACTTTTGCATTTGCTTTGATTCCCTTGAATGCATTTTTTCCTGCTTTCACTGCCTTATTGCCTTTGAAGGTAATATTTTTCAGTTTTGCATCTTTGTAGAATGCTTTCGCATCAATCTTGGTAACATTTGCACCGATCACAACCTTGGTCAGTCTTGCTTTCTTCTGGAATGCTTTCGCAGCAATCTGTGTTACTTTGAACGTATATCCATTTTTGGTTACCGTTGCCGGAATGGTTACTTTCTTGACATTTTTCTTTGCAGCTGTCAGACCCGTTACCTTTACTGTACCATTCTTTGCATCCGATTTCGTCACTTTGTATACAAGTCCGCTCTTCTGATCGGTAATCTTGCTTCCCTTGGCCGGTACTTTTGCTGTATCATCTTTACCCGGTGTAGGATTTGGGGTAGGGGTCGGATTCGGTGTCGGGGTCGGATCTGGCGTTGGAGTTGTCTTCTTAACCAGAGCATCGGCTGCCTGTTTCAGAGTATTAACTGCCGCATCGACTTCGGCCTGTGTTGCGTAAGTATCTTCCAGTACCGCTTTTGCTGCTGTCAGAGCCTGTTCAAAGCTTTTTACGCTGTCATCGGTGTAATCCGCTTTGTTTACTTTTTCTGCCTCAGCAACTGCTGCGGTCAGTTTTGTCTTGTCTGATTTTGCCGGTTCTTCCGTGCTCAGTGCTGCTTTTGCTTTTTTCAGGTTCTCCAGTGCTCTGGCAAAATCTGCTCCTGTTGCACCTTCTTTTTTCAGCAGTTCTTCTGCTTCTTTTACCTGTTTCTGATAGTTTGCAATGCTTCCTTCGCTGTATCCTGTGGTATCAAAGTTCTGATATCCGGTAAGGACTCTTGTCAGCTTGTCTTTTGTTGTTTCCAGCTGTGCTGCAACATTGGTCAGGTTTGTGTATGCCTGGGAATATGCTGCTGCAGTGCTGTCTGCGTTATCCAGTACCTTTTTTGCATTTGCCAGGGCATCTGCAAAGAATGTCCAGGTTTTGCCGGTGTAGTCTTCACTCTTGTAGTTTACATAAGTATTATATGCTTTCTGTACATCTGCTTTTCCATAAGCAGCATACAGATTCAGTTCTGCGATAGTTCCGTGTTTTCCGGCATTATCACTTCCTGCATCTTTAATGACGAGTTTCACTTTCTTTGCTTCGATCGGATCAAAGTCTGCAAATTTTTCAGATGCATCATTTGCCCAGGTACCGTCTGTTACAACGGTTGTCTCGGTTCCGTCTGCTTTTGTAACAACGATATCATATTTGAAGATACGGCCGTTTGCACTGTTCTGTCTTGGCAGACAGGAAAGTCTGCTGATCGTCTGAACTTCCGGCAGTGTTACTTCAAAGTAATGATTGTGTGTACCGGAAATGACATCCGGTGTACGCCAGTTTGTATGCCAGAATGTAGTGTCATCTCCGTCGATTGCATTCTGTGCCGATCCTTCGGAACTCTCCTGGCTGCAGGCAGATACTGTCCAGCCCGCTCTGGAAAGAGCATTTCCGCTTTCGGATACGGTAGTCGGATCTGCACTTACCGTCAGTTCGTCTACCAGACCTTTGAAACTATTGGTCTTGCTTCCGATGTACTCAACCGGAAGTACCAGTGTGGCAACTTTTGAACCGCTTGTCTTTGTCTCGTTGTCCAGAGTTGCGGATGATACATATTTATTGTTTACATAAAGCTCTGCTTTGTCTTTGTAACCATTGATGGTCAGGTATACCCATTCATCTTTTGGCAGTTCGTAATCAAAGGAATAATCATATCCTTCTCTTGAAAATCCGACTTTTTCGGTATTCTTCTGGACTGCTTTGATCGCATAGGTGTTGAATTTTGTGTTGGTCTCGCAAAGAACCTGCTCACTGTTGTCGCTGGCTGCATCTCTCTTGACCCACATGGAAATGCTGCTGCCGGCTGTCTTTCCGCTTGTCGGTCCGACCATGTCAACCGGAGTCTCTACGTAGCTCTCGCCGCCGTTCAGTTTCAGTGCATTTCCGCTCTTGCCTGCTACTTCTTCTACATTCTTCTCGCTTACAGAATCATTGTTGTTTCCGGATTCATCGTAAACTTTTTCATCATCGAAGGAGTAATCGATCACATCATTGCCTACGGAATCTGCTTCGTAGTATGGATTTGTGTTCGGTGCAGTATCCACTTTTTCTGCAACGGCACGCATCTCGCTGTAAGTCCTGTCGGTTCCTTCGCCCCACATCTTCTCACTTAAGGACGGCAGCGGCTGGAAGAAACGGTCAAAGTCATCGTATTCTGTGATACCGTTTCCGCGTGTACCGATCTGGTCATTCCAGATTGCATAAGTACCGCCGAGTACCTGTTTGTCTCCGGCTCTTAAAACAGTACCGCTGAAATTATTCGGTACCCAGTTGTTGTAAAGGTTCTGGGAATTCAGGTAGTCTGAATAATATCCTGCAGAAGGTACAATGTAAAGGCTTCCTTCCAGGGTATTGATCAGGTCATATCCCAGGTCATACATATTCTTCGGATTTGCATATCCGGTGTTCCAGATGTTCAGCTGTACATCTTTGGATGCAACCGGGGTTTTACCGTTTTTGTTGGAAAGGCTTCCCCACATACGGACGTCACGTCCTGTTCCCTGGATGTACTTGATCATGGAATCAGAGAAGCTTCTGAAATATTCATTTCCGCCGTTTCCGTGGAATTCGTCTGTTCCGATATGTACCGTGGTGTCTTTGTCAAATACCGGATCATCACCTTTGAAGTACTGTGCCCATACGGATTTGGCTGCATCCAGTGCACCATCTTTTCGGATGTCCAGTTCCTCGATCAGATATTTATGATTGCCGCCTGCCTCTTTGGTCATAAGGTTCGGGAAGGCTCTTGTGATCGCCAGGGCATGTGCCGGCATATCAAATTCCGGAATGATGTTGACACCCATGGTTCTGCTGTCTTTAATGAAAGAACGGAACTCCTCTTTTGTATAGTATGTATCTTCTGATGTCAGATTTGGAATTTCAGATTCCAGACGGAAACCTGCATATGCATTCTCTACCGCTTCATCAATCGTAGCGTAATCTTCCAGGAAGATCAGGTTGTCGGACAGGTGCAGATGGAAGTTGTTCATCTTGTACCATGCCATGTTCTTTGCAAATTCCTTTACGGTATTGAAATCAAAAGCTTTTCTTCCGACATCGAGCATAAACCCACGCACTTCGTACTTCGGATAATCTCTTGTGATACCTTTCGGAATCGTTGTTTTGTTCTGTTTTAAAATCTGCAGTGCACTGATCACGCCCCAGTATGCACCGGTTGCTTTTTCTGCTTCGATCTTTACGCTGTCACCGATCGTCATGATATAACCTTCTTCGTCAAGACCCTGGTCTGTGCTGTTCAGTGTCAGATAAAAATCACCTTTTTTGGCATCGGATTCGCTGCCTTTTACGGTCTGGATATCGTTTCCTGTGATATCTTTGTAATCTTCTGCAAACTGTTTTGCCGTTGCTTCCAGTCCGTCTGCATAAACAATCTTACTGCTGCTCTGGATCACGAAATCACCTGTCTCGCCATGCCACTCCTGCAGTGCCGGGATGACATCCGGTTTTACATTGGCTCCTTCTGCATCTGTATAACGTCCCGGAACCGTAATGGTAAACTCTGCGGACTGTGCTTTATCTGTGCCGTCTGCATTGCTGATCTGGTAAAATCCTTTTACGGTCTTGGTCTGCAGCGGTTTGTAAACGGTGCCGTCACTTCCGATGATCTGCTCATAATCTGCATCAAACTCTACCGTATATCCTTCCGGAACGGTCGGCATCGGAATCTTTGTCGTATCTGCTGTAACGGTCGGAGCAGTCATAGAATCCGCAATCTTTGCAGCCTGTGTTCTGGTATCTGGAATATCACCTTCGTATACCTGCAGTTCCCATACAGAAATTGCATTCCAGGTAACTCCTGCATTGGTCGGTTCAATCTTTGTAACATTTAACCGCAGGAATTTTCCGGTAACTGCAGTATCCAGTGTAATCTTGTCCGTTGTCGTTGCCGGTGCCTGTGTTGCAGTGTATACATTCCTCCAGGTCTGACCATCATCGGATACCTGCAGTGTATAATTAACTGCATTGTTTCGCTGCCAGTTAATAACAAAACTCTTCATGGTCTTTGCTTCGTCCCAGGCAAGCTGTGCCCATGAAGTATTACTCTGATCATGTGACCATCTGGTGTTCATATTGCCATCATTGATCTTTGCAATTCCGTTTCCACTCTCAGAGTTGGACGCTGTTGCCGTTGCACTCAATGCCAGGTTGGTATTCTCTGCTGCATTTGCTGCAAGCGGCGGGAGCTGTACAGAAGCAAGGATCATGCTCGCTGCCATGGCCATAGCACCGATCTGTTTCATTTTTTTCTTAAACATAAACTTCCTCCTCTTCGTTATGTTGTTAAATGTTGCTAAAAACATATTTAATTTTAACATGATTTTTTAAAAAAGTCCACACATCTTATCTAAAACGCATACAAAATGCAGCACAGTTAAAAAAGATAACAAAAAAAGCCCGATAAAATCGGGCTTTTCAGGATGGACCCGACTGTAGCAATGTCGAACCCCTATCTACCGTGTTAGATTCAGATGTTTCTGTAATTTCTGTTAATGCATCTAGGTCAATAGATGTTTTATCATCTGAATAATACCATGTAATCACCAGACGGTCATTATACACATATATCTTATCTACAAAATATTCAAGCACCCGATTTCGTGTATCTTCATCGTCAAAATCTGCTTTCGCATACATTTCAAAATATTTCTTTATACTGTTTTCATCTTCAACAAGTGCCTGTTTCAACTTTTCAGTTTCAATGGCTTCTTCAATGCCCGTCTTTTTATTCTCTAGCTCTGTAAGCCTGTTTGTTACTGCATCTGATAAAACACCCTTTTCAATAACCTTGATAAGATTATTGATTCCTCTTTCTGTTTCTTTCAGTTTACTTTCCAAACTTGCTATATAGCCATTATCAGCATATAAATTTTTATAGTAAGATGCTATATCAACCGCAAGACTTACTAAGTTTTCTTCATCTTCCAATAAATCCCGAAGTAGCCACACAACATGAACTTCTAATGTATCTTTGGGAATATTTTTCAAGTTGCATATGTGTTTTCGATGATTCTTGCAAGCGTAGTAATAATGAATTTTTCCTGTTTTTGACGTACCTGACATTCCATGCATTGTAGTTCCACATTCACCACAAAACAATTTGCCTGTAAGCCAATAACGAGGCTCCTCTGTATCATCATTTGCCCCTCTTGCTTTATGTTTATTACGTTCAAATCTTTTTTGTGCTTCCGCAAACATTTCATCAGAAATCAATCTAGGCATCCCGTCTAGTACTACAATATCAGAATATTGATAGATACCTATATATGCCTTATTTTTTAATATGTGCCTTAATCCATTCACATTAAACTTTCTGCCGAGAGTTGTCCGTATTCCTTGTTTGTTTAGTTCTTCTGCTATTTGTGTCAGTGGTTTCCCGTCCACAAATTCTTTAAAGATACGCTGTACTATCGGAGAAGTAGTTTTATCCTCAATATAATGCTTGGTATCATCAACTGTATATCCTAATGTCTTATGTCCGTTATAGAGTGCTTTCTGGGCATTATACCGCATTCCACGTGTTACATTCTGCCTTAACTGCTTTGAATAAAATTCTGCCATACTGTCCATGATACCCTCTATCAAAGCTGATTCTGGTGTATCTGTTGGTGTAATTTCAGCAACATATTCAATCGCACAGCCAGCATCACGAATTGTTCGTTTTGCCATTGACAAAATATATCTATCTCGTCCCAATCTATCTGTTTTCCATAGAATCAAAACAGCAGGCTTGATTTTTCCGACTTCTGAAAGCATAAGCTGAAAACCTGGTCTATCTTCCCTAGTTCCAGAAATAGCTTCATCGCTGTATTCCTTAACAATAGTATAACCATGTTTTTCTGCATATAAAACAGCCTGTTCCCTCTGTTGGTCAATAGACGCTTCATTTTGAGCGTGACTGCTGAAACGATAATAAGCAATCGCATAGTTATTATTATTTTGTTTAAATGCCTTTGCCAATCATATCACCTTTTCTTGCATTTCTTGAACTATGATTATACCTAAAAATTCTTCATTTATCAACATATATCAACATAAATAAAAGAACAGGGAGCAAAGACAGCGTCCTGACCCTCTGTTGGAATCAAAATAAAAAAGCACCCATAAATGAGTACTTTTTTCATTTCGATTATTCGTCCCACGGTGTATAACCACGTCTTCTTTCTGCAATCTTAGATTCTTCCTGTTGTTGATTTTCATATGCTGTCGTTGTTGTTCTCTGCCCTCGCATTTGTCTGTATTTTCGACCATCTGCAATTAAACTTTTTTGTTCCTCTGCTTCAGCATCAAGAGCCTTTTTTTGAGCATCTTCTTTAATCTGAAAATCCGCTTCTCTTTTTTCCTGTTCTTTCTTCTTTGCTGATAACTCTATTTTGTCTTTTAAGAGCTTTTTCTGTCCTTTAGCTAAATTCTCTTTAGCTGTCTTTAAAAGCTCTTTTTCAGCCTCCTGTTGCTCTCTGATAGTATCAAACTGACCTTTAATAATATTCATATGTGTTTCATTCAAAGCCATCTGATAATCTGTTTCAAATTTAAGCTGTTCCTTTTCATCTTTAAACTGTTCTTTTTCTTTATCCAATTCCTTTTTTTCGTGAACAAAATTTGTAGCATAATCAATAATAGTTTGAACATCATCAGCTTCTTCTTTTGCTGTTTCAGCAGACTTTTTCTTCATGTATTTATTCACACTCAAACCATTCTGTTTTGCCTTTACTTTTCGTTCTGCTCTATAATCAGAATCATATTTGTATCTGTCCCAATCAGTAATATCTAAATCGTCAAAATCCCAACCTCGTTCACGCATCATTCGAGGATAGTTTTTGCAAATACTTGCAAACATTTTAGAATCCGCTAAGTTCCCACAGTAATTTTCATTTTCATCTTTGGGAACATAAATTTTATGTTCATGTTCATTCGCATCTTCTTTTGTATCTGCATGAACCAAACCTTCGTCACGATGAATAGCAGAGTAACGTTCATTTTTCTTTGCAAAAAGCATTGGATAAAGTTCCGCCATAACTTCTTCGCTATCTCTGTAAAATTTTGCATTTTCTTCAACAGAAAGTTGTGCTGAATATTCCTCTGGTAATTTATAAATCACAGCAATAGCGATTGTAGATTTTTGCGGTAAAGAACGCTGAAAATCTTTACCTGTTTTTGTTTTTCCTGTAATTTTATAAGCGTTTGCTTCTTCGCAAAGTTCGTCCCATGCTTCACTTCCAAGTGTTCCATTTTCGTATTCATTAAGATATGAAAATGCTCTATCAAATGTATCTGATAATGAAGCACGTTCTTCGAGCATTTCTTTTAAAATCATCAAGCCATTTGCTCTATGTTTTCCTTGTGGTTCACCACGTGTCAATCTAAGCATTTGTGGCACAACACTATATCCCATTGTATCACCTCATTTTTTATTTTATATGTAAACCCAGTGTAAGTCCTCTGGGTTTACAAGTAAACCCATCGTCCCCCTGCGGGGCTTTTCTATTTTCAAGGTAACATATATTTTTTATAATGCAACCTCTGAAAATCAAAAAAATGATGTATCTTTATGACACACCATTTTCTTGTAAAATCTACTGATTTTGTGTATTGATATTATTACGTTTTTCAAGTAAATATTCATAAAAAGTCTGACCGTTTTGCAACATTTCTATTTTTGCAATTTTGATTAAATCAAGAGCTTCTTCAATCTGTTTTTGTCTTTCAATTTTCTCACGTTCTGCCTTTTCTTGACGTTCCAGTTTTTTCTGCTCTTTCTTCATTTTTTGAAGTTTTTCTTTTATCACATCAATGTCTTTCTGTAATTCGTCAGAAGTTCTTTTTTTACTCATCATCATCACCCCGTTCTTGCCTATTTTGCAATCCCGTTAAGAGACTATCAGCACTTGCTTTTGATTCAAAAACTTTCTTAATTTGGTCGTTATAAAGAATATAAGCAACTCTGTAATCTTCGTTTAAAATAATATCCTCTAAAGTAATTTCACCTTTTGCAATTCCGACCTTTAAGAAGTTCAAAGTATTTTTCGTATCATTCATTTTTCGTTCAGCTCTGCCACGCGTCCAAGCTTCATATCTTTCTCTGTAATATTCAATATATTTTTTACCAACGATAGTCGCAACGTCGTGAGGGTCATATTGATATTTGTTGTCATATTTAATATGAATCATGTATGCTAAAGAGTTATCATAAGAATAGCGTCCTCTATGTGGTTTTTCAATAAATTGTGGTTCAACTCCAACGAGAGGAGCAATTTCTTCAAGCGTTTTTCCCTCTGAAAATTTAATCAGAAAGTGAGCATGATTTGTTGTAAATTTCACATCATAAGTCATTGTGTATTCGTTCCATAATTTACTTTCATCTTTATCATGTTTCACTGCGTACATTTCCGAAATTTTGCACCCACCATTTTCCAAGCGAGTTTTGATAACATTTCCCATTTTTTCAATATCACCAAGAGTTGCTAAATCTGTATTAGCCCAATTCCAATGTTCTGGAAGAAAATCTTGTGCAATAAGAACACTTCCCAAGGTTGCACTTTTTCTTGCCATGTTATCACTTCCTTTCGCATATAATATAACATATGGGGATAATTAAGTCAAATTATTTTAAATATTCTTTAATTATCCCCATTTGTAAATGGCAAGAAATTGGTGGGTTTTCAAGCCTAAAGTGCCACAGGGTATCGACAAGCCCTACCCCGTGGCATTGTTACGTGGGGATAATTAAAAATACAGTTATTTTAAAATATCCCTTGATAAATAAGCGTTTTTAATAGGGATAATTAAAAAACAAAATATTTTTCAAGAGGTAAATGACTCAAAAAAAATGCAACCAAAAATGCAACCTTCTCAAAAAATGCAACCAAAAGTGCAACCAAACGCTAAATCTGTTGGAAGACAACAGATTTGTGGTTGCATTTTTTTATTTTGAAAAGTGCAACCCATATTTGGCAACTGCCCAATGGGCAGTGCCAAGAATGTTAATTATGGGATTTTAAATTAAGATATACATGAAAAAAAAGAACAGCTTTCACCATTCTCTTTTCTACAACATTCTGGGATTATAGGCGGTCATCAAGGTCACGGGTAACCCCAGACTTTGACTCGTCGCCATGCAAAAAACCTTACACCATATCTGATGTAAGGTGTTCTCTATATAAGCTATTAACACACTATGCTAGTCACTTACAGTATTTATTTGTTATTGATTGTTGCTTATTTTCTTACAGGTTTTCCTGTATGAATTTCTCATTTCTGATTTCTGATTCTTTGAGTTTTTCTTTTGAAATCATACTGATTCAACCCCTTTCTTTAAAAAATATGTATGGTGCTGACATTAGTCATCACCATACATGGCTTCGGATTTACGATGCACATTGATTTCATTTTCTTTTGCTTGAATGACATCTGGGTCGGATTCTTTGTTGTACAGAATAGTATCAACAAGATGCCATATGTCATCTTCAGAAATGTTGGTTTTACAGTATCCATATGTTTCAAAATCATATGAGAGTTTCTTATTGATTTTGTCATGTGTGATGTATTCATCTGTTTCCGGCACGTCGGGATATCTTGTTATCCATTTTTCATGCCATGTTTTCTGAATATCAAAATACTGTGACCGAATTTCCGGTTTTTTGCGAGCCAGAGCAAGACCAAATTTTTCATCATACATCGTAAGCCCTTTATCTTTTATATTTGCATAATAAAAGATATTGCTTATCTGTGACATGATGTAAAAAGGCAGTGCAACTTCAATAGTTGTATCTGTAGGTTTGATGTTTTCGAACATGTGTTGAGTTCTCCTTTCTCATTTCTTACTATTATTATAATAGGCTATGACGTAGAATCTTTTGTATTCTGCTTGTTCCGAGAATCATATGAAAGGGTTTTACAAATACCGATTTGTTAAATTCATATCCACATTATAGCATAAAAATAACGACACTGCATATCACTTTCGCAACATACAATGCCGTTACTTTTATTTTCTTCGATACACCAAACAAAACATATTTCTATATATGATAATATCATATACAGAGTTCGACTTGTTCAGCTTTAGTGGACCTGAGGGGAATCGAACCCCTGTCCGAAAGCCTATTCATCAAGGCATCTCCCATCACAGTCATTATTTTAACGTTCCCTCAACGGTGCACCTAATGACAGGTTCACAGCCTCAGTAGCTTCATAAGTTCTTCTGCCGCCGCAAAGCTTTGGCCACAGAGTGCCTCACAGGATTTGATGCCGGTTGGGGAAGCTGTGAGCAACCTCCTGCCGACAAGCAGCCCTTAGGCTGCTAACGCGTAATTATCTTCTGCGTTTATATTTAGTTTCCGGTTTACTGTGCGGTCCCGGCCCGCAGATGGCTTCCCTGACTGCAAAACCCCCGTCGAAACCAGTACAAGCCCTGGTTTGTTTGAAGATAATCTTACAGTGCAGTTTATTTTACACCTGAAATTCATTTTTGTAAAGTGTCTTTTTAAAATTTTCACTTTTTATTTTTCTTTGCATCTTTTTATCTCTGTGCGTTTTCCATCTTTACAGATTACGCACCTTAAATTCACGCTCTGCTTCTCTTCGCATATCTTTCTTTGCAATATCCTGTCGTTTGTCGTACAGTTTTTTACCTTTTGCAAGACCGATAGAGACTTTTACCAGACTGCCTTTAAAATATACTTTCAGGGGAACCAGTGTGTATCCTTTTTCTGCGATCTTTCCTTCGATCTTATTGATCTCATAGCGATGCATCAGCAGTTTTTTTACACGCATCGGATCTTTATTAAAAATATTTCCCTTTTCATATGGGCTGATGTGCATACCATAAATAAACACTTCGCCGTTTTCAATACGGACAAAGGATTCTTTTACGCTGCATTTTCCCATTCGCAGGGATTTAACCTCTGTTCCGTGAAGAGAAATCCCTGCCTCATACGTGTCTTCGATAAAATAATCATGATATGCTTTTTTGTTGTTTGCAATCAGTTTTATGGATTCTGCTCCCATATCTTTCCTCCCGTCTCTGACTTATCCCCAAATAGCTGCAGGCACAAAATCAATTGTTGCATTTTCTTTATCAGCATCAAGCACACGTACACGGATGCTCTGACCGAGTTTGTAAACCTTTCCAAGATCTGAGCCGACCATCTCATGGGTATTTTCATTATAATAATACCTGTCATCGTAAAGATTTGCAACATGTATCAGTCCCTCGATGGTATTTGGAAGTTCTACATACATACCCCAGGATGTAATACTTGAGATTACGCCTTCATATTCTTTGCCGATATGCTGCTGCATGTATTCTGCTTTTTTCATTTTATCGGTATCACGCTCTGCCTCATCTGCCCTTCGCTCCGTCTTACTGGAATGTTCTGCCACTTCCGGCAGGATCTCCTGATAATGTGCGATCCGCTCTGCATTTAATCTGCCACGCAGATTTTCCTTGATGATCCGGTGAATCTGCAGATCCGGATACCGACGGATCGGAGAAGTGAAATGCGTGTAATACTTCGCTGCCAGTCCGAAATGTCCGGTACATTCTGTCGAATACCTCGCCTGTTTCATGGAACGCAGGGTCAAACGACTGATCAGTGCCTCTTCCGGTGAATCTGCAACTCTGGAGAGGAGTTTCTGCAGTTCTTTTGGATGGACTTCGTCTTGGACACCTTTCAGTCCATATCCGAAATTGCGGATAAATTCTGCAAGTGCCTGGATTTTTTCCGGATCCGGTGTATCGTGGACACGGTATAAAAACGGAATTTCCTGCCAGAAATATTCGGATGCTACTGTCTCATTTGCAAGCAGCATAAAATCTTCGATAATCTTTGTCGCTGTATTTGCCTCGTATGGTCTGATATCAACCGGTTTTCCTTTTTTATCCAGGATAATCTTTGCTTCCGGAAAATCAAAGTCGATCGAACCGCGTGCATGGCGGTTTTTGCGAAGCAGTTCTGACAGTTCTCTCATCTTTTCAAACATCGGGACAAATTCCTGATATTTTTCGATTTCTTCTGCGTCCTGATCCTCCAGAATCTTCTTCACGCTGGTGTAGGTCATTCGCTGATCCACACAGATCACCGTCTCCGCAATCTGGCTGCCGATCACTTTGCCCTTCTCATCGATGTCCATCAGGCAGCTCAGTGCCAGCCGGTCGCATCCTGCATTTAAAGAACAGATGCCATTTGAGAGCCTTCTCGGAAGCATCGGGATCACCCGATCCACAAGATACACACTTGTTCCGCGTTTCTTTGCCTCCCAGTCCAGTGCACTGTTCTCCTGCACATAATTTGTGACATCTGCGATATGCACGCCCAGATGCCAGATATCTCCATCTTTTTCCAGTGATACAGCATCATCCAGATCCTTGGCATCTTCACCATCGATCGTGACCATCGGTACCTTTCTAAGATCCAGTCTGCCCTGCATATCTGCCTCACTGACCTCATCTTTCACTCGTTCTGCCTGATTGAGCACCTTTTCCGGAAATTCAAACGGAAGATCTTTTGCATAAACAATGGAAAGTACATCCGTCCCCGGATCACTGATATGGCCGATGATCTTTGTGATCCTGCCCTCCGGCTTTTTCTTGCTGCTGCCGTAAGAAGTAATCTCTGCGATCACCTTATGGCCGTTTACCGCACCTTTGGCACACTCCTGCGGGATAAAAATATCTTGAAGGATTTTCTGGTTGTCCGGAATCACAAAGCCAAAATGTTTGCTCTGTTCATAGATGCCAACCACTTCCTTGACCGTATGGGAGATGACCTGTGTGATGCGTCCTTCCTGACGTCTCCCGGTCGTCCCGGAGATCAGAGTCGCCTGAACCACATCTCCGTAAAAAGCATTGCCGATGTTTTCTTCTGAAACATAAATATCATCGTCTCTGCCTTCCACTTCAATAAAGCCAAAGCCTTTCGGATGCGTCACAAAGGTTCCGGTAACCGTCTTTTCTTTTGCAATTTTATACTTGCCTCTTTTGGAGATTTCAATCTTGCCCTCTGCCAGAAGTTCATTCAGGACCAGCTCCAGATCCGGCCGTTCTTCTTTTGACACCTGGAGGATGATAGCAAGCTCCTTAATCTTCATCGGTACATATATTTTATCGTTCATCAGGTCTAAAAGAACCTTTTTTCTTTTTTCTAACTGTTTGCTGTCCATGTTACCCTCCTTGTTCATCATGCGGGGAATCGGTGTGCTGTTTTTTCTGACCGGTAACGCTAAAAAACACCCTTGCAGTTACCAACCACAAGAGTGTTTTAACGTGTCATGCGTTCAAAAGAACCTGCCTGTGACAAATTCTGCAGGTTTCTTAGAAATTCAGATTCAGAACTATGGAAATTACGATAAATGCGATTGCAAGAAACTTTGTGGATTTCACAAGTGTTCCTTCCATAGAACGGCCTTTGTTCTTTCCCCAGTAAGTATCTGCTGCACCTGCAATAGCTCCCAGCCCTGCGGACTTTCCTTCCTGCATCAATACGATAACGGTCAGTGCGATACAATCCAAAATAAAGAGTATATTGATAACTGTTCTCAAGATTTCCACATTAACACCTCCTATACCAAACAAAAACAGTTTAGCATAGTTTGTATTTCTTTGTCAACTTAAATATGCTCTTCAATACGCAATAATTGGTTATATTTTGCAATTCTTTCGCTGCGGCACGGAGCTCCTGTTTTGATCTGTCCGGCTCCTGTGGCAACCGCGATATCTGCAATCATCGTATCCTCTGTTTCACCGGAACGATGCGAGATGATCGCAGCGTACCCGCTCCGTTTTGCAAGTTCGATCGCTTCAAACGCTTCCGTCAGCGTTCCTATCTGATTTACTTTGACCAGGATCGCATTGGCAGCCCCGAGTTTTATGCCTTTTCGCAGGCGTCTGGGATTTGTTACAAACAGATCATCACCCACCAGCTGTACTTTCTGCCCCAGTTCTTCCGTCAGGTGTTTCCATCCGATCCAGTCATCTTCAAACAGTCCGTCTTCGATGGAAAAAATCGGATATTTTTCAGTCAGTCTCTTATAATATGCGATCATCTCTTCTGTGGTGCGTTCTTTTCCTTCTCCTTCAAACCGGTAAATTCCCTGTCTTTCATCGTAAAGTTCACTAGCCGCCGCATCCAGTGCGATCATAATATCTTTTTTCATCTGATAACCGCTCTTCTCGACCGCTTCCACAATGACATCCAGAACTTCTTCTGAATTTTTCAGGTTCGGGGCAAATCCGCCCTCGTCTCCAACTCCGGTTGATAACCCCCGGACATCCAGAATCTTTTTCAGTGTGTGGTAAATCTCTGCACACATCTGAAGTCCTTTTGAAAAATTCTCTGCCCCAAACGGCATGATCATAAATTCCTGGAGATCGACGGTATTGGATGCATGACGTCCTCCGTTTAAAATATTCATCATTGGCACCGGCATCTGATGGGCAAACGTTCCGCCAAGATACTGATACAGCGGCAGATGCAGTGCCTTTGCCGCCGTCTGAGCTACTGCCATTGATATGCCAAGAATTGCATTTGCCCCCAGATTTTCTTTGTTCTCTGCTCCATCTATATGACAGAGTTTTTCATCAATTTTCCGCTGTTCCAGTACATTATCACCAATCACACAGTCTGCCAGGATCGTGTTGACATGTTCTGCAGCACGCCGCACGCCAAGTCCATTGTAACGTCTTTCCTGATCACGGAGTTCTACCGCCTCAAACTGCCCGGTCGAAGCTCCGGACGGCACAGCCGCTCTCCCAACAATATCTCCCTCAGCCAGTACTTCCACTTCTATCGTAGGATTCCCTCTGGAATCCAGAATTTCCCTTGCGTACACATCTTTGATTGCAATGAATTTCTGCATAAAAAAGACACACCTCCTTGTGGATAGTGTGTCCTTTTTGTTTTTCTTTATACATCGCTTTGCATATACAAAGACTGATCTGTTCTTGAAAAAGTTGATTATCCTCGAAAGGACAATTCACATTATCCTTATTCACTTTCTTAAATCTGCTCCCTTTGCTGATTTCAGCAATCGGGAAACTAAATAAAATCAATATTTTATTTGAAAATCGCCGTGTTTTCGGGGTTTTTACTATGTGGGAAAATAAAAAACCTTGGGATATGAGAAAAGTTCCCATATCTCAAGGTTTAATTTTTTCTGTTGGACGCTAATCATTTTTACCTTTTTCAGGATAATGAAGTTTGCCCTTTACATCGTATAAACCTTGCTATGATATTATAGCTAATTTTTATACAAATTTCAATGGTTTATCGCTTTTAATCATACAGCAAAAATTCCACACAATTAAGCATTATATCAAATGTCCTTATGCACATGTTCTTATTTTTTATTTCTCCAAATACCTTAATTAGTTCACTAAAGCCATCATGACCGCCACCCTGCTCCAGAAGATATCTCATCATACTTCCTTTTGCTTTTGGATTTTGTAATGCTGCCACAACCGTCATCCAAAAGTTCATGCCATTTGCTGAACCATTTATAGAACTAGGATAATATTGCTTTTTCATCAGGTTCAAAATATCATTTATATTTCCGTTTAAATCAATGCATTTTTGTACAAGCATCTGATTGCTTTCTAAATTGTCAACTCTGATTACTCGATCCATTTTTTCTATAAACACTTTTAATTCATCAATAGATTTTACCTTTTTGATTTCATTCAAGCTGTTCAGTTCATTTCTTTTTTCTACAGAATCAAAACTATATTCTTTAGCCTTGTGTACATCATTTTCCATATCATATTTATTACACAAATCCACATAAATTTCATATTCCGCAGAATCTAGTTTTTTCTCCCATCCTTTTTCCTCTAAACGTTCTAATTCTTCACACACCTTTTTAAAACATTCACTTTTTTCATTTTCCGAATAAAAATCACACGTTGCAAGGTAAAGATATATTCTTATTTTATAGTCATCTCCTTCTTTCCCTATTTTGCCAAAATAATTGTCATAAGAATCTACCATATTATAAAGAACATTCTCAATATCTTCTATTTTTCTACCTCTATATGCCAATCCTTCAGCAAATCGAAAATGGATTTCATTATAGCTCTCTATCTTTCCTTCTATTTCTCTATAATAATATTCAGCCATTTCAAAATTATATTTTAAAAGTATTTCTATAAGTTGTCCATGAACATCATTATCTATATGATATATATCCATTTTATTTGCAATTAAAATAATCCGATCTAAATACTCCTTCAATTGTTGTTCCGAAAGCCAGTTATTTTTAAGAAGTTCCTCCAATCCTTCTAATAGTTTATAATCTCCAATAGTATCTTTTCTTTCATTCATACGTAGCATTCCATTGCAAATTCCTTGCAATAATATTTCGCAGGAAACTTTCTCATCAATTTCTGAAATAATAAATGCTAACATAAACATTACATTACTTGTACTTTCGTAGCCTATATCCCGATAGTTTTTAGGATCATTCAACACCTTTAGAACAGAATTAGTTGCTAATTTTTTAAACCTGTCCAAATTATGTAATTTCATCATATGATAAACTATATATAATCCACCGTTTTTCATATTATAATTTAAATAATCCATTGTTCCTTTGACCAGAAGATCATCGTCTGAGCATACAGCTAACGCTTTGCCTAATAAAATCTGTATACAATAAATCGCATTCGATTTTCTATTCAAATAATCTCTTACCGCACTAACAAATCCTGAAATTGTAATCTTATTTTCCAACAGACTCATGTATTTCTTATACGCCTCAATATATTGTCTCACACTCGAATCAATCGGAACAATATCTATTAGATCATCAAATATTGATAAAATAAATCCAGTCGCATCAGAACATTCCTTCCAAAAGACGGAAGTTTCCCTAAAAGGATTTTCTTCTAAATAAGAAGACACTTCCGTTTTTTCAATCTCTGATAATGTACCTCCTAGCATTTGTTTCATGCTTAAACATAATGTTGTTCCTAACCCTGATCCTTCTATAACGCAATTCAATTTTTTAGTAAGCGCTTCTTTAATTTCAGAATTTTCATAAATTATAGGTAAGCACTCTGTTTTCACTGCTGCAAATATGAATAAACTTACTTGCTTCATACTCATTCGCGAAATTATCTCTGTACATTTCTTTGGATGATAAAGCAATAAGTTATAATAGAATCCTCTTGCAGCATGTATTTCTGTACCTACATATTCTTTCATGATTGAATTTATTTCCCCATTGACATTTTCAATAAAGAAATCTGCATATTTATCTATACTATCGTTATAGATAACGGTTTCTATATAAAAAATACTTTCCCACACTAAATTATTTTCTTTATTTGATGTAGTATTGAAGAGAATTCTTTTTTTCAAACAAATTTCTTTAAACTCATCATATTTCACCAGCATTTTATTCAACCATTCATTCTTTTGGAATTTATGTAGTAATGAAATTAGAAGCACAAAATTCAAATAATATTGATTGAAATCTGAATTGTATTTTGGTTTATCATTTTCTCTTGCGATAGAGATTAACTTTTCTGGCATCAAAGTAAAAAAATTAGAAATCGGAAGACTACTATCTTCCACTAAATTTTGAAAAATGTGATCTGGTAATGCAGCAATCGCATAAACAATCCAAACCGACCAATAGTAAAAATTCTTTTCCACTCCCCATGCCTTATCATTTCCCATATACACATTAAATAAACCTACTTCAAAAGATAAGGGTAAATCTTGATTTTTTATTGCCTTACTGTGCAAATATGGGATCAACATATTATCAAATAAATCCTGATTTATTATAATCTTTTTTTCTCGCAAATAATTCATATTCTTCTGTATTTTATTTTCAATAGATAAAAGAGTAAAATACTCCGAAAATCGTCTATGACGATATGCATATGTCTGCATATTATCTGTACTGGACGAATCAAAAAAATTATCTGCCAAATATCCAGCAATTTCATTTATTGATTTATAATCACATCTTGGAAATATCTCACCTATTATTTGATTTAATTGTTGCTGATTAAAGCTAAACTGATTATTCTCAAACAAATAAAATGCCAGCTTCTTATTTAATTCTATAATTTCTGTTTGTTTGGGATTTGGCAAGTTCAATGCATCTAAATTTTTTCTATGATGAATATCATTTAATGTAGCATTCACACTTAATTCCATCAGTTCCGGTAAAACATTCGCATCTGCTATTTGAAAAATATATTTCCAAAACATCACAAGTGTCAATATATCTGTTACATTGTCGTACAAATGGGGGATTTTTTTATGTAGATTTCTCAATCTCTCCGTCTTTTTTTCATCATTCTTATTTTCAAAATATTCCTCAATTTCTCTCGGTTCCAGATTTTTAATTGTATATTCTGACACATCCGAAAATGCTGTTTTGAACACAATCTTATTATTACTCGATAATCTGCTTGATATAATAATCTTTTTGGTGGATTCTTTTTCCAGAAGTTCCTCAATAAATAATATTGTTCCCGTTATGGAATTATTTGGAATCTCATCTAATCCATCAAACAAGTATATAAATTTGTTATATTGATTACTAAGTGAATAGAAGTTTTTATATGCATCAACAATATTCTCTAGTGAACTCAATGATGTTTTGTTGAGGTTAACAAATATGCATAATGCACCTATTTCATTTATTACTTTTTGCTGTTCTTCTTCTTTTTCGCATTCAAATCCACCATAAATATTAAATAATTTTCGCATACAAACACTTTTTCCCGATCCTGCTGCCCCAGAAAAAAGGTGCAGTTTGTATGCTGACTTCATTATTTCATTACTGTAATCGCTTATTTTTATACTTTTAGTTTGCTTTTGCAATTTTAATTCAATATACTCTTTAGACTGTAATAATGTATTGAGTCTTATATCTTTGCTATCAGATAATACTCGTATTGCATCTGTCTCACCAAAATAAAATTCTGCCAAATCTTGATTCTTTACCTGATTTAAACTAACCAAAAAATTATTTGGCAAAAACCATTCTACCTGAACTCCTGCCGCTTTACACAGATTTTCTATTTTTTCTCCATTTTTACATGATGTTCTTGCCGCCTGGTTCAAATATATAATTATATAGTTTAAATGCGGATAATTATCTAATGCCTTTTTTATAGAAGATTCAATATTTGCATAAGCTGTTTGTTTATCAAAATATTTAGATTGAAATCCCCAATATTTTCCGTTTTCATCTTTCACAGGCTCTGTTTCCAAACCAACTTGATTAAAGTCTGTCCTAATTCCTTCTGTAATATTAAATTTACGACAAAACAAAAAATAACATAATGTTTCAAATGCTTCTGTTGCTTTTGGATTCTTTATTTCAAACTTTTTCCAGTTAATTTTCCACATATTAGTCACTTCCTTTTAAATACAAAACTCTCATTTTTAGCATATATATTATATTAACATAAATAACTATACATTGCTATCAAATACTTTCTATAACATTCAATATACCTATCCTTTCGCTCCTAACATTAAACTTGTAGATTTTTTCTGCAGTGATCGTATTAAAGCAAGATACAATTTACTGTATATTTCCTGTGACATCTTTGACGGAACATAGATTCTATATATATCAGATAGTGCCATTAACCGCTCTGCTGCACTTTCATTTACAATCTCTGGATCATACTCTGGTAAAACACTTAAAGCGGATATTAACTCTTTTCCTGATAACATCGGCGGTAAATTATCTGTGATATCTGTGATTTTTCTCATCTTATTCACCATCCTTTACAAAGTCTATATGTTTCCTTTGAGTCTCATGTTTTCGTGTCTGTCGAATGTCCTTTACCTTTACATCTGACTTATGGCACACATTATTTGCAATGGTTTCTATATAACGTGCAAGATCAATCTTGGCTTGCGTACTCTTTCTATTTTTGCCCAATATAAGCGTTTTCTGGCTATCCCTGAGTATTTGTGCTTCCTCTACATTTTTGCCGTTATATCGCCTTTCTACAAGGTCAAACGCCACATATTGACCGCCAATCAATGCCCATACTATTGTTACATCATCGGGATTATATGCTACGTTGATTTCGCCACCGCTCAAATATTCTTCTGTGTACCCGTCACAATGATATCTCATTTTATTGACCTTCAGACCGTACCTGGTAAACTTACCAATTGTTCTAGGCAGCAGAGAATAAATAATCTCATTTTTTTGACAGAAATCATATTTGTGCCAGGTTGATTTTTGCCCCACTCAAATATACGATTCGCATACGGCAATACATTTTCTGCAATCATCTGATCTGTATATGGGAAATTCTCTATAATATGTTTGGAATTGTAAAAGATGATGCAACGCAATATTACACGCTCAAAATCTCTTATAGTCAAACATGCATCTTTTCTATAATCGTGCGATCCTTTTTCCCTGAAATCCGGGTTTATCACTCCTTTTCCTTTGAGATGCTTTTTATAATATCCTTGCACCAGGTCAAAGAATTTTTCCACTGATCCTTTTAATTCTAGGCGGTATGGTGGAAGATTTGTTATTGTAACTCCCAGTTCTACCAATTGTTCAAAGTTCTCTGATTTATATTCCGATCCCATATCCGTAACCAATACACCCGAAAGCTGGCTATTATTCCATTCGCTTTTATTTATGATGATTCCGTGTTTTTCGCACCATTCTACCTTGTCTATAACAACATTTATCATCAGATTTCTTAAACTATACATGCCACCTTCCCAGGTCAGCGAATAACCACAACACAAGCTGCTATAAGCATCTATGCAAGTTGTAAGCACTGGTCTTCCTACAAGATTTCCGGCATCGTCTACAAGGTAAATATCACAAATGGTTGCATCTAACATGCCTACCCCGACATTTGGTGCAAATTGCTGTACACCATCGCCGGTTAATGGGCGGTTATTTCTTTGATAGCTTTTCAGCCCATCTCTTGAAATATAATAGGTCTGCATACTTTTTGTTTTCCTGTAAAAGTATTTGAATTGATTGAATGTCGGATATTCTGGCAGCAGTTCCCCGTTTGCATCACAATATTTCTGCTTGAGCATTAAGGTATATGCTGTCTGTAAGCTATTTTTGTTTCTGGTATAGAAAAACTTGTTGAGTGCCCACCTCATGTTTTTCTCATCTTTTGAAAGCTCTTTTTCTTTTTTCTGTTTGGGTGCCAATACAGATATGTCCTGATATACTAAATACAGACATAAATAATGACGTATCGTTTGTTTGCTCACATACATTTCTTCAGAGATATTTTTAATCATCTGGCTTCTCCAAAATGAATTGGGGAAATTTCTCTATGTTTTTGAAAAAGCTGACTATCCTCGAAAGGACAATTCAGATTATCCTTATTCATTTTTCTCAAATCTGCTCCCTTTGCTGATTTCAGCAATCGGGAAACTAAATAAAATCAATATTTTATTTGAAAATCGCCGTGTTTTCGGGGTTTTTACTATGTGGGAAAATAAAAAACCTTGGGATATGAGAAAAGTTCCCATATCTCAAGGTTTAATTTTTTCTGTTGGACGCTAATCATTTTTACCTTTTTCAGGATAATGAAGTTTGCCCTTTATATGATCTTCAGAAATTATTTGCGTACCAGCAGAGATTTTCCTGTCATTTCAGCCGGCTGCTGCATACCCATCATCTCAATCAGAGTCGGAGCGATGTCTGCCAGGCATCCGCCTTCACGCAGTGTATAGTTCTCGTCATAATTTACCAGAATGAACGGAACCGGGTTGGTTGTATGTGCGGTAAACGGTGCACCTGTTTCGTAGTCGATCAGCTGCTCTGCATTTCCGTGATCCGCACAGATAAACATCTGTCCGCCAACTTCTTTCAGAGCTTCTACGGTCTTACCTACACATTCATCGACTGCTTCCACTGCAGCGATCGCTGCTGCCTGGATACCGGTATGTCCTACCATATCCGGGTTTGCGAAGTTGATGATGATCACATCATATTTTTCAGAACGAATGGCTCCGGTCAACTTGTCGCATACTTCATATGCACTCATCTCCGGTTTCAGATCGTAAGTAGCTACTTTCGGGGATTTTACCAGGATGCGGTCTTCGCCTTTGTTCGGTTCTTCTACTCCGCCGTTGAAGAAGAAGGTAACGTGTGCATATTTCTCTGTTTCGGCGATTCTTGCCTGTGTCATGTTATGTGCTGCCAGGAATTCACCGAAGGTATTTGTGATAGAAACTTTGTGGAATGCTACTTCTTTATTCGGAATCGTCTCATCGTACTCTGTGAAGCATACATAAGTCAGATCCAGTCTCTTTTCTCTTGCGAATCCGTCAAACTCATCTGCACAGAATGCACGGGTGATCTCTCTTGCACGGTCCGGACGGAAATTGAAGAAGATTACAGAATCTTTGTCTTTGATTGTTGCAACCGGTGCTCCGTCTTTCTTAACAACAGCCGGAACTACGAACTCATCGTTCTTTCCGTTGTCGTAAGAATTCTGTACTGCACAGATGCCGCATGCTGCTTCTGCACCTTCGCCTTTTACCATAGCATTGTAAGCCAGCTCTACACGATCCCAGCGGTTGTCACGATCCATTGCATAGTAACGTCCCATAACAGTTGCAACCTGTCCGACGCCGATCTCTTTCATTTTATCAACGAGCTGTTCTACATAGCCTTTGCCTGATGCAGGTGGTGTGTCACGTCCATCCAGGAAGCAATGTACATAAACATTTTCCAGACCTTCTCTTTTTGCCAGCTCAAGCAGTGCGTACAGGTGTGTATTGTGGCTGTGTACACCGCCGTCAGAGAGCAGACCGAACAGATGCAGGGCACTTCCGTTTTCTTTTGCACTCTTTACTGCATGCAGCAGTGCTTCGTTTTTGAAGAAATCTCCATCCTGGATTTCTTTTGTGATTCTGGTCAGTTCCTGGTATACGATACGTCCGGCACCCATGTTCAGATGTCCGACTTCAGAGTTACCCATCTGTCCATCCGGCAGACCTACTGCCAGACCACTTGCATTGCCTTTTACGAAAGGACACTCAGCCATCAGCTTGTCCATAACCGGAGTTTTCGCCTGTGCTACTGCGTTGCCTTCTACCTTATCATTCAGTCCATATCCATCAAGAATCATCAAAACGGTTGGCTTTTTGCTCATTTTTCCATTTCTCCTTTATATTATAATGATGATGCCGGAGCTTAAAAACCCCGGATTCTTTAACCATATTTGCTTCGCATTTATTCTACATGATTTTCAGGTAGCCGTCAATTCTTTTGATTTTTTATTTTCTGCAAAAAGCAGTAACAAAAAACCTCTGGTATGGCAGTACCAGAGGTTTTCTGTGTTTTAATGAATCTTTATTTTCCCATTTTATCGCCTAAACAGTATTATAGCATATAACATTTTAATTTTCAATATTACATTTTAATTTTTATTATTTAGTCATCTTTTCTGACTGCTTTCATTCCTCCACATCCTCTTCTCAGATCAGAAAATCACCATCGCTTTGCTCTCTCTGCAAAACTACATTAATTTTCACCTCTTCTGTTTCTTCATCTTGCTATTAATCTGATAAGCTTAAGTGATTATGTGAAAATCCTCTCAGTAACTTATCATAAATAAATCCAGAACAAAGCCTCCACACAACCTGAGAGAAAAGCAGTATAAGTATTATCATAATTACATATGCAAGCGTCTCTCCTACTACATACATCAACAAGTATGCAATTGCCGCTGGAATCACCATTGATATAGACATATTGATCGCAGAATATATAACTTGCAATAAAAATCCCCACATCGTTGGCAATGCAAATATAAAAATTATTACACCATAAAACATATCCGACAAACTCAGGCTCTGAAAAATTATGCTGATCACATAGCAAAGTAAATTGAACACATATAATACAATGTTCTCTATACATAACATATCAACACACATCGCAAAAGTCCCCTCTTCTTCGTGCCAGTATGCATGAATTTTCTCTAACAAATATGTAATCACAATATAACCGAAACAAGCAAATTCTACTGCAAATACAATTACAAAACTACTGTTATTTGCCGCTTCTATTATACCTGCCACGTATCCATACATTTCAATCATGGATGCCATAGTTGGAACAAGTACACCTATGATTCTTTCCATAACTGGCATTGGAATAGACATATCTTCACTCTCTTGCATAAGTGACCACATATCGACCACCTGCAACGGATTATAAAAATGCCTGGCAATAACTACTATCAGCAAACCTACCAGTAAATACGGAGTATATTCACTTATTTTCACCTTCATATCCAGACTCCTCTCTGTTCATCCAAAAGTTCTTTACTGTATCATTAGCCCGTTACACTATTTTACTTTCACCTTGCAGACTGCTTTCTTTTTACCTGAAATCACTGTGATTTTTGCTGTTCCTTTTTTCTTTGCTTTAATCTTCCCATTTTTACTTACTGTGACAATCTTTTTATTAGAAGTCTTGTAAAAAATTTTATTCTGACTGTCTTTTGGTGTTATAGTGACTTTCAATTTAAAACTTTTGCCTTTCTTTAAAGTCAGTTTCTTACGGTTAAGTGTAATCTTCTGAGTAGTCTTTACTATTGTTTGCTGAAAGTTACTGTTTGTTTCCGTTTCATTCTTTTTACTGTTGCTATCTGCCATTTCTCCTTTATTATGGTCAGTTTCCTGATTATCTTTGTTTGCCCCATTGTCGCTTTTATCGGTTTCCTCTGTATTGTTTTTGTTATCATCTTTAGAGATTACGTTTATTACAATACTTTCCGTCTGCGGCTCATAATTTTCATTTCCATATGCCGTAATCTGGATTACTGCTCTGCCAGTATTTTTAGCATTAATCGATCCTGTACTGCTGACAGATGCAACATTTGTATTGTCAGATAAATATTGTATCTGTCCTATCCCTTCCGCTGATATCTGCAACGTCTCTCCAATTTCTATAGTATTTTTTGCAAGATTTATCCTTATATTCTGCTTTGCTTTATTGATAACAAATCTTTCTGTTGCCGTCCCTTTATATTTTCCAACACCAGTAATCTTAACGTGTGCTATTCCTGCATTTGTATTATTTTCATAAACCACATTGTACGCTTCTTCTTCAAGAATTTTTGTTCTATATTTCAGCAATACCATCGGTCTCTTCTCTGCTCCGTCATAAACAAAATCTGATTGCCACAATGTAACATTATATTTTGAAATATCCGGCTGCCATCCTGTCCAGTTAAGATTTCCTCCATAATTCTTTTTCGTTTCTGTGTTCCAACTGTTATTATCCTCCGGGTAATATACATTTGCTGTAACACATTGCATTCCATCATCTGGAATTTCCGGTGCTTTTCCATAAAAATAAATATTCTTTAAATGTTCATTTTGATTTGTTGTATAGAATGCATAATTTGGTATACTGACCACTGTATCCGGAATCATTACTTCCGTTTTTCCTAATGGGCAATATAAAAGTTCTGTCTTATTTGCATTATAAATACATCCATCATATGATTTATACACTTGGTTTGCCGGATTCACTGTAATACTCTTTAAATTCTCACATTCATTAAATGCACTAAAATTATTTAGTTTTCCACCGACTCCAAGCACAATGTTATTTACAGATGCCGGAATGTCAACACTTGTCAGAGACAAACAGTTTCCAAAAGCCTGCGAATAAATATCCTGCACTTTTTGAGGAATGCGAATTGATTTCAGAGATGTGCAGTTATAAAATGCTCCTGCTCCGATATAAGTAATCTCTTCAGGCATATCTACATTAACCAGACTGCTGCATCCCTGAAACGTACCATATGCAATACCTTTCAAACTGCCTGGCAATGAAACACTGGAAAGACTGCTGCAATCTCTAAAACATTCCTGACCTATTGTTTCAATCTTTGCTCTGATGACAGCCGTCTTTAATGATGTGCAACCATAAAAAACATCTGGATCAATCTGTGTTACTGAATCTGGAATTGTAATGGTTTCGATTGCTGTACACCCAAAAAAAGCAGAACGTCCAATTATCTTCAATGACTGTGGAAAAGTAAGCTCTTTCAAATTTTTACACCCATCAAATGCATATTCTCCAATTGTCGTAACTCCATTTCTTAATATAACTTTGGAAACACCAGAAGATGTAAATGCTTGCTTTGTAATATTAGCAGTACCCACGGATATTTCTGCAATTTTCGCTGCCATAAACGCTTCACCGTGTATTGTTTCAACACGGTCAGGAATATACAGGTATGGACATGCTACCATAAAAAATGCCTCATAACCAATGCTTTTCAAGGTAGATGGCAACGTAATAGATTCCACTTCACCAACCACATTATTATCCGGTTCTGCTCCAGCCCACACAAAAGTTCCATCACCGATTTTGGTAATTCCTTCTTCTACAACAATTCTTTTAATCAAACCATTATAGTCTCTCATCCATGGTACCATTTTGGAGCCAGACCACAGATTGGCACTTATCGGTGTTCTGTAATCATACATTTCCCCTGTCCCACTAATTGTTAAAGTACCTGTAGAATCCAATTTCCACGTTGCATTCTCTCCACATTCTCCAGAGCCAACAATTGTACTGCGTACCTGCTTTTCTGATATATTTTCACTCATCTTCTCGATGTTAATAGCATCTGTATTTTCTTTGGCTACTGTCGGTATCGTCTTAAAAAACATACATACTAAAATCAATGTACAAATATACACTATCATTCTTCTCTTCATTTTAATCAAACTCCTTTTATTCCTTTTGGCAAATATATTCTACTCCATCTCTGTTTTTCACTGTAAGCTCACTATCTCCTGTAATTTCATACGTTCCATAATAATCTGTGGTTATATCCACATCTTTTGAAGAGTCCTTATTAATATATAATTTACCGTTTATTGCTTTATATTTTCCATTTTGCTGCACAAAAACTGCTTTTGTAATAGGAATTCTTAAATCCATTAAGGTATAAGCTATAGAGTATCCCAAAAATTCCTCTTTAGATTCAAAACCCTCAACCATTGCATCTCCTACTCCAATACTCTTGTAATATTCTCTTGCTCCATTTAATGCGGCAGTACTAAAGGCTCCCCATGTGCTATTCCATTGTTCCAGATCCGGTTCTATTGAATACGTACCATCTTGGTTAAATTTAAATGTTACTAGAGCTTCCAGCTCATTAAAATCTGCATATTTTTTAATGGCATCAATCATTGCCATATTATTGCTTTTGGCATCCTCATCCTTTGAAAGTTCATCTGTAACTATTTTTTCACACTCCAGATCTGCTTTCCAATTTCCCTCCAATATCTTTGAATCATTTTTCTTTTTTAAACCACAGCCTCCTATGCTCAACATCATCGAAGCTACTAATATTACACTTACTAAACTTTTTTTCATCTTATTTCATCCTTATCTACCATAATTATTTATTTTTCTCTTTTTTTCAAAGACAATAATCGCTATAACTAAGCTTATAATTTGTGACGTTGACAAAAATCCTATTTTTCCTCTGTTTACATCATATCTAAAAAATTCCAATACAAATCTCAGCAAACTATATAGCCATAAATATTCATATAAACCTTTTTTAGATCCCAGCTTGTCTGAACATCGATAAATATACGCTGCTATTATAAATTCAAAAAACGCCTCAATAATCTGTACCGGAAACAATGCTATATCCGGTGGTGCCATCGAACCTTCTGGAAAGTAAACCGCCCCATATCCTGTATATGGAATTCCATAACAACATCCTGCCTCAAAACATCCGATTCTCCCAAATGCATGAATAAATGGAATTAAAAATATATAATGCTCTATATACTTTTCCGCTTCAATTTTATGAATTTTTCCAGGCAGGAATATAAAAATCAATCCTCCAATCAATCCTCCATAAAATACAAATCCGCCTTGCATAAGAGTATTAAAATATTTAATATTAAAGATATTTTCCCAGTCAATATCTCTATAGCTAACCAACAAGTACAGACATTTTGCTCCCAGAAACGCCCCTGCCATCGTATATGCTTCTACAATCAAAAAATCTTCTATGCAGTCTTTTTTATATTTTCGTTTCATACATATAATGGCTATTAAATTCGCCAAAATCACACCTATCGTGATAAGCAGACCATATGTAGGTATCCTATGTCCATATATTTCTACATATATATGCATATCTGTTCTCCTTGATATAACAAAGGCTCCTGCAAAATGCAGAAGCCGCTTTTTATCAGCTAAACAATGCTGCTGAACCGCCTACACATGCTACGCATGCTGCATACATGATAAGGCATAATGCCAGACCAACAATAGACAGAACCAATCCTGCCGTAGCTATCCCTTTACTTTCTGGTTTTTTCATTCCAAGTGCTCCCATTACAACTCCTATAATTGCCATGATTGCTCCTAACCATCCAAGCACACCACTACTGAAGATACCTATCAATACAGCTAAAATTCCCAGTACTAATGATGCAACGCCCATTTTTTCTTTCTCCTTATGTTTTTCATTTTTCGACTTTAAGTCGTATTTTCATTATATAGTCGATTATTTTGCGTGTCAAGTCGAATTCTTCCAATTTTTCAAATATGATCCAATTCATTCTGTTATTTCATGTTTATCTTTAGCAAAAAATCTGGTTTCCTTAATTTCAAGAAAACCAGACTCTTTTTATACTAATATTTATTTTCGTTACTTTTCTACACTATTATACTCGCAGATCCAGATATGTATCGATAATATATCTTACATTACTGTCTCCTCTTCCATATTCACTGATTAATGTCGATTTTAAACGATCGCCTCTTTGTTTATGACGGCGTTTAGCATCTGTATCATTTGCCGCACAAAAATCTCTATAAATATCTTCCGCCATCTCTTTATACTCCCAATATTCAGCTGATCCATCTTTTAATTCTACACCCATTTGTTCTTCCTCCTTATATTTTTGTTTTTCGATTTATAATCGTGTATTCATTTTACAATCGTTTTAAGAATATGTCAAGTCGAATATCCATTTTTTAATTCGTTTATCAATTTACTTTTTTGCATATGATGAAATCAAAAAGCAAAGGAGTTTACTATGACTTTAGATTACACTGAAATAGGAAAACGTATTGCACGACGACGAAAAGAATTAGGATTAAAGCAATCCGAAGTAGAAGAAAAAGCAGACCTCGGTTACAAGTATCTCTCTAACATCGAACGCAGCATTTCTATTCCTTCCGTCGAGGTTATCATGCGTCTTGCTGTGGCTCTGGATACGACTCCGGATGAATTTCTGATTGGTACTCTTTCACATGACAATCAAGAATGGAAAAATATTTCTGAAATGCTGCGTCCTATGAATGCCAAGCAATTGTCCCTTGCCAAAAGTTTTCTGACCTGGCTCTCTAATCAGTCTCTGTAAGGCTGCTTATAGTCCATATCCATTATCTTTTTCTATACATTTTTGCATAAAAATTGCCCGGAACCAGCCGGGCAACCTTTTCATTTCACTATTTATTTTACAGTTATCATTCTATTTTCATATCGTTTCTACTATGATTAATGCAAAAACTTCTGAAATTTCTTTCAATCTCCCTACTCTCCGTACACGCGGATCACAGATGACACTTTCTTCACTGCCTCCATCTCTTCAAAGGCTTTCAGGGAATCTTTTACATGGCGTTCTTTTACTTTTTCGGTGATGACTACGATCTCTGCCAGCTCTCCGATCTTCTTTTTCTGGATGATCTGCTCGATGCTGACTTTGCGGTCGCCGAACACGGCGGTTACGGCTGCCAGGACACCCGGCTCGTTTTCTACCAGCATACGCAGGAAGTATTTAGAACAGATGTCATCCATTGCTTTGATCGGCAGCTGTTTGTAGCAGGTGCAGCTGATCCTGCCGCAGCACTCATATTGGAGGTTTCTGGCAATATCAAAGATATCTCCGACCACCGCACTTGCCGTTGGAAGTTCTCCGGCTCCGCGGCCGTAGAACATGGCATCATCCACGGCATCACCATGTACAAAAACGGCGTTGAAAGAATCATTGACGGATGCCAGTGGATGTCTTTCCGGGATCAGCATCGGATGGACACGTACTTCGATTCCTTCCGGTGTGTTGCGTGCCACGCCGAGAAGTTTGATCACGCTGCCGGTTTCTTTTGCATAGCGGATATCGGATGCGGTGATCTTTGTAATCCCTTCGGTATAAACATCGTCAAAGGTCACACGGGAATTGAAAGCGATCGACGCCATGATCGCTACTTTTCGTCCGGCATCCAGACCTTCGATGTCCGCGGTCGGATCGGCCTCTGCATAGCCAAGCTCTGTCGCCAGTGCCAGAGCTTCTTCGAATTCCATGCCGTCCTGTGCCATTTTTGTCAGGATAAAGTTCGTGGTTCCATTGACAATTCCCATGATTTCACTCAAATGATTTCCGGCAAGGCACTGTTTGAGCGGTCGGATGATCGGGATCGCACCGGCAACCGCTGCTTCAAACAGCAGATCGCATCCGCTTTTCTTCGCCTGATCCATCAGTTCTTTTCCATCGGCTGCGATCAGGTCTTTATTTGCCGTCACGACCTGTTTTCCTGCCTGCATCGCTTCCATGATATACGTTCTTGCCGGCTCCATGCCGCCCATTACTTCGATCACGATCTGAATCTCGTCATCGTTTACAATCTCCTGCCAGCTGTCTGTCAGCACAGAGGCATCTTCGATTTTCCCGGCTGCTTTTTCCAGATTTCGCACCAGGATTTTCTTGATCTTGATCTCGGTACCGATCTTATGCTGCATTTCTTCTTTCTGCATCTGCAATACTTTATATACGCCGAGTCCGACGGTTCCAAGTCCTAAAAGTGCCACCTGGATTTCTTTGTATTCTTTCATTATGATTTGCACCTTTCTGCTTTGTATTTTGTTTTATTTCTGCATTTTATTTTATTTTGTGATCGCATTTTTCTTTGCGGACCACTTGCTATAGTAAGTCTTTTTGCCGACTGTCATATAGGTTCGGATCTGTAAATAATATTTTTTCTTTGCCTGCAGTTTTCTGATCTTGGCAGAGCTCTTTTTATAACCTTTTACCCGAACCATTTTAGACTGCTTCATGCTGCTCTTTAAGGAATAGCGGATCTGATAACCGTTAATTCGATTCTCCGGCATTTTTGCTGTCTGCTTTTTCCATTTTACGGTCAGTGCCTTTTTCGCCCTGCCGACTTTTGTAAGATTTGTCCCTTTCGGAAGAATCTCAAATGTCAGTGTTTTGATTCCATATTTTTTATATGCACCGCGGAACGTGATTTTATAAGCATATGTTCCGACATTCTTTCTTCCGGATGCTTTTTTCACCGTAAAGGCAGTGTCCGGCAGCTGATCTCCATGCTTGCCGTAGATCCGTACTTCCGGTGTCTTCACTTTTCCATTGTATACATACTGTTCTTTCGAAAGTTCATACGTTTTCGGTGCGATCACTTTTTCTGTTCCATCGCTGTTATCAGCATTTCCTTTGCTGTCATCAGCAGCAAAAGAAGAATTATCGACCGGACGGTCTGCATAATCCGGCGTCGGTTTTGCTTTATTGGAGATCAAAAATTCTATACTCCCATTTGAGACATAATATCTGCCATCCGTCGAGACAACATCATAGTAAATCGTTACATAACCCTCTTGTTTGGTTGTGATCGTTCCGTCTTCGCTGACATCTACCAGACTGCTGTCATAATCGCGAAATACAATTTTGGCATTTTCATTTTTATGGATCGCATATTTCTGAATGGAACGATCTGCAAGAATCTGACCGCTGATCCCGGTCGGAACCGTCAGAACCCCATCAGTCATGGAGTACTGACCCGGTGACATATTCAGTCTGAATGCATGACCGGTCTGTCCAAAATAATACATTGTTCCATCAATATTCTCAAGCGTGTAATTGTAAAGAACGCCGTCTTTTCCGGCGTAAGAATCCCATACCGGATCTTCTTCCCCTTCTTCCGGCGGATACCCAAACCAGCCATTTATATAAAGTCTGGAATTTTCCGGTCTTGGCCTTCCGTCTTTATAATATTGTCCGGATGTTCCTCGAAGCAGCTGACCATTGATATCTTCCTGATAGCCTTCTGCAAACACCGGATAAAAGCGATCATCTGCCCGGATTGAGGACCATCCAACACCCGTCTCATCTTCTCTTATAAATTCTCCGTCGTCGTCTGTCCAGTATGCACGTTTATAAGCATTGATCGGCATGCCATATTGCAGAAGCAGCCATTCCCCATTCTGATAAACCTGTGCCCAGGCATCCAGAGAAATGGATGCAAAGGAAGAATCCACACCCTTTCCAATAAGATAAATCCCCTCCACACCGGAAGAATAATAACCCTTTGCAGCAACTGCTGACGGATCGGTCATGTTATAGTTGCCCCAGAGACCGTCATACATTCTCCACTGTCCGTCTGCATAAATATAATTCCAGGCATGTCCTGTGATATCCGATAACTCTTCGATCGTCCATCTGGTCAGATCTGCTTTCCATCCCTCTGCGACAGCCGCACGCAGACCGCAAAGTCTGGCAAGATCCGCAATCAGCATGGTATCTCCGTAACAGTCACCGGTTCTTGTGTAGAATACCTGCGGAGAATAACTGGATGCACTGGTATCGTACTTGATATTTCTTCCTACCCAGCGAACGATCGCATCGGCTTTCTGCGTTTCTGTCGTGCATCCTTCCGTGATCTTCTGTGCCAGTTTTTTCAGTACATTTTTATCCGTCTGATCCATATGTCCAACATAAAGTCCGCGGTCTGTATTCTTATAAACTGCGTTCAGATATTCTATCACTGCCTGAGCCTGAGCATTTGCAACGGTGCTGGCTTTTGTATTGCTGCGTACCGTCCCGGCATGCTCTTTGTTTTCCTCATAATAATGTTCTTCTGTTTTTTTAATAGAAAGCTCATAGGAAGTGGCATCCTGCCAGGAAGTACAGCGGACATAAAGGATATCACCCTTTTTGAAGTCCTGATAGTTCCGGTTAAAATCCAGTACCAAACCGCCCAAATCCGTCAAACGTCCGTCCCGCAGCTTATAAATATCCACACGTGCCATATTTTTTGCATCCGCAAACCGGATTTTATACCTTCCATCTTCCGGAACGGTATACTGTATCCATTTTAATTCTTCTTTGCCTGAAACAGAAACTTCTGTTTTTCCATCTGCCCCGGATACAGTCACATCGCTTGGAACTTCCGGTCTTGTAATTTCAAGTGTCCAGCTGACATCCAGTCGAAATGTTTCTTTGCTGTCTGAAACAATCTGAATATAATAATCCACGTCCTTGTTCCAGCAGATACTGACGCTCGTACTTCCCTGAACCTGATGTGCCACATCTCCGATCTGCCCTGCCAGTTCGTATCCGCCATCTGCTTTCTTCCAGACTGCTACATAGTAGTCTGTGAAATAATCCTCCGAATTGCTCACTAACAAGTCTTTCCATACATCTTTCGTCGGCTGATAATGATACCAGCCGGCCGGAACCCTCCAGTAAGCACCATCATAATATGCTCTGGTTTCTTTTACCGTTTCCGTACCCCACGGAGCTGCACTCTGTATCTGTGCGGATGCTGACAACTGTGTCTGTGCAGATACCGGCAGAATATTAACCCACACCAGAAACAGGCACAATGGGAGCAGGCAGCATATGATCCGCCGGAACTGTTTTTCTCTTTTCTCTTCCATAAAATTCTTTCCTTTCCTTTTTTCTTCATTATAGCAAGGCCATCTGCCATTCTCAACAAAATTCTATCGTTTTGCCCGGTATTTTTTACGGAGATATCGACCTGCCTCTGACAGGTCTTTTTTCTTCCAGTTTCCTGTTTTACTGCTTCCCGGAGCCAATAAGGCACTGGACTCGTTTTTGTTTGTCAAACTCCAGCAGAAATAGCTCACATTTGTCTGATCCAGCCTTTTCAGCCATTTCCCGGTATTTATCGTACTGATCTGACCATTGCCACTCGCATCCGACATGCCAAACTCAGTCACCATGACCGGCCGTCCTTTTTTCCTTGAAATGCAGAGAATACATGATATTTTTATAACCCTTGATCGGACTGTCCGCCACTTCGTTGTGCGTTCCGTCCGATCCAAGCTGCGACCATGTCGGCGTGCCTGTTTTTACATTCTCATATGAAACAATAACAAAAACATTTATATAACTATCACTTTTTTAAATGGCAAGGTTTTAAACGATTAAAAGTGATCGTTGAAGGTGATAGTTGTAATATTAAAAAACGCCCCCAAACGCAATTCAATTAGTAATATTTACTAATTTTCCTTGCATTTGGGGGCGTTTTATTCTTTCTTGTTTGGACTATTTAGCCAAAAATGGCTGATTATTTATAATTAACGATCTGACCGAACTCTTCTTTCAGAGATGCTCCTCCAACCAGTCCGCCATCGATGTCTGCCTGAGCAAACAGATCTGCTGCTGTCTTGGAGTTTACAGATCCGCCGTACTGGATACGGATCTCTGCTGCTGTAGCGTCATCGTATACTTCAGCGATACACTCACGGATCTTGCTGCATACTTCCTGAGCCTGCTCTGTTGTAGCAGTCTTGCCGGTTCCGATAGCCCAGATCGGCTCGTAAGCGATAACAGCTGCTTTTGCCTGATCTGCTGTCAGTCCCTGGAATCCGATCTTAACCTGCTGACGGATGAAGTCCATGGTCACGCCCTGCTCTCTCTGTTCCAGAGATTCGCCGCAGCACATGATCGGTGTCAGGCCATGCTCAAATGCTTTGTGCATTTTTTTGTTGATATCTGCATCTGTTTCTCCGAAGTATCCTCTTCTCTCGGAATGTCCCAGAACAACGTATTTAACGCCTGCATCTACCAGCATATTCGGGGAGATTTCACCTGTGTAGGCACCTTTCTCTTCGAAGTACATATTTTCAGCACCAACCTGGATGTTTGTTCCTTTTGCAGCTTCTACTACAGGAACGATGTCGATAGCCGGTACGCAGAATACTACATCAACTTCATCATTTTTTACCAGTGGTTTCAGAGTTTCAACTAATTTTACTGCCTCACTCGGAGTCATGTTCATTTTCCAGTTACCAGCAATAATTTTCTTTCTTGCCATGATCTTATCCTCTTTTCACATATTGTAAAACATCGCCTTTGGCTCGTTTTCGTTAAGTGCAAACGGGATGTTCGCCTGCCTCTAACCTCATGTTTCGCTTCGCTCCCATTCGCTAAGAGCGGCGAACTAAGTAAACACTAAAACTCAAACGTCGCCTTCGGCTCGTTTTCGTTAAGTGTTTACTTATCGTTAGCTGCTGCTACGCCCGGCAGTTCTTTTCCTTCCAGGAATTCCAGAGATGCTCCACCGCCTGTGGAGATGTGGCTCATCTTGTCACCAAATCCAAGCTGGTTTACTGCTGCTGCAGAATCGCCGCCGCCGATGATGGTTGTTGCATCGGTATCTGCCAGAGCTTTTGCTACTGCGATCGTACCTGCTGCCAGTGTCGGGTTTTCGAATACACCCATTGGTCCGTTCCAAACAACTGTTTTTGCTGTTTTTACTGCATCTGCATACAGAGCTGCTGTTTCTTTTCCGATATCCATAGCTTCTTTGTCAACCGGGATATTATCTACAGATACGTTCTCTACTTCGATCGGAGCATCGATCGGGTTCGGGAAATCTGCGGAAACAACTGCATCTACCGGAAGCAGAAGTTTTTTGCCAAGCTTCTCAGCTTTTGCCATCATCTCATTGCAGTAGTCGATCTTGCTGTCGTCTACCAGAGATTTACCAATCTCTTTGCCCTGAGCTTTCAGGAATGTATAAGCCATACCGCCGCCGATGATCAGAGTATCGCATTTCTCAAGCAGGTTAGAGATAACGTTCAGTTTGTCTGCTACTTTTGCACCACCCAGGATTGCAACGAACGGGCGAACTGGATTTTCTACTGCATTGCCCAGGAAATCAATCTCTTTCTGCATCAGATATCCAACAACTGCGGTATCTACATATTCGGTAACACCTACGTTAGAGCAGTGTGCTCTGTGAGCAGTACCAAATGCATCGTTTACGAACACATCACACAGAGATGCCAGATCTTTACTGAATGCTTCGCCATTTTTGGTTTCTTCAGCACGGTAACGAGTGTTTTCAAGCAGAACAACTTCTCCATCTTTCATAGCTTCTACAGCTGCTTTTGCGTTCGGTCCTACGACTTCCGGATCAGCTGCAAATTTTACTTCCTGACCAAGCAGTTCAGAGAGACGTACTGCTACCGGTGCCAGAGAGAGTTCCGGTTTCGGTTCTCCCTTTGGTTTGCCCAGATGAGAGCAAAGGATTACTTTTCCGCCGTCCGCGATCAGTTTTTTGATAGTTGGCAGAGCTGCTACGAGACGGTTTTCGTCTGTGATCTTGCCATCTTTCAGAGGTACGTTAAAGTCACAGCGGACCAGGACTCTTTTGCCTTTTACGTTGATATCATCAACTGACTTTTTATTAAGCATTCTTATTTCCTCCTTGTATCATACATACGGATTTTCTAATGTGCATCCTTGCGGAGCCGCTTATTTAGCCGCAGAGTCTTCTCCGACTAAGATAAAAAGGGCCCGGTCCAAAAGACCGGACCCAGATAGGTCTTCTTTGTCTGATTTAACAGATTATGCTAATTCAGAGAAGTATTTGATTGTTCTTACCATCTGAGATGTGTAAGAGTTTTCGTTGTCATACCAAGAAACAACCTGTACTTCTGTTGTACCGTTGTCCAGAGGCAGAACCATTGTCTGAGTAGCATCAAACAGAGAACCATATCTCATACCAACGATATCGCTGGATACGATTTCGTCTTCGTTGTATCCGTAAGATTCTGTAACAGATGCTTTCATCTTAGCGTTGATTTCGTCTACAGTTACTGTTCCTTCAACAACTGCTGTAAGGATTGTAGTAGAACCTGTAGGGGTCGGTACACGCTGTGCAGAACCGATCAGTTTGCCGTTCAGTTCCGGAATAACCAGACCGATAGCTTTTGCAGCACCTGTGCTGTTCGGAACGATGTTTACTGCTGCTGCACGGGATCTTCTCAGATCGCCTTTTCTCTGAGGTCCGTCCAGAGTCATCTGATCACCTGTGTAAGCATGGATTGTTACCATGATACCGGATTTGATCGGAGCCAGTTCGTTCAGAGCTTTAGCCATTGGTGCCAGACAGTTTGTTGTACAGGAAGCTGCAGAAATGATCTGATCCTCAGCTTTCAGTGTCTCATGGTTTACATTGTAAACGATAGTCGGAAGGTCATTGCCTGCTGGTGCAGAGATAACAACTTTACGAGCACCTGCATTGATATGAGCCTGAGCCTTTTCTTTGGATGTGTAGAATCCAGAGCACTCCAGAACTACGTCAACACCCAGCTCGCCCCATGGGCAGTTGTTTGCATCCGGGAAAGCGTAGATCTTGATCTCTTTTCCGTCAACTGTGATGGAATCTTCACCTGCTGATACTGTGTCTGCCAGTGCATATTTACCCTGTGATGAATCGTATTTTAACAGGTGTGCCAGCATTTTTGGGGAAGTCAGATCGTTGATAGCTACTACTTCATATCCTTCTGCGCCAAACATCTGTCTGAATGCAAGACGTCCGATACGTCCAAAACCATTAATTGCTACTTTTACTGCCATGATTAATTTCCTCCTATTATGTTAAATAGTATGATTGCGGTCTTTATTGTTAAAGATTCCACAACTTTCTTCTATTCTACCTAATTTCTGTAAAAAGTTCAAGTATAATTTCAACGAATTTCTCTGGACATTTGTGTTTTATTCTCATAAACTGGTAACAGAGAGAAAAATCAGGTGTTTTTTCCTGAATTTTGCCGTATTTTGAAAGGAGTTTTTATTTTATGAGATCCGATTTTCATCTTCATTCCTCTTTTTCCGCCGATTCCGACGCCCCGATGCGGGATATGGTCGAAAAGGGTATCTCTCTTGGACTGTCTGCCATGTGTTTCACAGAGCACATGGACTATGACTATATTGACGAAGGGATGGTCTTCGAAGCTGATATTCCTTCTTATTGCAAGACGCTTACCTCCCTCAAAGAAGAGTATGAGCACAAGATTGAATTATTATTCGGCCTCGAACTCGGTCTGCAGCCTTATCTGAAGGAACGCTGCGAATCTCTTGTAAAGAATTGGGATTTTGATTTTGTGATTGGATCATCCCATGTGGTAAACGGACAGGATCCCTACTATCCTGCTTTTTTTGAGGGACGCACCGAAAAAGAGTCTTATATTTCTTATTTTGAATCGATCATTGAGAATCTGCATACCATGTCCTGCTTTGATGTCTACGGCCATATTGATTATGTCGTCCGCTACGGTCCAAACAAAAATCAGTTCTATTCTTATAAAGAATACAGTGACTGGCTGGATGAGATCATCCGTCTTCTGATTGATAAAGGACTTGGCATGGAGATCAATACCGGAGGCTATGCAGCCGGACTTGGACACCCGAACCCGCACGAAGATATCCTGAAACGTTACCGCGAACTTGGCGGCGAGATCGTCACCATCGGATCAGATGCACATGCCCCAGAACGTATTGCGGCTGATTTTGACCGTGCCTGTTCGATATTAAAAAAATGCGGCTTCCGTTATCATGCGATATTCCGCAAACGAAAGCCGACTTTTGAACTTATATAATCGTACCGCCGCCCAGCACGTATCCGTCTTCATAGAGCACCACTGCCTGTCCCGGCGTGATCGCGTGCTGTGGCTCTTCAAAGGTACAGGTAATCTCATCTTCTCCGGTCCGCTTTACATGGCAGTATGCCCCTTTGTGATTGTAGCGGATCTTTGCAAATACATGATCTTCTTCCTGAATATCTTCCCTTGCCATGAAATTTAAATGGTTGGCACGAAGAACCGTCTGACAGGCCTGGGCACGGTTTCCGATCACCACTTCGTTTGTCTGTGGTCGGATCTCTGTGACAAAAGCCCTCTCTCCAAGTGAAATTCCCAGACCTTTTCGCTGTCCGACCGTATAATGGATGATCCCTTTGTGTCTTCCGAGGATTTTCCCGTCCGGTGTCACAAAATTGCCTTCCGGAACGGTCTTTCCGGTATATTCTTCGATAAAGGAAGCGTAATCGCCATTCGGTACGAAACAGATATCCTGGCTGTCCGCCTTGTGTGCCACCGGCAGATAAGCTTCTTCTGCCAGTTTGCGGATCTGTGGTTTCTCATAATCACCAACCGGCATGAGTGTGTGGGCAAGCTGTCTCTGTGTCAGGTTATAAAGAGCATAGGTCTGGTCTTTTGCCGCTGTCACAGAATTGCGGATCGCATAACGCCCATTTGGCAGCTTTTCGATCCTTGCATAATGACCGGTTGCAATATAATCCGCCCCAATCTGAAGGCTCCGCTCCAGAAGTGCTTCCCACTTGACATAGCGGTTGCAGGCGATACATGGATTCGGCGTCTGTCCATTCAGATAAGAATCCGCAAAATAATCCATGACATTTTTCCGAAAATCGTCTTTAAAATTCATCACATAATATGGTATACCGATCGTCTCTGCCACTCTTCTTGCATCATCCACCGCACTCAACCCGCAGCATCCACCGTTTTCCTGCTGGACTTCCTCGGCTTCATCCTGCCAGATCTGCATCGTCACACCGACTACATCATAGCCCTGCTGTTTCAGCAGCATCGCTGCCACAGATGAATCGACTCCGCCCGACATTCCAACCACTACTTTTTTACTCATAATCTTTTCCGCCTTACTCCTTTGATCATAAAATCTGCACGCTGTATGCTGATCTTAGTACTCCTCTTCCTCTTCTTCTTCGCCTTCATGGATATCAGACTTCGGCTTTTGCAGTCCTTCGATCTTGATGTGGTGTTTCTCTGCGTAATCCCACAGTGCTGCATGGATGGCTTCTTCTGCAAGCAGAGAACAGTGTACTTTTACAGGAGGCAGTCCGTCCAGAGCTTCCATAACGGCTTTGTTGGTAACCTGCATTGCTTCCTGGATATTTTTGCCTTTTACCAGTTCGGTTGCCATGCTGCTGGTTGCAACGGCTGCTCCGCATCCAAATGTTTTAAATTTTACATCGCGGATGATCCCGTCATCGTCAATGTCCAGATAAATACGCATGATATCGCCGCATTTTGCATTGCCGACGGTTCCGACACCACTTGCATTTTCGATTTCGCCTACATTACGCGGATGATTAAAATGATCCATAACTTTTTCGCTGTACATAAAAATTTCCTCCAATTTTCTGTTTTGTTTTTCTATCTTTATTCTGGCTTATTTTCTAACTATTTCTGTGCTCTGTACAATCTGATCCTGTCTTTTGCTACCGGATTATTTCTGATTCTTTTTCACGAAATCTTCGTAGAGTGGAGACATGCTTCGCAGTCTTTCGATAATCTGTTTGATACAGTCTACAACGAAATCAATGTCCTCCATGGTAGTCTCTGCGGACAGTGTCAGACGCAGGGAACCGTGTGCGATCTCGTGTGGCAGGCCGATCGCCAGCAGTACATGGGACGGATCCAGAGAACCGGATGTACAGGCAGATCCGCTGGAAGCACAGATACCGTTGTTGTCCAGCAGGATCAGAAGGGACTCACCTTCTACAAACTGAAAACTGAAGTTTGCATTGTTCGGCAGACGGTTGGTTCTGTGTCCGTTCAATCTGGTATAAGGAACTTCCGCCAAAACACGGTCGATCAGATGATCTCTCAGTTCGATCTCTTTTGCGGTACGCTCTTTCATGGTCTTTGCTGCGATTTCTGCTGCCTTGCCGTACCCCACAATACCAGGAACATTTTCCGTACCGGCACGACGTTTACGCTCCTGTGCTCCGCCGTGTACGAAAGAACGGATCTTAACGCCTTTGCGGATGTAAAGGAAACCGATTCCCTTCGGACCGTTCAGTTTGTGTCCGCTGGAACTTAACATATCGATGTGAAGCTCGTCAACATTGATCGGCAGCTGACCGTATGCCTGAACCGCATCGGTATGGAACAGAACGCCGTGTTTCTTTGCGATCTCACCGATCTCTTTGATCGGCTGAATGGTTCCGATCTCATTGTTTGCAAACATAACGGAGATCAGAATCGTATCCGGACGGATTGCTTTTTCCAGTTCATCCACTTTTACGACACCGTTTTCATCCACACCGATGTAAGTGATCTCAAAACCACGTTTTTCCAGATATTCTGCGGTATGCAGGATCGCATGATGCTCGATCTTGGTCGTGATGATGTGTTTTCCTTTGCTCTGATAAGCTTCTGCCGTTGCTTTCAGTGCCCAGTTATCTGCCTCGGAACCACCGGCTGTGAAATAAATCTCATTTTCCTGTGCTCCCAGAGTCTCTGCGATCGTTCTTCTTGCATTTGAAACTGCTTTTTTGCTCTCGCTTGCAAACTCGTAAACACTGGACGGGTTTCCGTAGTATTCTGTAAAGTACGGCAGCATAGCTGCTACTACCTCTTCTGAAGTCTTTGTTGTTGCTGCATTGTCCAAATAGATCAATTTCTTCATATTTACCTCCTGATGCCGCCTGCGGCACAATCTCAACACTTTCTCTTTGTGTCTGCTTTATCCTGCGAATTTATATACTGACCGGACTGCTCCATCTCTCGTTTCCGCTCCTGGCTTTTCTTTGCTTCTGCCATCAGCTCCTCAAGCGTAATCTCATCTACTGCTTTCGCAATGCTGTCGTTGATCCTCTGCCAGACCAGTTTCGTCACGCAGAAATCAGAACTTTCACATCCGCCCTCAGGCTTCAGTCCCTGACAGTCCACCGCTCCAAGCTCTCCTTCCAGAGCCCGCAGTATATCTCCGACTGAAATCTCGGCCGCAGGTTTCGCCAGACGGTAACCGCCCTGGGCACCTCTCGTGCTCTTGATCAACCCTGCTTTTTTTAATTTTCCCGCAAGCTGTTCCAGATAGCTCTCAGATATGTTCTCACGCTGTGCAATGCAGCTGATGGATACGGATTCTTTCTCACTGTATACCGCCAGGTCAACCATCGCCCGCAGTCCATATCTTCCTTGTGTAGATAATTTCATGCTGCCCTCCCATATTGTTTCATGCCGGAATCCGAAATTCTTCTGATCGCGGCGCCATTTTCTGGATTAATTCCGAGTGTTTCGCTGGGATTTGCTTCGAATATAGCACCGCATTTCCGTTCTGTCAAGTACTTCCTCCGAATATATATAAGAAAAAATGGAATTTTGTGCTTATGATCCAGAAACATCCGCTCCTGAAAAGCACCGCCATCCTGACCTGTGCCGGTATGGTCAGCCGCATCATCGGTTTCTTCTATAGAATATTCTTATCCAAGACAATCGGTGCGGAAGGAATCGGCATCTATCTTCTTCTTTTTCCGGTCCAGACCCTGCTGTTTTCCCTGACCTCATCCGGAATCCAGACTGCCATTTCCCGCTTTGTCTCTGCAAGGCTTGCATCGAACGACAAAAAAGGAGCCAGAGACATCCTTCTTTGCGGTATGATGCTCTCTGTCCTGTTTTCCGGGATTGCTTCTTTTTTTCTTTATCAGAATGCGAATTTTATTGCCGTCTCTCTGCTGCATGAGGCACGCTGCAGCTCCCTTCTGAAAATTTTAAGCTTTACACTGCCTTTTGCCGGTGTGCATGCCTGCATCATCGGATATTATACCGGGCTGAAAAAAGCCGCCGTCCCTGCCATCTCCCAGCTGGTCGAACAGACCGCCCGCGTTGCCTCTTCGTTCCTGTTCTGGCAGATCATGGTGGAAAAAGGAATCCAGGTAACCCCTGTGCTTGCCATGTATGGTATGCTGACCTCGGAGATCATCGTGGTTCTGTATACCGGAACCCGGTTTCTGCTCCACCATCCGTCTTCTTTCGAAAAAGCATGTCCGTTTTCCGCACACAGTATCCGGGAAATCCTTACTTTTTCGCTGCCCTTAAGTACAAACCGTGTCTGTTTAAGTCTTCTGCAAAGTGCTGAATCCATCTGTATCCCGCTGCGACTGCAGGCTTTTGGCCTTGCAAAATCTGCAGCACTTTCTTCTTACGGAACACTGACCGGAATGGCTCTGCCGCTTGTTTTTTTTCCTTCGGCAGTCACAAACGCCCTCTCTGTTATGCTGCTGCCGGCTGTCTCCGAATCACAGGCTGGAAAAGACCGCAAAGCGATCGCAAGACTTTCTGTCCGCACCGTCCAGAGCTGCCTGCTGCTTGGCATCCTCTGTACCATTTTCTTTCTGGTCTTTGGAAATCTGTGCGGAATCCTGCTTTTTGACAGCAACGAGGCCGGAACTTACATCCAGATCCTCTCCTGGCTCTGTCCGTTCCTCTATCTTGGCACAACGCTTGCCAGTATTTTAAACGGACTTGGAAAGACCTTTCTTGTCTTCCTGTCAAATATGGCTGCACTTTTTATAAGATTTTTATTCGTCTGGTTTGTCATTCCTTTTTCCGGTATCAAAGGCTATCTGCTCGGACTGCTTTTTTCACAGCTTCTGCACAGCCTGCTGTTGCTTTTCTGCCTGAACCGCAGTTTATCCTGAAATGCTGCCAGGTTTCTGTAGTCTGCTTTTTGTATAAAAAAACATTTCCCGAACATACTAACTTCCGAGGCACAAAAACATCTGCATTTGAAATGCGACCCATCCAAGGAGGAATCGAAATGAACGAATTATCGGAACTTGACCTGCAGAACCTCCGCCATCTAATCGGCGGGTTTGACACCACACACTGCAAAATGACCGCCTACGCACAGGAAGCAGGCGATCCGGCTGTGAAACAGTTTTTCCAGAAATCTGCACAGTCCGCGATGCAGTGCAAACAGCAGCTGATGACATTTCTGCAGTAACAGGAGGTAAGAAAAGATGTTAGATGAAAAGACAATGGTAGCCGACACATTAGCCGGCATCAACGGAGAACTGGTCCGCTATGGCGAAATGATCCCACAGACCGAAAATATGCAGCTGAAACAGGTTTTAAAGCAGTTCCGCAACCAGTGTGAAACTTCTCAGGAAGAGATCTATCAGCTTGCCCGCAGCAAACAGTACTATGTACCGGCCGCAAAGGCGACCGCCGAAGAAATCCAGCACGTTCGCTCCGTCCTTTCCCAGGGTTAGGAAACATGCGTCTGTCATAAGTTTTTCTTAATTTTAAAAACTCTTCCTTGTCAGAATTCGGATTCTATGGGATACTGTTGTAGTAATAACCTGTTGCAGTCAGGAAGTGGGAGTCTTCTTCGGCTGAAAAAAATTTCTGAATTTTACAAGGAGGGGTTTTTTTGAAACTTCACAATTTAAAACATACCTGCATCATCCCGGTCCTCTGTGCGGCTCTGCTGATTCCGTCATACACCGTCCACGCCGACTGGGAGTACAATGCAGAAGAAAATACACTGCGTTACAAGACAAAAGACGGCACCTATCTTACTTCTGTATTTCGTAAAATCAAAGGCTATACTTACTATTTTAATGCCGACGGAACGGTCCACACCGGATGGCTGGATTTAAAAGGCGATCGCTACTTCTTCTCGGAGAGCGGTGCCATGCTGACAAGCCAGTGGATCGGTGACAAATACCTGATGAAAAATGGCAAGATGGCCAGAAGCCGCTGGGTGGACAACCACAATGTCTATGTCAACAAAAACGGTTCCCGCGTGGCAGTCGGCAAAAAATACAAAGCGAAATTTATCAAGACCGCCCAGGGCACGAAATACCGGAATGTGGATGGCACCTACTCTGCAAAGACTTGGCAGAGCATCAAAGGATACTGGTACTACTTTTATTCGACCGGATACATGGCAACAAATGCCCAGCTTGGCGAGTATTACGTCGATAAGAGCGGCCATATGGTCAAAAATAAGATCGTAAAGATCGGCAAATATTATTACCGCTATGGTGCGGACGGAAGATTTGTAAAACGTTCCAAGACAAGGTCCAAACTGATTCCAAAAAAGAAACATTCCAAAAGGCACCTCTCTGATTAAAACAGAAGAAAGGCATAAAAAAGCTTCTTCGATCTATTTCGTTTCGAAGAAGCTTTTCTTTTATTTGATTCTTAAGATCGTTTTCCAATCTCTTACATCCTTTTTGTTCAGCATCCAAGCATCCAGTTGTACATCTCTTCGTACTGTTTTGCGGAACTTGCCCAGGAGAAATCAGCTGCCATTGCACGGTCTACCATCTTGTTCCACTCACGCTTTTTCTCATAATAAATGTACTGTGCATACTTCAGTGTGTTGAACATCTCATGTGCATTATAATTTGCAAAACTGAATCCCGTTCCGGTTCCCTCATACTCATTGTACGGAATCACAGTGTCTTTCAGACCGCCTGTCTCACGCACGATTGGCAGTGTGCCGTAACGAAGACTCATCAGCTGGCTGAGACCGCACGGCTCAAACAGGGACGGCATCAGGAATGCATCGCAAGATGCATATATCTTATGAGACATTGCTTCAGAATAGAAGATGTTTGCAGATACTTTGCCCTGATATTTCCATGCGAAATGGCGGAACATATTCTCATACTTCTCTTCGCCGGTTCCAAGGATCACAAACTGGACATCCTGCTGGCACATCTCATCCATCATATAGGCGATCAGGTCGAATCCTTTCTGGTCTGTCAGTCGTGATACGATACCAATCATAAACTTCTTATCGTCTTTTTCCAGACCAAGCTCTTCCTGAAGTGCTCTCTTATTCTTTACTTTTTCTTTGCGGAAATTCTTTGCGTTATAATTTTTTACTATATATCTATCCGTCTCCGGATTGTATTCATCATAATCAATGCCGTTTACAATACCACGCAGATCATGTGCCCTTGCATTGAGCAGTCCGTCAAGATGCTCGCCGTAGAACGGTGTCTTGATCTCCTCTGCATAGGTACGGCTGACGGTCGTGATCGCATCTGCGTAAACCAGTCCGCCTTTCAGGTAATTGGCATCGCCGTAAGCTTCCAGTTTGTCCGGTGTAAAATAGTAGGATGGAAGTCCGGTGATATCCTTTACGGTCTTCATATCCCACACACCCTGGAATTTCAGGTTGTGGATCGTCATGATCGATTTCATGTTGCAGAAGAACTCGCCCTCGTGGAACTTGTCCTTCAAAAATACCGGGATCAGACCGGTCTGCCAGTCGTGGCAGTGTACGATATCCGGTTTAAATCCGATCAGCGGCAGTGCTGAGAGTGCTGCCTTTGAGAAAAAGGCAAACTTCTCGATATCTTCGTAAATATTTCCATATGGTCTTGGTCCTGCCAGGTAGTATTCATTATCAATGAAATAATAATGGATGCCCTCATACATCATATGAAGCACACCTACATACTGGCTTCGCCAGGACAGATCCATATAGAAATGCGTTATGTACTCTAACTGATTTTTATATTCCTCTTTCATACACATGTACTTCGGTATGATCACGCGTACGTCAAACTCGTCTTTATTAAAACATTTCGGCAGCGATCCCACTACATCTGCCAGTCCGCCTGTCTTAATAAAAGGTACACATTCTGATGCTACAAATAACACATTTTTCATAAACTTTTCCTCCTAATCGGTACCGCTTTTTTTCATTATAACGCATTTTTCCTCTATTGAAAAGTGTTATCTGTATATTTTGCACAATTTTTATGTTTTTTCTCTGATAAAGCTTCCATTTGTCCCATCTGTGTTTTCATCGATTCTTGTATTCCAGGCGGATCTTATCCGCGATCAGAGCAATAAACTCCGAATTGGTCGGCTTGCCTTTGCCGTTGCTGACCGTATAACCAAATAATTCTTCGATCGTATCCATCTTACCTCTGCTCCACGCTACCTCGATCGCATGACGGATCGCCCGCTCCACACGGCTTGGCGTGGTCTGGTGTTTTTTTGCGATCGTCGGATAGAGGATCTTTGTGATGGAATTGAGCATTTCCATATCGCTCACCGACATGATGATCGAATCACGCAGATACTGATAACCTTTGATATGTGCCGGTACGCCGATTTCATGGATGATGTTGGTCACATCCGTCTCCAGGTTGCGTTCCATGTATTCTTTCTTGCTCTCATAAGCATTTACCTTCTGTACTTTTGCGAAATTACGGTCTTTCTTTACTCTTGTGTGCTTGATCCGGTTGATAACCATCTCATTGTCAAATGGTTTCAGAATATAGTAATCTGCTCCGAGGTCAAATGCATCTTCCGTGATCTTCTCCTGTCCGACGGCTGTAATGACGATGAATGCCGGATGTTTGCGGATTTCCTGATCTTTGTTCACCCGCTCCATGACAGTCAGCCCATCGACTTTGGGCATGACCAGATCCAGAAGTACGACATCCGGCTCCTGCTTTTTGATAATATCATACAGATCTTCGCCATTTCCTGCTTTTCCGACTACATTCAGTTCTTCATCACTGCTCACGATTTTATCCAGAAGCTGTAAAACCTTCGCGTTGTCATCTGCAATCGCTATATTCAGCTTATCCATAAAAGCACCTCCAATTTAGTTACAAATATGCCAAAAACTACTTGTATTATAAGCAGAACTTTTGGTGGATGCAAGCAGTTCCTGTCGCATTTTTCTCCCTTTTTTCGACAAACTGCCCTCCATTAAGCTTAAAAGAACAGCCTTTCTGTCGTATATGGGCGAAAACCGGATGCATACCTCCCCGCTTACTTCTCCAGCATATTTTCTGCAAAAATTGCATAGCCACGGGAGGGATCTGCCACAAAGACATGGGTGACTGCTCCGATCAGCTTTCCGTCCTGAAGGATTGGACTTCCGCTCATGCCCTGGACGATGCCGCCGGTCTTTTCAAGAAGATCCTGATCCTTCACCCGGATCACCATGCTTTTGTTTATATCGCGGTGGCTCAGGTTGATTTTTTCGATCTCCACCGTATATTCTTTTACGCTGCCGTCGATTGAGCAGTAGATCGAAGCATTTCCCGTATGCACTTCCTGGCGGTACGCCGTCTGTACAAACGAATGGCCGGACAGTTCCTGCGGCATGGCATATAACATTCCTTTGATCCCGGTCTCGGAATTGGAGGTGATCGTCCCGAGAATCTGTTCATCCCGGTAATAGATCGTCCCGGAAAGTTCGCCCGGATTGCCTTTTTCTCCTTTCTTTACCGCTCCCACGCTTGCCCGGTACAGTTTTCCGTCCCGGATCTGCATCAGAAGCCCGGTGTCCACATCACTGATCCCGTGTCCTAATGCTCCATACTGTTTCTGCCCGTCCACATAGGTCATCGTGCCAAGTCCCTGTGTGTCATCCCGCACCCACACACCCAGTTTGCAGCTGCCATCCTGCATGCGAACCGGCAGAATCTGACATTCTTTTTCGAATCCATTTCTTATAACAGTGAGTCTGATCTTTTTTCCCTGACTTTTTTCGACGATTTCCAGAATTTCTTCTTTTGTGAAAATTTCTTTTCCATCTGCTTTTACGATATAATCCCCCGATTTCAGTATTCCAAGGGAAGGTTCTCTTTCCATGCCATCTGCATCTGTCACGCTCCCGGTCCCGACAACCAAAATCCCTTTTGTTTTCATAAAAATACCGATCGTATTGCCGCCCGGGAGTACCTGCGGCAGCTCTTTTTGCTGTATTTCAACCGTTTTGAGCGGAACGAATCCCAGAAAAGAACACTGGATCTTGATCTTTTCTTCCGGGATTTTTGTATTTTCCGCAGAAACGGATGCATAGACAACCTCATCTTTTACCATACTTTGAAAAGGGAGCTTTATCGTATCGACATCCTCATAAGATGCCACATTCAGCTGATCTGGGATGCTGCTTTTCAGATACCAGAATCCGCCCGTCACAAGAAAAAAGAACAACAGCAAAAACATCGCCAGCGTGCGATAGATTGCCCTTGTTCTTTCTGTTATTTTTTTCTTTTTCACACACGGTCACCTCATCTTTCCCTGCCTCTGCGGCTGATTTTTGATTTGGTTCTAGTATGTGAAACTCAGATTCTTTTACTCTGGCTCATTCTGGAATCCGTGTCCTCTGGCATTTTTTGCCAGCTGACGCATCTCTTTTGCACTGTCAAGCACCATCTGCGTGATCTTTGCTCCGCCGAGGATCCTTGCCAGTTCGTCGATACTCTCTTTCTCATCCAGCTGCCGGATCGAGGTCTGGGTCTCGTTTTCGATAACCTTCTTTTCGATCATAAAATGCACATCTGCCATCGCTGCGATCTGTGCCAGATGCGTGATACAGATCACCTGATGGTTTCCGGCGATCAGTGCCAGCTTTTCGGATACCATCTGTGCAGTGCGTCCGCTGATACCACTGTCGATCTCATCAAAGATCAGCGTCTCAACCTTCTCCTGGTCTGCCATCACGGATTTGACCGCCAGCATGATCCTGGAAAGCTCACCTCCGGATGCCGTATCCTGCACCGGACGCAGCGGCTGACCCGGATTGGTGGAGATCATAAAACACACTTCATCCTGCCCGGATACCATATAATCTTCCAGCAGACGGAAATCGAGTTCAAACTGTACATCCAGAAAATTCAGAGCCATCAGAGCCTGCTTCACCTGTTCTGTAAAACGCTGTGCCGCTTCCTTTCGGATGACAGTGAGGTTTTCTGCTTCTTTTTGCAGCTGTTTTTTGCAGGCGGCAAAACGGCTTTTTCGCTCCGCCAGGTATCCTTCGTAGTTTTCAAGTACTGCAAAACGCTGCTTTTTTTCTTCACAGTATGCCTGGATTTTCTCGATCGTATCACCGTATTTCGTCTTCAGATGGTTGATCAGATCAAGCCGCTCCTCTGTCTTTTTCAGCGTTTCTTCATCGACATCCAGCTCATCTGCATATCCGGAGATCTCCCGGTTAAAATCATTTAAAAGGCTGTCCACATCCATCAGCTGGTTATAAAGTGCCTTCAGATCCGAATCGTACTCTGACACGGATGCAAGGCTTCGAAGAGCACGCCCGATCGCTTCCGATGCTCCGTCGGATGCACAGAGCTGATGTGCCTCCAGGACCGATTCCAGGATCTCTTTTCCGTTTGCCAGTCTCTTATAATCGTCCTCCAGTGCCTCATCTTCCCCTTTTTGCAGGGCAGCTTCTTCGATCTCACCAATCTCAAAACTTAAAAAATCCATCTCTTTTGCTCTGGTGGCATTGTCCAGCTGTGCCTGATCCAGCTCCTTTTTCAGTTCGCCGTATTCCTGATAGCGGGCTTTATATTTTTCTTTTGCCAGAGCCAGCTTTTCTCCTGCAAAATCATCGAGCAGTTCCAGATGTTTGCGAATATGTAAAAGAGACTGATTCTCATGCTGACCATGGATGTCGATCAGCAGTGTACCGGCTTTTCTGACCATGGAAACCGGAACAGTCTCTCCATTGATCTTGCTGGTCGTCCGCCCCTTTGACAGCCGCCGGCTGATGATCACCTCACCATCTTCCACCGGGATCTCCAGCTCCAGAAGTGCCTGTCGCTGTTCTTCATTTTCAATCACAAAAACAAGCTCCGAAAGTGCATAATCTGCATCTTCCCTTGCAAACCCCTTAAAATTCTGCAAACCAAGGGCAACGGCGATCGAGCCGAGCAGAATGGATTTTCCCGCTCCTGTCTCACCGCTTAAGATATTCAGTCCCTTTCCGAGACTGATATCTGCCTCTTTGATCAGTGCCATGTTCTTCACATGAATATTTGCCAGCATATTACACTCCCATTTCTTTTAATTATGCAGCGGCGTACCGGCTGCAATGATCTTTTTTATCTTATCCATGACGATCAGTGTCTCATCTACGCTGCGGACAGCACACATGATTGTATCGTCCCCTGCGATACAGCCTGCGATCTCCGGCCATTTCATGGCATCAAGTGCCGCTGCCACTGCCATCGCCATACCTGCCACCGTCTTTACGACCAGTATATTCTGTGCCATATCCATCGCCACAAAGCCATCCCGCAGGATACGGAGATATTTTTCATTCATGCCCGTCTCGGTACCCTGCATCACTTTGTAAACCTGGCGGCCTCTGTCGTTGGTTACTTTTGTCAGCTTCATTTCCCGGATATCACGGGAAACGGTTGCCTGCGTCACCGGAAAACCCTCTGCGTTGAGCTTTTCTGCCAGCTCTTCCTGTGTCTCTATGTCATCTCTGCTGATCAGATCCAGGATCTTTGCGTGTCTGTTGATCTTCACCCTTCATTTCCTCCTACTGGTCATTCATCTTGTTTCTCAGGACTTCAAGAAAACTGATGTTGTTTATCTTTATCAGTCGTGTCATACGGCTGGAACGGTAAATGCGGATACAGTCACCGATTCCCAGTTTGACACAGGTATCTCCGTCAAACGATGCGGCTGCCTCATCCCAGCCCGCGGTATGTCCGTGCAGCAGCTCCACCGTGATCTCCGCATCTGCCGGAAGCACGATGCTTCGTGTGTTAAGCGTGTGCGGTGCGATTGGCGTAAGCAGGATCAGAGAAGCCTCCGGGGAAACGATCGGTCCACCTGCCGAGAGGCTGTATCCGGTTGATCCGGTCGGCGTAGAGATGATGATGCCGTCCGCACTGTAAGAACGTAAAAACTCGCCATTGACATAAATATTAAAGTCAATGATCTGAAGCCTTCCGCTTCTTGCGATCACGATATCATTGAGTGCAAAATCCTGCAGCAGCTTTTTCTTGTGGCTGTAGGCACAGCCTTCGAGCATCATCCGGTCTTCGATCACCACGTTGTCATCGATCAGCCGGTCCAGTGCCTCTTCCATATTGTCACCGTCCACCTCTGCCAGATAGCCGAGTGTCCCTTTATTGACTCCGAGAAGCGGGATATTCCGCTCGATCATGTCTCTGGCCGCCTGTAAAAGCGTGCCGTCCCCGCCAACCACCAGAATACATTCGGTGTCATCCGGGATCAGATTCGCATTCGTATATTTATAAGAACGCAAGCTTTCTTTTCCCTGGCGTTCCTGTATGATGCACTGTTTTCCTCTGAAATTCAGATAGGCTTTGATCTCTTTTGCGATCTTTCCTTCCGGATCTTTCATACTGTTTGATATTACATAAAATCTGTCCATTCTTTATCCAGCCTTATTTATCAAGCGTTCCGTGTGCCTGTCCAACGACTGCATCCACATCCATGTCACCGTCTGTCATCTCGCTCCCTTCCGGCTTTTTCTGCAGATAGAGCAGATACTCAATGTTTCCTTCCGGTCCTTTGATCGGTGAAAAATCAAGTGCCAGCGGCTGCAGATACTGCTCTTTTGCAAAAGCAATGACTTTTTCGATTACTTCTTTGTGAACGGCCGGATCACGCACCACGCCTTTTTTGCCGACTTTTTCTCTGCCTGCCTCGAACTGTGGTTTGATCAGACAGACGATCTGCCCATCCTGGCTTAAAAGATTCCGAACCGGAAGCAGTACCTTGGTCAGAGAAATAAAAGACACATCGATCGATGAAAAATCAACCGGCTCTTCGATATCTTCCGGTGTCACATAGCGGATGTTGGTCTTTTCCATGCAGACCACACGCTCATCGTTGCGAAGTTTCCAGTCCAGCTGTCCATGTCCGACATCCACAGAGTAGACTTTTACCGCTCCGTTCTGAAGCATACAGTCCGTAAATCCGCCTGTCGATGCACCGACATCCATGCAGACCTTTCCTTCCAGTTCCACGCCGAAATTTTTCATGGCTTTTTCCAGTTTCAGACCGCCACGGCTGACATAACGCAGTGTATTTCCACGCACTTCAATCTCTGCCGCACAGTCAAACATCGATCCGGCCTTGTCTTCTTTCTGTCCATTGACATAGACACAGCCTGCCATGATCACCGCTTTTGCTTTCTCTCTTGAAGCCGCATGTCCTCTCTGGACAAGCAGCACATCCAGTCTTTCTTTCATCTGTGCTCCTTTTTTGCAGCCGCTTTTAAAGTCCCATGGCTGCCGCAATTATTTTCTTTTCTATCGTTTCTGCATCAATACCGCATTCTTTTTTAAGGATTTCTACGTTTCCATGCTCGATATAAGCATCCGGCAGGGCAATGTTCATCACCTGCACATCGCTTCCAATCTCCTCGTAAAATTCTGATACATGCTCGCCAAATCCACCTTCCAGGACATTCTCTTCCAGTGTCACGATCAGCTTATGCTCTTTCGTCAGTGCAAGCAGACGCTCCTCGTCAAGCGGTTTTACAAACCGTGCGTTGATCAGGGTACACTCAAAACCTTTGCGTTTCAGATTCTGACGCACTTCATGTGCTGTCTTTACCATGCTGCCGACTGCGATCAGGGCAATGCATTCTTCATCATAGAGCAATTCGCTTTTGCCGTATACGATCTTGGCACGATGCTCAGAAAGCCCGTCATAGGCTTCGCCCCTTGGATAACGCAGGGCGATCGGACCGTCAGAGGAAATTGCAAATTTCAGCATATCGGACAGCTCCCATTTGTTTTTTGGTGCCATCACACACATATTCGGGATCAGAGATAAATAGGAGAGATCAAAAATCCCCTGATGCGTCTCTCCGTCACTGCCAACCAGACCTGCACGGTCAACTGCAAAGATCACATGCAGGTTCTGGATACAGACATCGTGCACGATCTGGTCAAAAGCACGCTGTAAAAAGGATGAATACACTGCCACGACCGGGATCATGCCGCCCGCTGCCAGACCGGCCGCAAAGGTCACTGCATGCTGTTCTGCGATCCCCACATCAAAGAAACGCTCCGGAAAGACATTTTTAAACCGTTTCAGTCCGGTTCCGTCCGGCATTGCTGCCGTGATTGCCACAAGATTCTCCTGCCTCTCCCCCATTTTTCGCATAACGGTCGCAAACACATCCGTATAGTTGGCTTTTGTCCGCTTATGGAGCGGAAGTCCGGTGGCAATGTCAAACGGCTCTGCCCCATGGAATCTCGCCGGATGACGTTCCGCCGGTACATATCCTCTGCCTTTCTGCGTCAGTATATGAAGAAGCACCGGTCCGTTCACCTTGCGTGCCTCCTTGAAAGCACGCACCAGTCTGCCGATATCGTGTCCATCGATCGGCCCTAAGTAAGTCAGCCCCATCTCTTCAAACCACATCCCCGGAATAAACAGCTGTTTGATCCCGCTTTTTGTCTTTTTGATCCTGCGGACCACGCGGTCGCCGTAAACCGGGATTTTTTTTAATGTATCCGAAACGCCCTGTTTTAATTCCTGATAGGCATCGTTTGTGCGAAGTTTGCCGAGATAGTCCGACATTCCGCCGACGTTCTCCGAAATCGACATATTGTTGTCATTTAATACAATGATAAAATTACTTTTCAGCCTGGCAGCATTGTTCATCGCCTCGTATGCCATGCCGCCGGTCAGCGATCCATCTCCGATCACCGAGATTACGGAATAATCTTCTCCCTGCAGATCTCTTGCCGCCACATAACCAAGCCCTGCCGATATGGAGGTGGAGCTGTGTCCTGTATCAAAACTGTCACAGCTGCTCTCACAGCGTTTCGGGAAACCGCTCATCCCCCCGAATTTACGCAGATTTGCAAAATTCTCTCTGCGGCCAGTCAGCAGTTTATGTGTGTAAGCCTGGTGTCCGACATCCCATATCATCTTATCTTTCGGAAGATCAAACACCAGATGCATTGCCATGGTAAGTTCCACCACACCAAGGTTCGATGCCAGATGTCCTCCACTCTCACTGATCGTGCGGATCAGGAACTCCCGGATCTCATCTGCAAGCAGTGGCAGCTCTTCCTTTTTCAGATTTTTGATATCATTCGGATGATTTATCTTCTCTAATACCATAGTCAATCGCTCCTTATTTTTTCCGGTTGACCAGCATCAGCACCAGCTCTTCCAGAAAATCATTTTTTCGGCCAAGCGACTGTAAGGCAGAAACTGCACGTTTTGAAATCTCTTCCACATCGCTCTTTGCTTTTTCGATCCCTTCGATCGTCACGTAAGTAGTCTTGTCATTTTTCTCATCGCTGAATACCGGCTTGCCAAGCTCGTCCGTCGTGCTTGTGACATCTAAAATGTCATCCCGGATCTGAAATGCCAGCCCGATATCTCTTGCGGAATCTTCGATCACTTTTATTTCTGCCTCCGATGCCCCGGCCAGTGCCGCACCGACCATCATGGACGCTTCGATCAGAGCACTTGTTTTCAGACGGTAAATAAAATCCAGTTTCTCTCTGGAAATCTCTCTGCCTGCAGCTTCCACATCCACGCACTGACCGCCAAGCATCCCGTAAATCCCTGTCTTTTTCGTCAGAATCTGCAGTGCTTTCCCGATCGCCGGATTGCCCGGTTCGATCTCAAAGGCACGCACTGCCGTCTCATAGGCATAATTGAGCAGTGCATCGCCTGCCAAGATTGCCATCGCTTCCCCATATACCATGTGCGTTGTCCTGCGGCCTCTGCGGTACTCGTCGTTATCCAGTGCCGGGAGATCATCGTGGATCAGTGAGTGGGTATGTATCATCTCCATCGCTGCCATAAAAGGCTCGATGATCTGCCCTTCTCCGCCAAACATCCGGTAAGTCTCCAGCATCAGAAGCGGCCGGAGGCGTTTGCCTCCCGCACGCATACTGTAATTCATCGCCTCAAGAACCGTTTTCTGAAATCCTTCTTCTTTCGGAAGATAGTATTCCAGAATCCCGGTGATCTTTTCCTGGCGTTTTTCCATCTCCAGATTAAAATTCATCTGCTTCTCCCTCTTCATTCAAAACAAGAATTTTCTTTTCTACGGTATCAATCTGCTGATTGCAGAACTTTATAAGCTCTATGCCTTCCTGATATCCCAGAAAAGAATCCTCCAGTGTTGTATCTTTCTTCTCCAGTTTCTGGATGATCTCATCCAGACGCAGAAATGCTTCTTCCAGTGTCCGTTCTTTTTCTTTCTTTTCTGTACTTTCTGTCTGTTTTGCCATCTTTACACCTCACCTGCATCCTGCTTGTCTTTCTGAATATCCGTTACCTTCGCCTGCAGCCGTCCGTCCGATACATACACACAGATCGTGTCCCCCTTTTTGACCTGCCCGGTCTGTGTGATCTTCCTGCCGTGTACGTCCGCAGTATAAGAATAGCCCTGCCCCAGCTTTTCAAGCGGAGACAGTCCCTTTAACTTTTCGATATAAATCTGCATCCGGTGCCTGCTGTCCCTGTATTTTTCCCGCATCAGCACCTGCAGACGCTGCCTGTCATACTCCATCTCCTGTCTGGACAACGCAAGCTTCTGCTGCATGGCCTCCGCCAGATCTTCCTGTGCCCTTGCAAGACGCATTTTCTGATCCTGAAGCTTCTCCTGCGGTCCTAAAAGGGAGAGGATTTTCTCTCTTCTTGCCAGCTCATCCCTTTTATCCTGCACTTTTCTGGTTACAGCCTCAAAGAGCCGGCTCTTCTGGCGGTATAACTCGCCCTGGAGGGCTGAAATATCCGCAACTGCAAGCTCAGCTGCCGCCGATGGCGTCGGAGCACGCAAATCTGCCACATAATCTGCGATTGTAGTGTCCGTTTCATGACCTACCGCTGAGATCACCGGGGTATTGCAGGAAAAGATCGCTCTTGCCGTTTCTTCTTCATTAAATGCCCAGAGATCCTCGATCGAGCCACCGCCACGCCCGGCGATAATCACATCAACGCCATACGCATCCAGCATGGCAATGCCTTTTGCCACACTTTCTGCGGCACCTTCGCCCTGCACCAGTGCCGGATAGAGGATGATCTGAATACCCGGATTGCGTCTTCTGGAAATCTGAATGATATCCCGCACAGCGGCACCGGTCGGTGCTGTCACAACTCCCAGTTTCTTCACAAAGGGCGGAATTGGTTTCTTATAAACGGGATCAAACATCCCCATCTCTTCTAATTCTGCTTTCAGTGCCTCAAACTTCTCATAGAGAAGTCCGGCACCGTCTAACAGAATCCTGGATGCATAGAGCTGATATGTGCCGTCTCTTTCATAAACACTGATGTTGCCAAGCACAAGAACCTGCTGACCGTTTTTCATGCCAAAAGCCAGTCCCTTTCTGGCACTGGCAAACATGACACAGGAAATCGTTCCGCTCTCATCTTTCAGCGAAAAATAGATGTGTCCCGATGTATGATATTTACAGTTTGAGACTTCTCCTTTCATGTAAATGCTCCGCAGCACCACATCCTGTGTAAACATGGACTTGATGTAGGCATTTACCTGTCTCACAGTATAGACATTCTGCACGCACCCACCTCTTTTGTCATCCGGCAGTCAAGGGCTCTTTATACCAGTTTAGCCAGAACGCCGTTAATAAATGCAGAAGAGGTATCGCCTCCGAAAATTTTGGCAAGCTCAACTGCTTCGTTGATCGCAACTCCCTGTGGGATATCGTCATCATACTTCATCTCATAGACTGCAAGACGCAGCAGAGTAAGCTCTACTTTCCCCATACGGTCTGTTCTCCAGCCCTTTGCCGCTTCATTGATCTGCCCGTCAATCTGTTCCAGATTTTCTTTGATCTTCTCATATTTTTTTCTGATATAAGTAAGGTCTTCCTGTTTTGCATCGGAAATCCCTTCGTAATACATCATTTCCTGCTGTTCAAGCTCCTCTTCCTTATAGAACTCTGTCAGAAAGAGTAATTTAAAAATATGTTCTCGTTCCTCTCGTCTAGTCACTTTTTCCTCCGCTGTCTTTAAAAGAAAACGTAAAAAATCCGATCACCATCCGGAGTTTAAGTACGCCTTGGGAACGGACTTTTACGCTGCTTTTAAGCTGTTTTATTTTTCTTTTGATATGCTTACATTTGCAATCTGGATATCAACCTTCTCTACTTCAAGACCGGTCATATTCTCGATCGCTGCTTTTACCTTTTCCTGAACCTTTTTGCAGGTCTTCGGTACGCTGTATCCATATGCAATGTTGAGTGCCACATTTACATTTACAATACCGTCTTCTACCTTTACACGGATCCCTTTTGACAGGCTCTTCTTGCCCAGTTTGCTGACCAGTTCGTTTGTGATATTGCCTGCCATGCTGGCAACGCCCTCTACTTCTGTGGCAGCCAGTCCTGCGATGATCGCCACAACTTCATCTGCGATCTGAACCTGTCCCATGTTTCCGTTTTCCAGTGTATATCCGGTCTGATTTTCATCTTTTTCCATGATGTAAACCCTCCTGTCTTAGAATTCTTTGCAACTACCGCTATTATAACACCCGAAAGGTATTTTGAAAAGCTTTTTTAGTTTCTTCCAAACTCAGTCAGTACCAGACCCTCATTTCGATCCAGTGTCATTCCGATGCTCCAGGAATTTACCCACAGAAGCAGCGGATTGCCCTTTAAGTCTTTGATCTTCTTCATATCGGATGTTCCGACCAGCTTGTTGAGGTCGATATCCTTGTTCTCGATCCAGCGGATGTACTCATACGGAAGGGTTTCCATACGGATCTCCACGTTGTATTCATTCTCCAGGCGGTACTTCAGCACCTCAAACTGCAGCACGCCGACAACGCCGACGATGATCTCTTCCATACCGGTATTGTACTCCTGGAAGATCTGGATCGCTCCTTCCTGTGCGATCTGCGTGATCCCTTTGACGAACTGTTTTCTCTTCATCGTATCGACCTGACGCACTCTCGCAAAATGCTCCGGTGCAAACGTCGGAATGCCCTCGTAGGCAAATTTTTTGCCCGGCATACAGATCGTATCTCCGATGGAAAAGATGCCAGGATCAAACACACCGATGATGTCACCTGCATAGGCCTTGTCCACGATATGACGCTCCTGTGCCATCATCTGCTGCGGCTGGGAAAGACGCTGCTTACGGTTTCCCTGCACATGGTAAACTTCCATACCGGCATCAAATTCTCCGGAACAGATTCGCATAAATGCAATACGGTCACGGTGAGCCTTGTTCATATTTGCCTGGATCTTAAATACAAAAGCAGAAAAATCCTCTTTGATCGGATCGACCACGCCGATATCTGCCGTTCTCGGAAGCGGCGAAGTTGTCATCTTCAGGAAATGCTTCAGGAAAATCTCCACTCCGAAGTTCGTCAGGGCAGAACCGAAAAATACCGGTGAGAGTTCTCCTTTGCTGACCAGATCCTGGTCAAATTCTGCACTCGCACCGTCCAGAAGCTCGATTTCTTCAAGCAGCTGTGCTTTCTGATCACTTGTCACGATCTCATCGATCTCCGGAGAATCCAGCGGGATCTCTCTTGTCTCACCCTCTTTGGTACCCTTCTCTGTATCGGTAAAGACGGTGATCTTCTGGCTTCCACGCTCATAGACACCTTTGAAATTCTTTCCGGAACCGATCGGCCAGTTGATCGGGCAGGTCGCAATGCCAAGCTCCTTTTCGATGTCATCGAGCAGATCGAAGGTATCATTGGCATCACGGTCCATTTTATTGATAAAAGTAAAAATCGGAATATGACGCATCACACAGACTTTAAACAGCTTTCTGGTCTGTGCCTCTACACCCTTGGAAGCATCAATGACCATGACTGCAGAATCTGCTGCCATCAGCGTACGGTACGTATCCTCTGAGAAGTCCTGATGACCCGGTGTGTCCAGGATGTTGATACAAAAACCATCATAATTAAACTGCAGCACGGAGGAAGTTACCGAAATACCTCTTTCTTTTTCAATTTCCATCCAGTCTGAGACTGCATGGCGTGCCGTTGCCTTTCCCTTTACAGAACCTGCCAGATTGATGGCACCTCCGTACAGCAGGAATTTCTCTGTCAACGTTGTTTTTCCGGCATCCGGATGCGAAATGATCGCAAAAGTTCTTCTTCTTTTAATTTCACTTGCTATATCAGCCACTATGCTTCCTCCATGTTCTTTGTTCTATTGATCTGTTTTATCCTATAAGATTGCTTATTTCAGTAAATCTGAAACTCGCAATCCACTTTCACTGCCTGTTCACGAATGCAGCTGCTTCACGAGCTGTATTCAAACAATCGCTATTTTAACAAGCAAGTTTCCAGCTGTCAAGCAAGCGGCCATACTTTTCCCATTTCCTGTGCAATCTCTTTTATCTTCTCCAGAGAATAACCGGTATACCGCATGATTTTATCGGTCGGTTCCGCTTCCCGGATCATCATCTGTGCAAGATTGTAGCTTTTCTGTTCTATTCCAGATTCGATTCCTTGTTCGATTCCACGTTCTATTACCAAGTCTGATAAATTACACATAAGGTTCATCTCCTTTCCCAACTCATTGTCCATTCTCATCTGATATATTTCTTCCAGCTCTTTTTTCTTTTCCAAATAGGTCTTTTGTTCTGAAAACAGTGTATTTAACATTCCTAAAAGTTCATCGTTTGTTTCCATTTTTTCATTCAGTGCAATGATCACTACCGATAACTTATCATATGATTCCGGTCTGTCCGGCAATCCTGAGATAATATCCTGCTTTTTAATAGAATATTCTGATATTGCATTTCCAATTTTCTTTGGTGCCTGCATGCAAACCCAGATAGAGTACACTTTCTTCATATCATCGTACTTTGAATGTTCAAACTCTGTCCCAAGCTGTGCTGAAATCATTCTGGCATCATAAAAAATTCCTCTTGTCACGATTTCATATCCCGGATAGTAAGATTTCTGTGCTTCCAGATTCACAATCATGCGAATATGCCCTTCTTCATTCGGAATATGTACATAAAAACGGATATCGTAATAAATTTCTCCCTCATCCGCCACTTTATCTTCATTGGCAAGTCCTGCAATTCTCTTTTCCTCTTCCATATGCAGTACTCTTTTTTGATTTGTTTTTCCCGGATCAATTGATACCACTGCTATCTCAGGTGTACCTTCTATGCAAGGTATAATTTCTTCTACTGACATTCCTGCAAATTCTTTGACCGTACGTGCCAGAATCCGTGCAAGGATTTCTTTCTGGCTTAAAACACGTTTACATTGCGTATCATAACGCACTTTCACATCTGCCGAAGCCATGGCTCTTGAAAGTTCATTTTTCATTCATTTCTCCTGTCATTATAAAATATTCTGTTAGCTTTTTCAATATTTAGGGATTCTGACATGCCTGATTAAAACGGCAGTCCCGGAACAGAATGTTCCTGTTTGATTTTATGTTTTCTATCATAACATACTTTTTAATAAATGACAGGAGTTCCCCTGATATTTTACAGTTTTTTAAGATTTTCCTCTATCTGGCATATCATTTCTTTGGCTTCTTCCCGGCTGATCTGTTTCTTGTCAAAATCCTGATATTTTTCATAAATTCTTTGAAATGGATATGCTCTTTCATCAAGGTAGATCCCTATCGGAATCAGGTAATCGTACTTACACAGTTCTTCTATCGGAGAAGAACACTGGTAGCGTGTGATGTCATCTTCTTGCATCAGAATATCCAGTACCCACTTCTCGATTTTTCCGGAAGGATGCAATCCTGCGGAACGGACATACATTTCTGTTTCTTCTTCTCCCATATATTCCAGAAGCTGGGTGACTCCACTGTTTTCCTGATCCAGAAGCAGTATCTTGATCGGTTCTTTTGTCTGGATGTATTTTTTAATATCTTCTTTCTGATATTCATATTCCAGGCTGTCAATCGCTTTTTCCAGTCCGGCATTAATTTCTTCCTGGTTGAAAACAGTTCTCATATCCTTAGCAGTCTGAATCGCAGCTGCTTTTACATAATAATCATTGCTATGCTCTAACATATAGAAAAGACGATCAAATCCTTTCTTCCCTCTTGCCAGAATTTTATTTTCCTCATAAAACAGTCTTACCCAGGTCTTTTTTTCTTCTGCCTCCATTGTTTCTGCAAAACGCAGATATGCTCTCATGCTCTTTTCGTTCCACGAAAAACAGTTCACCCACACCTGAAAAAAACTCAAAACGGCATACCCCCGCACCCGACTCCTTTTATCTGCCATCAGATCACGCAGACGGCTCAGGCTTCTTCTGGTTCTTCCTATGCAGAGTGCATCTGCTGCCTCAACACATACCAGTTCTGCTTTATCATACGTCAGATTATAAAGAAGCCGTTCATTTTCCGGTGTATACCATCCAACCAGAATTTCTGCTGCCGTCCACCGGACATCCTGTTTTCTGCTTTTGAGACATTTCCGTAAAAACTTCATCTCTTTTTCATTCATGATCAGGTATTTATCATTTAATTCTTCGATTCTTTTTATTTTTGTTTTTCTCACGGTGCTTTTCTCACATTTCCGTATATGATTTATTTTTACTTGTATACAATCTAATTTCTTCTCACATTACCACTAGAAATGATTTTCCTTTTCCAGATCTGCTTCTATCCTGCATATCATTTCTTTTGCTTCTTCCCGGCTAATCTGTTTCTTATCAAAATCCTGATATCCTGTATAAATTCTCTGAAATGGATATGCCTTTTCATCGAGATGAATTCCTACCGGAACAAGGTAATCATACTTACACAGTTCTTCTATCGGAGAGGAACACTGGTAACGTGTGATGTCATCTTCTTTCAGTAGGATATCCAGTACCCACTTCTCAATCTTTCCGGAAGGATGCAGTCCTGCAGAACGGACATACATTTCTGTCTCTTCCTCTCCCATGTATTCCAGAAGCTGTGTGACTCCGCTGTTTGTCTGATCCAGAAGCAGGATTTTGATTGGTTCTTTTGTCTGAATGTATTTTTTAATATCTTCTTTCTGATACTCATATTCCAGGCTGTCAATCGCTTTTTCCAGTCCGGCATTGATTTCTTCTTGATTAAAAATGCTTCTCATATCCTTCGCAATCTGAATTGCAGATGCTTTTACATAATAATCACTGCTGTGCTCTAATATATAAAAAAGCTTTTCAAATCCTTTCTTTCCTCTTGCCTGAATCTTATTTTTCTCATAAAACAACCTTACCCAGGTCTTTTTTTCTTCTGATTCCATTGTTTCTGCAAAACGCAGATACGCTTTCATGCTTCTTTCGTTCCACGAAAAACAGTTCACCCACACCTGAAAAAAACTCAAAACGGCATACCCCCGCACCCGACTCCTTTTATCTGCCATCAGATCACGCAGACGGCTCAGGCTTCTTCTGGTTCTTCCTATGCAGAGTGCATCTGCTGCCTCAACACATACCAGTTCTGCTTTATCATACGTCAGATTATAAAGAAGCCGTTCATTTTCCGGTGTATACCATCCAACCAGAATTTCTGCTGCCGTCCACCGGACATCCTGTTTTCTGCTTTTGAGACATTTCCGCAAAAACTTCATCTCTTTTTCATTCAGGATCAGATATTTATCATTCAATTCTTCGATTCTTTTTATTTTTGTTTTTATCACTGTGTCCCCTATTCCCACATATAGTTATGATTCTATTATTCCTATGATGCCTTCTATTATTTTTTATAGGACTACAAAAATCAAAAATCTTCGCAGTCCCATATTTTTAAATCAAACGGCAGTATTCTCTCTCTACCTTGCCTTCATCTGAAGTAACATATTGCAAGATACCACCTTTTTCATTGAAAATCATGCTAAAATCCAACTCTTCAAGATACTTTTCTAGATACACGGCTAATGTTTTCATTTCTCCTGCATAAAAGCAATCCTTAAACCAGCCATTACTTCCAATCATATAACCCTGAACTTTGTTGTCTGCTTTTTTCAACTCATTCTTAAATTCTTTTTCAGATATCGCTTTTACTGTATTTTTGTTTAATATTTCCGGTCTTTTCGCCAAAAATTCCCAAAAAGCTTCTTTTTCATTTTTACGATATCCCTGCTTTAATTTTTTCCTGCATCGTTCCTGATATTGGGAAATTATATACCTTTGAAGTACAAATTTCTCTGCTTCCTCATCCCTAATACAAAGCAAAACTTCACCCTCTTTTATCCATTTTTCCAGAGGATATCCACAATAAAACAGTGCCAGCATTTCTTCACTGTTTTTACAGAAATAATCTTTATCAACATGAAGCATGTAGCATTTTTTCTTTTCAATCCACGTAATGCTTATTTCATATAATTTTGTTTTTCCGTAAATCAAGAAAGAATTCTGCTTCGCTACATATCTTTTAAACTCATCCATTTTCATTTTCCAGATTTATCTTTCCTTTCATCTCCAGTGGAAATACCGGATACATGATCAATTTTTCATCTGCCTTTGTCAGCCATTCTTTCATTTCCGGACTATAAATTAAAATCCTTCTGGCATGTCCGTATGTATATTCATACGTTGCATTGACATGCTCCCATTTCCCCAGTTTTTCTGTATCCAGATAAATATTATGAAATCCCGCATCTGGTTCTTTTTGAACTCGCACTTTTTTACAGTGACTGCATGCTTCTGTTGCCCTGTAGCTTTCACATTGAAAGGCTCCCTTTCCCAGTACATTTTCTGCTTTTAACTGATATCCTGCAACTTTTTTCAAAACTCCGCTGTAATATGCCGGAATAAAATTCTTTTGGGACAGTCCTTTTTCTATAAGATATTCATACATTGGAATGGTCACAAACATATCTAACTGTCCCGGGCGGGTAAACACTGCTTTTCTTCTGTTCAGATCCTCCAGTTGCTTTTTCTTTTTAAAGGTATATTCTTTGTTCTGGAAAAAAGTTTCACACTCCGGGCACAAACTTTCATATACCTTTTTCTCATTTTCTTCAAATTCATATCCTGCCAGGTCAATATAATATCCGATCGCATTTTTCTCTTCTTCCTGCGTATATTTCGGTATATAAGAGCACCAGATATCCGGTTCTATGATATCCAGCAATTCATCGTCATCTTCTTCCGTATCTTCATCGTACTGAAATACCTGGTCAATTTCTTTCTTTAATTCCACAAGTTCTCTGTAGACTGCCTCCTTAATGTCCACGGTAAACGTATATCTTTCCATGGAACTGTACAGTTTTTCTGCCTTGCATCCCAGTTTTTGCATCAGATTTACTGCTTTCTGCGTGTAGATGGATTCATCTTCTTTATCAATATCAATTCTGAATTTTGCGTATACTTTCATTTGACTTTTCTCCTTATTAAGATACAAATTTTATATATGATGCTATTATAACAAACTTTTTATGCTTTTGGCATCTTTTTTCATCTTTAACCTTTATAGCACAGAGAATCTACTGTAAAACAGCAGCATGCTTTTGCACACTGCTGCCTCTTTCACTCACTCTGCATGGTGGTGATCACGATATTCTCACCGGAAATTTCGGTCTTGCGTTTTACGATATCTTCGATCTGTGCCCGCTGTGCATCGGTGATCTCACTCTGTCCGATGACCACATCGACGCTGCCGTCTGTGATACTTACGACTGCATCGGTAAATCCTTTGGATTCGAGCAGAAGCTCTGCTGCCGCTTCTTTTTCTGCGTTCTCTGTGAGGGCGGTCATATCGTTGACTGCATTTTGTTTCTGTTCTTCGGTCACGTTTTCGTTGTTGATGATCTCAAGCAGGGTTTCTTTGTTTTTGGATCGTACCTGCTCTCTGGTCAGTTTTGCCTGGGCCGCAAAGCTGCTGCCTGTTCCTGTGCTGGTAAGTACTGCCTCGCCCGGCGTGTCGGTCACTTCTTCGGATGCAGTGTCCGTTCCGGCATCTGTTTCGCCCGCCGACAGGGCGGCATCGCTCATACCATCGGTTTCGCCTGCCGCAGCTTCTCCTAAATAAACTTCTCCGTCCGCCGAGTCGGTAAGGGTGATGTCCTGATCCAGGCTGTCGATATCGGTAAGTGTGGCTTCGGTCTCTGTTGTGGATGCCGGCAGTGCATTTTCACCGAGTTTCGTACCCGAATAATTTAGATAGCCTGCCACTGCGACTAATGCCGCCAGAGCTGTGATGATGATCTGGTTTTTCTTCCACATATGTTTCACATCTCTCCTCCTTAAACCTTCTTCATTACTTTGATTTTATGCACTTCAATCCCAAATAATGCTACGACCGCATCGGTAATATCCGCTGCTGTTTTTGCATTGTTTCCGCCATCTGCCGCCACGATCACACCTTCCACTTCCGGCTCTGTGATTTCTTTGACATACGGCGTTTCCGCTCCGTTTTCCTGCTTTTCAAAAACCGTGTTCTCTTCGAAATCCTGTGCATCCGCCGTGCTTTTGTCGCCGGACTGATCCTGTGCATTTTGACTGTTTGAGGTTCTTGTGTCCTTTTCCACAATATACGCTCCGCAGGAACGTAAGGTAATCATCACTTTGACTTCCCCCACTCCGTCCACTTCCCGAAGCACTTCTTCAAGCCTTTGTTCCATCCTCTGTGTCCGTTCCTGTGCCAGATCTTCTGTATTTCTTACGTTGTTTTCAACTGCCGGTGCATTGGTTTTTGTCTGTGTGTTCTGCTTTTTGCTGCTGTTATCCGGCCAGGTGATCACCAGAAGCAACAGTCCGACAAGAAGACCGATCAGCACCGGACTGCCCTTTTTTCCTTTGCATTTCTCCCAAAAATCCAGCCACTGTTTCATGCGGCTCATCCCCCCAAAAAGACCACTTTATCGCTGCTGATCTGATAAATTTCCCAGAGTTTCTGTAAAATCTGCTCCTGCACCGCCTCTTTTTGCTGCAGATCCTCATACCCCCCGGAAATCGTTACTTTGCGGATACCCTCTGTCTCCTCGGATTGAAATACAACCTTCGCTTTTGTCCCTTTCATCCCCTCCCCGTCTGCCGTCTCTTCAATCTGACGCTGCACTTCCTTCTGACAGGCTTCCGTCAGAACACGGCTCCTTAAGTCACTTAAATTTTCCTGTTCCATCCGGATCGAATCCCACTCTTCCAGCTGTAATGCCTGCTGCCACTGCTTCTCAAATACTGCCGTCAGATGTGCCTGATCCGTCAGCGGACTGATCAGCAGGATCAGAAACAGGACACCGCAAAACAGCCGAATGTATTTCTGATAATGGTTATCCGGAAGAATCTGCTCTGCAAGCTGCATCAGACACAGGCAGCACAGGATGCTCCGTACCCAGCTTCGAATCTCTGCCGACATCTTTTCTCCCCTTTCTTCTATTTTCCAAGCGATGCGGTGACAATGGCGATCGTCAGGAAAAACAGCATACTGCAGGACATCATGATCTTCAGAAGCAGCCCGACTCCTTCTGCAACTGCCGCCACACATTCGTTGAGCCGTTTGTCGCCGACCGGCTGCACCAGGGCCGCCATCGCCTTATAGATCAGTGTGCAGAACGCCAGACGGCACACCGGTGCCAGACAGAGCATCAGAACAGCGATCATCCCGCACACACCGACGGCATTCTTCAGAAGAACGGCAGAACCAAGCACCGTATCCGTCACGCTGCCAAACAGGTTGCCAATGCCGGGGATTGCCGATACGGTTCGGCTGACGGCTGTATTTTTCAGCCCGTCAACGGCTGGAAGGATCAGTCCCTGAATCACCTGAAATCCGATCGCTGCCGCTGTCATGCTCTTCATTGCCCATTCGATCACCGTACGCACAAGTTCTGCCAGATGCGAGAGCCTGTCATCCTTTGAGAGATGGTCGAGCAGCAAAAACAGGACATAAAGCTGCACGCCGGGCAGAAGAAGATATCTTTGCACCCACTGCACCGCTGCGATCAGCAGGATCGCCGACTCGTAAAACGCCAGCCCTCCAATGCTGTTCCCCGCAAAAACGGCCGCCGCAAAATAAGACGGCACCAGAGCTTTCATAAAGCCATTGACTCTGCCAAGCGTTGCATCCGTCATCCGGCTCATTCCGGTAAATCCCTTCATCAGAACTGCTGCCAGCATCAGATACATCATAAAAAAGCTGATCAGTGCTGTACCGTTCTTTTCCATGAGATCCGTGAAATTCAAAACAAGTGCCGCCACGATCACCAGTAAAAACACCTGCAGTGCCGTCTCTTTTTGATTTTTCCATTCCAGAAGCAGTGCATCAAAAACCAGCGTTTTCAAAGTTGAAAGATTCAGCGGGATTTCTCCCCTGATCAGGCTTTTCAGTGCATCCGCAAAACGAAAACTGCTCTCTTTCTCCAGATCTGCAAGGCTTTCTTCGACTTCCTGTAAATGAAACGCCTTTATATTAAGGAAGTCTTCCGCTCCGGTCTGTAATTCTTCTGCTGTATCCTGTCCCTGAACTTTCTCCTGCACCTGTGACGCTGCCATGATCACCGCCGTTTTTTCTGAAAGAACGGCCGCCTCGCACACCTGCTTCTGCCCCGCCCCCATCAGCCATCCTGTAAAAAGCAGCAAAAACACATAAATACGATATTTCTTCATATATTTTACCATCAGGCAAGACAGCTGCGGATCGTCTCAAACAGTGCCAGCAAAACCGGTGTCCCTGTCGCCAGCACCGAGATCTTTCCGAAAAATTCAATCTGTGAGGAGATTGCCCCATATCCCGCATCTTTGCAGATGCCTGCCGCAAAATCCGCCACATAGGTGATACCGATCATTTTGAACAGAATCTTCACATAAGCATCCTTTATGTTTGTGTAGCTTTGCAGCTGCTGCAGGCTTTCTGATAAATACCTCAGTTTTTCCACTGCACAGAAAAAAATAAGCATACAGGAAGCCATGCTGATCAACACGGCAAACACAGGTCTGGTCTCTTTGAGAAACAACGCCAGTAAAATCCCGGTAATCCCAAGAACTGCAATTTTGATCACAGTGCAAACAACTCCTTTATGCTCTCAAACAGCTGGCTGATATACGGCAGCACCCAGAACAGCACCAGTACCAGCCCTGCAAGGCTTGCAAGATACGCCTGTTCTTCCCTGCCGCTGTGCTTTAAGACCTGACCGAGCACCGAGACCAGGATCCCGACCGCTGCGATCTTAAACAGCAGATTAACACTCATCTCCATCTCCTCTCTCTGTCAGTAAAGTAAAATGACAAGAAACGCACCGGCACCAAAACCCAGACATCGAAACATTTTTTCTTTCTCCCGGTATTCTTTTTTTGCCTGAACACACGCATCACTGACCTGTTCCAGGTAATAATCCAGTGTTTTTTTCTGCATCGCCACATCCAGATAACCGAGCTGACCGCCAAGCGTCCGAAGGCTTGCAAGGTCGCTCTCCTTTAAGGCAGTACCTTTCAGATCCATCTCCAGCTGCTTTTCAAAGATCACACCTAGATTCGCTTCTTCTCCTTTTTGCATCTTTTCCTGCACATGTACCAGAAAATCTGAAAGCGGCTGTGAAACCCGCTTTGCAATGCTGCCAAACGCCTCATCCAGCATCGTATTCGCATAGCCAATTTCCGCCGAAAGCATAACCGTCATGCGACGCAGCTCTTCCAATATGTGAATTCTCTTTTTCATTTCCGCACAGATCAGGCATCCTGCCGCAAAACAGCTGAACATGGTAAGGCCTGCCCCGAACAGTTTCAGCATACCACCCCCTCCTCCCCGTAGAGCCTAGTCCCTCTGCCATCAAAAATCCCCCACACCGAACCGATTTTTTTCTTTCCGCTTAAAATAATATAGCGGTCAAAAACGTGTTCCTTTACCATCTTCTGAAGGAGCGGTTTTTTCTCAATGTCTTCCACCGAACTGCCGTGAACCGTCGCAATCAGGCGGCATCCGCAGTTCAGCACCGATTCAATCGCCTTGATATCGCCGTAATCCCCGATCTCATCGACTGCCACCACTTCCGGTGACATGGATCTGATCAGCATCATCATGCCTTCTGCTTTCGGACAGCAGTCCAGCAGATCCGTCCGTATGCCAAGATCATTCTGCGGAACGCCCTGGTAAGCTCCTCCGATTTCTGAACGTTCATCCACCACACCGACATTCTTTCCCTCACACCAGGCATTCCCGTTTGAAATCTGACGGATCACATCACGCAGCAGCGTAGTTTTTCCGCAGCACGGCGGCGAAATGATCAGTGTATGGCAGACTTCCCCATTCTCCACAATAAAAGGCATTACTTTATCTGCACAGCCTTCTACCTGATGAGCAAGCCGAATGTTCAGAAACGAAATATAACGGATACTCCTGACCTTCCCTTCCTCCATCAGGATCTTCCCGGCGACACCGACACGGTGTCCGCCCTGGATCGTTAAAAATCCCTGCCGCAGTTCATCTTCATAAGCATAAAGCGAGTACCCGGCAATGTACTCCATCGTTTCCATCAGCTCACAGCGATCCACGTAATGAATATTTTCTTTCTCATACTGCTCATTTCCGTTACACCGCAGAAGTTTCCCCTCTTCTGTGAGCTTGTATTCTTTTCCCCGCTGCCGGATCATCAGCGGACTGTTGATCCTCATCCGAATCTCCTGCAGCTCGCCAAAATTCAGATCTGCCTTCTGCAGGATCCTCCTTACCGGAAGCGAAAATATTTTAAAAAATCCGTCTGCACATTTCAATGTCCTCACCTCTTAGGACATACTATGCTCAGGCGGATATTGTTATGAGTACTTATGATGTCCGAAAAAAAGATTCATCCGGACACATCGCAGCGTTCTCTTTAAATTTACACAAAAAAATCAGGAGATATGTCTTTCTCGTCAACATATCTCCTGTTAATGATGTTCTGCTATTTCCATTGGACTTCTTACCTTTCTTTCATTTTCATCCTGTCTGCTTCTGTGTTTTACAAAAGAAGATGTAGTTTAAGTTTTTGGTGGACTGTACCTCTCTTTCTTAGATTCTTTTGATTTTAATTCTTCCTGTTTTTTTGAATTTGCCCTTCGCTTTCCTAATCACTGAAGTTGAATGACTGTTTCTTTATCTTTGATCTTTGATCTTTGATCTAATGCTATGTCTTCATTGGACTATCCTCCTTGTTTTTTGTTTCTCTCTTTTGTTTTGTTGTCTTTATTATAGGCGTTCTCCTTTGATTTGTCAAGCACTTTTTTAAATATTTTTTTGTTATTTTATAATTGTATTTATTTAATATATTTTTCAGACATTTTATGCAGTTTCTTCGTATTTCTTATTGATTTTTTCGCTGTAGCCTGATAAAATGATGCCAGGAAGTCTACTATTGAAATCTATATGATGCCAGGCTCAAAAACCTGAAACCGTATGGCGTCTTTTGACCTTAACATCATATATAAATTCTACAAAGAAACGAGGTAATTTTGCATGAAGAAAAGAATCGTAATCGCTCTCGGACACCGTGCCCTCGGCACCACACTTCCGGAGCAGAAAAAGGCTGTCAAAACATCCGCTGCTGTACTGGCTGATATGGTGGAAGAAGGTTATCAGCTGGTGATCACACACAGCAATGCACCGCAGGTCGGCATGATCCACACTGCAATGAACGAATTCGGCAAAACGCATCCGGACTACACAGTCGCTCCGATGTCCGTATGCTCCGCCATGAGCCAGGGCTATATCGGCTACGACCTGCAGAATGCAGTCCGTGCCGAGCTTTTAAAACGAGGTATCTTCAAAACCGTATCTACGATCCTGACACAGGTGATCGTTGATCCTTATGACGATGCATTCCATCATCCGGTCAAAGTGATCGGCCGCTACATGGATGCCAAAGAGGCAGAAGCAGAAGAACAGAAAGGCAACTATGTCAAAGAAGAGCCTGGCAAAGGTTACCGCCGTATCGTTGCTGCCCCGATGCCAAAGAGCATCGTAGAGATCGATGCGATCAAAACACTGGTTCAGAACGACCAGGTTGTTATTGCCTGCGGAGGCGGCGGTATCCCGGTTCTGCAGCAGGGCAATGAGCTCAAAGGTGCAAGTGCCATCATCGAAAAAGACTACGCCAGCGGAAAACTCGCAGAAGGCGTGGATGCAGATATCCTGATGATCCTCACAAACGACAAGATGGTTGACATTGACCGTGACACCGAGCATCCGAGATTTCTGGAACATATTACGGTAGAAGAAGCAAAAGAACATATCGCAGCCGATCAGTTCGGTGTAAATTCCATGCTTCCAAAGATCTGTGCTTCCGTTGATTTTATCACAGCCGGAAGAGGACGCTCTGCAATCATCACAAATCTGGAAAATGCCATCGATGCCCTGAAAGGCAAGACCGGAACCATTATCACAGAGTAAATTAAAATGCCAAAGAAATACACCGCACGTTTCCATGCGGTGTATTTCTTTTTGCTGTTGAACTTCAGCGGTAGTGTAAAATAGTTTGTGTTTTTGGTAAAAAACAACTCCTTTTTGGTAAGAATTCAGATATGACAATTCTTATCGAAAAGGAGTATTT
>ENA-UOJJ01000349-UOJJ01000349.1-human-gut-metagenome-genome-assembly--contig:-CS66-NODE-349-length-81581-cov-23.609536_pt1 | contig 81581 bp, 68 predicted proteins | sample MGYA00242343_ERZ723890 | MGnify/ENA metagenome assembly ERZ723890
TTTTATTGTTTCCACATCTGGACAAAGAACGACAACCTCAACAGGGTATTTATGCAGATAATTTATCATTCGGTTTAATTCATCACCGTAGTAGTTATCTTGGATCACTACAGAAAAGCCGTTGTCAAAGTATGACCTTGCCGCATCAGCAGTCAATTTGTATCGAAGGTACAGCTGGCGGACTGCTTCCGCTGATGGGGTAGCTGACATATTTTCTCTGCCTGAAATAATCATTTTTCGGAACACATCACCACGAAGATGGACGCATTTTTCTATTGATTTTGCCAGTAAATCGGAAACTGTAGATTTTCCAGAAGCCATTAAGCCTGTAATGAGATAAATTTTTTGTTTCATTTCACTTCCTCCGGCACAAAAAATATGTACATGTAACTAATTCAACACATTTATAATTTGAATAGGGACATTATAGCATTTACTAAATACAAATTCAATGTATACGGAAAGAAAGATATAAGGAGTGGGAGGGATTCCGCCGTAGTCGGCATTGTAGGAAAATCCAAAAGTTTAGATTTTCCCACAATGCTTATCTTTTGGTCTTTGGTTCGGAATAGTGTAGTGCTGGCGGTCTATCTCTTGTTTTCGGTTGCTTGCTTCCTTACCGTACATGAGCATTCGCTCCGGGATTATCGTTTCCATATCCTTCCATAAGGTTGATTGCTCCCCAGATTCCAAGTCCGGCTCCAAGAGCGATAACAAGTGTCTGTAAGGTTCCTACTGCGCTTGTAAAAAATGCCATAATTCAAATTCCTCCATTAAATGATTTTTGTGTGATATACTTTTTCCTTCTGCCCTGACCAAAGGGCGGTTTATAGTTACTGCCGGTCTCCCTGCAGTGATCCCGGCTATGCGCGCATATTTGCTCCCCATCTGGAAATACTTTCATTTCCTGTTCGGGAATATAGTAAAAGCTCCTGCCTCCCGGCCTTTATCACCGGATGGAAAGAGCTCTTTACTCGGTTACATCGATGACCTGGTATTCGTCATCTGCTTTCAGTATTAAGTTGTGGCTGAGGAATTTTACTACATCAAAGTAATTCCTCTTATCATAATCTGCCGTCAGCTTGTAATTCGGATGCTGCGTCAAATCATATTTATCGGATAAGAATGGTCTTACACCACGGACCTGCACAATACATTTTGAGCCGTCCATGACCGCCAGTTCATCCATTGTCATAAGATCCTTACCAAGTTTCTGGTAATTCATGTTGTAGCTTTCCTGGGATCCTTTTGACTGACCTGTATTGTACATATCAATTGTTTCTTTTCCCAGAATCGCATTCAGATCCTTCAAAGTGGTCTGTTCCGTACCACCAAGAAAAATCTGTGAAAGAAAAAGGAAACAGGAAATGGCATTTGATTATTTCTATGGGGCACAGTCACAGCAGTTTGCATTTTACCGGATTCCCAAGGTGCTGTTTATAGATAACCGGTTCCAGAATATTTCCACAGAGGGAAAGGTTCTTTACGGTCTTTTATCTGCGCTCAATTTCTTTATGCGGAGTGCCTGGGATAGTGACGGGGTACACTGTGCAAATTCCATTGCATCCAGCATTTCCTTTTGCTCCTTCTTTTTCAGAAATGACAACTGAACTGCCGGAGTAAATCCCATGCTTCCGTCATCCACTTTTTCAAGCATTTCAGGAATAAGTTCTGTGATTTTGATATACCTCTGAACCTGTTTGGGGCTGTCCCCACATTCCTCTCCAATCAGCTCAATGCTTTTCTTTCCCAAATTATGGTCTACCTGACCACATTTTCTTCTTCCTGCCTTCCTTTTGATTGCTTCATACTTCATTTTGTAAGCAAATGCTTTTTCGCTTGGACTAATCATTTCCCGTTGTAAATTTGAATCAACCATAGATACAACCGCTTCGTCATCTTTTAATACGCGAATGATCACAGGTACCTTACGATAACCTATCTTTTCAGCTGCAAATTTTCTTCTGTGGCCCGATATGATCTCATAAGTTCCATCCTGCCTCGGTCTGACTATCAGAGGATTTAATATTCCATACTTCTTAATACTCTCCTGCAATTCAATCATCTGACTGTCCGCCTGAACCTTGAATGGATGGTTTACAAATCCCCGAAGTCTTTCCAGCTCAATCTCTACAACTCTTTCATCCTGATTCTGCAATTCCTTCTTTTCTTCCATAGGCAATTTCCTTTCCCTGAACGCACTCGCGATGCTCGCTCGTTGTCGCGGCATTCGTCAAAGTCTCAAGCAAGCTTGGACCTTGACTCATTACTCACGCAAAAAAGCCCGTCCAGAATAGATTGTATTTATCTAATCTGATCGGACTCTTCCGACAGGCCTGATATCACAGGCAAGAATATAGTGTTTTATCTCACTGCTTTTCCTAATTTTACACCCCAAAACTCATCCTACATTGTAGTTAATCCCTCTAGGTGACAGACCGGAAAATATGAATCGGTGACAAGCATCCATCCCCGCTGACAAAATCAGTCTTTTCTGACTTGTTTCGCTGACAAATTTGTCACTGAAATTGCAATTCTGCATGAAAAAAGCGGCAATGAAACTATCTTCATTACCGCTAAAAATGAGCGTCTCCTATAGGAATCGAACCTACAATAGAGTCTTAGGAGGACCCCGTTATATCCATTTAACTAAGGAGACAAATGCCGTATTTTCGGGCTTTTCAGCTCTTTTGGCTCCGGCTGCCATATCTATGAATTCAATCACTCTTGTGATGAATTTCCATTGTATCTTATTTTGACATTCAGGTCAATCCCTGTTGGAATCGAACTCTGACTTATCACTTCTCAACTTCCATAAGTCTCAACCATGATTGAACCTAAGGAGGACCCCGTTATATCCATTTAACTAAGAGAACAAAAACCTACGGAAAATTAATGTACCCCTGCATCCAGATCGTGCCTTTGAAACGACGTCCAACAGCAGGCTCACCATACAAATCCGCTCTGTTAATACAAATATCAAATTGTAAATCATTACAACTCAATATCATAACACAAATTTCTTCATCTGTAACGATATTTTTTACAAAATTAAAATCTACGATTTCTCCAAGAACAGAATACTGATCACATTCTACTCCATATGGCATAAAATAAGTATCTACCAACGTAAAAACATCTTCCTTATGAATCCGTTTGGAAATAGCAGAATAAGTATCCATATCATCTAAAGTCAGATTCTCTATGGCTTCCTCATCTCCGTTCCGCGCTGCATTCAATAGCTGGCTGCGGTCACGAAGCGTCTGCTGGTTACGGATCAGATCCTTCTCTGTTTTCTTCAATGGCATCATAATTGTACCGGATAAAGAAAGCGCTGATAGAGTCAATGTTGTTCCACGAATCGGCAGATTATTGGAATTCTTGGCCTTTACATATGGAATCATGTTCTGAAGATAAAAAATCAGTGAAACTCCGATACGGACATCATCACAGACTCCGGCATAGGATTCCAAAGCAGCATGACGTTCAATGGAAACATCTTCCTGTGTGGTAATATTAGTTCCACGCAAAAATGGAAAATAATATTCGTAAACAAATTTATCATCTTCGTCAAATTCACCACACACCGTAACACCGATATTAGGAGCGAATTCTTTGCTGAATGATGCAAGCAGTGTTTCATCGCCATTTGAAGTATATGCTCTTTCTTTTCCTTCTACAACTACATCTGTCAAAAGCTTCTGCAGCTCCTTACGGCTCCAGACTTCACTAAAACCAATTGCTCTCATATATTTGTGCAAAGAATTCACCTCCTCATCTGTTTTAATATAGCCATGAGTAAAACTCCACATACTCAGTATTTATGCAGGTTTGCGAGGCATGGCACCCTCTTTTATCACTCCAAATTTATAGTAACATCTACAACCAGCTCCAAATGGTATAATTAAGTTGTCATAATCAATTCACCGAAAGGAGCTGATTGTTATCTACCGTCAGGAAATCTTGAAAGACATCCGTCTTTTTACTTCACAACCAGTTGCATATTTATTTACCGGATTTCTGTCATGCCACCCATATAAGGACGCAGCACCTCAGGAATACGGATAGAACCGTCTGCCTGAAGATTATTCTCCAAGAATGCAATTAACATTCTCGGAGGAGCAACTACGGTATTATTTAAGGTATGTGCAAAATACTTACCCTTTTCTCCATTAACACGGATCTTTAATCTTCTTGCCTGTGCATCACCAAGGTTAGAGCAGCTTCCGACCTCGAAATACTTCTTCTGTCTCGGAGACCATGCTTCTACATCATAAGACTTCACCTTCAGATCAGCCAGATCGCCGGAGCAGCACTCAATCGTTCTTACCGGAATATCCATAGACCGGAATAAGTCTACCGTATTCTGCCACAATTTGTCAAACCACATTGCAGAATCTTCCGGCTTACATACAACAATCATTTCCTGCTTCTCAAACTGATGGATACGATAAACACCACGTTCCTCTAAGCCGTGAGCTCCTTTTTCCTTACGGAAACAAGGGGAATAGCTGGTTAAAGTCTTCGGAAGCTCTGCTTCCGGTACAATCGTATCAATGAATTTACCAATCATGGAATGTTCGGATGTACCGATCAGATATAAATCCTCTCCTTCAATCTTATACATCATGGCATCCATTTCTGCGAAGCTCATAACACCGGTAACAACATTACTTCGAATCATAAAAGGAGGTACACAGTATGTGAAGCCTCTGTTAATCATAAAGTCTCTTGCATAAGCAAGTACTGCAGAATGAAGTCTTGCGATATCTCCCATCAGATAGTAGAATCCATTACCTGCAACCTTACGGGCACTGTCTAAGTCAATACCATTCAGTCTTTCCATAATATCGGTATGATAAGGAACTTCAAAATCCGGAACCACCGGTTCACCATATCTGGTGATTTCAACATTTTCAGAATCATCTTTTCCAATTGGAACACTTGGATCAATGATGTTCGGAATAACCATCATGATCTTAGTGATCTTCTCTTCCAGTTCCTTTTCTTTTTCTTCCAGTTCAACAAGTCTCTTGGCACCTGCTGCAACCTCTGCCTTCTTCTGCTCTGCTTCTTCCTTCAGACCCTTTGCCATTAATGCACCGATTTCCTTGGAAATCTTGTTACGGTTTGCACGAAGATCATCTGCTTCCTGCTGTGTCTTACGGCTTTCTGCATCCAGTTCAATTACTTCGTCTACTAAAGGCAGCTTGGAATCCTGAAATTTCTTCCTGATATTTTCCTTCACTACTTCAGGATTCTCCCTTAAAAATTTGATGTCGATCATTTCTATTTCCTCCTAATAATTATTCCAAAACTTTTTCAATAAATACGTTATTGATCTTAACTAAATCAATAATATCATGATTTTTCAATTCAATCACGGGACGATCGGAAAAATCTTTATTCTGGCGAACCACTTTTCCGGTTTGCCCATTGGTAAGAAGCACCGTACTTCCCGCCGGATAAACTGCTGTAAACTGAAGCAATGCATCTACAATCTCTTTCGGAAAACGGCTTCCCTTATAAATCTTCATATATTCAATTGCTTCATATACCTTAATTCTCTTACATCCAATCCCACAGATCATTTCATCAAAAGCATCACATACACCAACAATCGCTGCTTCATATGGGATTTCTTTTGCCTTTAAAGGATATCCACTTCCATCAATTCTCTCATGATGAAACAGAATAATACTCTTTCCGGTACTGGAAATCCAGTTTTCCGTTTTGACTGCGGAATAACCGTAAACCGGATGCTTCATGTACTCAGACTGTTCTACATGAGATAAAGAATCTATATTCTGATTCTGGTAGGATATCGTCATATAGCGAAGACCCAGATCATGCAGCAAAGAACCGACAGCAATGTCATGAACCCGTTCTTTTGAAAGATTCAATTTCAATGCAGTCAATGTAGCCAATGAACACAAACTAATGGAATGCTCATAGATATCCGAGCTTCGTTCTTTAATATCATAAATCCTTTCAATGACATCATCTTCTTCCAGAATTTTACTGATAATGCCGTCTGCAGTTCCTGACAATTCAACCAGCTCCCGGTTATTATTGTAGGTATGCTTCTCCAGAATATTTCTGACCTGTCTTTTAAAAGATTCCTCAATATCCGATTTCAGAAGAACCACTTCCTGGGTTTTAACCAGATCTTCATCTTTAATAAAAACCTCTGTGATACCAAGATCTCGAATTTTATCAATATATTCCGGACGAAGGACCAGTTCTTCTGATAACAGGATCTTATATTCTTTTGTTAAAATAGGTTTGGCTAATACTTCTCCACCCTTCAAATTATCGACTTTAACAATCTTCAATTAGTCATCATCCCCTACTGCCATTTTTAAAGCAGCTTCTTCTTCTTTGCCAAGATCAATCATAGCCTTACCATTAATGATCTCTTTTGTATACGTGTAACATCCCTCTGTACTATGAACAGAGTTTAACATGAAACCACTATTCTCTTCATCCAGCATACATAGGCAAAAACTTAACTTACCTCCCATCTGCTGAAATGCATCATATTTTACAATACCAACCTTCTGAATCGTGGATTCCAGTTTCTTATATAATGTCCGGATATCTTTCTTATTCTTATCAATGGATGCTTTGAGAAATTTATTATCCTCGAACAGTCCAACAATTTCATCTTCCAGACTTTTTGCTTCTTTTCCATTCATAAACTTCTGATACTTTTTATTGAGTTTACGAATGGTACACATATTAATAATATTAAGAACCAGTGATATTAACAAAATAACTGCCAGAACCAGGATAATTATTCCAAGTCCAGCATTGCCCATACCAATCGTTGCAAAAAACGCGTTCATATCTTAAGTACCTTTCCTGTTACTGTTCGCTCGTACCTCGTTCCACCAGAGAACCTGTCACCGGCAGCTTCTCTGGATGCATGTTTTCCTTATCTTGAAAGTAAATCCATGATTTTCTCCAGATCATCATGGCTATAAAATTCAATTTCAATCTTTCCTGCACCATTTCCTTTTGAAGTAATGGCAACCTTCGTAGATAATTTCTGCTTGAGATTTTCTTCAATATCCTGATATACTGCTTCCAGACTCTTATCAACAGGATTTGTTTTCTTAACCTTTGCAGGTTTGTTCAGGTTCTTTACCAGCTTTTCAACATCACGTACACTCAGCTTTTCATCAAAAATCTGCTGTGCAATTGCATACTGCTGTTCCGGATCTTCAATACTGATTAATGCCCTGGCATGTCCCGTACTGATTAAATCATCGATAATCATTTGCTGCACATCATCACAAAGCTTCAACAGACGCATGGAATTGGTTACCGCTGTTCTGCTTTTCGATACTCTTTCTGCAACTTCATCCTGCTTCAGATTAAACTCTGTCAACAGACGCTTATAAGCCAACGCTTCTTCGATCGGATTTAAGTCTTCTCTCTGGATATTTTCAATCAAAGAAATTTCTACAATTTCCTGCTCTGAATAATTTCGGATAATAACCGGAACCTCTTTTAAACCTGCTTTTTTGGAAGCACGCCATCTACGTTCACCGGCAATAATCTCATAATAGGTCTTGCGGTCCTGAACAAGAATCGGCTGTAATAATCCATACTGCTTAATAGATTCTGCCAGTTCCTCCAAAGCATCCTCATCAAAATTTTTACGAGGCTGATCACGATTCGGTTCTACCTTTGTAATATTAACAATCGTAACCGGACCGTCCTCCTGGGATACTTCTTTTGATCCAGCTGTTACTGCCGCTTTCTTTGTTTCATCTTCCATTTTATTTGGAATCAAACTATCTAACCCTTTTCCCAATCCACGTTTTACTGCCATAATTACTTTCCTCCATTAATAACTTCTTCCGCTAATTGCATATATGCCTCTGCTCCTGCAGATTTTGGATCGTAAGCATTAATTGGCATTCCGTAACTTGGAGCTTCCGCCAATCGAATATTTCTCGGTATTAATGTCTGAAATACTTTCTGACTTAAATTGCTCTTAACATTTTCAACAACCTGCGTGGAAAGATTGGTTCTTGAATCATACATGGTAAATACAACACCTTCAATATCCAAATCCGGATTTAATCTTTCTTTTACCAGATTAATGGTATGTATTAACTGACTTAAACCTTCCAAAGCATAATACTCACACTGGATTGGAACTAAAACCGTATCTGCGGTTGTCATTGCGTTAATTGTCAACATACTTAAGGATGGAGGACAATCAATGATAATATAATCAAAACTATCCTTAATCCATTCTACTTCTCTCTTTAAAATGTATTCCTTTCGATCTACACCAATCAGTTCAATCTCTGCGGCAGCCAGATTTACATTAGAAGGAATAATGGACACACCATCTATTACATCATTCAGAATACATTCCTTGATGGAACATTCACTCAGCATTAATTCATAAACTGTGTTATCCAAATCATTCTTCTCTACACCAAATCCACTGGTTGTATTTCCCTGAGGATCTGTATCAATTACTAAAACTTTCTTTCCCTTTGCTGCTAATGATGCAGATAAATTAATGGAGGTAGTTGTCTTTCCTACTCCACCTTTCTGATTAGCTATTGCAATCGTTTTTCCCATTTTCACTTCCATTTCTGTAACAGTTCATCAATTCATAAGTTATCGACTGTTACCCCTTTTTCTTTCTTATCACAGTGCATTATTGATTATATCACTTCTGAAAGTGATATTCTAGGATTTTTATTTACAAAAATAAACTTGTAGTCTTATTTTCCTGCTACTACAACATCTAGTACCTAGTTATTAAGTATTTCTTTTAAAAACAATGTTTCACACTTTCTATATTTCCAATGTTTCACGAATCATCTACAAGATTTAGGGGTTGTATGTTTCACGTGAAACATTATCTTGTGATACATATTTTACGATAACGTTTCATGTTTCACGTGAAACATATTACTTATATTTCAATGCAAAATCTCTTTTAAATGCAGTATAAATAATGAATTTATAGTAACTATTCAATACAGGTCGAAGCATTTACTGCTGAGACCGTAAGATAATGATTCAGTAATGCAAAATTCCATCGGCGAAGCCGATTTGGAGTGGATTTTGCATCGTAACTGTGAAGGTACTGAACAGTTACAATTTATATATGAATAAATGGTCTTAAAGATTAAATGTATAAGGCAAATATTATATGATAAATAATCAAAAAAAACAAATGTAATGATGTAATAAATATTTTGAAAGAATAAACTGCTTCAAATATCAAACATAAACCATCCATACTCGTTATCCAGGAACCAGATATTCTAAGAGTAACCGCATAAAATATTAATTACAGACGCAGACGAGCCAACGAACCATCCGGGTTCGATTGAGTCTCGTTCAGCCATGGACGGCTGAACGCTGCTAATAGAAAAGGTTACAAATACAAATAAGTTATATATAATAGAAATAATAGATTTTCAAGTTAAATGGCTGGTAAATAAAGTATAATAATAAATAAAATATTCATATTAACCTGTTTTGAAATTATGTTCTTTATCGAAAAATGTATAATTCAAATTTCTGTTAATAAATGAATAAAAAGTATAAAAAGACGATATATAAATTATAATATATCGTCTTTTATATCACTTATTCAATTTAACACAATACTCAAACCATCACTTAAAATTAAAACAGCTTCACAATATTATTCCGGATTGCAAAGACAGCTGCCTGGGTACGGTCAGAAACATCAATCTTTTTAAAGATATTGGAAATATGATTTTTAACCGTGCGCTCACTGATATTCAGATTCATGGCAATCTCTTTATTAAACATACCACCGGCAATCTGTGTCAGAATTTCCATTTCACGTTTAGTTAAGGCAGCAATTTTCTCCTTATCAATATCCCGGTTCACCAACCGGGAATTCAAAGAAGGAATCAGACTCGGCTGGATATAAGAATCTCCATCCATTACAGACTGGATCGCTTTCTTTAATTCTTCTGATCCGGAATCCTTCAAAATATAACCATTCGCTCCAATATCAACAGCCTGAACAAGATACTCCGCCTCACTATGTACAGTCAACATTAAAACCTTCACCGGAATATTTTTCTTCTTGATTTCTTCCAAAACCTCAATTCCATTTACGTTGGGCATATTAATATCAAGTAATAAAATGTCAGGCTGTACATGCTGTAATTTTTCAAGACATTCAGCACCATCACTGGCCTGTTCAATCACATCAATTGAACCATCAAATTCCAATAATTGTTTAATTCCTTCTCTTATTAAAGCGTGGTCATCAACCAACATTACTTTTGTGCTCATTAAATTTTCCTCTCCCATCTTATTCATCTGCAGCAACCTGAATGGTTATTTCCGTTCCTTCATTTAAAACTGAATGAATCTGAAATACTGCGTGAATAATTTTTGCTCTTTCCTGCATCATGGATAAACCAAAATGATTTTCCTTTTTATTACCATCTTCAAAACCAATTCCATAATCCCGAATCTTAACAAGCAACTGATTTCCCTTATTCTTTACAGAAAGTTCAATGCGATCCGATTTAGAATGAATAATTGAATTTTGTACAGCCTCCTGAATCATCCGGAATAAAATCAAAAGTCTGTATTCAGAAATCTTCGTAGAAACTTCATCAATATCCGTTACAAATAAAATATCCACATTAGATTCCTTCATATTTTGAATATAATCATCCAGACACCTGTCAAATCTTAAATCATTAAATGACATGGGACGAAGATTAAAAATCACCATCCTCATTTCATCAATAATTCCTCTTAAATTTTTTGAACAGCTTTCAAGTTCAAGCTTTGCCTGAATTGGATCTTTATCAATATATAAAGAACTCAATTCAATTTCATGAATCAAATGAGCCAGGTTTTGAACTGTAGTATCATGAAGTTCTCTTGCAATTCGTTGGCGATCCATTTTCTGAACATCAAGCAACGCATTAGACAATTCAATTTGATGAGCTTCCTGATCTTTAAAAATCTTTAATTCCTCGATTTTCTTTGACAGCTCTTCCATCTGGCTTATGCTCATCTCATTTTCCTGAATTAAATGTTCGATCTTATCTTTTGCAGATGAAATTTCATTTTTATAAATATCCTCCGTATTACGCGGAGAAAAATATTTCATATCCACATCTGTTTCCATCAATGACTTTAAAAGTGCTTCTGTTTCCTGAATTTCTTCCTGATTCTTTTTCACAAGACGATTTAATTCATTCCGTTTCTTTAAAAAAGCATAATATATATCATCGATAACAGAATTCTCATTTGTATCCATCATATTCTCCCATCAATTTTTGCTTAAACAAAGATGTAAACCTGGTATATCTATGACTTTATTGTAACTATTCTGAATAATGACGATGCAAGAATGATTTAAAAATGCTTCGACCTGTGAACAGCTACAAATTATAGTTATATATATCATATACTAAAAACCGTTTTTAGGAAAGTAAAAAAACTTACATGATTAAATTATTAATGATAATGCCAGTGGCAGATTTAATAGTGGAACGAAGTACAAGTAAACAATAACATAGGAACAGTAATAATAAACTAAATAATAGGCTCCTTGGATGGCATTCCCGCTTTCCTCGGATATTTTTTCGGTGTAACATCTATCTTTTCAATGATAAACAAATTTCTGTAAATATCTGATTGTGGAAGATAGAATTCTACCTGATTTTTATAATTACCACCCAGGATCTTAATTGCCTTTTTAGCCTGTTCATACTCTTCTGTTATTTTTTCGGATTTATAAGAAATAAAATAACCCTTCTTCTTTACAAAAGGAAGACAATACTCCGACAAAGTAGCGAGATTTGCAACCGCACGTGATACACAAAAATCATAATGTTCCCTGTATTCCTTTTGCTGTGCCAGATCTTCAGCTCTACCATGAAGTGCTGAAATATTATTTAAAGATAAATCAAGAATCACCTGATTCAAAAACTTAATTCTTTTATTTAAAGAATCAAGTAAAGTAATTTTCAAATCAGGAAAAACAATTTTTAAAGGAATACCGGGAAAACCGGCACCGGTTCCTATATCAATTAAGGAATAACCCTTTTTTGCAAGATCCGGAACAGCCTGAATCAATGAAACACTGTCTACAAAATGTTTCATAATCACTTCATCCATTTCCGTAATTGCTGTCAGATTCATAAAAGAATTCCACTCAATCATCAATTCATAATAGTTTTGGAATTGATGAAACTGTTCATTTGTTAAAGTAATATGAAATTCTTTTAAAGAATCCGTCAATAAATCCCAGTTGTCCATAAATTATCCTATCTGCCATTTTCCGGCTATATCCATAAACAAACTTTACTTTTTCTTTTGAAATTGCTATCTAATTTAGTAACTATTCAGAACCTCATTCATAAAACCGCTGTTTCACAGCTTAAGTTTACCTCATGTGGTTACTTCGCCATATAAATTATGCCAAATGTCCTTACGAATGCGAGCATTCGACGTCCATATTGTCATAATTTGCATGGCTCTGAATAGTTACAAATTATCCGGATGATGATATTTCCACTGTTCCAGATAAACAACTAAAACTGAAATATCTGCAGGGGAGACACCGGAAATCCGGGATGCCTGTCCTACCGAAACAGGTTTTAAGGCTTTCAGCTTCTGTCTTGCTTCAAGACGAAGGCTTTCAATATCATCATAATTAATTTCTGATGGAATTTTCTTCTTTTCCATCTTTTTAAACTGCTCTACCTGGCGAAGCTGTCGTTCAATATATCCCTCATACTTAATTTCAATTTCCACCTGCTCAATTACATCTGCAGGAAGCTCTTTTCGTTCCGGATCAATCTCTGCAAGAATTTCATAACTTAATTCCGGACGGCACATCAATTCTGCAAGAGATACACCGGTCTTTAAGGTTGCACTGTTATGACTTTCAAAAAACTCCTGGTTCTTCCTGGAAGCACCAATCAATACATTTTTCAAACGGTTAATTTCCTGTTCAATCAGGGATTTCTTCATTAAAAGTGCCCGGTATTGTTCTTCTGTAATTAGTCCGATTTCATAACCCTTTTCCCGTAAACGGAGATCGGCATTATCCTGTCTTAACAACAGGCGGTATTCTGCACGGGAGGTCATCATACGATAAGGCTCCCTGTTTTCCTTTGTTACCAGATCATCAATTAAAACTCCGATATAAGCTTCCGAACGATCCAAAATCAAAGGATCCTTTTTTAAAATATATCGTGCTGCATTCACACCGGCTACAAATCCCTGCACTGCTGCTTCTTCATAACCACTGCTTCCGTTAAACTGTCCACCACTGTATAAACCTTCCACTGCTTTAAATCCAAGAGAAGGATAGAGCTGGTTCGGATTGATGCAGTCATATTCAATCGCATAAGCATTTCGGACCATCCTGCAATGCTCTAATCCGGGAACCGTCCGGTACATGGCAAGCTGCACATCCTCCGGAAGGGAAGAAGACATCCCACCAACATACATTTCATTCGTATGGAGTCCTTCCGGCTCAATAAATACCTGATGTCGTTCCTTATCTGCAAACTTAACCACTTTATCTTCAATGGAAGGACAATATCTCGGTCCCGTGCCTTCAATAATTCCGGCATAAATCGGAGAACGATCCAGGTTAGCACGTATAATTTCATGGGTTTTTTCATTTGTATAAGTAAGGAAGCAGGAAACCTGATCAATCTGTACATCCTCCGGATTCGTGGAAAAAGAAAACGGAACAACTCTTTCATCACCGAACTGCTCATCCATCTTACTGAAATCCAGAGAACGCTTATCCATTCTCGCCGGAGTTCCTGTTTTGAAACGACGCATCTCAATACCCATTTCTTTTAAAGAATCCGTAAGATAGTTGGCTGCCTGCAAGCCATTCGGTCCGGTATAAGTAATTGCTTCTCCACATAAGCATCTTGCTTTCAGATAAGTACCGGTACACAATACAACTGCTCTACATTCGTAAACAGCACCGGTAAAGGTCTGAACACCAATGATCTTTTTGGAATAACCATTCGGATCTGCATTCGGTACTTCTTCCCATAACAGGTTACAAACCTCTGCCTGCCTGATAGTCAGATGCTCCTGATTTTCAAGTACCTTACGCATTGCACGGGAATATTCTGCCTTATCTGCCTGTGCACGGAGTGAATGAACAGCAGGACCTTTGGATACATTCAGCATCTTTGACTGGATAAAGGTCTTATCAATATTTTTACCCATTTCTCCACCCAGAGCATCCAGTTCCCTTACCAGATGACCTTTAGAAGATCCTCCTACATTCGGGTTACAGGGCATCAATGCAATACTGTCCACACTCACTGTAAAAATCACAGTCTCAAGTCCCAGTCTTGCACAGGCAAGTGCAGCTTCACATCCGGCATGTCCCGCACCGACAACACAAACATCTACTTTTTCACGAATGGTATTCTTATTGGTAATCATGAAATTTATTTCACCTCAACATTATCGTAATGCTCACTTCTTTTATTGACAGGCTTCGCCCATTTTACTGCATTGGTAATAATTCTCTGAATCTGTGGATGATAATAAACCGGATATTCTTCATGTCCCGGCTGGAAATAGAAGATCTTACCCCATCCACGGGTAAAGGTACATCCGCTCCGGAATACCTCTTCATTTGAAAACCATCCTAAGAATACCACATCATCCGGCTTCGGAATATCAAAATATTCTCCATACATTTCTTCTTTTTCCAAAATAACCGGTTCAGTAATACCCTCTGCAATCGGATGGGAGGGAGCTACACAGACAAGCTTTTCTCTTTCCCCATGCTTCCATCTCACACACATACTCGTTCCAAGCAGTTCTTTCATCGGATTGGAATAATGAGCAGAATGTAATGCAATCAATCCCATTCCATCTAAAACATGCTGTTTTACTCTCTGGACATTTTCTTCGGTTACTTCATCATGTGCCTGATGTCCCCACCAGATCAATACGTCCGTATCATTCAGAATTTCTTCCGACAATCCCTGATCCTCCATCCGCAAGGTTACACAACGAACCTGAATCTCCGGATCCTTTTCCAGAAACTCACGAATACATTCATGAATTCCATTCGGATAAACCTTTGCAACATGCTCATATTGAAGTTCTTCCAGATACTCGTTCCATACTGTTACTTTAATCATCAATGCAGCCTCCTGTTTTAAACTGATTCAACCATGCAGCAGATGTTTCAATATCCTGTAACTGCTGACAGGACCCGAAATGCTCGATTGCAAAATAATCGTCGTATCCGGAAGCTAAGATTTTTTCAACTATTTCTTTCATCTGAATACATCCGCTTCCTACCGGAGAGGAATACATCTCTCTTCCTTTGACAGTAGCTTTGGGTGTTTCACCCTTTTTCACTTCAAAGGTCCGGTCTTTACAATGTACATGTCCGATCTTTCCTAAAAACTCCGGCAATACTTCAAAAGAATCCTCTTCACTATATAAAAAATTTCCGGTGTCAAATGCACATTTGAGTCCATCCACATGAGCAAGGAAAAATTTCAGTCCCGCAGCATCCTTATAATATGCCGGCGCATCATCAAAATCCTCTAAAACCATCTGAATTCCATTGTCCTTTGCATACTTTGACAAAATATTCAGACTGGTGATCATCTTTTTTACACAGCGGTTTCTTAAAAAAGCAATCTTCCATTCCCTATCTGTTAAGAATCCGGGAATGATCATAATTTTTTTAATGGAATGATCATCTGCAAAATCAATCAGATCAAATCCTCTCTGCAGATCATTTCCATGAGAATAATCAAAAAATCCATAAATGCAGCTGACTTCCATATCATGATCCTGAAGCAGCTTAAAGATCTTCTCTTCTTCTTCCATTAATACTTTATCTTCAATTTCAATTCCTTTGATTCCAAAAGATTCTACCTTCTGAAAAACTTCATCCATGGATTGTCCACTTTGCTCTGCAGCTTCCCGGATATGATCATAAAATACAGATATTTTCATCTGAGACCTCCCATTTCTGTCTATTTTATAAATTTTTATTATTTCCCCATACAGAACTTGGAAAAGATTTCTGTAACCAGATCATCATCAATCTCTTCTCCAATAATTCTTCCCAAAGAAGCATAAGCATTCATCAGATCAATTGAATAAAAATCCTCCGGCATCCGGTTGATAAGACTGTTCTTTACCTCCTGTAAGCTTAACAGACTCTCCGACAATGCCTGTTTATGACGCATATTGGTAATCATAACTTCCTGATCGTTTCCAATTTTTCCTTGAAAGAACAAATCCTCTACTGCTTTCGAAAATTCATCAAAGCCGGTATTTTCTTTTGTAGAGGTTTTAATGATCTTTGTATCAGAATTGATCCTTGAAGATAATTCTTCTAAAGACACCTTTGAATCCAGATCGGATTTATTATATAAAATAATACTTTTCTTATCCCTGATTAATTCTAAAATATCCAGATCGTTTTCATCAAGTGGAACAGAGGAATCAACCACATAAACAATCAGGTCGGCATCCATTGCATATTTCTTTGCTTTTGTTACACCGATCTTTTCAACAACATCTTCAGTAGAACGGATACCGGCCGTATCAATCACATGGAGATTAATCCCGGATAACCTGATATTTTCTTCCAGGATATCTCTTGTAGTTCCTGCAATTTCCGTAACAATTGCCTTTTCTTCACCGGCAAGAAGATTTAATAAAGAAGACTTTCCTGCATTCGGTTTTCCTACAATTACAGTCCTTATTCCATCACGAATAATTTTTCCGTTTTCAGAGGTTTCAATAAGTGCTGCAATTTCTTTAATTAACTGATCCACTTTTTCTTCCAGTTCTTCCGGATAGCCGTCCAGACTGATATGCTCCGGATCATCCAGAGCTGACTCAATAAAAGCAATTTCATAAAGAATTTTAGCACGCAAATCCTTAATTTTATCAGATACACTGCCCTGCAGCTGCCTCATGGAATTTTTTAAAGCCATATCATTTTCAGATGCAATGACATCCATCACCGCTTCTGCTTCCGATAAATCAATTCTTCCATTTAAGAAAGCACGTTTGCTGAATTCTCCGGGCTCTGCAAGTCTTGCACCATGTGAAAGCAGAAGCCCCATAATTTTATTAATCATCAGCACACCACCATGACAGTTGATTTCCACCGTATCTTCTGTGGTGAAGCTTCTTGGAGCTTTCATCAGCGAAACCATGACTTCATCTACGATTTCATCCTGATCATTCACAATAAAACCATATTGGATCGTATGGCTGTTCATCTTTTCAAGAAGAGGCTGTCTTTTTTTATTTTTAAATAAGGTATTCACAATAGGAACTGCATCATTTCCACTCACTCTGATAATTCCAATTCCGGAATTACTGAGCGCAGTTGCTACTGCTGCAATGGTATCTGTTGTCATAATTATTTCCTTAATATATAGAAAATGGAGGACATATGTCCTCCATCATTCTATCACATTTTTATTCAACTCAAAAGTTTATTATTCAACTCAAAGGTTTACTTTTCATATTTCTTTAAAGTAACTACAACACGGCGGAAGGGTTCATCTCCTTCACTGTGGGTTGTAACATACTTATCATTCTGTAATGCAGAATGAATCACTCTTCTTTCATAAGGATTCATCGGCTCCAAGGAAACAGGTCTCTTGGTTCTCTTAACCTTGTAAGCAATGTTCTTTGCAAGATTTTCAAGAGTTTCTTTTCTTCTGCGGCGGTAATCTTCGGTATCTACCTTTACCCGGATATAATCCTCTGTATCTTTATTTACTACCAAAGAAACCAGATACTGTAAAGAATCAAGAGTCTGTCCTCTCTTACCAATCAGGACTCCCATATCATCTCCACTTAAATCAATATCGAGATTATGATCTGTTTCATCAAATTTAGCATCAATTACTACAGCCATATTCATTGCAGCAAATACTTCTTTTAAGAAATCAACAGCCTTACCGTCTACGGTAGCCTTTACTCTGGCTTTGATGACTGCCGGCTTAGAACCGATTCCTAAAAAACCGTTGGAGCCTTCTTCAATGACTTCATACTCTAATTTATCTCTGGTAACTACAAGCTTCTGACATGCCTCAATCACTGCATCGTCTACGTTCTTTGCTGAAACTTCAATAAAATCCATGCTCTTTACCTCCTATGAATTATTCTTCTCGTTATACTGCTTCACCATATTAGCCTTGGATGCAAGACTTCCCGGTTTTGCATTATTCTTGTTATAATACTCAGTAGACTTCTTAACTGCTTCATCCTTTTCTTCCTGGGATAAATGACTGGTATTGGCATTTGCCCTGGAAGCCATGGATGTTTTCTGTGAAGGAGCTGCAACATTCCTGGTATTCATGGTTGCATTTTTATTTACGGTATTCGGATCAATACCCGCTTTTATAAGCTTCTTCTTCTGCTTTTCTTCGTTCTTTTTAATAACTTCATCAATATCCATCTTGTCGATGTGCTTATTAATGAGAACCTGTTGAATGGATCTTACAACGGCACCTACGATCCAGTAAAGTCCCATACCGGAAGGAAGTGTAAAACAGAATACTGCAGACATAATCGGCATGAAGTTGTTCATCATCTTCATGGACTGCTGCATGGAAGCCTGCTGATCAGATACATTCTTATCATCCTGCTGTGCCTGCTGGGGCATCAGCTTTACATTAAGCCACTGGGTAAATGCCGAAAGCAGGGGAATTAATAAAGCTGCAATAATTAATAAAATCTGCGGACCACCTTCTGCATTCCATGCATCACTGATCATGAAAGAAGGAGAGTTTGCAATATTAATTCCAAGGAAATTATTAAAGTGACTGATCTGCTCCAAAACATCCTCATGACCGGTTGCATAAGCAGCAAGATCCTTATTATTCATCACATAAAGAACATCAATAACTGCATTTCTTTCATCTATTGCAAAATTTCTTGCATAAGCAGCTGCAGCCTTAAGATTCTGGATTTCAGAAACCTTACCGGAAGCAATAATGGAATCTGCTATGACACCAAATGCATCTCTGATTCTGGTTACATAAGCAGGCATATTATAAATAACACGATACAATGCAAACAGAATCGGCATCTGAATCAATAACTGCAGGCAGCTTCCACTCGGTGATACACCATATTTTGCATAAACAGCTTTTGTTTCTGCATTCATGGCCATCATGGAATCATTATCTTTTTTATCTTTATATCTTTTCTGAATTGCCTGAAGCTCAGGATTCATTTTGGCAGAAAGCTTTGAAAACTTCTGCTGTTTAATGGTAAGCGGCATTAATAACAGATAAATGACAATTGTAAAGATAATGATACTCAATCCGATGTTAGGAATTTTTATCATATTTAAAAACTCAAAAATCGCATTCATCAGGTATCCTAAGAGCTTTGCAATAGGTCCTATAATCTTACCGTTATACTGGGTTAAAATAATACCTGTCAAATCATTTCCTCCTAATTTCATTCCATAAATGATTAAGGTACCGGATCATATCCTCCTTTAGAAAAAGGATTGCACCTTATTATTCTCCAACAGGCTAATGCTCCGCCCTTCAAAGCACCATATTTCTGTACTGCCTCAAGTCCATATTCTGAACAGGAGGGATAATAAGGACACTTTGTTGTTTTCATTGGAGAAATAAATTTTCTATAGAATTTAATTAATAAAATCAATACATTTTTCATATTGGATTCAAATTTCTTCTATATATATAAGCTATGATTCCATATCATTTCGTAACTGTTCAGTACCTTCACAGTTATGATGCAAAATCCATTCCAAATCGGCTTCGCCGATGGGATTTTGCATTACTGAATCATTTTCTTATATGATGAAGCTTTGCAAGATGTAATAATGCGCTTTCCATTTCATGATAAGAAATATGGGAAGCACTGTTTCTTACTACGACTACGATATCTAAACCACTATTAAATATACTTTCATGCAGCCGGTAACTTTCTCTGACTAATCTTGCCATTCTATGTCTGACGACACTATTTCCTACTTTTTTGCTGGCACTGATTCCCAATCTGTTCTGATCTGTATTATTTTCCAAAACATACATAACAAGATATTTGTTGGCATAAGATTTGCCGTTTTGATACACATTCTGGAAATCAATATTTCTTTTTAATGAATCTGAAAATTTCATCATAAAATTAACCCAACATCTCTCAAATCTGTCGATTCGATTGTAGAAAAAAAGGCCACATTACGCGGCCTATGCTGACAATACTTTTCTTCCTTTAGCTCTTCTGGCAGCTAAAACCTTTCTTCCACCAGGAGTACTCATTCTGGCTCTGAAACCATGAACCTTAGAACTCTGTCTGTTCTTAGGCTGGAAAGTCATTTTCATGTTGGAACACCTCCTTTACTATGAACCTTATTTATATATAAGGTAAACAAATATCCTCTTAGGAAAATAACAAGTCGATTATATAGGAATAAATGCCGGGAGTCAAGTAAAAAAGGGGGATTTTTAAAGATATTTTGATTTTAAAAAATCATTTTCTACATATAGGTATAATCAATCTAGATGTAGTAGATTGTAGATATGTTAAGCGATTCATGAATTGCTCCGCTGCTTCGCAGCTCTCACAATTCATCAACGGTAAATCCTGAATTTTATATGATTTGCAAGCAAATCATAAATTCAGGCTTTACCGTTGGTTCCCAAGGTAGGCCATGAGTTTCTGCAAGCAGACTCATGGCTTACTTTGGGAACTTTATCGCTTAACATAAATTAATCCACATAATGTGGATAAGTTGTGGATAACTTTTTATTTATCGACATAATTTTATTTTTTACAGCGATTTATCCCATAAAACCGTTGTGTATATTGTTGATTACTTAAAAACTTTATTCACAAATAAAAAATTATAATAATAACTTTATGTAAACTATTTTTAAAATGAATGAAAAAGCTGTTAAAAATTTCTTTTCTTATTCTAAATTTATCACAGATATATTATTTGAAATTTTATCAAATTTATATTAAGATATAGTAGGATAATAATCATCTGTTCTCTTTAATTAAGTAAGTAAGGAATTGTAAAATGGATAACGTGAATCAGATCAGGGAAAATTGGGATCTCATCAAAGAAACTCTTCGTGAAGAATACGATCTTTCTGATATTTCCTATAATACATGGGTAAAACCATTAAATTTTAATAATGTAAAAGACGGAGTGGTAACCATTATGATCCCCTCCGATCAGGCGCATGCCTTGAAATATATTTCCAATAAGTACAAAAGCTACTTTCAGGTAACCATTTCCGAAATGATGGATGAAACCTATGATATATCCTTTATTTTGGAAAAGGATGCAGAAGATGAAATGCTTTCTGCACCCGGAAATGTTTATAACATCAACTATGAAAATGCAAACCTGAATTCCAAGTATCGTTTTGATACCTTTGTTGTTGGAAATAATAATAAATTTGCACATTCTGCTTCCCTGGCTGTAGCAGAATCTCCAGGAGTTGCCTACAACCCTCTTTATTTATACGGAGGAGCCGGTCTTGGTAAAACGCACCTGATGCATTCCATCGGTCATTTTATTTTGGATCAGAATCCGGATATGAAGGTATTGTATGTAACCTCAGAACAGTTTACCAACGAAGTGATTGAATCCATCCGTAGCGGTAATGCTGCCAAAATGACCAAGTTAAGAGACAAGTACCGTACAGTCGATGTTCTTTTAATTGACGATGTTCAGTTTATTATAGGAAAAGAAAGTACACAGGAAGAATTTTTTCACACCTTTAATGAGCTTCATTCAGCCGGTAAGCAGATTATTCTTTCTTCCGATAAACCTCCGAAGGAAATGGAGACCCTGGAAGAACGCTTCCGTTCCCGCTTCGAATGGGGATTGATTGCAGATATCCAGCCGCCGGATTATGAAACCAGAATGGCCATCCTTAAAAAGAATGCAGAAAGCTATAATAAGGAAATTTCAGAAGAAATCTTCGATTATATTGCTTCTAATATTAAATCAAATATCCGGGAATTAGAAGGTGCCTTTAACAAAGTCATCGCTTATTCCAAATTGAATAAAGTAGATATTACACTGGATATTGTAATTGAAACCCTGAAGGATCTGATTTCCCCTAATAAGGTAAAACAGGTTACACCGGAGTTAATCATTAATACAGTAGCAGAACATTATGGAGTAAAGCCTGAGGATATTAAATCTCCTAAACGTAACTCCGAGTTTGTTCTTCCAAGACAGGTTTATATGTATGTTGCCAGCAAGCTTACGGTAGAATCCCAGCAGAATATCGGCAAATATATTAATAAAAAGGATCACACTACAATTATCCACGGTATCAACAAGATTTCCACCAAACTTGAGACAGATGAAGAGCTTCGTAACAATGTGGAAATCATTATGAAGAAACTTAATCCACATTAGTTCATAATTACTCACAGGTTTAAAATGAAATATCCACGTGTTTATCATTTCATTTTTACCTTATAAATAGTATAATAAAAGAGTTATACACATATCTACATTGCTTAATAAGAATCTTACTAAATATATTATTAATTAATTACTACGAAAGGGAGCCTGATCGGATGAAGTTAGTATGCAGTAAATCGAATCTTTTAAATGGAGTACAGATTGTTTCAAAGGCTGTACCGAATAAAACAACAATGTCGATCCTGGAATGTATTCTTCTGGATGCAACAAGGGGAGTCATTAAGCTGATGGCAAATGATATGGAGCTTGGCATTGAAACAGTCATTGAAGGAGATATTCTTGAAAAAGGACAGATTGCTTTGGATGCCAAAATTTTCCTGGATATTGTTCGTAAGCTTCCCGACAGTGATGTTACGATTGAAGTGGATAACTCCATGAAAACCAACATTACCTGTGAAAAAGCGAAATTTACCATTATCGGTAAATCCGGTGAAGATTTTACTTATTTACCTTCGATTGAACGAATTGATTCTATTACGGTTTCCCAGTTTACATTAAAGGAAGTTGTAAGACAGACGATTTTCTCTATTGCAGATAATGATAACAACAAGCTGATGACCGGTGAATTATTTGAAATCAATGGTGATGTATTAAAGGTGGTATCTCTTGACGGACACCGTATTTCCATTCGTAAGATTAATTTGAAGAACAGCTATCCTGCAAAGAAGGTGGTTGTTCCCGGTAAGACATTAAGTGAAGTTAGCAAAATTCTTTCCGGTGATGCAGACAAGGATGTCAATATCTTCTTTACCGGAAAGCATATTGTATTTGAATTTGAAAATACTGTTGTGGTTTCACGTCTGATTGAAGGAGAATATTTTAAAATAGATCAGATGTTATCAAGTGATTATGAAACCAAGGTAACCATCAATAAGCGTGAATTATTGGAATCTATCGACAGAGCGACTCTTCTTGTAAAGGAAGGGGACAAGAAGCCTATTATCATTCATATTATGGATGAAACCATGGAATTAAAGATGAATTCCACAGTTGGAAGCATGAACGAAGAGATTGCAATTACGAAGCAGGGAAAGGATCTTCTCATTGGATTTAATCCTAAGTTTATGATTGATGCACTTCGTGTCATTGATGATGAAGAAATTGATATTTATCTGGTTAATCCTAAGGCACCCTGCTTTATTAAGGATTCCGAAGAAAAGTATATTTATCTGATTCTTCCTGTTAACTTTACAACCGTTTCATAAGAGGGCAGAGTATGGAATCCATTAAGATTAAAGACGAATTTATTAAACTGGGTCAGTTATTGAAGCTGGCAGGGTTTTGTGACAGTGGTGTGGATGCAAAGTTTGTGATTCAGGACGGACTTGTTAAGGTGAACGGAGAAGTAGAAACACAAAGAGGCAAGAAATTACATGATGGAGACATCGTGGAATTTGAGAATAAACAAGTAAAGGTTGTTAACTGATTCATGATTATCAAATCATTAGAACTTGCAGATTTCAGAAACTATGAGCATCTGGAAATCAGCTTTGACAAGGGTACGAATATCCTTTACGGAGATAATGCCCAGGGCAAAACGAACATTCTGGAAGCAATCTATGTTTCTGCTACGACAAAATCACATAAGGGAAGTAAGGATAAAGAGATCATCAACTTTGATAAAGAAGAGGCTCATATCCGTACCTATCTTGAAAAAGAAGGTGTGGAACAGCGTGTGGATATGCATCTTCGTAAGAATAAGTCAAAGGGAATAGCCATTGATGGACAGAAGATTAAGAAAGCAGCGGATCTGTTAGGATTATTGAATGTTGTTTTCTTTTCTCCGGAGGATTTATCCATTATCAAGGACGGTCCTGCAGAGCGCAGACGTTTTGCAGATATGGAGCTTTGCCAGTTGGATCATTTTTATCTTTATAACCTGAACAATTATAATAAAATCATTAATCAGAGAAATAAACTCCTTAAGGATATGTATTTTAATCCGGGATTAAGTGAAACCCTGAATATATGGGATTCACAGCTTGTTTCCTACGGAAGCAAGATTATTGAAAAACGTGAGATTTTTGCCAGACAGTTAAGTGAAATTATAGGAGAGATCCACAGTAAATTATCCGGTGGCAGGGAACAGATTGTGATTCAGTATGAACCGGATGTTTCGATTGAAGATTTTGAACAAAAGATGAAAGATTCCCAGGAAAGAGATATCCGTGCCAAAATTACTTCGGTAGGACCTCACAGAGATGACTTTTCTTTTCTGGTGAACGGAATTGATATCCGTAAATATGGTTCTCAGGGACAACAGCGTACCGCTGCACTTTCTTTAAAATTATCAGAGATTGAACTGGTAAAGAAAATTACAAAAGATACTCCTGTTTTACTGCTGGATGATGTTTTGTCAGAGTTAGACAGCAACCGGCAGAATTATTTATTGAACAGTATTGGTGATATTCAGACCATTATTACCTGTACAGGTCTGGATGAGTTTATTAATAACCGTTTTGAAATAGACCGGGTATTCAGGGTAGAAAACGGAAAAGTGGAGGCAAGTCATGGAACAGAATAATTATGGAGCTGACCAGATACAAATTCTGGAAGGTCTCGAAGCAGTTCGTAAAAGACCTGGCATGTATATTGGTACTACTTCCAGCAGAGGATTACATCACCTGGTGTATGAAATTGTAGATAATGCCGTAGATGAAGCCCTGGCCGGTTATTGTGATAAGATTATTGTAACCATTAATGAGGATAATTCCATTACTGTTGTGGATAACGGAAGAGGTATTCCGGTTGGAATTAATCATAAAGCAGGACTTCCTGCTGTGGAAGTAGTATTTACAATTCTTCATGCCGGAGGTAAATTCGGCGGTGGAGGATACAAGGTATCCGGTGGTCTGCACGGTGTAGGTGCTTCTGTTGTGAATGCATTGTCTGATTGGCTGGAAGTTAAGGTTTATACAGACGGCAAAATTTATCAGCAGCGCTATGAAAGAGGACATGTATGCTATCCTTTGAAAGAAATCGGTACCTGTGAGAAAGAACAGACAGGTACTACCGTTACATTCAAACCTGATGAAACAATTTTTACAGAAACAACGGTATATGAATTTGATGTATTAAAGCAGCGTTTAAGAGAAATGGCATTCTTAACGAAGGGACTCCATATTATTCTTCGTGATCTTCGTGTGGAAGAAGATCAGAAGCCGGTTGAGAGGGAATTCCATTATGAAGGTGGTATTAAGGAATTCGTTACTTACTTAAACCGCAGTAAAACAGCTTTGTATGAGAATGTGCTTTATTTTGAAGGCAAGAAGAATAATGTATATGTTGAAGTTGCCATGCAGCATAACGATTCTTACAACGAAAGCTCTTTCAGCTTCGTAAATAACATTAATACACCGGAGGGTGGTACTCATCTGGTCGGTTTTCGTAATGCATTAACGAAAACATTTAATGATTATGCAAGAAGTGCCAAATTATTAAAGGACAGTGAGCCTAATTTAAGCGGTGATGACATTCGTGAAGGATTAACTGCGATTGTCAGTGTTAAGATTGAGGATCCCCAGTTTGAAGGACAGACTAAGCAGAAGCTTGGCAACTCTGAAGCAAGAACAGCGGTAGACAGTATTGTAAGTGAGCAGCTGACCTATTATCTGGAACAGAATCCGATGGTAGCCAAGACCATCTGTGAAAAATCAATCCTGGCGCAGCGTGCCCGTGATGCTGCACGGAAAGCAAGAGATTTAACCAGAAGAAAGACCGCTCTGGAAACGGCATCTCTTCCCGGTAAACTGGCAGACTGTTCCGATAAGGATCCGAAGAATTGTGAAATTTACATTGTAGAGGGAGATTCCGCAGGTGGAAGTGCAAAGACCGCAAGAAGCCGTGCTACACAGGCTATTCTTCCGCTTCGTGGTAAGATTCTTAATGTAGAAAAGGCAAGACTGGATAAGATTTATGCGAATGCGGAAATCAAAGCGATGATTACTGCATTTGGTACCGGTATTCATAATGATTTTGATATCAGCAAGCTTCGCTATCATAAGATTATTTTAATGACTGATGCCGATGTGGACGGTGCGCATATTGCAACCTTACTTTTGACCTTTATTTACCGGTTTATGCCGGAGCTGATCAAGCAGGGACATGTTTATCTTGCACAGCCTCCTCTTTACAAGCTTGAGAAAAATAAAAATGTATGGTACGCATACAGTGATGAAGAACTGAATCAGATTCTTACAGAAGTTGGACGCGATCAGAATAATAAAATCCAACGTTACAAAGGACTTGGAGAAATGGATCCGGAACAGCTTTGGGAAACTACCATGGATCCGGAGCGGAGAATTCTCCTTCGTGTATCCATGAATGAAGAAACCGAATCCGAAGTAGATCTGACCTTTACTACCTTAATGGGTGATAAGGTAGAACCGAGACGGGAATTTATTGAAGAAAATGCAAAGTTTGTAAACAACCTGGATATCTAACAAAATTTCTTCGAAATGGAGACAAGCATGGAAGACAATATTTTTGATAAAATTCATGATGTGGATTTACAGAAAACCATGGAAACCTCTTATATCAATTATGCAATGAGCGTTATCGCATCACGTGCATTGCCGGATGTAAGGGACGGTTTGAAGCCGGTACAAAGACGAGTGCTCTATTCCATGATTGAATTAAATAACGGACCGGATAAGCCGCATCGTAAGAGTGCCCGTATCGTTGGTGATACCATGGGTAAATATCATCCTCATGGTGACAGCTCTATTTATGGTGCGCTGGTTAATATGGCACAGCCATGGTCCTTCCGTTATCCTCTGGTAGATGGACATGGTAACTTTGGTTCCGTTGATGGTGACGGCGCGGCGGCCATGCGTTATACAGAAGCAAGATTAAGTAAAATTTCCATGAAGCTGCTTGCCGACATCGATAAGGATACGGTTGATTTTGTACCAAACTTTGATGAAACAGAGAAGGAGCCGGCTGTTCTTCCAAGCCGTTATCCGAATCTTCTGGTAAATGGTACAACCGGTATTGCAGTAGGTATGGCAACGAACATTCCTCCCCATAACTTACGGGAAGTGGTTAATGCGATTGTTAAAATTATTGATAACCGGATTATAGAGGACCGCCAGACCGATATTGATGAAGTCATTTCCATTATCAAAGCACCGGATTTTCCGACAGGAGGTATCATTCTTGGCACGAGAGGCTGTGAAGAAGCCTATCGTACCGGACGTGGAAAGGTTCGTGTCCGCGCAGTTACGGATATGGAAACCATGTCAAACGGCAAAACAAGAATTATTGTAACGGAACTGCCTTATATGGTAAATAAGGCAAACCTGATTTTAAAAATTGCAGAGCTTGTGAAGCTGAAAAAAATTGATGGAATTACTGATCTTCGTGATGAATCCGATCGTGAGGGTATGCGGATTGTAATTGAATTACGTCGTGATGTAAATGCCAATATCATTTTAAACCAGCTGTTTAAACATACACAGATGCAGGATACCTTTGGTATTATTATGCTGGCTCTGGTGAATAATGAGCCGAAGGTATTAAATATTCTGGATATGCTGAAGGAATATATTAAGCATCAGGAAGATGTTGTTACCAGAAGAACGAAGTATGAGCTGAAGAAGGCCGAAGAACGTGACCATATTTTACAGGGATTACTGATTGCTCTTGATAATATTGACGAAGTGATCCAGATTATCCGTGGAAGCCAGACAACGCAGATTGCGAAAGAAAGCTTAATGGCACGGTTCGGATTAACCGAGGTTCAGGCGCAGGCCATTGTTGACATGAGACTGCGTGCTCTGACCGGTCTGGAAAGAGAAAAGTTAGAGAACGAGCATCAGGAGTTATTGGCAAGAATTGCAAGATTAAAAGAAATTCTTGCAGATGAAAAGGTATTACTTGGTGTTATCCGTACTGAAATTCAGGAGATTTCCGATAAATTCGGAGATGACAGGAAGAGTAAGATCGGTTATGATGTCTATGATATCAGTGTGGAAGATATGATTCCAAATGAAAATACCATCATTGCAATGTCTAATTTAGGATATGTGAAGAGAATGACCATTGAAAATTTCAAATCACAGCACCGTGGTGGTAAAGGAATTAAGGGTATGCAGACCATCGAAGATGACTTTATTGCAGATCTTCTGATGACAACAACCCATCACTATATTATGTTCTTTACAAATTTTGGACGGGTTTACCGGTTGAAAACCTATGAAATTCCGGAAAGCGGACGTACTTCACGTGGAGTTGCCATTGTGAATCTGCTTCAGCTGAATCCGGGTGAGAAGGTAAGTGCCATTATTCCAATTAAGGATTATGAAGAAAATAAGAATCTGTTCATGGTAACCAGGAAGGGTATTGTAAAGAAAACCAGTGTAGTTGAATACAGTAATGTACGTAAGAATGGACTTACTGCAATTAATCTTCGGGAAGATGATGAACTGATTGAAGTTAAGGTAACAGATAAGGATACTGAAATTATTCTGGTAACCAGATTTGGTATGTGTATCCGGTTCAAGGAAACCGATGTACGTTCTACCGGAAGAGCATCTATGGGTGTGATTGGTATGAGCCTTAATGACCAGGATGAAATCGTAGGAATGCAGCTGGATCATCAGGGTGATTCTCTTCTGATTGTTTCTGAGAAAGGAATGGGAAAACGTACCTTCCTTGAGGAATTTACGGTTCAGAAACGTGGTGGCAAGGGAGTAAAGTGTTACAAAATAACGGATAAGACCGGCTATGTAGTTGGTGTAAAGGCAGTCAATGATGAAAATGAAATTATGCTGATTACTACCGGAGGAATAATTATTCAGATCCCGATGTCTGATGTATCCATTCTTGGAAGAATTACATCCGGTGTCAAGCTGATTAATCTGGATAACGGAGTAACGGTAGCCCAGATTGCCAAGGTACGTGAGAAGGTTTCCAACGGTGATGAGGAAATCAGTGATGAAGAGTTGGAAAATCTTGAGGATCCTCAGGATGATGGTATGTTAATACCGGAGAAAAATGATGAGGAAGACGAAGAAGTCATTTTTCCAACAGAAGAAAATGAGGATGATGAATAATTAAGAAATTATGTAACTATTCAGATCCCCATTCGTAAAACCGTTGCTAATGCAACGTAGTTTACCTCATGTGGTTACTTCGCCATATAAATTATGCTAAATATCCTTACGAATGCAAGCATTCGACGTCCATATTATCATAATTTGCATGGCTCTGAATAGTTACCATATGGAAATGAAATCCCCATCAATAATGGTGGGGATTTTGTGACATGGGGGATATCATTGAAAAAACAGATTGAAGGACAGATGGATTTCTTAGATCTGCTGTCGGAAACACATTTTTTAGAAGAATTTCCACAATTTATTGAATGCAGCAGCTGTTGGTGCTATGATTGCAGACATAATGAAAATAATGAAGGTGTACCGAGAGATTTTGCCGGTGAGATAAAAGCCTGTCCTTCCTGTAAATTCTGTATGGAAAGTCAGAAAGCAGATATCTGTCGGATCGGCTCTTATAAGAATGGGTGTAAGGTAAGAGCGGAGGAAGAGGGATACGGACCGGAGACATGATCATAATTTTAACATTAATAAAAAGGAGTATGAAAAAATGGAAACGTATTTGGTACTAAAGGATCTGGCAATTATTATTATTGCAGCAAAGGTTTGTGGAATTATTGCAAGAAAGCTTCATGCACCACAGGTTGTCGGACAGATTATCGCAGGACTTTTAATCGGTCCCTGTGTACTGGGATTTGTCAGCCAGACGGATTTTCTTATGCAGATGGCTGAGGTTGGAGTAATTTTACTGATGTTTTCCGCTGGTCTGGAAACGGATTTAAAGGAATTGTTAAAAACAGGTCCGGTGGCATTCTTAATTGCTTGTGCAGGTGTATTTGTGCCCATGGTTCTGGGAGCTGTTTTTTATATGATGTATTATGGATTTGCACCATGGGGATCCGAAGAATTCTATAAGGCAGTATTTGTAGGCACTATTTTAACTGCAACCTCCGTAAGTATTACCGTTCAGGCACTTAAGGATATGGGAAAGCTTAAGGGTAAGGTTGGAACCACTATCTTAAGTGCAGCCATTATTGATGACGTAATCGGTATTATTGTACTGACCTTTGTTATTGGATTTAAGAATCCGGATTCTTCTGTCGGAAAGGTTGTAATCAGTACGATTTTATTCTTTGTACTTGCAGCTGTTGTCGGCTTTATCTCCTATAAGGTATTTAAATTGGTAGACAAGAGATATCCTCATACCAGACGTATTCCGATTGCCGGACTGGCATACTGTTTTATTCTGTCCTACGTGGCAGAAAGGTATTTCGGAATTGCGGATATTACCGGTGCGTATGTTGCGGGTATTATTCTGTGCTCCATTAATGATTCCGAATATATTGAAAGTAAAATTGATATTAACTCCTATATGCTGTTTGGTCCGATTTTCTTTGCAAGTATCGGATTGAAGACCAATATTGATAATATTACGGGAAGCATTCTTTTATTCTCTCTTGGCTTTGTAGTAGTTGGATTAATTGGAAAGATTATTGGATGCGGACTGATTGCCAAAGCATGTAAATTCAATTTTCCGGATTCTCTAAAAATTGGTGTCGGTATGATGACACGTGGTGAGGTAGCATTGATTGTTGCTCAGAAGGGATTGTCTGCAGGATTACTGGAGCCGGTATATTTTACTTCCGTTATTCTGTTGATTATTGTTTCCTCTATCGCAACACCGATTGTATTGAAATATCTGTATTCCAAGGATAAAGAGCCGGAAAAAGTTCAGGTATAAAAAATAAAAAAGCAGGGGCAGGTCATGAAAGAGAAAATTTTAGATGCCATGCAGCGTTCCATCGAAAGTGGAAGCTGTTCCGGCGCAAATGTATTGGTTATAAAAGATGGAGAAGAACAGGTTTATTGTGATTATGGCTATCGTGATATTGCAAATAAGCTTCCAATGAGCCGGGATACCATCTTTCGTCTGTATTCCCAGAGTAAGCCGGTAACGGCTGCAGCTACACTTTTACTTGTTTCAGAGGGAAAGATTGATCTGGCATCTGCCGTTGAAGATTATCTGCCGGAATTTAAGGATGGTCATGTGAATGAAAACGGAAAGAGACGTAATGTGTATCGCAAAATTACAGTACGTGATCTGTTAAATATGACATCGGGACTGGCTTATCCGGATATGACAACAGAAGGCGGCAGACAGAGTGATATGGTTTTTCGTGAGCTGGATGAAAGACTGTATACGGATCATCCGATGACTACCAGGGAATTTGCACAGAGAATGGGAAAGATTGATCTGTGCTTTGAACCGGGAGAAAAATTCATGTATGGAACTTCTGCTGATATTCTGGGTGCTTTAATTGAAGTAGTAAGTGGAGAAAGCTTCGGAGACTTCTTACAGAAGAATTTCTTTGATCCTCTGGAAATGAATGAGACCGGCTTTTATGTGCCGGAAAAGAACCGGAGCCGTCTTGCCAGAGTATATGAAGAAAGTCAACAGGGACTTATGGAAGTAAAAACGAATCATTTAGGACTTCGTTATGAGCGGGATATTGCTCCTTCCTTTGAATCCGGTGGAGCAGGATTGTGTTCCACAGTAGATGATTACAGCAAGTTTGGACAAATGCTCATGAATGAAGGTGTTTATCAGGGGAAGAGAATTATGCCTGCGCAGGCTGTCCGTTTCATGCGCCATGGTGGTTTAACATCTGAGCAAAAGCCACAGCTTCATCAGGGCTGGGACTGGATGAGTGGTTATACATATGGAAATCTGATGCGTGTCTGTGAAAATGAAAGCGAAACCTCCGTCTTTTCTTCCAGGGGAGAATATGGCTGGGATGGTTGGCTTGGAACCTTCTTTTCCAATGAACCGCAGCATGGTATCACACTGATCTTCGGCACACAGCAGATCGGTATTGGCCGTACCGGTGTGCTGGTACGTGAGATTAAGAATATTGTGATGTCCGAACTGGTATAGAAGAAAATTGATTTTCAGGGTCAGGAATATTTCCTGACCCTGATATTTTTATAGTTACATTAAGTTTTTTAAAAAAGGGGTTTACAAAATGGGAAAAATAAGATATACTAGCAACAGTTAGTTAACACTAACTAAAAGAATCCTACAAGCCACTGGATGGCTTTTCTTTTAAATATATAGTTAGTTAAATCTAACTAAGAAAGGAGGAAGTGGCTTGAGCAGAGAAACGTGGGAAATTGTGCAGGAGAGTGGAATTAAAAATGTTGAGATCCAGCTTGCACTTCAATGTGCGCCTCTGATTGCAGGATTAAAAATATCGAATCTGTTTCAGATATCCATAGAGGATTACATACAGGTTTTAAAGATCTTAAAAAACAGCAGGATTATGATTTATCCTCTTGGGGTAAAAGGAAATACGATTGCGTTGCTTTTATACCGGAAGAGATCACTCGAAGGATATCTCGATCAGGAAAAAGTAAAAGAATTGTTAAAGGAATTTGGCTATTCCTGTACTTCGATAAAGGAAATTTTAGTAACGTTCCGGAAGCATTATCAGGAATATCTTCAAAAAAAATGTCCTTTTCCACATGAAATCGGATTTCTGCTTGGTTATCCACCAGAGGATGTGGAAGGCTTTATCCGGAACAATGGGCAGAAGTTCTTATGTGTCGGGGAATGGAAGGTATATGAAAATTCAAAGGCAAAGCAGAAGCTTTTCCAGAAATATGACTATACCAGGGAAAACCTGATACAGCTCCTGTCATGTGGAATCCGTATGGATCAGATCGTGAGTATTATGGGTGCATAAATGATTTGAGGATCTGGTTCAGAATGATATGGTTCATGGAGTGAAATGCATGGTAGATCAGAAGAGCCTGCATTTATATAAAAAGAAAGGAATCAGAATTATGGATAAGATATATGTAATTTTCTGGACACAGGGTGGAAATACCCAGGCAATGGCAGAGGCTGTTGCAGAAGGAATCCGCGAAGGCGGTAAGGAAGCAGAAGTAACTTATGTAGGAAGCGTCAGCGCTGATGTTTTAAAGGATCAGCCGGTATTTGCATTAGGATGTCCTGCAATGGGAGCTGAGGTTTTAGAGGAAAGTGAAATGGAGCCCTTTGTTGCCGAGGTTGAAGCTTTCGCAGCAGGAAAGAAAATTGGTTTGTTCGGTTCCTATGGATGGGGCGATGGTGAATGGATGCGTGACTGGGTAGACCGTATGAACGGCGCCGGTGCAACCGTTGTCGGTGGCGAAGGCGTGATCTGCCAGGAAGCTCCAGACGATGAAGCAGTAAGTAACTGCAAAGCACTTGGCAAGCAGCTTGCTGCATTATAAATTAGTCATATTCTTAATACTCTTAATAAAATCATAAACCTAAGAAAACCGGCTGTCTGATGATTCAGACGGCCGGTTTTCATTGTTGTAACATAATTCGTAACATTTTTCTTTACTTTTACATAGTGTTTTGTAACGTTTTTCTTAAATAAATAATTAAAGATTACCATATCTTATTTTATTATACCCTTGAGATAATGGGTATAATAGGGTATAATTTTGTAAAGAATAATATTTAAAGGAAGGTGTACCATGGAATTATCCGAAATTCAGAACCGTGTAGCGGAACTGGAGCAGCAAATTTCCAATCTGCCTGCCGGCTCTATTACGAAAAAAACCGTTAATGGGAAGGAATATTTCTATCATCGTTGGACAGAGGATAAAAAACGGAAAGAGAAATATATACCTGTAGATGAATTGGAAAATTTTCATGCTCAGATCGAGCAGCGAAAGAAACTGGATCAGGATTTGAAGGCGCTGAAAAAGCAGTTGCCGAAAACAAGATCTATGGATGCTTCCATGTTTACTACCAATGTCCGCACCGGAGAAACACTGCGTTCTTTCGCGAAATCTGTCCGAGGCTACCGCAGACGTGAGTGTTTCCAGCAATTGTGTGATTATGTCTATGGTGATCCACAGGATAAAGTATTCATTCTTTACGGTCTGCGCCGGACAGGAAAAACCACCATGATCCGACAGATTTTTGCGGAGATGAGAGACACAGAACTGGTTAAGGCAGCATTTATCCAGATCACAGCAAAGGATACACTGGCAGATGTGAACCGTGATCTCAAGATATTGGAGGCGCATGGTTTTCGTTATGTATTTCTTGATGAGGTAACGTTGATGGAAGATTTCATTGAGGGTGCGGCATTGTTCTCTGATGTGTTTGCAGCGTGCGGTATGAAAATCGTACTTTCTGGTACAGACTCATTGGGTTTTCTCTTTACGGAAGATGAGCAGCTTTATGATCGCTGCGTCTTGCTGCACACAACCTTTATCCCTTACCGGGAGTTCGAAACTGTGCTTGGTATTCATGGAATTGACGAGTATATCCGTTATGGTGGTACCATGAGTCTGGGCGGTATCCATTACAATGAAAACTCCACATTTGCCAGTAAAGAAAAAACGGATGAATATGTGGACACGGCTATTGCACGCAATATCCAGCATTCCCTGCGCTGCTATCAGTATGAGGGGCATTTCCGTCATCTACGGGATCTGTATGATAAGAATGAACTGACCAGTGCCATCAATCGTGTCGTTGAAGATATCAACCATCGCTTTACGCTGGAAGTGTTGACACAGGATTGGAAGTCCCATGATCTTGGTATTTCTGCCAGCAATCTACGCCGGGATCGTGAGAATCCCACAGATATCCTTGATCGTATTGATCTTGTGGCTGTGACCAGTAGTCTGCGGAAACTGCTGGAAATTCGCAATAAGGCTGAGCAGACCATAGAACTGGACGATATTCACGTAGCGGAGATCAAAGAGTATCTGGATTTGTTGGATCTGACGCGGGAGATTGATGTGTTACACTTGCCGGATGTCAGTACAAAATCCAGCCGTACAGTGATTGCACAGCCCGGACTACGCTATGCACAGGCAGATGAACTGATCCGCAGTCTGTTGTTGGATGAGACATTTAGTGCACTGTCTCTGGCAGAGCGTACTGTTGTACAGGAACGTATTCTGACTGAAATCAAAGGACGGATGTTGGAGGATATTGTCCTGTTGGAAACCAAGCTGACAAATCTCAAAAAACAGGTATTTGTGCTGCAGTTTCCTATAGGTGAATTTGATATGGTAGTATTTGATCCGGAAGCTGGTTCCTGTCAAATTTTTGAGATTAAACATAGTGAAGAAGCTGTCTCACAACAGTATCGTCATCTGGTAAATGAAGAAAAATGTGCCCAGACGGAGCATCGCTATGGTTCAATTACCGGAAAGTTTGTTCTCTATCGTGGGAAGAGCCGGGTGGTAGATGGGATTCCGTATCAGAATGTGGAAGAATATCTGCGAAATCTAGGTGATAATCATTTGAAGGAATAGAATCTTCCAGATATAGATTAATAATTCCTTGCTTTACTATGTCAGTAAAATCGAAATTTTTATTATTCACATAAGGTATTCTGCAAAAGTATCATTATTTCAAGATATTATCATATAAAAAGTATGATTATATCAAGTACTTCTATTCCCGCAGACAGGTCTTTTGTAATAAACCGCCACTGATCCAGTATTTCTCCATAATTTCTTCCAAGCCGGTCTATGCTTTTTATAGTAATAACATCGCCTTTTTTTACCATCTTAAGCATCTTTTGGTAGGCCGGTCTTTCAAAATTTTTCCCGGAGGCCTTGTCCAGATACACATTTTCGGGACGTATACCGTACTTTTCAAAAGCCGCACTTTGTCTTTCCGGTGGAATTAATATATGGTATTTTTGAATGAAACTATATGAAAAATATTGACAAAAATGTTTAAAACCATTAAAATGAATGCAAAATAAATATTGAAACACTCATTTTAATGGTTTTCTTTTGGAGGGACACATGAAAGAAAAATTATTTGCAATACCTGAGTATACAACTGCAGAGGATATTAAGGATTTACGTAAGCGTTTGAAGTTGACACAGAAGGAATTTGCAGAGTTGATTTGTTGTGGAAAATCAACGGTAGAGCGTTGGGAAACCAGTAAGGAGGTTATAAAAGGTCCGGTGATTTTACTGCTTCACATGCTGGAGCAATATCCGGATTATCCAAAGCAGCTACAGATTCCTCCAAGAGTGTATCCACTCAGACTCTGGTATATGTATCAGCACAAGCCCTGTACACTGATTGATGTAAATGAAATGGAACAAAAAGTTCATATTATTAATTATACCGATAATCTCATGTTCAGGGCATTTGGAAAGGTAGAGAATCCGGATTACAAAATGTATGAAGAATTTTTGGAATCCAGATGTTTTCCGGCTAGCAGGGATAAAATGAAGCTGGTATTAAAAGATCTGGATCTCCCATTTTATGATCCTCTGATGATTATAGAAAAGACAGCAGGAAAAATGGCAGAGGATGATTTTTGGATACGGATAGAACGTTAGATGAGGAAATGATATGGTAGAGCTTTTTGAGCAGGACGAAAGACAGAATAACAGACAGTCTTCCAAAGGAAATCAGTTAAAATGGAACAATAATGGAATATGGTATAAGGCAGACTATACCGGATATGAGGGACTTGCAGAATATATGATATCTCATCTCCTGTTAAAGTCATCCCTACGACAGGATGAGTTTGTTTTATATGAACCTGAACAGATCAGATATAAGGATGCTGTTTATTCTGGTGTGAAGAGCAATGATTTTCTGGAAAAAGACTGGCAGTTGATTACACTGGAAAGATTATTTATGACATTCTTTGGACAGAGTCTTTATCAGTCCATTTTTAAAATTTCAGATCCTGAGAAAAGATTGATCTTTCTTGTGGAACAAGTAGAGCGTGTTACAAACCTTTCAGACTTTGGTGTATATATGAATAAATTGTTTACGATGGATGCTTTTTTCCTGAATGAAGACAGGCATACCCATAATATTGCTATCCTGATGAATAAAGACGGAAGATTTTCCTATAGTCCGATTTTTGACAATGGAGCAGGATTGTTAGCGGATACATCATTAGATTATCCGTTGGGGAAAGATGTATATCTTCAGATGAAAGAAGTCCGGGCGAAAACGATCAGTGCGGATTTTGATGAGCAGCTTGATCTGTCAGAAAAGCTATATGGAAATCATTTGAAGTTTCATTTTCATGCAAAGGATGTAAGTGATCTGCTTGATGGAATCAGTATATATTCTCAGAAAGAGAAAGACCGGGTAAGGGATATTCTTCTTTCCCAAATGAAGAAGTATGCGTATTTATTTGATGAGAAACAGCCGCTATTATAACAAAATAATAGCGGCCGCTTCAAGGACAGAAGATGTGACTTCTGACTCTCATATCGTAGTATACAAAGAAGATAATTTAAGGATCTGCCTGCTCAACCCGCAGCATCCGGTAGCCGATGCCAATATGCGTTTGTATGTATTGCTGTCCGTCTTTCCCTTTTTCTAATTTTTTGCGCAGAGTTGCCATGAATACCCGCAGAGAAGCAATATCGTTTTCCCAACTGCTGCCCCAAATCTGTTGTGTAATATAGGTGTGGGTCAGAACCTTGCCAACATTTTTGGAAAGCAGGCACAGCAGCTTATATTCGATGGGAGTCAGGTGCAGCTCTGTGTCATCAAGATAGGCGCAGCCAGCTGCATAGTCAATTTTTAATGCGCCGTTTGTAAAAACGGAAGATTCCTGTGTCACATCGGTCTTCATCAGCGCCAGTCTTCGCTGCGTCACCCGCAGCCGTGCCAACAGTTCATCTACAGAGAATGGCTTGGTGAGATAATCGTCCGCTCCGGCATCCAGTGCTTCAATTTTATCAGAATCCTCTGTTCGGGCGCTGATGACAATAATCGGCATATTTGACCACGACCGGATTTTCCGAATAATTTCCACACCGTCCATATCCGGAAGTCCCAGATCAAGCAGCACAATATCCGGATTGTGTGACAACGCCTCCATCACAGCGCTCGTACCGTTTTGTGTTGAAAGATACCTGTATTCATGGGTTTTTAACGTCGTTGTGATCAGATTGCGTACCGGAGTATCATCTTCTACAACAAGGACAAGTGGTTTATTCATTCAGGTTCACCTCACTAAGTGGTATTGTAAAGGAAAAAATGCAGCCATGCGGAGTATTGTCTTTCAGCGTCAGTTCGCCATGATGTGCATAAATAATGGTCTGACAGAGGGTAAGTCCAAGCCCAAGACTGCGGCGGCTGTCACCAATCAGATTGCTCCCGGTAAAAAACATTTCAAAAACATGTTTTTTTATCTCATCAGGGATACCTGAGCCGTTGTCGATGACACGGATCTCAGCCATATTTTCCTGCTGTATTGCCGTGATCCGAATGACAGAGTCTGCAGGGGTATATTTAATGGCATTGTTTACCAGATTGATAATAACCTGCATGATGAGTCCTGCGTCCACCCGTACCAACAGTGGTGTATCTCCGCAATCCGCCATAATGTGATGTTCTGCTGATCTTCGATCGATATGCCGGAGTGCTTCCGATACAATGTCGTCTACGACCTGATCAGAAAGGCGCAGTTTTACGCTGCCGTCCGCAATTTTCGTAATGGAAAGCAAGTTTTCAACAAGTCCGGTCAACCATTGTGCATCATCATAAATATCCGTAAATATCTGTTTCCGCGTTTGCTCATCCAATGCGGCATAGCTGTGCAGCAATGTATCGGCGTTGCCGGAAATGGAGGTCAGAGGAGTTCGCAGATCGTGAGAAATGGAACGCAGGAGATTGGCACGAAGCTGCTCGTTCTTTGCAAGGACGGCAGTTTCTTCCTTTTCTCTGGCATTACGCAGGCTTTCTAACGTCAGGGCACACTCTCCGAGGATGGAAAACAGAATACTGGATGTAAATGCATCCGGCTGTGTTTTTTTCTTCATCGGAATCCCGACAACACCGTAAGCCTGTTGACCGGTACGGATAGCAAGATACAGTCGTTTTGCCTTTGGAAATGTTTCAGTCGTTGCTCCGGCGCGCTTCCGGTTTTGCCAGACCCAGTGAATTACATCCTGTTCCTGATCATCAGCCGGAGCAGGATGTGGACAGCTTCCATCTGTCGGATAAAGAATACCTGTGGAGAGTGCATCACCCTGCACAGGATAAACCAGAATGTCCCGTTGCAGGAGTTTTTGTATCTGCATTGCGGTCATCTGATAAACCTCCTCCGGTGCTTCTGCCTTTTGGAGCTTTCTGTTCATATCAAAAAGAAGCTTTGTACGATAGGCGTCCCGTGCAGATAATAGTGCATGGGCTTTGAGCTTTGTGGCAAGTGTGCCGGTCAAAAGCGCTGCTGCAAACATAACGGCAAAGGTTATGGGATATTTGCTTCCATATGCACCCAAAGACAAACGTGGTTCTGTTAAAAAAAAATTGAACAGAACGACACTCAAAAAGGCGCACAGTATACCACAGGTATATCCATTCGTAAAAGAAGAAGTCAGAAGCACGCCCAGCAGGTAAACCATGATGATGTTAGCACTTGCAAGGTCAAGTTTCAAAAACAGCCATCCGATGATCGTTGCAGCTGCCAGAATACCAAGTGTCAGGAGAAGCTCCCGGGCGGTCGGGAGTATAGGACGAATGGTGGAAAGTCGCTTTCCGCGATAGCTTTTGTAGACTTCAGCATCCGGAATGATATGAATGTCAACCTCCGGCGCCAGTGTGATGAGCCGCTCCGTCAGTGCTGGCTCACTCCAGAAATGCCGCCGTTGTATGCCGCTTCGTCCGATTACAATTTTGGTTACATCGGAGAGCCGTGCATATTCTGCAATTTGTGTAGGTACATCTTCCCCATGTGTTGTGACGATCTCTGCGCCGAGCTGCTTTGCAAGATACATATGAGCCTGCAATCGAACAGTATCTTCTGCATTCATGGAAGCGTATCCGGGTGTCTGCACATAAAGTGCCGTAAAACTTCCACAAAACGCCTGTGCCATGTTACCAGCCATTCGCACAATACGTTCATTGGATGGAGAAGGAGATAAACACACCAGAATATGTTCTCTTTCTGTTTTGTTTACTATATTCTGCACATCCTCACCGCCTTTAATATTAATAACTATTAATATTATTATAGCATCAATATATGATGGTTTCTATCTGACAGGATTGAATTCGGTCTTGATTTTCCATCTTACGTTACAGTTCAGATCCGGAAGCATTTTTGCAGTGCCTTGTATTCGCCCAGTACCAGAATGGAACCATCTCCGGATAATATTGTATCAGGCGTGACGGAAACGTCCGTTTTTCCTGCGTGTTTGATGCCGAGAATACTGATTCCAAACTTTCTGCGGATATCCAGATCACCAATACTTTTACCAATCCAGCCTTCCGGCACTCCTACTTCAAAAATAGCATGCTGTTCGTCAATTTCTATATAATCGAAAATATGGTCAGCAGTGTACCGGATAGCAGCCCACTTTGCAACCTGCTTTTCCGGGTAGACCACGTGGTCGGCTCCGTTTCGAAGCAGAAACTTTTCCTGTACATCCCGTTCGGCGCGTGACACTACACATTTTGCTCCAAGCTCCTTCAGCAGTGATGTTGTTTCAAGCGAGTTCTGAAAGCTTCCTCCAATGGTTACAATGCAAACGTCATAATTTCCGATACCAAGAGAACGAAGAAAGTCCGCATTTGTACTATCGCCAATCTGTGCATTGGTGACAAATGGCAATACATCATTAATCCGGTCTTCACTTATATCGACTGCCATAACCTGATGACCCAGTTGGGAAAGCTGTATGGCTATATGTCGTCCGAAGCGACCTGCTCCGATTAGTAGAATATTTTTCATAAAATAAAATCCTCCTTATTTATCCGACTGTAATTTTTTCCTGGGGCAGTTTTGCATTTCCCGCCTTTTTGCCGGAGAGCGTGGCGTAAATAAGTGTTAGACCGCCGACTCTGCCAAGATACATGAGTATGATCAGTACTATTTGTGAAGGAATATGCAGCTGTGGTGTAATCCCTAACGTCAACCCGACCGTTCCGACTGCTGATGATGTTTCATAGAGGCAGTCGGATAACGGAAGATGCTCATATACACTGATAAAAATGCCTCCTCCAAAGAACAGCGTAAGATACATTGTCAGAATGGTCGAAGCGGTTTTGACAGTATTGCAATCAATCCTGCGTTTGAAAAACTGGGCATTATCGCGTTGACGAAAGGTTGCGACAGCATTGGCAAGCAGAACCCCCAGCGTTGTTGTCTTCATTCCGCCTGCGGTAGAACCGGGAGCGCCGCCAATAAGCATCAGAAGAATCATTATGCCCTTCGATGCACCTGACATTGCAGATAGAGCTACTGTGTTAAAGCCCGCCGTCCTTGTAGTGACAGACTGGAAGAAGGATACCAGAAGCTGCGTTCCTGTTGGAAGCGCAGAAAAGTCCACAAAAAAGAAAAATGCAGCAGGCACAACAATAAGGAAGCCCGTTATGACAAGGATTACCTTGCTCTGTACCCGATAGCGATGAAAATGCCACTTGTGTTCGCAGATATCATCCCAGGTCAGAAAACCAATGCCGCCGATCACGATCAGTAGCATAATTGTGATATTGATGATCGGACTGCCTGTATAACCGGTGAGGGAAGGATAGAGATTGTTTTCTGTTCCAAGAATGTCAAACCCGGCATTACAAAATGCAGATATGGAATGAAACACTGCCATCCAGATACCCCGCCATCCATAGTCCCGGCAGAATACCGGAAGCATGGCTGCTGCACCAAGCAGCTCAATTAAAAATGTACCTCGAAGGATAAACTGCGTCAGCCGGACAACTCCGCCAACCTTTGGAGCGGAAATTGCGTCCTGCATGGTGCTGCGCTGCATCAGAGAGATTTTTCGTCCGGACAGCAATGCGAACGATGCTGCAACTGTTACAACGCCAAGTCCTCCGATCTGTATCAGTGCAAGAATGACAGCCTGGCCGAAGCCTGACCAATAGCTTCCGGTATCCTGCACCACAAGTCCGGTGACGCAGACGGCAGAGGTCGCAGTAAACAGCGTTTCGTTGAATGGAGTTATGCATCCCTCTGTTGTGGAGACCGGTAGCATCAGCAGCAATGCTCCCAGCAAAATGACTCCGACAAAACCTGATATGATAATTTGGAAAGACGAAAGGCGGTGCTTTTGGTGAATGATTTCTTCCGGCATAAAGTCAGCTCCTTATCTACTATGATAGCTAAGTGGTTTTATTATACATTATACAGCCGGAAATTTTAAGAGCAGATAAGAAATATTTGCGGCGTATTAAGATTAGATAAAGATGTGCTGATTTGTAAAAAAATTGAATTCATGTAAGAGATGCATTATTATAATAGTATAAAATTTCCAAAAGTGAATATGAAATTAAGTTATTCAACATTAATCACAACATATGGGGTCAGTGAAAATGCTTATTCAGGAGAGATCCAGTCAATTATTACAGCGGAGAATTTATTTGCTGAATAAAATTTTCGTAGTATTACTATGAAATGCAGAACAGTTTTGAAAATCTGAAATAGACATCAGACAATAAAAATGAATGGAGTACGGAATGAAAGCAGCAATTATTGAAGATAAGAAGACGCATCGTGATCTTCTGTCTTCGTATATTGAAGCATGGGGAAAGAAAACAAAAGATCCGGTTTTTATAAAGGAATATGAAAATGCAGCCTCCTTTTTATTTGACTGGGAGGATCTGGAGTTTGACATATTGTTTCTGGATATTCAGATGCCGGGGATGGATGGCATGGAGCTTGCAAGAAAAATCCGGCAGAAGGATGAGCAGATTGCGATTGTTTTTACGACCGGTATAGATGATTATATCGGTGAAGGGTATGAGGTCGAGGCTCTTCATTATCTGTTGAAGCCGATTCGTCAGGAAAAGGTCGAAGAATGTCTTGAAAAAGCACAGAAAAAGAAACCGTCTAAGGAATACCGGATCGTTCATTCTACAGAAGACGAAACGAAAAAGATCTGTGTCAGCGAGATCAATTATGTGGAAGCGCAGAAACATTCCAGCCGGATTTTCATAAATGGGCAGAAAGAAATCATGGTGAAAGAAAGCCTTTCACAGATGGAGGAGCTTTTAAAGGATCAGGATTTTGTAAAAAGTCACCGCTCATATCTGTGCCAGCTTTCTAAAATTCACCAGATTGATAAAGACACGATTATTTTTGATGATGGAAGCAGGGTTCCGGTAAGCAGGCGTCTGTATCAGGAGGTGAATCAGAAGTTCATTGCTTTTTACAGAGAAAGACAGAAATGAAAATATAAAAGCTGACTTTATTATAATACGAAACAGATGACAGGGAGAAGATGAATCAGATTTTATGAAAGAGCTTATGATTGCAGGAACGGTTGTTTTATTGATTATCTTCATAGCGGGTATCCGCTGGTATGTAAAGCGGACGATTCGTCAGCAGATCGCGGATTATGAGGATGATCTTCTGGAAAAACATTGTGAGGAAGTTGAGAATATGTACCGGCAGATGCGTGGCTGGCGGCATGATTACCATAATCATATTCAGACGATGAAGGCTTATCTTACAATGGGACAGCTGGAAGATTTGAACCGGTATTTTCAGGAACTGGATCAGGATCTGACAACGGTAGATACGGTGATTAAAACAGGAAATGTCATGATTGATGCTATATTGAACAGTAAGCTTTCTTTAGCAAAGGACAAAAATATCCGGATTGAAGCCAAAGCCATTGTTCCGGCTGATCTTCAGGTTTCAGAGGTGGATTTAAGCCTGATTATCGGAAATCTTCTGGATAATGCCATGGAAGCCTGTATGAAAATGAAAGAAGAAGAGGAAAAATTTATCCGGGTTTACATTGATATTCTGAAAGGACAGCTTTACATTTATGTGATGAATTCTGTGGGAGAGGCTCCAAAGAGAGTCGGAAGAATTTACCTCACCACTAAGGATAAAAAATTCCATGGTCTTGGATTAATCCGGATGGACCAGGTCGTTCAGAAGTATCATGGATATCTGGACCGGCAGAATGAGGACGGCGTATTTGCTACAGAAGTCATGCTGCCATTATAATCCGGTAAATTGAGAATAGTAGTTCGACAAATATAATAGAACCAATGCCATTCGTGCACGAGGAAAACCTCTCGTGCACATTTTTATATCAAAAGTAAGAAATATGTTATAAAGAAATCGTAGTCGTTGAGTGATATTGCATAAGCATGAAGATTTAATTTATTTGCATGATCCGGATCATTAAAACGAACAAAATATAAATCAGGAGACGTGTGTTATGAATGAAAACCCGAATATTCCCACAAAGAAATATCATATTTTACAAAACATTGGTTATATGATTTCCTTTTATAAAAAAGAAATACCGATTTTTCTGTGGATGTGTCTATTTGAAATTTTGCTTGGATCTATGATTCCTTATCTGGAAATTTATCTGCCGAAGCTTGTTGTGGAGCTGGTGACAAAACGCTATACCATGCAGCAGGCGATACGAAGCATGGCTTTCTTCGGACTTTTCTTTGTGACTGTCAAAGCGGTCAAAGGCGGTTGTGAACAGGGAAAGTATTTCCTATACAATGGAAAAAGGAATGATATAGCTGCCATGTTATTTTTGAAGAGTCTGCGGATTCCGTTTCCTGACTCCGAAGAAGGAAATGCCAATAACCTGTACTGGAAAGCTTTACATAGTATAGATAGTGGGGATTATAGTGCAATGTACCGGTTTTCGTATGATACCGTTAATATTCTGATTAATCTGATCTGTTTTTTCCTATACAGTACGGTGCTTGGTTATTTAAATCTGTGGATTATGATTTTATTACTTGTATTATCTCTGCTTCAGTACACACTATGTATTTCAGAGGTTCGGTATATGGAGCGTTATCGTGACAGGTATGCACAATTTTATAAGAAAAGAAGCTATCTGCATTCGGTGATGGGAAAGGAAGAAGCAGCCAAGGATATTCGTATTTTTCCGATGAAGCAATGGCTGAATTACCATAATGATGTGTTAATCTCTTTAAAAAGAGGCATTGATAAAGAAAAGATGACCAGGGAAAAAATATACTGGCAGGCCGGAAGCCTGCTTGCGCTGGGGCGTGATTTGTTTGCTTATATTTACCTGATCCGGCAGGCGCAGGCAGGGATCATTGATGCAGGAGAATTTGTCTTGTATTTTGGTGCTATTACGGGGTTTGCAGTATTTGTAAATTCGATCATGACTTCTTTTGCAAGTCTGCAGGAAGGAAATATTTCGCTGAATCATTTGAGAAGCTATCTGGAATTGGAGGAGGAAGATGTATATTCCGGTTCTCATTCTATTCAGGAATTACAAATGCCGGTTTCCTTTACCTTCCGGAATGTGTCTTTCAGATATTCTTTAAAGGAGGAAGATGCAGAAGGGAAAGCAGAGGATCCGGGACAATGGATTTTCCGGCATCTGAATCTGACGATTCATGGCGGTGAAAAAATTGCAATTGTTGGTACTAATGGTGCCGGTAAGACCACTCTGGTAAAGCTGTTGTGTGGATTATATGAACCGCAGGAGGGGGAAATCCTGGTAAATGGAATTCCGATCAGGGAGTTCCCTAAAGAAGAACTTTATAAATTGTATGCTGCAGTATTTCAGGAGCCTTTTATTATGCCTTTTACGCTTGGAGAAAATCTGGCTTTATCTAAAGATTATGATAAGGAACAATGTATTTCTGCGCTGGAAGAAGCCGGACTAAGGGAACTGTTTGAAAAGAGAGGATATACCCTTGATACTTATTTTGGAAAGGATATGGGAGAAGATGGAATTGAATTATCCGGTGGACAGAAGCAGAAGTTCTTACTGGCAAGGGCATTATATAAGGACGCTCCGGTTCTGATACTGGATGAGCCGACGGCTGCTCTTGATCCGATTGCGGAAAGTGAGATTTACGACGAATATGCGAAGCTTTCCAAAGATAAGACAGCAATCTTTATTTCTCATAGGTTAGCCAGTACCCGGTTTTCAGATCGGATTCTGCTTATTGGAAACCAGGGAATCTTAGAAGAAGGAACACATGAAGAACTGCTTCAAAAGAACGGAGTATATGCGGAAATGTTCGAGGTCCAGAAGAGCTATTATGAAAAGGAACGTTTAGGAAAGGAGGCATTTGCATGAGTCAGGACGCAGAAATTTTGAAAAAACAGAGCTTCCGGCAGAATATTCATTATGTAATACGGCTGGTAAAATTGATTCATTCTCTGGATCACAGCTTTTATGCATGGAACTTTGTCTCTGTTATAATGAAAGCGGTTATTACTTATGGAGCACTTCTTCTGTCTTCCTTTGTGATTAATGGACTGAGCAGTGGAACAGATTATGCTTACATCCTGAAGGTTACTGTCGGAGCGGCAATCCTGTTAAGCGGTGCGGCTTCCATAGATTATTTTATTGATAAGCATCTGGAAGTGGCGATGAATGTCATGGAAACACAATATATGGCATTACAGCAGGAGAAGATTATGAATCTGGATTATGCTCTGATCGATAGTCCGAGGCTTAGGGAAATTCGGGAACGGATGCGGCTTGAGAGAAACTGGGGAGCCGGAATTTATTCTATGTTCTGGCGGGAGAAGGATTTTCTTATCCATCTGCTGAAGCTTGTTGCTGCATTGATTTTATTATTTCCACAATTACAATATTTTAAAGGAAAGGTGCAGACAGAAAGCATCGGTATCTTTTTGTTTCTATTTGCAATTATGATTGTTGGAGTATTTGTTATCCGTTACTTAAGCAGGATGTATTTATATATGTGTTTTCATATCCCGACAAAAGAGGAAAAGAAATGGAGTGTTCAATATACCTGGGACTTTGTATGGCATGGAAAATATGATAGTAAAAATGGAAAAGATGTACGGATTTATGATGCTTATCCTCTGATGAAGGCATATACCTATGATAAACTTCAGGCTAAGGAATTTAAAAAGAATGTGTTTCATAAATTTTCCATGATTTATGGCTCTCTTGGTATTGTTAATAACTTTGTATCAGCATCGATACTTGCCGGATCTTATCTTATTGCTGTGATGATTGCAAAAGAAGGAAACCTGTCAGCCGGTAACGTCATTTTATTTGGAGGCTGTTTATCAAATTTCCTGATGAATCTTTTTTCAGTTGAATACGATTACCTTGAGATTTTACGGGCTGCATTGCAGCAGGCAGGGATTTTTGAATTATTTGATCTGACGGATGAAATGTACAAGGGTTCTCTTCCCATGGAAAAGCGCAGCGATGGGGAATATCAGATTGAATTTAAAAATGTGTCCTTCCACTATCCGGGGAGTAAGGAATATGCGTTAAAGAACTTGTCCATGAAGCTGCAGATTGGGGAAAAGCTTGCGATTGTAGGAAGGAACGGTTCCGGTAAAACAACAATGATCAAGCTATTGTGCCGCTTGTATGATCCGGACGAGGGAGAAATTCTGTTAAACGGAGTGAATATCAAAAAGTTCCGTCATGAAGAATATGAAACGTTGTTTTCCGTTATTTTTCAGGATTATATTCTGGTCAGCCTTAAGCTTTCAGAAAATGTGGCAGCAAATCACACTGTGGATGTGGATAAAGTCCGGAAATGTCTGGATGACAGTGGATTCGGAGATCGTCTGCAGACACTTTCCCAGGGAATCGATACTTATCTTTATAAAGATTATGAAGAGGAAGGAATCGACATAAGTGGCGGAGAGGCACAGAAAATAGCGATTGCAAGGGCGCTTTACAAGGATGCACCGTTTGTTCTTTTGGATGAACCGACGGCTGCTCTTGATCCGATCGCAGAGTCAGAGATTTACACGAACTTTGATAAAATTGTCGGAAATAAAACGGCTGTGTATATCAGCCACCGCCTCTCTTCCTGCAAATTCTGTGACCGGATAGCCGTTTTTAAGGATGGACAACTGGTGCAGTACGGGAACCATGACACCCTGCTAAAGGATCATGATGGAGAATATGCGGTGATGTGGAATAAACAGGCGAAGTATTATACGGCATAATACCGCAGAGTATTTACAGAAATTTTTATAATTTCAAATATATATATTGCAAAATAAGGAAACTATATGCTAACATCAGAACAAAGCATATAGTTTCTTTTGATCTAAATTTCATTTGGATAAATGTAATACAAATATCCTTTCTTATGAATTATGCAAGAATATCTATGCTTTTAAATTCCAAATACATTTAAGGGCTGGAAGCTTTAAGGGAGGTAAAAATAAAATGTGTGAAGTATTAGATCGGGCAATTAATGAAGGAAGATGCGAAGGACGGTGTGAAGGTTTAATATCTGTATGTAAAGATTTTAAATTAAGTTATGAACAGACTGCAGCCAAATTAAAAGAAAAGTTTCAGTTAAGTGATCAAGAAATAGAGAAAAGCATGAAACTATACTGGTAATTGGAGTAAGGGGATCATGGAGCAAAAGCAGTTGAAATATTCGAAGTTAATGGAAGATTTAAGGGAGAAGATGGTGTCGGGAGAAATCCAGGCAGGAGACAGGCTTCCTTCGGAAAATGAATTATCGGCTCAGTATCAGGTCAGCAGACAGACGGTGCGCAAGGCTCTTTCGGTGCTTCAGAATGAAGGCTATATTTACGCGGAGCATGGGAGAGGAACCTTCTGTTCCGAGAGGGTCTTACATACGGGACATTCCCATAATATTGCCGTAGTTACCACGTATCTGTCGGATTATATTTTCCCGCGTGTAATCGGGGGAATCGATAAGGTACTGACGGAGCAGGGCTACAGCATCATTCTGAAAAATACAAGGAATTCCAGAAGTCAGGAGGCAAGATGCTTAGAAGAGCTTCTTCAGAAGGACATTGACGGAATTATTATCGAGCCGAGCAAAAGTCAGATTTATTGTAAGCACACCCACCTGTATGAAAAGCTGGAAGAGTATGGTATTCCTTACGTGTTTATCCAGGGCTGCTTTGCAACGATGAAGGAGAAGCCAAGGGTGCTTATGGATGATGCGATGGGTGGTTATCTTATTACGAAGTATCTGATCGATACAGGGCATAAGTCGATCATTGGCGTGTTTAAGTCGGATGATATCCAGGGACAGAACCGTCACAAGGGATATGTAAAGGCACTGCAAGAAGCCGGGATTCCTTATGAACCGGATCACGTGATCTGGTTTTATACGGAGGATCGTGCCATTCATCCGTATGAGGCCATTAAGCAGATGGCAGAAAGCGGAGTTCCGATGGATGGGGTTGTCTGCTATAATGACCAGATTGCCATGAAGGTGATTCAGGGCCTTACTGCTGCAGGGAAAAAGGTTCCTTCCGATGTATCCGTAACCGGATATGACAATTCCTACATAGCGAACAATGGGGGACTGCAGCTGACGACTATTGTTCATCCTCAGGAAAAGCTGGGAGAAATGGCAGCGGAGCTGCTGCTTAAGCTGATTCATTGTGAGGAGCACAGAAACAGGCTGCCTGAGGATCCGTCAAAAGAAAAGATGAAAGAGCCGGTCTGCACAGATATTCTGATTGCACCGGAGCTGGTTATCGGAAATTCCTGTATCGTGAGGGATCCAATAGAAAAAAGCATGTCCTGAATCAGAATGGTATCTTTTTCAGGACATGCTTTGTGCTTCTGATTTATTTGGTAAGGCGGATTACATTCCAGCTGTGCTTTCCAAGAACGGTATGTATTTTGCCGTTCTCAAGCTTCGTAGCATCGGAATGCGTCGGGGCAACGTGATCCGGATCCGCTTCAGTGTTGACTGCTTTCATATCGTCGTTGGTCAGTACAATATGCTCAGCCAGACGGTATCCCTCGAACTGACGCAGATCACAGGAAACCTCCATATCCTCATCCAGGCTCTTGTTAACCGCAAAAATAGTCAGTGCGTCATGCTCTTCATCCCAGATGCAGACAGAGTCAAGGTATGGGGCATCGCCATAGGTTTTACTTTCATAAACGGGAGTCAGAACCTGTGTGTTTAACACGGTTCCACGGCCGTATACACTTGCGTGCATATATGGATAAAAGATGGTCTGACGCCATGCGCCGGTGTCGGATGTCATGATTGGGGCGATGACATTGACAAGCTGTGCCAGACATGCAATCTTAACACGGTCAGCGTGGCGCAGGAGTGTGATCAGTAAGCTTCCGACGAGCAGTGCATCCTCAAAGTTGTAGACATCTTCCAGCTGATGTGGTGCACGAACCCATTTTTCAAGCTTCTTATCCTGCTCATTGCTGTGATACCATACATTCCACTCATCGAAGGAAAGGTTGATCTGCTTCTTACCATGTTTTTTAGCTTTGACCGCATCACAGATAGCAACGACACCGGAAATGAAGTCATCCATACCCTTGGAGCTTGCCAGAAAATCAACCGTGTCGTCAGCAGCATTTCCATAATACTGATGCAGGGAGAGATAATCCACCTCGTCATAGCATTCGTCCAAAATCGTATATTCCCAGGAGCCGAAGGTCGGCATGGTAAGACCGGAGCTTCCACAGGCAACAGTCTCGATGGTCGGATCCATAAATTTCATCAGACGGGAAGTTTCTGCAGCAATACGGCCATATTCGGAAGCAGTCTTATGCCCCATCTGCCATGGTCCATCCATCTCATTGCCAAGACACCAGAGCTTGATATTATGCGGATCTTTATAGCCGTGGGATTTTCTCAGATCGCTGTAGTAGGTCCCCTCTTTAAAATTGCAGTATTCCAGAACATTTTTGGCGTCCTCCGGTCCGCGGGTTCCGAGGTTGACAGCCATCATGATATCGCTGCCGGCTTTTTTGGACCAGTCGGCAAATTCGTTCAGGCCAAACTCGTTTGTCTCAATGACACCCCAGGCAAGCTCCGGTTTCGCAGGCCGCTTGTCCTTCGGACCTACACTGTCCTCCCAGTGATAACCGGAAACAAAATTTCCACCCGGATAGCGGACGATCGGTACCTGAAGCTCTCTGACAAGAGCCAGCGTATCCTTGCGCAAGCCCTGCTCATCGGAAAGTGCGCTTCCCTCCTGATAGATTCCTTCATAAACAGCACGTCCCAGGTGTTCGATAAAGGAACCAAAGATTCGTTTGTCAACTTTTCCGGTCAGAAAGTATTTGTCAATGATAATTTCTGCCTTTTTCATATTTTAAAATTCTCCTTTCAGATGATGTTTTCTTATGATTTTGATTTTAACAGGAAGGAGAAAAAAACCTAGAGATTTTTGTCCGATAAAATTGACTTTTCTTCCGGCCTTGCGATAGAATGAGAAAAAAGGAGAAGAGGATGGATTTTTCGATTCATATTTGTGAATATAACAGATCCAATGCAGATTACGATATTATTTACCGTCCGGAGGGCAGTGGAGATTATCTGTTTCTGCTGTTTAAAACACCAATGCGGATGTATGTGGGAAAGCAGTTTTCCATTACACAGGAAAATGCCTGTATTTTTTACACACCCGGTCATGAGCAGCATTATCAGGCGGTACAGAAATTCCGCAACAGCTACGTGCATTTCTGGTGTAATGAGGATCTGGGAGCGAGGTACGGAATTGTGCCGAACATGATTTTTTATCCGCAGAATACGGAAGAAATTGATGAATATATCCGTTGTCTGCAGTGGGAATATATTACAAAAGATCCCTATGCGGCGGAATATGAGGAGACACTGGTTCGTCAGATGCTGATCACGGCATCGCGTGGTATGCGGCTGCATCAAAATACTGCAGAGCCGGAGGGATTATACCGTGAGTTTCAGGAGCTGCGCCTTGCCATGCTGAGCCACTATGAAAAGGAATGGACCATGGAAAAGCTTTGTGAGAGAGCCAATATGGAAAAAAGCCAGTTTTATTCCTATTATAAAAAGTTTTTTAGCAGCACACCGCATAATGATCTGATAGAGGTGCGCCTCGATAAGGCGAAAAACCTTCTCACGAACCAGGCGCTCTCCATTAGTCAGACTGCTGAGCTTTGCGGCTTTTCCAATCTGTCGCACTTCAGCCGCTATTTCAAAAAGCATTGCGGCTGTTCGCCGAAGGAATGGCGTCTTGGTTCTCAGCAAAACAACGGGAATTATGGGAGTAGAACCGACAGCAGTAATTATCCAGAGGGGGGAGAATCATGATTAAGGTTTTTCTGGTAGAGGATGAGTATGTCATCCGTGAGGGAATCAAGAAGAATATTGACTGGCAGGCACATGGATATGAATTCTGCGGAGAAGCAGGAGATGGAGAGCTTGCTTTTCCGATGATTCAGGAAATACGGCCGGATATTGTGATTACCGATATCCGGATGCCCTTTATGGACGGACTGGCCTTGAGCAGGCTGATTAAAAAGGAATTTCCGGAAACAGAAATTATTATTTTAAGCGGATATGAAGAATTTGAGTATGCCAAAGAAGGAATTAAAATCGGTGTAGCCCAGTATCTTCTTAAGCCGATCAGCGGAGATGCCCTGATTAAGGAAATTGATCTGGTAGCGGCATCCATTGAAGAGCGGAAGCAGAAGGAACGAATCCGGGAGCGCTACTTTAAACAGAGTATGGACCGTGAATCGGAGAAAGATAACCTTAATATCCAGGAGCTGGATTACAAGCAGTTTGAAAAAAGTAAGCTGCAGGAGTTTATGAAGGTCGGATGCAAGGAGGAGGTTCCTTACTTTATTGACGAGATGTTTCAAAAGCTGGATCATAGTGCCGTGAAATCCAGAATCTTCCGGCAGTACATTGTGATGGATGCATATTTCTGTGTAGCAGAATTTGTGGAAGAGATCGGTTTGTCGAGGGATGAAGTGGAACCGATGGATGTTGCTTCGGATGTATTGTCAAGTATCGAATATTCCAAGGAGTATATTGTCCGTATTATCGGGAAAGCGATTGATGAACGGGATCAGGTATCCGGAAATAAATATAAGGATCTGATGGACGATGTGAAGGCATATATTGAAGCCCATTATGTGGAAGAGGATCTTACCTTAAATCAGCTTGCTGCACATGTGAACTTTTCACCCAATCATTTCAGTATGATTTTCAGTCAGCAGACAGGACAGCCATTTATTAAATATCTGACCGATTTTCGTATGAATAAGGCTAAAGAGCTCCTTCGCTGTACCGGCAAAAAGAGCAGCGAGATCGGACTGGAGGTCGGATATAAGGATCCGCATTATTTCTCAGCCCTGTTCCGTAAAACGCAGGGAATGACACCGACACAATACCGGGAAGGAAAAGCATGAATAAGAAATTGAAAAATGCAGCGAAGGATTTTTACGACCGTTCTTCCCTGACAAGTAAAATACGATATTCTTATCTGGTGATCCTGATTCCTATTTTTTTGTTTCTGATCTTTTGTTTTTATAATCTCTGGGCAGCGAACTACCGGTATCAGGATATGATTAACTCTACCGTAGCAGCCAGTGAGTTTACGCTTGATTTTAAAAAGGATTTTGACTATGAGACCTATCTTCTGATTGTAGGAAACAAGACAGTAGAAGAATCAGAACTCCGGGATATGCTTACCAATGCGAACCGGATCATTACCGGATTGGAGCAGATTACGGATTCCAAAGACAATCTTGCCAGATTAAAGAGTATTAAGAAGTATCTGAATAATCTTGATACCTATGTGGATCGTATTGAACAGAATATCCGGGTAGGAAACCGTTATGAGGACAATATGGAAATCTGGGAAAACGATGTTCAGATTGTAACGACACTCGTGCGCGAAACGATTTTTCAGTATATTTATTATGAAACAAAGGGAATTCAGGAATCCCATGCGGAATACCAGAGCTTTTTCGTTTCCATGATTGAAATTTCCGTCATTGCCTTTGTAGCGGTTTTGCTGTTGATTGTGTTTATTTCCCATTATATTCCTTTGAGTATTTCAAGACCGATTACGGAGCTTGTGGAGGTGACACAGCAGGTATCGCAGGGAAATCTGCAGGTAAGATCCCATGTTAATACAGGTGTGGAAGCAAAGCAGTTAAGCGAATCCTTAAATACGATGATTGACAAAATTAACGAGCTTCTTGAACAGGTAAAGAAGGAGCAGATCCGTATCCGGAAGGCAGAATTTGAGCTTCTTCAGGCACAGATTAATCCGCATTTTCTGTATAATACACTGGATACCATTATCTGGCTGGCAGAAAGTGATGAGCAGAAGCAGGTTGTCCATATGGTGGAGAGTCTGTCGGACTTTTTCCGGACCTCTTTGAATCAGGGAAAGGATATTATTTCAATCAAAGAAGAAATCCAGCATGTCCGCAGTTATCTGGAAATCCAGCAGATGCGGTATCAGGATATCCTGGAATATGAAATTAATGTTCCGGAGGAATTTTATCAGAATACGATTCCCAAGATCACCGTGCAGCCTCTTGTGGAAAATGCACTTTATCATGGCATTAAGAATAAACGTGGTAAGGGAAAGATCACGGTAAGAGGATACCGGGAGGGTTCCTTTTTTATCCTGGAGGTGCATGACAATGGAATCGGTATGCAGCCGGAACGTTTGGAGCAGGTAAGAAATGCATTGGTTCATAAGCAGTTCGTGGAAAGTAAGGTATACGGATTATATAATGTAAACGAACGGATCCGCTTAAACTGTGGAGAAGAATATGGTCTCAGGATTTCAAGTACCTATCAGGAAGGAACTACAGTGAAGATTTTTCTGCCGGACGCAGACAGTGGTCTGACCAGCCCGGAAGAAGAAATTCAACCGGATTCGTAAAAAAATCAACTTATAGTAGTTTTTGAGGATAAAATTTAACTTTTGCCATAGGGATCTTCATGGTATTTTCAGCCGGAAAAGTTATGATAGTCTTATCAAAGAGATCAGTCTTTGATGAGACTATTTTTCATTAATGGGAGGTTATAACAGTATGAAGAGAAAACTTATGGCATTGGCAATGGCAGCAGCAATGGTAATTGGATTAACCGCATGCGGATCCGGTTCCGCACCGGCTTCGTCTACGGCATCGACAGACACAGAAAGTACATCAGACAGCGCATCTGCTTCTACAGACACAGCAGCAGATACTTCTGCATCAGGTGAGTTAATCAAGGTTGGTATCATTAATAATGACCCGAATGAATCCGGATATCGTACCGCAAATGACAAGGACCTGAAGGCAATGTTTACCGAGGAAAACGGCTATGAAGCATCCTTCGCATACAGTTTAAAGAATGATGAGCAGATTACTGCAGCACAGAAGTTCATTCAGGACGGTGTGGATTATCTTCTTCTTTCCGCAGCAGATACTGCCGGCTGGGATTCCGTATTAAAGGATGCACAGGATGCAGGTATCCGCGTAATCTTATTTGACCGTACCATCGATGCTGATGCAAGTCTTTATGAAGCATCCATCGTATCTGATATGGCAAAGGAAGGCCAGACTGCAGTTGACTGGTTAAAGGGACAGGGACTCAGCGAATATAAGATCATTCACCTTCAGGGCGTTATGGGTTCTGCAGCACAGCAGGGACGTTCCGGTGCATTGGATGAAGCAGTTGCTTCTGATGGCTGGACACTGGTAACACAGCAGACTGCAGAGTGGAATGCAGAAAAAGCGCAGCAGATCGTACAGTCTGTTATTGATTCCGGCGAATCCTTCAATGTGATTTATGCAGAAAATGATGATATGGCTAAGGGTGCTGTAGCAGCACTTGATAAAGCAAATATTTCCCACGGTGTTGGCAAGGACGTTATCGTTATGGGCTTTGACTGCAACAAGTGGGCACTGGAAGAATTATTAAACCAGAACTGGAACTATGATGGACAGTGCAATCCTTTCCAGGCATCTTACATCGATGACATCATTAAGACATTGGAAAGCGGCGGAACCATTTCCGAGAAGACCATCATCATGGAAGAAAAAGGCTTTGATGCAGCTTCTATTACCCAGGAAGATGTTGATAAATACGGTATTTAAGGAAATATAGGGAAGGTCTGACATTTTTGACAGATCAGAATTATAAAATCAGGGTAACTATTCAGGATTAATGTAATTGTTAAGATAACGGTAAAGCGATTGAATAGTTACAGATGAATAAGCGCGGTGCAGGAAGGAGACATTCAAAGCTGCTCCGCGCTTATTATAAAGGCAAGGAGAGTGACGGCTGCAGTGAAAGAACATATTGTTTTACAAATGGAAAATATACATAAAAGCTTTCCCGGAGTACGTGCCCTGCAGGGAGTTGATTTTTCACTTTGTGAGGGTGAAATTCATGCATTGATGGGTGAAAACGGTGCCGGAAAATCTACATTAATTAAGGTATTAACCGGAGTTTATGGAAAAGAAGAGGGAAATATCTATTTGAAAGGCCATGACAAGCCGGTCAGTATCAAATCACCCCAGGATGCACAGGAGCTTGGAATCAGTACAGTATATCAGGAAATTACTCTGTGTCCGAATCTTTCTGTAGCAGAGAATATGTATATTGGAAGAACGAAGGGCTTCATGCAGAACTGGAAATCCATGAATGAAGGCGCAAACCGTATATTAAAGTCTCTGGATATTCCGACGGATGCATCGGAGCAGCTGGCAAACTGCTCGATTGCTGTCCAGCAGATGGTAGCTATTGCACGTGCAGTAGATATGGACTGCAAGGTTCTGATTCTGGATGAGCCGACCTCCTCTTTGGATGAGCAGGAGGTTGAAAAGCTGTTTAAGTTAATGCGTGATCTGAAGGCAAGAGGCGTTGGAATTATCTTTGTAACACATTTCCTCGATCAGGTATATGAGGTATGTGATAAGATTACGGTTCTCCGCGACGGCAAGCTGGTTGGACAGTATGAAATTAAGGATCTTCCGAGAGTCCAGCTTGTTGCAAAGATGCTTGGAAAAGAGCTGGATGATATGTCATCCATCCGTGATGACGATAAGGTGTACCATGGAACCGATGCGTCTGAGAATGTTTTGGAAGCAGAGCAGCTGGTAAGTAATGCAGGAATCAAGCCGTTTGATTTTTATATAAAGAAGGGCGAGGTGAATGGATTTACCGGACTTCTGGGCTCCGGACGAAGCGAATGTGTCCGTGCTATCTTTGGTGCAGATCATGTATCAGGCGGAACGGTGAAGATGAAAGGTAAGAAGGTAAAGATTACCAGACCGATTGATGCGATGCGTCATGGAATTGCTTATCTTCCGGAAGACCGTAAGGTGGATGGAATCGTAGGTGACCTTTCTGTCCGTGAAAATATTATTCTGGCACAGCAGGTATTACGGGGATTCTTTAAACCCTTCTCAAAGGCAGAGGCAAATAAAATTGCAGAGGAATACATTAAGCTTCTGGATATTAAAACAGCATCTGCAGATACCCCGATTAAATCCCTTTCCGGTGGTAACCAGCAGAAGGTGATCCTTGCAAGATGGTTATTCACACATCCGGAATATCTGATTCTGGATGAGCCGACAAGAGGTATTGATGTCGGAACAAAGATTGATATACAGAAGCTGGTATTGGATCTGGCATCAGAGGGAATGAGCGTAACCTTTATTTCTTCCGAAACCGATGAAATGCTTCGTACCTGTTCAAGACTCATCGTTATGCGTGACCGCAAGGTGGTTGGTGAGCTTACAGGAAAGGATTTAACGCAGGCAAAGATTATGAGTACAATAGCCGGAGGTGATATGGAATGATACAGAAAATATTTCGCAGACAGATCTTTATTCCCATAGCTGCATTATTGATTTTGGCTATTTTCAATTTAATTGCAGATCCTTCGTTCTATAAAATTACGTTGGGTTATAACAGTGCGGGAAATCCGGTATTGTCCGGATACCTGATCACCATTCTGGATTATGGTTCAGAGCTTGCGATCCTTGCTATCGGTATGACGCTTGTTACGGCAGCTTCCGGTGGGCAGGATATCAGCGTGGGCGCAGCCATTGCAATCAGCGGCAGCGTAATCCTCCGGGTACTTTGTGGAACCAATTCAAGACCGGATACCTTACAGGCACCGATTATTGTAGCGTTCCTTATAAGCTGCGTGGTAGCAATGCTTTTTGGAGCATTTAACGGAGCGCTGGTTGCATATTTTAAAATCCAGCCTATGGTAGCGACTCTGATTCTGTATACGGCAGGGCGTTCCATTGCAGCCTGGATCAATAACAACGAGCTTCCGATTGTCAATGATCCGTCCTTTGCAGTATTTGGAGGTTTCATCCCCGGAATTCCGATTCCTACACCGGTTTTCATTGCGGCAGCGTGTATCCTCGTGACCGTATTGGTTTTGAAGTTTACGAATCTTGGACTGTATACGCAGGCAGTCGGTATTAACGAAAGCTCTTCCAGACTGAATGGTTTAAATCCGGCATTTATCAAGTTCCTGACCTTTGTAATTCTCGGACTTTGCGTGGCAGTAGCAGGACTCATCAAGGTCAGCCGTTTATCTTCCATTAACTATTCGGTAATTGCGAAGGATATTGAAATGGATGCTATTCTCGCCGTAGCACTTGGAGGGAATGCATTAGGTGGTGGTAAGTTCAATATGACAGCATCCATACTTGGTGCTTTTGTGATCCAGTTCCTGACAACGACCTTGTATAAATTCAATGTCCAGTCAGATGCTCTCCCTGCATATAAGGCAGTTGTTGTTATTCTGCTCGTGGTATTCAGTGCACCTGTAGTACGGGAAAAAATGGGAGAGTTCTTTAAGCGGATGAAAGCAGGAACACTGAAGAAGGAGGTACAGTAACATGAAGGCAAAAAGGAAAATGAAATTAACAGACACCAGTCTGCTGCTGTTGATTACTGTTGTTGTTTTCTTTGCAATGTATATCGGTGCAATTCTTTTTCAGGGAAAAGGCTTTTTAAAGCCGCAGACCTTCTTTAATATTTTAAATGCAAATGCTGCTCTGATTATTATTTCCTGTGGCATGAGCCTTGTGATGATTACCGGTGGAATTGATATTTCGGTAGGTGGTGTGGTAGCCCTTGTAAGTATGTGCTGCGCGGTATATCTGGATTATCATGGTGGTAATATCTTTGGAGCCATTGGTATTTCCTTATTAATCGGCCTTGGCTTTGGTCTGGTTCAGGGTTATCTTGTTGCCTATCTGGATATCCAGCCATTCATTGTTTCACTGGCGGGGATGTTCTTTGCCAGGGGAATGACAACTATCGTGAACACGAATCCCTTTAACGTAGCCAATGAACAGTTTGTGGCCTTAAAGGATACCAGAATCACAATACCCGGAATGGGATCGGTTAATAAGCTCGGAAATTACGTAAACGCATATATTGAAATCGGAGTGGTGGTTGCACTGCTTGTTGTAATTCTTCTGTTCTGTGTTCTTCGTTTCACGAAGTTCGGACGTAAATTCTATGCAGTCGGCGGTAACAGCCAGAGTGCCCTGATGCTCGGTATTAACGTGAAGCGTACAAAATTCTTTGCCTATCTGATCTGCAGTGTGTTAGCCGGTATCGGAGGATTTGTTTACTTTATGCATGTCGGTTCCGGATCAGCATCCCATGCAAGCGGAATGGAAATGAATGCCATCGCTTCCTCCATTATCGGTGGAACGATGTTAACCGGTGGTGTTGGTAACATTATCGGAACCTTCTTCGGTGTGTTATCCTTAAGCACCATCCAGAACATTGTGTCCTCCGCCGGACTGGATCAGGCATGGTGGACAGGAATTACGATCGCCGCAATGCTCTGCCTGTTCCTTGTGGTACAGAGTATTGTAATGTCCAGAAAGAAGAAGCTGTCTAAGGGATAGAAACATTCGTATGCCCAACAGATACAGAGAATGACGGGATGCTTATATCAGGATAGGTTACGAATTACAAAAACAGGGATGGAAAGGAGTCTGCCTGCAAGTATTTACAGGAGACTCCTTTTATAATAGTTATGCATGGGTCAAAATGATCAAAGGGGGAAGATTTATATGTCAGAAAAGAAGAAAGGGATAATAAAGGAACAGAATCATAAATTAAAAATGTTCAGTTTTTTAATATTGATTTCATTAATACCGTTGCTGATTGCAATTTTGATTACAAGTCTGATGTCTGTTTATATGTCGAAAAACTATCTGGAAAAAAATGTCGAAAATACGTTATATATTGCTGCATCGAATTTGGCAAATCATTGCAGGGAAAATGAAATTACAGTTATGAATGCAAGTAATTTCAATGATTATATTGACAGTCTTAAGGAACAGGGAATTGAAATGGCGATCATCTTTGAAGATGTTCCCTGTGTTACTTCTGTTAAGAATGAAAATGATTATCGAATTCGTGAGATCCCTATTGGTAAGGATTTTGAGGCCGATCGCGAGATTTTGCTACAAGGATTTTATGATCAGAGTGTTTTAATAGATCATCAGGTATATTATGGATATTTTATGCCCATTATTACTGGCGAAGAGCTTGTGGGAATGGCATTTGCGGGTGAATTACAAAACGATATTACGGAAGCCTCCAGAAATATGATTTATAAATACCTGCTTACGGCACTGATGCTTGGTATTTTGTTTGCCGCGTTAATTTTGATTTTCAGCCGCTATCTTACCAGTGCCTTGAAGCGTGCCGGGAAAAATGTTGATGCTCTCTCCAGAGGTATTTTGAGACAGGAGAATGAAGCAAAAAGTGGCATACGTGAAATGAATGAACTGTTAACTTCTACACAGAATATGCAGGAAAAACTGGTAACCATTATCAGCAGTGTTAAAGAGCTGTCAAATTCTTTAGTAAATGATATTGCAAATGTAACCGAATTAAGTGAAAATAGTAATCATAAGGCAGATAAAATCTCAGTTTCCATGAATGATTTATCGGATTCTACTCTTCTTCTGGATAAAAATATTCAAAGGATTGAGGAGCAGATCATAGAAATTGAGGAAGGTGTAGCTGAAATATCGGACCGCGTTATTCGATTACAAAGCAATTCACGGAGTATGATTCAGACTAACCGCAAGGCAACGGATAGTATGAATGAAATTTATGAAGGCAGCGAACAATCTGTGAAGGCGGTTGGAGATATTGCAGAGCAAATTCGACAGACGAATTTATCGATCGGGGAGATTGATAAAGCAGTTGAACTGATTCTTTCTATTACGGAACAGACAAAACTTCTGAGCATTAATGCTTCAATTGAAGCAGCCAGAGCCGGTGAAGCAGGAAGAGGATTCGGTGTTGTTGCAGAAGAAATCGGCAATCTTTCGGATCAAAGTGCCCAGGGTGCGGAAATGATTAAAAATCTGGCCAAAACGATTACAGAGAAATCTCTGGAATCTGTGCGGCTTGCAGATCAGGTTTCCGGATTGATTGTAAAGGAACAGCAGACCGTTATGGATACACAGCAGAAATATGCAGAACATAGTATGGATCTTGATCGTTCCGTATCGGAGATTGAGGGTATTGCAGAAAAGACGATTCTTTTATCTGATCGTAAAGAGAAGATTGTAACAGGTATTCGGACGCTTACAGAGATCAGCAAGAAGAATGCCGGTCAGAATGCAAATGTAAATCAAAATATATCAGATATTATTTTAGAAATACAAAATGTAAACAGAAAGTGTGAAAAAATGAACGTAATAGCGTATGAGTTGCAGAAATCTATATCATTTTTTCACGAATAGGTTGTAGACAAAATGAAAAAATGTGTTTTTGGTATGGTATTTTTTATAGGTGTTCTGTTATTAGGGATTAGCTGCAGTAAAAGTTTGTCACATTCAGACAGAGAAAAACAGGAGGAAATATCTGCTCTTGAAGAATGGAATGATCAGATTGTGATCGGATTTTCCCAGCTCGGAGCAGAATCAGCCTTTCGAAGTTCAAATACAATTTCTATGAAAGAAACTTTTACAGAGGATAAAGGATACCATCTGTATGTTGAAGATGGGCAGCAGAAGCAGGAAAACCAGATTATGGCAATCCGTACGTTTATTCAGCAGGAGGTCGATTATATAGTTCTGGCTCCCGTTACGGAAACGGGGTGGGATACCGTGCTGCAGGAGGCAAAGGATGCCGGAATTCCTGTAATTATCATGGATCGCCGGGTGAATGTACCGGATGAATCCCTGTACACCTGCTGGGTAGGATCAGATTTTGGCCTTGAGGGCAGGAAGATGGCAGAATGGATTCACCAGTTTACGTTGAAAAGGGAGATCCCGCCGGAGGAGGTCCGGATTGTGAATATTCAGGGAACCATCGGTGCAACTGCACAGATTGGCCGTACAAGGGGATTATATCAGGCTGCGAAAGCATACGGATGGAATATTCTTGCTGAGGAAAGCGGTGATTTTACCCAGGCTAAAGGGAAAGAAGTTATGCAGTCCTTTCTCGAGGAATATCCGGAATTAAATATGGTTTACTGTGAAAACGATAATGAAGCATTTGGCGCCATTGAGGCCATTAAGGAAGCCGGAAGAACGATCGGAACGGATATCCGGAATGGTGAAATCATGGTGGTTTCCTTTGATGGTGTGGACGTGGATGCATTAAGCTGTGTTGCAGATGGTGAGATTTCCTGTATTGCGGAATGCAATCCGCTGCATGGTCCGTGGATTGAGGAAATTATCCAGATGATGGAACAGGGCAGGGTGCCTTCCAAATATACATATGTCGATGAGGGAATGTACTCAAATGAGGATATTGCCTCTTCCATTACCATTAACGGAAGCAGCTATCTGATCCGGAAGGTTAATCCGGAATTACTTGTGGAGCATGAAAATATGCAGTAAGCAGTTTTGACTGCCATATAGGAAATGAATCAGAAGAACACGAAATATATCAATATTACATAACTGAATAGTTACCATAATTAGAAATAGAAATATAAGAAATGGAGGATCTGGCGATGGAGCACTTATTGAAAATACCCTGTACATCCATGCCTTTTGTGTGTGAAGCAGATTATAGTGTGACGTTGACTCCGATGATACATGTGGACCGGACAGCACCATTTCATGTGGCAATTTATTTATTGCAGGGAAGCATGGAGATTATAGAGGATGGAATTTCTTACAGAATTATGCCGGATCAGATTTTTTTCCTGAAAAGTGGTGTTCATCATTGGGGGGAGAAACCTTTTGAAACAGGATCATCCTGGTATTACGCGCATTTTTATTGTGATGCTCCCTCATCCTGTATGGAGGAGCTTCCAAGAGGGATTTATTATGATGAAAAGATATGCCTGAAGCCTTCTGAAAAGGATCGGTATTTCACTACTCTGCCGAAATTAATGGATTGTAAAACAAAGACACAGATAAAGAGAAACTTTGAGAAAATGATCGAAGCACATGTTCATGGGAATATTCCCCAGGCATCCATTCGTCTTTGGCAGGTGTTCTTAGAATGTGCACAGAATGCACAGGATGATAAGGTAAGTAATGGTTATGTGGAACAGATACAGAATTATGTGAGACAGCATTATGTGGATGGATTTACCTCCGTACAGATTCAGGAAGCCTGTGGCCTGTCATATAAATATGCAGGAACCCTGTTTAAGGAGGTGACCGGACAGACAATTAAGGAATATCAGTGTACATTAAAATTACGGAAAGCAGAGCAGCTGTTAAAGGAAACCGATAAATCCATTGCAGAAGTTGCACAATTGACAGGATTTTCAGACATGTTTTACTTTAGTAAAATATTTCATAAAAAGAAAGGATGCCCTCCCGGTGAATACCGGAAAACCTATGTACCCGGTATTTAGGGAAGCAGGGCTGAAAAGATCCCGTAATTTGAGACATGTTATGGTTAAATCGGAAAATAATACAAATTATAAGGAATTTATTCCATTTTAACTCATGTAATAGAAGATTAATATACATATAAAGAAGGTAGGCAGAACCGCCTGTTGAAAGAAACATGAATCAGATGGAGGGTATGTTAATGGGTGATTTGCAATTAGTTAAGAAATTTAAGGTAAATGATGGTTTTTTTGGCAGATATGAAAAACTGGTAAAAGATGTAGTGCTTCCTTATCAGGAAAAGGCGCTCAATGACCAGATTGAAGGTGCAGACAAAAGTCACTGCATCGAGAACTTCCGCATGGCTGCAGAGAAGTTAAAGACCGGAAAGTGTAACGGTGAGTTCTATGGTATGGTATTTCAGGACAGTGATGTGGCAAAGTGGTTAGAGGGTGCCGCTTATTCTCTGGCACAGTATCCGGATGCTGAGTTGGAAAGACGTTGTGACGAAATTATTGATCTGATCGGCGAGGCACAGCAGGAGGACGGTTATCTCAATACCTACTTTACCGTAAAGGCTCCGGATAAAAGATGGACAAACCTGCAGGAAGCGCATGAATTATACTGTGCAGGGCATATGATGGAAGCTGCCGTTGCCTATGCAGAGTGTACCGGTAAGGTCAAACTGTTAAATATTATGTGTGGTATGGCAGATCATATTTATAAGCATTTTATTGAAGAGGGAGCGGAAGGATATTCGGGACATCCGGAGGTAGAACTGGCATTATTGAGGTTGTACCGCTGTACGAAGAATGAGAAATATAAGGAATTAGCACTTCATTTCATTAACGTAAGGGGTGTGGACAGTGATTATTTCTGTAAGGAAAAAGAAAGAAGAAAATGGACAGTATGGAATGCGGATCCGGAGGACAAAGAATACACGCAGTGCAGTGCCCCGGTCAGGGAACAGACGAAGGCCACCGGTCATGCTGTAAGAGCTGTATATTTATATACCGGTATGGCAGATGCTGCAATGGAAACCGGTGACACTGCATTGGCAGAGGCCTGTAAGACTCTCTGGAACAATATTACCCAGTGCAGAATGTATGTAACAGGTGGCATTGGTTCTGCTTATGAAGGTGAAGCTTTTACCAGGGACTATCATCTGCCAAACGATACCGCCTATGCAGAGACCTGTGCGGCAATCGGTTTGATTTTCTTTGCCAATCGAATGCTTTATCTGGAAAGGGATCGAAAATATGCTGATGCAATGGAACGCGCATTATATAATTGTGTGCTGGCAGGAATGCAGTTAGATGGAACCAGATTCTTCTATGTCAATCCACTGGAAACTTTACCAGGTATTTCAGGGGAAGCAAAGACCCACAGGCATGCTCTTCCGGTAAGACCCAAATGGTTTGCCTGTGCATGCTGTCCGCCTAATGTGGCAAGAACGTTATCTTCTATATCTGAATATGCATGGCATATGACTCGGGATACGTTGTTTTCAAACTTATATATTGATGGCACGTTAGACTTGACAGAGAATTTTGGCGGTAGAATAATCTTAGAGACAGCCTATCCGTACGATTCTGTTGTTAACTATAAATTTGCACCGGAAAAGGAAACGATGTATGTACCTCTGGCAATCCGTATTCCGGCATGGAGTGCGAATACGAAGATTCTCTTAAACGGGAAGCCGGCAGAGTATGAAATGAAGGCAGGATATGCATATATTTCCGGAGAATACGGGGCAGAAGATATCATAACCGTAGAGCTGGATATGGAGGTAAAGAGAGTATACGCAAGCACCAGGGTGGCAGCTAACTCAGGAAAAGCAGCACTGCAGAGAGGACCGCTCGTTTATTGCGCAGAGGGTGTGGATAACGACAATGATGTATTATCTCTAAGCCTGAAAAAAGATGGAAAAATTACACTTGGCGAATACATACCGGATAAATTATGTGGTATTCAGGAATTGCATGCAGAGGGATACCGGGAAGCCGTCAATGATGGCCTCTATAGCTATGATGAACCGGTAACAAAGGAATGTCAGATTACTTTAGTGCCATATTATAGCTGGGCTAACCGTGGATTGAACCAGATGAGAGTATGGATTCCCATCAGATAACAAAGGGGCTGTAAAATAAGTCCCTAGATAAAGAAACGCCAGTGCCGACAAATGTCGGTTCTGGCGTTTCTTTGTATATGGGCTTTAGCCTGCCGAGTGTGTTGTTACGAGTTTCTCAATAGAGAAACGAAGTAGGATAATCAAAGTTTTTGAGGGTTTGCCAATCTATTTGAGGGTTTGGTTTGAGGGGCAGATCATAAAATTTGCAAAGTTTTTGAGGGTTCTTCGTGAGGGGCGAGTTTGAGGGTCTGGCAAGATGCCAGACCCTCGTGTGTTAAAAGTCAAATTCTTCCGGATAAGGAAGATTGTTTTGATCTAGGATTCTTTGCAGAGCCTCGATGTAAAGAGTCTTCCTCTGAATTTCAATCCAGTTACCGTGGCATAATTCATCTGCTTCTTCAAGTTTGTGTCGAGTTACGATATAGTCTGTCCACATAGGACATTTGTGATTTTTGCTAAATGCACAGGAATAATTCATTATGGATTTCCTCCTAAAAATCATCGTCTTCAAAATAGGTTACAGGGTTATAGTCTGTGACTGCATTTAATACAGGATTACTTCTTGTTGCATAGAGGAATCGATTGCGGAAATGTTCAAAATTTCGAAATCCTCTTCCACGTCTTTTTAGGTCTTTTACTTTTCTGTTAATAGATTCAATTGGACCGTTTGATAGACGGCTATCATACATCTTTCCATTTCCTATCTTTTCAACCATTATGAAAGAGTTAATGATTGGATCTTCAAATTTTTCTAGCAAGGAGGCAAAATTTCGAAAGATTTCATGCTCTGATTTCTGGTAACTGGATATAAGAATGTGAAGTTCACCACGAGCAGCCAACGGCTGACCGGCATTTCGGCTATTGAACTGTAAGTACAGTTCTTTTAAATCGCGAAACTCTCTGAGTTTTGGATCAATACGAAAAAGTGCGTCCTCATAATCGTAGGTATTCATTAAAACATGAAAATGTTGATCCATGCGACAATCCGAATGGTATCGAATGTTAGATTGGCTTGCCAAAATCAACCAGCGATATTTTTGAAGAAGATAAACTTCGTGCGAAATAGGGAGCGAGATAGGGCGCTGCTGTTCGTAAGAGAGTTTGTCTTGATATTCGCGATCACGTTGGCGAAAGCGCTTTAAAAGTTGCCGGATATAATTATCGATGGAACGAATAAGCCATTGAATAACGTGAAAAGAACCTACAACGGGAACTGCATTGGGAAAGTACTTTTCTACATATGAGATGTAAGGATTATATATATCAGAAATGAGGTACTTTACCTGATATCGTTCATCAGCAGGAATAGCGACAAAATAAGGTTCTGTAACATTTGTACGCCTACTTTGAAGCAGATCAATAGGATCTCCGGTGTGGAAGTCTTGAATGACCAAGGCATATCTGCACTCGGAATCCATATCCAGATGCACTTCATCAACGGAAATCGCATCAGTAAGTGGTAATCGATCCAGTTTGACATAGCGATCGAAGATCTCGTGGGCATGCGTGTCGGAGATGTTAAAGCGCTTTGCTATGGAGGCAGAGGTTTCTAAAAGATTCCGATATGCATCCACAATTAACATGTCAGTAGCATTTGTAGTGCGTCGCTGCTTATTGACGAACTTGAACGATTCGCTAACATCATAAAGACAATCGGGATTAGTACATTTCCATCTGCGTTGCTTGAGAATCAAGATAAGGGAGTAATTGTCCTGCAGAATGGGATGCTTGATGGTTCGACTCTTTATACCGCGAGAAGGCATCTTGTACCCGCACGAGGGGCAGAAGTGTGGAGTTGGTGGTGTTTCTAAGGTTAAAGTTTTGGTTTGACCTTGAATTTTAATATCAGTAATGATGATTTCTGAATCTTCAAGGTCGAGTAATTTTGTGATACTATTCATGTATCCTCCTTTCCTGATTTTTCCGCAAATTTATCATAACGAAATGAGGATTTATGGACAATTGGTTCCATAAGAAAAAACAGGCTGATCAGTTACTATAACTGAAATAGCCTGTTTTTTCTTATTTCTATAACTTGACCCTTATGAAAGCCCCTCAAACCAGCCCCTCAAACCAGCCCCTCAAACTCGCCCCTCACGAAGAACCCTCAAACTACACCCTCAAAAATTTTGATTACCCCTTTTTTGTCGAAGACATTTCAAATATATCTTAGTGGAGGGATTATCTTACATAGTACGAAACCACACCTGCATTTCACGAGGTGTTTTTCCATTTCTGTTTCCCCAAAGAAAATAAGGAATGAACCGGGCACAGATTTTATTGGTATTTTCTGCATGATAGCGTTCATATAGACTTTGCTCAGGCAGGGCAATTTCTCTTATTGCTTTTTGAGTTTCTAAAAAGACTGCATTTTCATAAAGAGTAATACTATCAGGAGGTAGTGTTGGAAGTTCACCTTTCGAAAATTCTGAAGACAGGCATTCATTAAAACTACCTTCTGGAGAAACCAGTATATTATACAACTGTGGTCCGTTATCAAGCTCTTCCATACAGTATACGATAGGACCCCGCATCAAGGCTGCTTTGCCGACATTCGATTTTGTCAGACAATTGGCCTTTACGCAGTAAGGGGTCATATCCAACTGCAGAAGGAAGCAGTCGTTGGGAGCGGGAGACAGATAAAGATAACCATGGTTAATATAAAAATCGTGGCGCTCCTGCCCGAGGCGGTTCAACAGTTTCCATGAAGTACACCATCCGGGAATGCGCAGAGCCAGAAGCATGTCAGGATGGAAACCTTCGGTGTGAAAAAGGATTTCACCTTTCCAAGGATAGGACGTTTCCTGGCGAATATAGAAAAATTTTCCGTTTTGAGTCAGGGTTGTCTCGGAAGAGGCATAAAGGTTTACATAAATAGCATCATTTCTTACCGTATAGAGATAACGATGGACAGAGGCGAGCAGGCGGATGAGATTAGGAGGACAGCATGCGCATGAAAGCCATTGTGGTCGTAGCGGTTTTACATATTTAAAATCCTGATCGTAGAGACATGCGTCGGGAAGAATCTCTAGCGGATTCAGATAAAAAAAGTGTGTGCCATCCAATGACATGCCGGAAATCGATCCGTTATAGAGAACCCGTTCCAGAGTATCAGCATAAGTGCTGTCAGGTATCAGATCAAGCATCCTTCTGGAAAAAAAGGAAAGGGAAACAGCAGCGCAGGTTTCCGCGTAGGCTCTGTCGTTTGGAAGATCGTAATCAAAGGTAAAACGCTCTTGGTGGCGGGAAGAACCAATGCCTCCGGTCAGATACATTCGCTGATTAATGATATTATTATATATACTGACGCATGCTATGAGCAGCTGCTCATCCTTTGTATGAGCGGCAACTGCTGCCATACCGGTAAGCAGGTAACCTACTTTTACGGCATGTCCGTCTGCCTTTTTTTGGAAACGAGGCTGAATATGAGCGCAGTCATAGACTTTATCATCCCTTGGGTTTATATCTTTGTTGCGTTCATAGTGCCATGAACGATTTCTTTTTTCCCATTCTATCTCCATATAATAGGGCTCTTCTCCACGTACATTCAGGAAAAATTCTGCCAAATTTAAATAGGACTTTTTCCCGGTCACCTCATATAGACGCACAAGGGCAAGCTCTGCTTCTGGATGTCCGTCATATCCTCGGGACTGACCGGGGTGTGGACCAAAGAGATGGCAGAGAAGATCGGCGTAGCGGCAGGCAATTTTTAAAAGGCTGTCTTTTCCTGTTGCTTCATAATAGGCTACTCCGGCTTCTGCCAGGTGACCGAAGCAGTAGTGTTCACAGCATTCGCGCAGATTCTTAAATCGATTGTCTGGTTCTTTAACGGTAAAATAGCTGTTCAAATATCCATCCTCTTGCTGCGCTTTTTCCAGAAGAAGAATAGCGGAGTCTGCAAGGGCTTCCAGTTTTGGATCTGGTTTTATTTCCAGGGTATAGGCAACAGCTTCCAGCCATTTTCCAACGTCACTGTCTTGAAAACAAGTTCCGTAATATTCTCCTTGTGCTAGCTTGGCGGCAAGTTTCAAATTATGTACAGCGCCACTTTTTTCAGCGCCTGGGATCCAGTCATTTAAGATCTTCCATTGATAAGGAATGGAAACTGTACGAACCAGTTCCTGATAATTTTTGAAGAATCCTCCCGTAATTCGACAGCACGGTTTTTTATTTGTCATATGATTCTACCTCCATCTTGGTCGATTGCTGATTCGATCGTATCATGGACAGTAGAAAAAGAAAATCTACTTATTTTTAGTAAGGGATATTGTAATAAAAATGCTGTGATATAAATTAAAATTTGGTATATAAAAAGTGATTATATACAATCAAATGCATTGATGATAGGATTTTTTTATCCAAAGTGCACTTTGAAAACGGTGCGAGAAATAATGAATGGGTATATATGCACAAATGCGAAGGCGGACGATCTTATGAACCTGTTGGCACAGTCTGCAGTGGAGCGATTGAAAGTTTGGAGGTTGAAAAATTGAAGAAAAGGAATCTGAAAAAGAAAAGGAAATGGTCGTTTGCCATGCTGAAAAAAAATATTTGTAAAAACTATGAGTTATATTTATTTGTTTTACCGGCATTGATTGTTCTGATCCTCTTTAATTATGTTCCAATGTATGGATTACAGATCGCGTTTAAGGAATTTGTCCCGTCAAAAGGGATTCTTGGAAGCCAGTGGGCTGGGCTGAAGCATTTCCAGCGTTTTACTACAGGATATCAATTTGGGAATCTGATGAAAAATACATTTATTCTTGCACTACAAGTTATTCTATATACTTTTCCAATTCCTGTTATTTTTGCCCTGTTTATCAATCAGCTTAAGAACGGATGGAAAAAAAATGTAATTCAGACGATTTCCTATATGCCTCATTTTATCTCCACGGTTGTGATAGCGGGTATGCTTCTTGTTTTCTTGTCTCCAAGATCAGGTATTGTCAATACGATCATAGGATGGTTAGGCGGAGAAAAAGTAAATTTTATGGGAATTGCCTCGTGGTTTCGTCCGCTTTATATTTTGAGTGAAGTTTGGCAGCATACGGGGTGGGAGAGTATTGTTTTTGTAGCGGCGCTTTCGAGTGTAGATCCAACATATTATGAAGCGGCGAAAATGGACGGTGCGGGAAGATTGAAGAGAATGTTGTATATTGATTTACCAATGTTGGTGCCAACGATGATCATCATTTTTATTTTAAAAGTGGGGTATGTAACAAGTGCGGGGGGATCTGCTATGAGTCCTGTATTCGAAAAAGTTTTTTTGATGCAAAATGATCTGAACTTATCGTCATCTGAAGTGATTGCAACTTATGTATATAAAATTGGATTGAAATCACAGCAATACAGCTATTCAGCGGCTATTGGGCTGTTTAATACATTGATTAGCTTTACGTTAGTAGTAGTGATGAACAGAATTTCAAAAAAATTGACAGGGGCGGGACTTTGGTAAAGGAGAAAAGGATATGAAAAAAAGCATTGGTGAAAAACTATTTGACATTTTCATGTATGGGTGTATCGGAATCGGTATTCTTTTGATTTTATATCCGCTTTATTTTATCCTCATTGCTTCGATAAGTGACCAGAATTTGGTTGCCAATGGTCAAGTTTTTCTGTTTCCGAAGGAAATACAGTTTGGTGGATTTAAAAGGGTTTTTGAAAATGATCTGCTTCTTTCGGGTTATCGGAATACGATTTTATATACGTCTTTAGGGACTGTTTTTAATATGATTCTTACTATTCCGGCAGCATATGCGTTATCCAGAAAGGATTTCCTGCCCAGAAGGATACTGATGTTTTTATTTGTATTTACTATGTATTTTAGCGGCGGATTGGTGCCAACCTATTTATTGATGAAAGATTTAAGGCTGCTAAATACTATATGGGTTATGATTATTCCTTTTGCAGTCAATGTGACAAATTTGATTATTGCCAGGTCTTTTTTTGAATCCAGTATTCCTGATGAACTGTTGGAAGCAGCGGTAATGGACGGATGCAGCAACACAAAATTTTTTCTTCATATCGTGCTTCCTCTTTCAAAGGCGATTTTGGCGGTGATTACACTTTATTATGCAGTACAGCATTGGAATGAATACTTTAATGCCTTGATCTATTTAAAGGACACCGCACTGTATCCTCTGCAGTTGGTAATACGAGATATTCTTGTTATGAATCAGAAAGCGTCAGCATCTGCATCTGCAGCGAGTTCGGCAGTTCAGATTGCAGAACAGGTAAAGTATGCGGTCATTTTGGTATCTACGGTACCAGTTATGTTATTCTTTCCGTTTGTTCAAAAATATTTTATGAAGGGAGTGATGATTGGAGCAGTGAAAGGATAAGCGGTGAAAGAAAGATAAAGAAGATTTGCCGTATGAATGCGGCAGAAAGGGAAGGGGTATGTGAATGAAACGTAAAATGATGAAAAAAGGATTAGCACTAATTTTGTGTGCAGCGATGACTTCAGCTTGTATGGCCTGCGCATCATCGGCAGAACAGGAACAAGGTGAGAAAACAGCATCTTCTAAAACGTCGGCTGAAGGGAAGCAGGAGGAAGGAAAAACAGCAGACAGCAATTTCAATGAAACAGGATTTCCGATTGTGAATGACAAAATAGAACTGAATTTTGTGTTTAACTCTCAGACAATGACGCAGGATCTGGATAAGCTGCCTGTATTTCAGGAATTGGAAGAAAAGACAAATATACACATAAATTGGGATATCTGTCGTAGTGGCTGGGAAGAAAAAAAGGCAACTATGTTGGCAAGTGGAGATTTGCCGGATGCTTTTTTCGGTTCGGGTATTGAAGATTCTGATATTACGACAAATATTGACTATTTCGTGCCATTAGAAGATTTGATTGACGAGTATGCACCCAATATAAAAAATCTGTTTGAAAAGGATCCCATTACGGAGAAAATGAGCACATTTTTAGATGGACATATATATGGGCTTCCTCAGCGGATGCCGTTGCGTCCTACATCAAATGACACGCTGGGTATCAATAAAACCTGGCTGGACAAGCTTGGTTTGGATGTTCCGGAAACATTGGATGAGTTTTATGACGTGTGCATGGCATTCAAAACACAGGATCCAAATGGGAACGGTATTGCGGATGAAATTCCGTTCAATTTTGCGAATCTGGATGATTCCAGATGGTTTACGGCAAGAACTTTGCTTGGAGCCTGGGGAGATATGTATGATATGACATTTAACTATCTGACGGTAAAGGATGATGTAGTTTCCTATATGCCAACGTTGGATTCCTATAAAGAATTAGTCCTTTTTTTAAATAAAATGTATCAGAACGGATTGATCAATCAGGAAGTGTTTACAGATGATCTTTCTAAATTTGTAGCGCTTGGAAAATCAGAAGATGTGCCGATTCTTGGCAGTGTAATTGCATGGACACCGGGAACTGTGACAGGACAATGGGCCGATCAGTATATTGCAATCCCTCCGCTCAGGGCCAGTGCAGATACAGAACCTCTTTGGGGAACCAATCGATCATTGGTTATTTATGATACAAATAAATTTGAAATTACTACCGCAAATGAACATATTCCGGAGACGATGCGCTGGATTGATGAGTGTTATTCAGAAGAGATGTCCTTATACTTGTATTATGGTTCAGAAGGAATCGGAATTCAGAAGGAAGCGGATGGAACTTATACAATTCTGCCTCCGACAAGTGATGAATACGATCAGGATCTTTGGAAGTGGTATAATGCACCGGCAGATTTTGCACCTGTAGCTACGTTGCCGGAAACAGAGAAAAAGATTAACGATCCTACAGGTTATTATGCCGAAAGGATTGAGATGAGTGATATTTATGATCCGTACCTTTTGGATGATAAAGATATTTATCCGCTTGCCAAGTTCGATGCAGCAGACCAGGATGAACTGACACTTTTGAAAACAGATATTACATCTTATGTGGATCAGAAATTTGCACAGTGGATTACGGTGGGTGGCGTTGAAGAAGAGTGGGAAAACTATTTAACTGAGCTGGATAATATGGGATTGCCTCGGATGCTGGAGATTTATCAGAAGGGCTACAATAATTATTATGGGGTGAATTGATATGAGTAAAAAAAATTTGGAGACATTCTCTTATGAACATGTGACTCTGACGGAAAGTCCTTTTCTGAAGCAATTCAGGAGTATGGAAGAACTATATGAGAATCTGGATAATGACAGCCTGTTATATAATTTTCGTCAGAGGGCAGGAAAGCCAACTCCGGGCAGACCTTTAAATGGATGGTATGGAAGACAGTCATTCAACTTTGGACAGTTCTGCGGGGCATTGGCTAAAATTTACAGACAGACCGGCAAAGGAGAGGTGAAGGAAAAGCTCTTTTATTTGCTGGAAGAGTGGGGAGCTTGTATTGAGGGGGATGGCTACGGCTTTTCCCCCAAAAAGGAGCGATATCGGGAATATATCATAGCTTATGAGTATGAAAAGCTGGTTGGAGGACTGGTGGATGCCTGGGAATATGCAGGATACCCCAAATCTTTTTTCTTTTTGGAACAGATTACGGACTGGTTTGTGCGCCATGCGCCTGATCAGGATAGGGATAAGCTCTATCTGGTAGAATGGTATACTATTCCGGAAAACTTGTATCGGGCATGGCAGCTCAGTAAGAATGTAAAATTTAAAAAAGTGGCAGAAAGGTTTGAGTATACGGGCTTTTGGAAGAAATTTTTGGAAAAAAAGTTTACATTGGATAAGACGAAGCATGCGTATAGCCATGTTAATTCCCTTTGCAGTGCGGCTCAGGCATTTATGGTAAAAGGGGAAGAAAAATATCTTACTATCCTGAAAAATGCGTATCAGGAAATTACATGCAGACATATTTATTCCACCGGTGGTTATGGACCCCAGGAAGATATGTTCGGAAAAGAAGGATATATGGGGGATTCACTGAAATCTGCATGGGATAATACACTTACAGATGCACTGGTACGCGTACGTCACGATGCACAGGGAAGCTGTGAAGTATCCTGCTGTTCTTGGGCAGCTTTGAAGCTATGCCGCTATTTGATGTGTCTGACCGGAGATGCAAAGTATGGTGCATGGGCTGAAAAGCTTTTATACAATGGTGTACTTTCTCTTCCGGCTGTGACAGAAGATGGAAAAATCATGTATTATGCCAATTATTTTTTGGATGGAGGAATTAAGTCTAATTTAGACAGGAGATATCATGGAGCGCCGGAAGCATATGATGATCTGGAGGTAACTTATCATTACAGTTGGCAATGCTGTACCGGAACCTATCCGCAGGTGATCGCAGAATATGCAAATATGATCTATTTTACAAAAGACAAAGATCTTTATGTGAGTCAGTATATGCCTTCAATATTAAGAGATGAGGTGGATGGGAATCAAATGATGTTGACCTGCAAAACACGATATCCCGAGGAGAAAACGGTTTGTTATAGTATTTCTTGCAGAATGCCAATGAACAGGACGATTTATTTCCGGGTTCCAACATGGATGAAAGAGGAACTTGTAATTTATGTGAATGGGGAGAGACAGGAAGCAGAGAGCAGACCGGGAGAGTGGTTGCCAGTGACAAGGACCTGGAAAAATAAAGATACTGTACTGGTTAAAATTGAAAGGCCATTGTACTTCGAAAAAATTGACAATAAAAACAGAGATATTGTATCCTTGCTATATGGACCATTGGTTTTAGCTTCAGATGATCTGGCTGCTTTTAGTAAGAATCCAGATCAGGTAGAGGAGTGGATTGAGCAGGTACCGGGAGAAACACTTAAGTTTCGGACAAAACCGGGTGCTATGGAAGGCATATACGATTTTGAAACCAGGGAATTTGTACCTTATTGGTCTTATCCAGAGGGGAAATGGTATTTTATATATTTTTGGATTCGATAAAAGAGAGAAGAAAGAGGGGGCAGATATGAAAAGGATTCGAGTGATATGGCAGTATATCCTGTTCTATTTTATCATTTCTGCCATCCCTATTCTGGCAATTTTATTTTACTTTTATCCGATGGCAAGGCTTGTGGTGATAAATAAGGCAAAGGAAAGCAATGTCAATGTAACAAGAAATATCACTAATACGATGAATGCGCAGATTTCCAGTATCTACAGTATTGCGCGAGAGATAAAAACAGACAGCAAACTGACTCCATATGCCTTAACCAGGGACCAATATGCAGAAATCGAGGCAGTGCAGGAACTAAAAAAAATAGTGGCATCCAGTGCGGTTGTTTATGATGTTCTGTACTATATGGAGGAAAATAATACGCTATATACGAAAAATACATTAATCAGGGTAGGTACCTATGACAACAGATATACTGTTTATAAATATCAAAATCGCGAAATGGAGCAATTTTTAAAAGAAATGGTCTCACTCACAGACTTTGCAGTTTTAGCAGCAGAACCGGTTGCGGTATCAAATGCCGGAATACGGGATATGATCACATTTGTTTTTCCGATGTCGGGAAAGACGGATGGGAGCAGTCGGACTGTGGCGCTTGTTCTGGTAGAGGAAAGTAACCTTACTCAACTTATTGACATTTATTCCGGCAAGTATGAAGATAATGTACTGGTTTTTGATTATGACAACAATCTGGTTACCTGCTCCGATCAAAGTGCAGATTTTTCCGAAGAAGAAATAAAGGAATTGTTGCTCTGGAGCGGGGAGAATGATTCCAGGACGATAGAGACAGCTGATGGTAATTTTATTTTGTCAAAGGTAAAATCAAAGACAAACGGATGGTCTTATATTAGCTATATCAATAGAATGGAATTGACAGAAGAACTGGATGAATTACGCAATCAGATTATTCTGATTGTGGCAATAATTTTATTTTTAGAATTTTTGCTTATTGTTTTTTTTTCACAGATGAATTACCGACCTGTCAAAAGACTGCTTATGGTATTGCAGAAGGTTGTATCGCGAGAGGAATTGATTTCTGTCACTGCCGGAAATGAGTTTCAAAAGATGGAATATCTTTTTGGAAGTCTTTATCAGCATAATGATGAATTGAATGATAAAATTAAAGAGGCATATTCGGCAATACGCAACGATCTTTTAAAAAGACTGATTAATGGACAACTTACTTCGTATGACGTGGAAGGCGTCAATCATATGGGGGAAGAAGTTGGAGTCCATTTTCCATACAGCACTTATTGTGTGGCAGTAGCTACTTTTGAATCAGGTGCTTTTCCGGTCGATTTTAGGACGGTGAATGAATTTTTAAATCAGCCAGTTGAGAAAATCCGGTTGAAAATATATGCTGTTTCAGATATGCGTAAAAATTTGGCAGTGTTACTCATTAATCAAGACAGAGAAGAGGATTTGATCGGACATCTGACCCAAACCAGAGAAGTATTAATGGACAGATTTGGCATGCAAATGTGGATTGGTGTCAGCAATAGTGCTTGTGATATCAGAGATTATAGCTTTTTATATGTTCAGGCATTGTCTGCCATAGAGTTTTTGCAGCTGCAGAAAGAGACAGGGATCATTCGGATGAGTGATCTGAAGTTAGGCAGCTATGCACTAAAGGATTATCCGGTAGATTTGACTAGTCAGCTGGAAGTAGCAGTTGCCAGACAAGAGGAAGGTCAAATAAAAAAGCTGACGTTGGAATTGACCAAGTTTTTTGAGGATTTTAGCCTTCCGGTATATTACATTAGGATATTGTATCGGAATATTATAAGTTGCCTGATAAAAGGACTGCTCAACTGTGCGGATGGTACAGAAGAAAAGAAATGGGTAGAGTGGAATCATTACCTTTTGGATATTGGATATAGCCCGGAATCATTAGTTGATAATATTCAGCTTTGCTGCAATAGCCTTTGTCAGAAAATTGGTCAGAGTGAAGAAAAGAAAAATGATTTATTTAAAGAAATACTGGGATATATTGATAGAAGCTGTTTGACATACGATTTTTCGATTCATAGTGTTGCTGAAAGTTTTGGAATTAAAGTTTCTAATTTCAGCCAGTATTTTAAAAAGAAAAGTGGAATCACATTTAAACAGTATGTGGATTGTATCAAGGTAGATAAGGCAATGGCGCTGCTTTCGGATACCGAAGAAAGTTTGGAACAAATTAGCGAAATGCTTTGTTACAGCAATGCATCCAGTTTTATACGTGCTTTTAAAAGAATTCGCAATATGACTCCAGGAGAATATCGTGAGAAGGTAAAAAAGGAAAACGAAGTATGAAGAATTTTTTGTGTACGGTTGTTTTGTTCGTTATATTATTTCTCATTTCAGGTTGTGGTGGAAAAGCGGTAAAAGATGACAAAGAGACATATGACTATGATGCCTATGCACATCCGAAGCAGTTTCACGCTATTGATGTCTCATCCATTTTAAGCGTTTCTGTGATACGACCGGAGAGAAAATGGCGTGTATCTTATAATCCGGAAAAAGATACAGAAGTATTTTACAGTGCGTGGGAAATAGCAGAGGGTTATCAGACAACAAGAATGGCTGATATCAGCAGTGTGCGTACGCTGTTTGAGGCAGTAGAAGTGTTGTCAAAAAGCTGCCAGGGAGAAGAACCCGTACAGAATGAAGAGGGAGAACCGGAAATCATTGTTGTGTATGAGGATAAAATAGAACAAGAAATCCTTTCTGTTAAATTTAGTTTTGAGAATCTGCCGGAGGGTGCACTGGCTATAGGATCGTTAACAGCATTTGATATGATTTTAAAATTACCAGTGCTTGAAAATCTGGATGATTTAAGCGGAGTGGAACTTTATTTTGATAACAGGAAAGTGAATTTGAACAGGCAGAAAGAGTCTTGGATGTTGAACGGAAAAGAAATCACTCAGGAAAAAGCTAAGGATTTGTATCAAATCATATTAGGTATATTACTGCAAGGAGAAACAGAGAGCCTTGCTATGCCTTCTGCGACAAAGGAGACGGGATTTCTGGATGTGCATTATGTAAGAAAAGATGGAAAGGTTGTAAAGGTAATGTTTGGTCCGCCTGTAGATGGTCGCTGTCAGGTGAATATTGATGGTATAGAAGAGTTCTGGGTCTGCGAAAAGGATGTGGAGAATATCATTTGTACCATGGAAAATGCTTTGGAGTCGCTTTAGAGGCGGCTCTTTTTGATACAGGAGCAGAAACCTGCAGCCGTGAGGCAAGGATAATCAAAGTTTTTGAGGGTTTGCCAATCTATTTGAGGGTTTGGTTTGAGGGTCTGGCAAGATGCCAGACCCTCGTGTGTTAAAAGTCAAATTCTTCCGGATAAGGAAGATTGTTTTGATCTAGGATTCTTTGCAGAGCCTCGATGTAAAGAGTCTTCCTCTGAATTTCAATCCAGTTACCGTGGCATAATTCATCTGCTTCTTCAAGTTTGTGTCGAGTTACGATATAGTCTGTCCACATAGGACATTTGTGATTTTTGCTAAATGCACAGGAATAATTCATTATGGATTTCCTCCTAAAAATCATCGTCTTCAAAATAGGTTAAGGTTAAAGTTTTGGTTTGACCTTGAATTTTAATATCAGTAATGATGATTTCTGAATCTTCAAGGTCGAGTAATTTTGTGATACTATTCATGTATCCTCCTTTCCTGATTTTTCCGCAAATTTATCATAACGAAATGAGGATTTATGGACAATTGGTTCCATAAGAAAAAACAGGCTGATCAGTTACTATAACTGAAATAGCCTGTTTTTTCTTATTTCTATAACTTGACCCTCAAACCAGCCCCTCAAACTCGCCCCTCACGAAGAACCCTCAAACTACACCCTCAAAAATTTTGATTACCCACGAAGTACACACGAGGTCAAAACCCACCCGCTGTGCGGGTGGAGACAAAGCGTTATACAAAAAATCACCTTTCCGATACAATAGAGTTGTTCAGGCACTATTGCAAGAAAGGAAAGGTGATTTAATGGCAAACAAAAACTACGATTTAGCACACGCGAAATGGATGTGTAAGTACCACATCGTCTTCACTCCCAAGTATAGACGAAAAATAATCTACAATCAATTAAAAAGTGATATAAGGGATATTTTAAAACAGCTAAGTTCTTACAAGGGAGTAGAAATACTGGAAGGACATTTAATGCCAGACCATATTCATATGCTGGTGAGTATTCCGCCGAAAATGAGTATCTCGAGTTTTATGGGGTACTTAAAGGGAAAATCAGCACTTATGATATTCGATAGACATGCAAATTTAAAGTATAAATTTGGAAACCGGCATTTCTGGTCAGAAGGATATTATGTTAGCACAGTAGGTCTCAACGAAGCGACAATCAAGAAGTATATACAGGATCGGGAAAAGTATGATATTATGCAAGACAAACTGAGTGTCAAAGAGTATGAGGACCCTTTTAAGGATTGAGTCGAAGTAATACAAACGCCCCTTGCAGGGGCATAAGCAACGCGTCAAGTGCAATAGTGACTTGAACGGAGAGAAAGTCAGGGCGCCTTGAGACGCTGTCTGGTGGCAAGGGCTTATAGCCAGCGTCTCGAGCCACCCGTTTTACGGGTGGTGGCGACTTATAGGAAAGACCGTTTATTTGGAAATGCTTGTCAAATTATTAATTTCATCAGTTATAATTTACTAATTTACGATTTTAACATTGGGTTTCACTTGTAAGTATGATATTATGAGCTATTCTCATCTGTAAACTGCACAATAGAATGACTAAAATAAACAACTTGTAAGAAGAACAATACAAGTTGTATCCTTTAAGTAGAGGATAAAGTTGTTTATCTACGACAGAAATGTGGATAAAATCGGAAAAGTCTATTTAAAGGAGGTTGTTTTTAATGTTACAGAAAAAAGAGTACAAGTTTTGGTTTTGCACAGGTTCACAGGATTTATACGGAGACGAATGTCTGGCCAAGGTGGCAGAGCATTCCCGCAAGATTGTTGAGGGATTGAACCAGTCCGGTATCTTACCTTATGAAGTGGTATGGAAGCCGACCCTTATTACCAACGCATTGATCCGTAAGACCTTTGAAGAAGCGAATATGGATGAAACCTGTGCCGGTGTGATTACGTGGATGCATACCTTTTCTCCTGCAAAGTCCTGGATTATCGGATTGCAGGAATATCGTAAGCCGCTTCTTCATTTACATACCCAGTTTAATGAAGAGCTTCCTTACGACTCTATAGATATGGATTTTATGAATGAAAACCAGTCTGCACATGGTGACCGTGAATATGGTCATATCGTAACCCGTATGCGGATAGAAAGAAAGGTTGTTGTCGGACACTGGGCAGATCCTGTTGTAGCAGGAAAGATTGCATCCTGGATGCGTACCGCAGTGGGCATTGTAGAAAGCAGCCATATCCGTGTGATGCGTGTTG
>ENA-UOJJ01000362-UOJJ01000362.1-human-gut-metagenome-genome-assembly--contig:-CS66-NODE-362-length-80023-cov-24.208496_pt1 | contig 80023 bp, 87 predicted proteins | sample MGYA00242343_ERZ723890 | MGnify/ENA metagenome assembly ERZ723890
TTTTATATTAAAAAAAGAAGGGGATGTGCCTTAGTTTTGACACAGCCCCTTTTTTTCTATAAAAATAAAATACTCTTTCGCGCCTGCGCGTATATAGTAATGTGTAAATCTCCGCATGGGGAGGAAGAGGTGCTTATGGAGTATCCAGGTACCTCACTAAAACAGCCACCTGCCTTTTGCTGTATGCCAGTTCATTCTTTCCTTCCGTGCCGGCATACAGTTCGTGGTAGAGCTCGGGGTTCCGGTGGATCCATTTTCGCATCTTCCTCAATGCGGCTTCGGGATTCAGATGGGGTGCATACAGTTGTGCCAGTTCCGTTTTCAGGTAGACCCGGACTTGAAATTCTTCTTGTGTAGTTTCCATAATCGGTGTTCTTTATATCGGCTGTTCGCCTGATTATTATACTGTAAAGGTATGTATTTATTCTGACAAAACAAAGCGGATGAGCGGAATAATCACTTTGAACGGGAAAGAAAAAGATACCGTTGTCTGTCAGTAAAGAACAGTGAGAGTCAGTGTGTCAAAGTACGTGCCGCTGCACATCGCTACGTGTCGCTACGCACTTGTATGTAACCCCGTAGAGGGGCTATTCCCTATCTTTGTCGTGTTCCTGAGAGGAGAAGCCGGAAGACGTCACCGCTACCTTCACCCGGGCAACAGAGAGAAAATAACTGGAAATTCATTCATTAAAAAAAGAAGAAGAAAATTATGTCTGTGACATTTAAAAAGATTTTACGTAAGTCTCCTTTCGACAAAGAAGGTACGGGCAAATTCTATCCGCAGCTGATCACGTGGGGAAAGCCCGCCACTCTGGATACCATTGCCAAACAGATGAAGGAGAAGAGTTCGCTCACGCTGGGCGATATCAAGAGTGTACTAACAAACTTCGTGGAGGTGATGCGCAGTGAGTTGTACAACGGCCATGCCGTGAACATTGAGAATTTTGGAGTATTCAGCCTGTCCGCCACTACGGTGGGGACTGATACCAAGAAGGCTTGTCTGCCGGAGAACATCCACTGGGTCCGTATCAATTTCCGGGCATCCGCCAGTGTACGTCCCAATCTTGCCGCTACCCGTGCGGAAGACCGTCTGGATTTTGTAGACTTGGAACAGCAACTGAAGGCGCTGAATGGTGGTGAAGGCGGAAGTGAGGTTCCCGATCCTAACCCGGGCGGTGGGAGCGGAGGCGACGGCGGTGACGAGGAAGCTCCGGACCCGACTGTCTAGAAGCAACCGATCATGAACCGTACAACAGGTATGAGAAAGATCAGTCTGATCGTGATTCACTGTTCCGCCACCCGTGAAGACAAGGAACTGACAGCTTTTGATCTGGATACGATGCACCGTCGGCGTGGATTCAACGGTACCGGTTATCACTACTATATCCGCAGGGACGGTACAACGCTTCTTACCCGTCCTGTCGAGCGGATCGGTGCGCACGCACGTGGATTTAATGCGGAGAGTATCGGAATTTGCTACGAAGGCGGTCTGGACTGCTGGGGACGCCCGGCGGACACCCGGACGCCGGAGCAACGGGCAGCACTCCGGCTGCTGGTGCATCAGTTGCAAGTGAAATTCCCCGGTTGCCGGGTGTGCGGCCATCGTGACCTGTCACCGGACCGCAACGGGAATGGAGAGATCGAGCCGGAGGAGTGGATCAAGGCATGTCCGTGCTTTGAGGTAAAGGAGGAAAGTTTTCAGGAGTAATCAATCATTTAGTGATGATTGCCTAGTAATCAATCATGTAAAGAGTCGGAAAGGAGGTGTGTAAAGTTATGGCAGTCAAAAGATCCCTCTGGGATACCATTTTGAAAGTAGTCATCGCGGTGGCTTCGGCAGTGCTGGGAGCGCTGGGCGGTAATGCGATGAATCTGTAAGTTCTTTTAAGCGCAGACTGGCGCAGATTTTCTTAATCATTTATTTTATAGATAATAACTGGTGAAGTCTGTGTACGTCCTGCGCTTTTTTATTAATTAAAATATATTCGACAATGAAACGAAATACAATAATACATTTATATACAGCATTGATCTGTTTACTGTTTGCAGGCACTCCGGTATACGCTGCTGATGATATACCTCCTTTTATTCCTGCTTCCACACATGATCCGTCTGTATGTTCCCCGCAGGTAGCAGCTTTTATCAGGCACGACAATCTGCCGGTAAATCTGAATACGGGAGCTTTAAACTTGGAAATCCCCTTGGTAGACTGGAAAGATAAGGACTTTGACTGTCCGATCTCTCTTTCATATAATTCTTCTGGCTTTCGTCCCAGGGAACAGGACAACTATGTGGGCAGAAACTGGATGTTGAATGTAGGAGGCATCATCTATCGGCAAGTGAACGGTGTGCCCGATGATGTTGACGGAAGCTTAATTCCCATATCAGGTGATGCAGGGCCAGCGCATTACAAATATGCCAATGGCTTCCTCAATATGTTGAACAAGCATCAGTTCAACCGCGATGAAATGTTGCAGAACTATCGTACAAATCCTTATAAATATGCGGCGTATAAAAATGATGAAGCCTGCCTGCCGTTTATTCCCGGAACGACGGATGTTGAAGCGTCAGCAGACATCTTTTACTTTTCGTTTGGTAAGCATTCGGGCAAATTTATGATCAATTTTGACGGTAGCGTCATTGTATCGGGCAACAACGGTGGAAAATATAAGGTAGATTTGAGTGACATGGCGATTTTTAATTCTACTGCACCCCGGGAAACACGGATAAGAATCATGACTGATGATGGGTATGTGTATACTTTCGGAGGAGGAGGCTATTCTTCGTTGGAATATAATGCGCTTGCCTGGAAAGATTTTTTCTACAATGGAGATACGGGCAAAGCAACCGAACGGAATGAAATCACTGCTTACTGTCTGACGGAAATACAAGCACCTAATGGGCGAAGACTGACCATTAAGTATAAAGATGATATAGACGAAAGATACCACAAGAATTCGAAGGAACTGAATACTATAAAGAATGATAATCCGGCTTCTGTGGTAAAGAAGGCTGCTTTGCAATATTCGCTTTCAGGTATGTCAAAATATCAAGCCTACCGGGTTGCTCCGTCGCATATGTTTGATGAAAATCCGGCATTACCTCCGGAGGTTTCCGCAAGCTATGCACTTACCAAAATCGCATTGATAGACTACATATCAACAGATAATTGCAGGATCAACTTCATTTATTCTGCTCGTGAAAAATTAGTCGATTTTGCAGGTAATGTAGTGGATAAGGAGAGCTTTTCGCATATTTGCGGAGCCAAACTGGATGAAGTGACATTGACATGCCGTTCATATACCGAGACAGCACAGCTCACCTATTCTTATATGTGCGGCAACCGGATGTTTCTGGATACAGTGAAGAACAGAGAAGGGAAATATTCCTTTCAATATAAGCTGGACAATGGCATCACTCCACCTACTCCGCTGACTTACAACATTGATCACTGGGGATTCTGGCGGGGAACACGAAGTAATTCGGGAATTATTCCCAAAATGAAGCCGGGCACATCTTACGATCAAGACTATAGTATTACCAGCAACGACCGGGATGCCACAGGAGAATATTACGACTATACTCTGCTCCGGGAAATGACATATCCCACCGGTGGATGTACTCGTTTTGAATATGAGCCGCACCGATATTCCAGCATTCCTGAGCGTATATTTACCACTGACTACTATGCAGGGCGAGGATATCCGGCGGGAGTACAAGACGCTTTGGCAGGCGGGGCCCGGGTGAAGTCTGTTATTCACTACGAACAAGGCAAGGCAGTAAAAAAGACAATCTATACTTATGGTTACACTACGCTGATGGGCGAACTAATGTATATACCTTATTATAGATATCTCGCTCATTTTATCTCCAATGGGGAGAATATCGTTGACTACATTAGCTTTGACAGTGAGGGTATTACTGATATTCCTTACCCTTCGGTACATATACGCTATCCGGAGGTGACGGAACATTATGTAGATCCTGCTGCGAATGATTTATCAGAGAAGCACCCTTATAAAACGACGGAATTTGTACATGGATTGTCGAATAAGAATAACTTCCGGAACGACTTTTCATACGCTACGGCTCCTTCTTTCTCGCTTCTCAATCCTGACGACTATTTCAAATATGCAGATATCCAACGGTATAATCGTAATTTACTGGCACATCCTACCATCGATGTTTCCTTGAAATATGGTAAAATACAGAAAGAGAGTTTTTATGATGAAGAAAAAAGACTGGTACAGCGGATGGATTACGAATACGATTATCTGAATGAGGATAAATGTGCACTCCGGGAGTATTCGCCGGCACCTCATTTCGGGCTGCGTACAGGATTGTACAGCCACATCATCAAGGAACCTTTCTATGAGTATCTGCCAGTGAAGAAGACAACTTCCCGCTATACGCCGGGCGACGACAGGGCGATAAGGAAAATTCCGGAATGGTTTGAATATGAAGGGGATGGCTACTTGTCCCGACATTCCACACTCGAAAGTAACGGAGACTCACTGGTGGATAGCTATGCTCGCATTTACGAGTTGTCCGGTTCGCGTATGCAGGTACTTCCTGCAAGGCATTCTCTCAGTATTGTCGGTTCGGACAAGAATTTGCTGATAAAGCAGGATACAGTGAGTTACATCGCTTGTCAGTCTCCCGTCATTTCGGGACGGTGGTACGTTCCTGCTACTGTCACTTCACATGACGGAGGGGGACGGGTACAGAGCACTAAAGAAATTCTCATACGTGATGACTACGGCAATCCGATAGAGATAGTGACGAATCATTCGGAACATGTCATTTATCTCTGGGGATATTACGGGCAGCGTCTGGTGGCACAAATAAAGGGTGCTACTTATGTGGAAGTAGAAAATGCACTGGGCACATCTCCTGTCAGTTTATCTCAGCTATTTTCTCCTGTTTCTACTATTTCAGGTTTACAGGCAAGGCTTCCCGGTGCACAAGTGTATACCTATACTTATCATCCTTATGCGGGAGTAGATAGAGAAACAGCTCCTAATGGGCAAACGACCTGTTACGATTACGACGCGAAAGGGCGGCTGGTGAAATCTTACCGGACCGGAGAAAACGGGAAGCAGGAGATTCTCCAATTAAACAATTATCATATTATAAATGAATAAACATCTATCGGAAATATGAAAACAAAAATTTCAAGATTGATACTGGCGCTTGTCTGCCTGATGACTGCAAGTACAGCTTTGGCGGAGGGAATAGACCTGAAAGAATTGCGCTACATGTTTGAAAACCATTTGGAGACTAACGATGGTACAACGGAATATCTTTTCCATTTGGAATATCCGATGGTAGTGACGGTAAACCATGCCGGATCTCAGGCAGACAGCACAGTTCTTCGCTTATGGGAGAAGACAGAGGACGGGACAGAATATGCTTTGACAGCAGAGGCTTACGACAATAGCCGTGCTTTTCGCACCACTTATTTATGGAACCGCACCAGTGCGGTAAACAAAGTAAGGGTGGATACATTGAATCTGACGGATGCACAAGCATTCTTGTGTCTGTCGTTACCGGCTGGACACTATAAACTGACGAGTTCGGGAAAAGGAGAAAGAATCCATACAAGTTGTCTGCCGGAGTTGAAAACTAATATTTATGCGTAAACGGCATCGGCTTCACAAGATAATCCGATCGTAGTTCCGCTGTATCGGTCGGGCACTTCTAACTGGAATGCTGTTTATCAGGGAAAGCGCACCTTGTACTATCAACTTTCTGTTCAGTGCAATATGACTGTAGATATTGAAGCATGTGAAACAGGAAGCAATATGTTGACTTTGAAGAATTCAAAGGGAGTGACAATAACAGAGGGTGTAGATAATAAGATTAGACAGCAGTCATTGACGCCGGGGAATTATACTGTAAGTATTCTTGCAGAAGAAGGATATTGTAAGGCAGGTATATGCATAACGGCAACGGATGAGATCGGCAATACGATAGATTGCCCTATCCCAATAGAGTATCCTGGAATTAGCTACTCTAGAACTGAAATATCTCAACTGGCGGATACCTATGGGGAAAAAGAGAAAGATGTCTTCTATTCTTTCAATTTGGAGGAAAACATGATATGTCATTTTTCTGCTTATTATTCATCTATGTCAGAGAGCAGCCGGGTATTCCTGACTGTGCTCAATGAGAAAAAAGAGATTATATCGAAAACTTTACCTCACATCTATAGTAACGATCTGCTTTGTAAACTCGCCTCCGGAGCATATTATTTGGTATGCGAAGGAGGCGAAAGGCTCGATGGTGCTTTGGTTGTTGATGTAAAATTCAGACCCATGAGTCCTACGCCTCCTGATCCCGAACCTGAACCTGAAAATCCGACTATCCCCGAACAGCCGGAAAGCTATACTCCTTCTGATAACCGGAACTATATTAATACCATTGTTCCTACTATCGGCAGTGACACTGTGGCTAACTTTTCATACCTGAGCAAGGCCCGGCATCAGATTTGGTATTACGATGATTTGGGGCGTCCTGTACAAGAAATAGAGTTTAAAGCCTCGCCTGTAAAGAAAGATTTGATGACACATCGTGAATATGACGAGCTGGGACGAGATAGCCGCCAATGGTTGACTATCGAGCGCAGCGAAGGTACTCCGGGGACATGGGTGATGCCGGATACCTTCATCTCGGATGCCGGAAAACTTTATGGTGACAAATGTGCCTGTAGTCTTATCGTTTATGACGGTTCGCCGTTGAATCTCATAAAAGAAGAGTACGGTCCAGGAGAGAAATGGCAAACTACCGGACACGGTAACAAACATGATTATCGTGTTAATACAGGTGATGATCTTTGTCGATGGTTGAATAGTGGGGGAGCAAGAGAGCTCCCTCAGCTCTTGCAACGGGGCATGTACCCTTCTTACGAGCTGATAGTAGAGTCTGCAGAAGATGAAGACGGCCATATAATATATAGTTTTACTGACAAACAGGGTCGCATGATCTTGAACCGGAGCATTGCCGACAATGATACATTGGACACTTACTATGTGTATGACGACTACAGCAACCTATGCTTTGTTTTGCCGCCTGCTGCTTCTGAAAATCTGTCATCGCTTTCCCTTACCGGAGCACTCCCGGAAAGTGAAGCGTATCAGGATATACTGAATAAATATGCCTATCAATACCGCTATGATTATAGAAACCGCTGTATCGGAAAGAAACTTCCGGGGTGTGACTGGATAGAAATGATTTATGATACAGCGAATCATCTGCTTTTTATACGCGATGGCAATCAGAGAAAACGCGGTGAATGGAGCTTTCAGCTTTCCGATTTGTGGGGACGGTCAGTATTGTCAGGGCTTTATCACGGAACAGTAAATGCACAAAGTTTTGATGCTTCAAACGTGTATGCAAGTTTTGAGCCGGAAAATATTTCTGCTATTTATGGATACGTGTCCCACTATCCGGTGGAAATCGAGCAGAACAGCATTGAAGTATTGAAAGCAAACTATTATGATATGTATGACTACAAAAAACATTTGTCTGTTTTCAATACGTCGCTCGACTATGTGCCCGACAAGAATTACGGTAAACAATATATCGATGCCACTGATGTGCATTGCAAGGATTTGCTGACCGGTAGCATGACGCGTGTATTGGAAAATAGCAGTGAAGTTTATGGTTGCTATTATTACGATTATGATCGGAATTTAATCCAATCCCGTCGTACAACTTTAAAGGGTACTATTATAGTAAACAAGTCTGCTTTCAACTTTAGCGGGAAGCCTACTGCTGCTTGCGAAGAATATGGTGATAATGTGATCTTACGCAAAGATTATACCTATGATCATGTGGGGAGACTGATACAAGAGAGGCATGTAATCGGAAAAGATAGTACTTGCTTTGCATATGCATTAGACGCGATAGGCAGAATCAAAAAACTTACCCGCATCAACGGAAAAGATTCTCTGACGACAACCAACAGCTACAACATCCGTGACTGGCTGACAGCTATTGACAGCCCGAATTTCAAACAGGCACTGCATTACACGGATGGCACCGGTACTCCCTGTTACAATGGAAACGTCGGTAGCATGACATGGCAGACTGACACCTCTACAACACGTGACTATCAATTCTCTTACGACGGACTTTCACGGCTGAAAGACGCTGTTTATGGCGAAGGAGACGGTTTGACAAAGAATCGTAACCGCTTCAACGAGCAAGTGACCGGCTATGATAAGATGGGAAATATAGTAGGTCTCAAGCGTTACGGACAGATTGCAGAAAACAGCTATGATCTGATTGACAATCTCTCTCTGACTTACAACGGTAATCAGTTGCTAGCTGTAAACGATGATGCAACGAATGCTGCCTACAGTAATAATTTTGAATTTAAGGATGGAGCAAAGCTGTCTGTAGAATACTCTTATGACTCCAACGGGAATTTAACACAAGATTTAAACAAAAAGATTACTGATATTAAGTATAATTGTTTAAATTTACCCAGTCGAATACAGTTTGAAGATGGAAACAGTATCGCCTTTCTTTATGATGCAAACGGAACAAAACTTCGTACTACACACATAATAGATGGAGCCACTACTACAACCGACTACTGTGACAATGCGGTCTATGAAAACGGAGTGCTCGGCAAGCTCTTGACCGGAGAAGGATATATTACTCTTTCGGATACTACTTATCATTACTTTCTGCGTGATTATCAAGGGAATAATCGTGTGGTTATCTGCCCGAATGGAACAGTAGAAGAAGTGAATCATTATTATCCGTTCGGAGGAGTGTTTGCTTCGACTTCATCTGCTCAGCCTTATAAGTATAATGGTAAGGAAGTGGATAGAAGGAACGGTTTGGATTGGTATGATTACGGGGCTAGAATGTATGATGCGGCAATAGGGAGATGGCATGTGGTTGATCAGTCAGCTGAGAAATTTTATCCATTTAGCCCATACAATTATTGTCTTGATAATCCGATAAAGCATGTGGACCCGGATGGAAATCAACCTCAGTCCAGACCAACAAGGCCGGTAAGAAGAGGATACAGGAATGGAGGCAGACCTAATCCTTATGCGTTCTATCCCAGACAAATGAGACCACAATCTTATACGCAAAAGACTTCTATGACTTATCGGGGGAATGGAACGAGGCAGATCGTGGCTATGGAACCTCCGACTATATTGCATACGGTTAATACTCCCGGAGGGAATGAGGTGCAGATGAGTGGGAATAATAAATGGGGAATGTGGTTATCTGGAATAGGTGACTCATGGAATGCCCATAGAGATTTCAGAGATTTATTAGTAAGTCTCGTCTCCACTGTTAATTATGGCGAAAATGGTATTTTAAATAATAGAACGGAGTTAGTAATTGATGATCCCCAATTGCAAATATTGCAGCTTGAGTATGAAGCAAAGGCTGGAGAAATAGATAAGAGTCTAGGAGAAATTGATATTAAAGGTAAATCAATGATGGAAATAATTGAAATACTTGCAGAACGCAAAAAAATGATAGAAGATAAAATAGGTTTATCTCCCAAAGCTGTAATGGAGACGATGTTTTATCTTTATCCTGAAAGATTTCAGCCAGGAGAAACTGTGAAAAAAGTATTACCGGAATTTATACAACATCATTAAATATGAATAGAAAAAAGAAAAAGTGGACAACTAAGAATACCCACATTGAAAGGAAGAAGAAAGGAATAATTAATGAAGTCAAAAAAACTCCTTATGATACTATTATTGCAATAATAGTTATATCAGCAGCTATATTAAGTATCATAGTGATTGCATTAGATAATCATATTGTTGGTTATGACCACTTCATTGGCATCCCTCGTGAATGGGTACATTCGTTGTTCAAGTAATAATGTAAATCCTTGATATAAGTTGATTTCAAAACAACTTATATCAGGGTATTAATAGCAAAGCATACTAGTATGAAAAGAAAAAAGAAAAAATGGACAACTAAGAATACTCATTTAGAAAGAAAGGAAAAAAGAGAAGATTATGACAAAGATTTCGCAGGATGGGTAGCTAAAGTCGGAATTTGGATGATACTTATAGGTGCAATTATATTTATAATAGAAGTTGCTTTTAACAATCATATCGTTGGTTATGACAACTTCATTGGCATCCCTCGTGAATGGGTACGTTCGTTGTTCAAGTAATAATGAATATCCCCGATATAAGTTGATATTCAAGCAACCTATATTGGGGTATCTACATTATAATCAATGATCACATATAAAAATCATACAAAATGTATCAACTTTCGATATATTTACCTACCTTTACCAAGCCAAACCTAATCTCTAGGATAGAAAGCACACAACATTGCAATGTACCCTCCTGATTAATGATGTAATAATCTGATACATTCACTAAAAAAAACATTGTATGACACACAAATTTCTTTTGGTAGGGTTATTGATCTTTTCTCTTTTCTCCTGTAAATCCGAAGGTGTATGGATAGAATTTGAAGACCCCATTTTTATCACTTATCTGCATGACTATTGCGACATTCCCATCACAGAGAAAGGGCGTATTGATATGGAAGATGAAGCTACATAGCATTGGGAAAAATTACCGACTTAAACTTGGATGATATCAAATGCTCTAATTTGGTAGGTATTAAGCATTTGGTTAGCCTTGTCAATTTGTCTTGTAATAATAATCGGTTGACTGCTCTTGATGTGAGTGGAATGAACAGGCTGCGAACTTTATCTTGTAGAAAGAACCAGATAAAGACTACTAATATAAAGGAGTGTGTAAGTTTACAATCTTTTGATTGTAGTGACAATCAGATAGAAACCTTAGAACTTAAAGGACAAATAGCGTTAGATTTTTTGTTTTGTAAAAGGAATAGACTTAGTCAACTGGATGTATGTGAATGTAAATCACTACAATATTTATCTTGTGAAAATCAAACGGATGACAAGAATAATAGTCGGCAAATGACATTAATAATGCCTGCTGACATGCAAAAGATCTGGGAAGATATCTGGGAGAAAAATAACCCAAATGTTATGGCAGTTTTTAAATAAAAAGAATGTATGAAAACAAAACTAGTATATTTGATAACCGGCCTGTGGCTATGTATTGCCTGTTCGAAAGACGACATGCCTGCACGGGATGAATTCACAGATCATAACTTTATTGAGTTCTTGCATATGAAACATAAAATACCAGTAACACAAGATGGAAAAATAAACTTGGATGACGAGATGACACAACTACGTCTGCAATCTATTGTAGAACTCCGAATAAATCCTAATGATCCTATTTATAAACCTATTTATGATGTAACAGGAATCCGTAATCTTGTCAACCTGGACTACTTGTCTATTTATTGTGAGTTTAAAGATTTGGATGTAAGCAACTTGAAATATCTGACAGTTTTAACATGTTGGGGAAAATCAATTACTCATCTCAATATCCATAATACACCATCATTAGAAAGTTTAGGCTTGGTAGGTGTTGATCAGGTGACTTCTCTGGACTTATCAGGACATCCTCGGTTAAAAATGCTCAATTGTCCTAATTGTAAACTGAGTACTTTAGATTTAAAAGATTTACCTGAACTTTCCTATTTGGATTGTAGTGACAATCATCTCAGTACGCTCGACGCTTCCGGAATGAAGTTAAATGAGATGAATTCTAAGTTGGAATGCGGAAGACAAACTAATGAAAATGGAAAGGCGCAAGCCCTATATTTGATTTTATCCGAGAGTCAAAGGGAAGCTTGGGAAGATATGTCCTCATCGCCATACAATGAAAAGGTTATAGTAACATTTAAACCATAAACATATTAGCCAGGGGGATATCACATTCTCGGGATTGGCATTTAAAGCCAATTCCGAGAAGAGTTGCTTTTTTATTTCTTATAAATCAACTTGCTTGGCACCCCATTTCCGAAGAGTTCATCGCCTAACGTTGTAATCTTATCACCTGTAGCAAGTACATAGCGCAGATTATCGCATCCCATGAACGCTCCGAACTCGATAGCCGTCACGCTAGCAGGCAACTCAAGTGTTCCGGCAAGTCGTCCACAGTTGCTGAATACCCGTTGGCCGATGGTCTTGAGGTTATGTGGCAGCTTGATCTTCAGGAGATACTTCTTCTGAGAGAAAGTAAAGTCGGGGATAGAGGTGGCATTGGTCTTTGAAATGTCGAGAGACACAAGGTTCGGCATATAGTCGCGAAGCAGTTTGAAGTCGGCATTATCCAGTTTTCCTTCAATAGTCAGGAAGTTGATATCTCTGGGTTGCAGTCCGGCTTTCATAATCTCATCTTCCAGCTTGCCCATAGCACCCACTTGGATCGTAGCTTCCAGTGGTTCGCCTTCGATAAATGCAAAGTTCTCCCATCTGTTTTTAAAACGGTAGGCGTCGCTGCTGCCCAATGGAACGAAAATAGCCGTCACACTGTCGGCCAGAGCTTCCGGCAACAGGTTAGGAGCTGTCTTCTTGCGTATCTGACAGATTTTCAGGTTGTCACATCCTTTAAAGGCGGCATCTTCGATATTCTTTATCTTTTCGGAAAGGATCACTTTTTCCAGTGTCTGCTTACCTTTGGTCATTCCGTTTACCACATTCGAGAAGGCGTAGGCGGGGACAAAATTGGCCATATAGATGTAGAACTTTCCGTTAGGATACGTTCCGGCCTTACCGCTGTACATCTTGATTTCGGCATTGGAAATATCAAGCACTTTCAGGCTGGGGAATTCATCGCGGAGATGTCTGAAGTCTTCCGCATTCAGTTTTCCTGTCAGTGTAAGGTGGGTGATGCTGTTGGCTTCCTCTTCGGTCATCATCGAGATCAATGTGCCGGGCTTGCTGACATAATACGTTTTGCTTACTTGTGCGGTTGCTCCCAAAGTACTGGCAACCAATAAAAAACTTATCAGTAGTTGTCTTATTTTCATAATTATGCAGATTTGTTCTGACAAATATAGGAAAAATAGGTAAGACACGATGTTTTTTTATGTTTTATATCTAATTTTGTAGCGTGATTAACAAAAAGTAAAAATGGAGACAGAAGAAATCAGAGAAAAGAAAGAACCGAAAAGACTTCCCGTATGGGCGTGTATCCTGTTGTTTGCACTGGGGCTTTTCGTATGTATGGGACTGTATGGTACAATAGGATTCGGATTATTGTCTCTGATTCTTGGCGATGAGGCGCGACACCCCGGATTGTTGGTGTACACTGTGACGGAAGCCAATATGCTGCTGTCTGTGTTGACTCCGGCTGTGATTCTGCTTTATTTTGAACGCCGCCCCTTTTCTGACTTGGGGCTGACACTGAAAGGGCATGTCCGGGGACTGTGGTATGGACTGCTGGTGGCGATGTTGCTCTACCTGATCGGCTTCGGGCTTTCGCTGGCTATAGGTGAAGTAGAAGTAACAGGCTTTCAGTTCGATCCTTTAAATCTGCTCGGCACTTTTGTGTTCTGCCTGCTGGTGGCCTTGACTGAAGAGATCATGATGCGCGGCTACATACTCGGGCGTCTGCTGCATACCCGGATGAATAAATTCCTGGCTCTTTTCGTTTCTGCACTGCTGTTTGCATTGCTGCATATCTTCAACCCGAATGTGGCTTTTCTGCCGATGCTGAACCTGGTGATTGCAGGTATGTTGATCGGTGCTTCCTATTTATATACACGGAATCTTTGTTTCCCCATTTCCCTCCATCTTTTTTGGAACTGGATTCAAGGCCCGATATTGGGATATCAAGTAAGTGGAAACGATCTGGGAACATCGCTGTTGACGCTGCATCTGCCCGAAGAAAACGTACTGAATGGCGGAGCCTTTGGTTTTGAAGGCTCGCTCATTTGTACAGTACTTATGATAATCTTTACGATTTTAATTGTGTGGTGGGGCGAAAAGCGGGAGGCAATCAGTCTTGCTGTACCCCGATCATGCTAAGCTGAATCCGCTTCCGGTCGGTATCTACATTCATCACTCTGACCATGACGTGCTGGTGGATGGATACGATTTCCGTAGGATCGGATATATATCGCTCGGCTAACTGGGAAAGATGTACAAGCCCGTTTTCCTTGATACCTATATCGACGAAAGCTCCGAAATTCGTAATGTTGCCTACGATGCCCGGCAGGATCATGCCTTCGCGCAAGTCTGCGATGGTGCGCACGTTCTTGTCGAATTCAAATACCTTGATCGTTTTACGCGGGTCGCGTCCCGGTTTGTCGAGCTCCTGCATGATGTCCTGTAAAGTCGGCAGGCCCACAGTCGGCGTGATATAGTCCGATATCTTGATTTTCTGGCGTAGTTCCTTATTCGCAATCAGTTCGTTGGCGGTACATTTCAGGTCTTTCGACATTTGCTCTACGATGTGGTAGCTTTCCGGATGCACTGCTGTGTTGTCCAGCGGATTCTTTGCTCCGGGGATACGGAGGAATCCGGCACACTGTTCGAAGGCTTTGGCACCCATGCGGGGGACTTTCATCAATTCCTTACGCGAATTGAAAGCTCCGTTCTCGGCGCGGTAGTTGACAATATTTTGCGCCAGCTGCGGACCCAGTCCGGAAATGTATGTCAGCAGATGGCTGCTTGCGGTATTCAGATTCACACCTACCAGATTCACACAGTTTTCTACAGTCTGGTCGAGGGCTTTTTTCAATTTCGTCTGGTCTACGTCATGCTGGTATTGTCCGACGCCGATGGATTTGGGATCGATCTTTACCAGTTCTGCCAACGGGTCCATCAGCCGGCGACCGATAGAGACTGCTCCACGCACCGTTACGTCATAATCGGGAAATTCATCACGGGCGATCTTGGATGCCGAATAAATGGAAGCTCCCTGTTCGCTGACCACGAAGACCGGAATTTGCCGGTCGAAAGTCTGGTGATTGATGAAGTCTTCCGTCTCGCGGCTGGCTGTTCCGTTGCCGATAGAGATGGCTTCAATCTCATAGGCTTCTATCATTTTGCGGAGCTTGGAAGCCGCTTCGCCGGTTTTATTGACCGGAGGGTGGGGATAGATGTTTTCATTGTGCAACAAATTGCCCTGCGCATCCAGACAGACTACTTTACAGCCTGTGCGGAAGCCGGGATCGATAGCGAGTACCCGTTTCTGTCCGAGCGGAGGAGAGAGGAGCAATTGGCGGAGATTCTCCGTAAACACACGGATAGCTTCGTCATCAGCCTTTTCTTTGGACTGTGCAGCAAACTCTGTTTCAATGGAAGGTTTGAGCAGACGCTTGTAGGCATCGGCAGTGGCTTCGCTTACCTGACGGCTGCATTCATTGTTGCCATGTACGAACTGGCGGTCGAGGCGTTCCAGACAGGCTTCGTCATCCGGACTGATGGATACTTTCAGCAATCCTTCGGATTCTGCGCGGCGAATGGCGAGGAGACGATGGGAGGTGCAGCGTTTCAGTGATTCGGAGAAATCAAAATAATCACGGTATTTGGCGGCTTCTTCTTCCTTGCCTTTCACTACTTTGGCAGTGATCGTTGCCTGACGGGCGAATTGGTTACGTATGGCATTACGGGCGCGTTCGTCCTCATTCACTTGCTCAGCGATGATGTCACGGGCGCCTTTCAGTGCATCTTCTGTGTCCTTAACTTCACCTTTGACGAAGGCGGAGGCTTTGGCGCTGAGATTGTTCTCTCTTTGCAGCATCAGGATCATGGCAAGCGGTTCCAGCCCTTTCTGTCGGGCTGCTTCGGCACGGGTCTTCCGTTTGGGCTTGTAGGGCAGGTAGATGTCCTCCAGCTCCGTAGGATTCCAGGTGTCGTTGATACGCTTTTCGAGTTCGGGAGTGAGTTTGCCTTGTTCGTTGATGGTACTAAGAATCGTTTCCTTCCGTTTGGCTATGTCGCACAACTTGTCATGTTGCTCCTTGATGTTCTCTATCTGTACTTCGTCCAGTCCGCCTGTGGCTTCTTTACGGTAACGGCTGATGAAAGGGATGGTAGCACCTTCCCCCAATAAATGGAGAGTACTGCTGATTTGTCTTTCCGGTATTCCCAGTAATCCGGAAATCATTTGGTGAAATAGTTCCATATACAATTTTTTTGCGAATGAATGAGCGACAAAAATACACATAAATCTGTTATAGCCGACAAGTTTTAGTATATTTGCAGCCTAAAATGAGATAGTAACACTTCAAAACTTACAAGTATGATGAGATATATAGGATACCTGTTTATCTGTTTGCTATGGCTTTTTCAGGCCACAGAGTTATTTGCTGTCTCTAATGATAAAAAGCCGATCTTAATTATCTGTTCTTATAATCCCGCTGCGCATCAAACTTCAGTAACGATTTCCGACTACATGGAAGAATATAGTAAACTGGGAGGAAAACGTGATATTGTCATTGAAAACATGAACTGCAAAAGTTTCTCCGAAGCCCCGCTCTGGAGCGGCATGATGACGCAGATTCTTTCTAAATACCAGGGAGAAAAGCATCCGGCACAAATCATTCTGCTGGGACAGGAGGCCTGGGCAGCGTATCTGTCTCAACGGGATTCCATACAGGTGAAGGTACCGGTGATGTGCAGCCTTGCCAGCAGCAACATCGTCATACTGCCTAAGGATACGGTTGCCGGACTGGACACATGGATGCCGGAATCGGCCGATCTGTTTGCCGATCAAATGGATATACCGGAATTGAAGTCGGGATTTATCAACCAATATAATATAGAAGATAATGTCCGTATGATCAAGGCGTTTTATCCGAATACGGAACATATCGCCTTTATTTCGGACAATACTTACGGTGGTGTCACGATGCAGGCACTGGTGCGGAAGGAAATGAAGAAGTTTCCCGAACTTGACCTGATCTTGATGGATGGCCGTCGGCATACAATTTATACGATTGTAGAAGAGTTGCGCCATTTGCCGGAGAATACGGTGATTATGGTAGGTACTTGGCGGGTAGACATGAACGAGGGTTATTTCATGCGGAATGCGACTTATGCCATGATGGAGGCTACTCCGACCATTCCCGCTTTTACTCCGTCCTCTGTGAGTCTGGGATACTGGGCCATTGGCGGAGTGTTGCCCGACTACAGGAAACTGGGAAAAGACATGGCATTGTCATCTGTGCAGATAGATCAATATCCGGAGGATGACCGGCAACATCTTTCCGTTATCGGTTGCAAAGCCGTACTCGACAGCCGGAAAGTGAAGGAGTGGAGCTTGAATCCGCAGGTTCTTCCTTTTGATGTGCAGATTATCAATCAGTCGGTTTCATTTTATCAGCAATATACTTATCAGATTTGGTCGGCATGTGCGCTATTTGTCATTCTGGTGCTGGGCCTGTGTATCTCGCTCTTCTATTATTTCCGTACCAAGCGTCTGAGGGATGAACTGCTGAAATCCGAAAAAGACCTGCGGGTGGCAAAAGACAGGGCGGAAGAATCGAACCGTCTCAAAAGTGCTTTCCTCGCTAATATGAGTCATGAGATACGTACTCCTTTAAACTCGATTGTGGGTTTCTCGGATGTGCTCGCTGTAGGCGGCAGCACGGAGGAGGAGCAACAGACTTATTATCAGATCATCAAGACGAACTCGGATTTGTTGCTTCGCCTGATCAATGATATTCTGGACCTCTCACGTCTGGAGGCGAATAGGGTGACTTTGACTTGGGAAGAGTGTGATGTGGTGCAGGTATGCAGGCAGGTGGTAGCATCGGTCAGTGTTTCGCGGCAGTCCGGCAATCAGTTTCTGTTTGCCAGCGATTACGAGTCATTCGATATGGTGACGGATATACAGCGTATGCAGCAGGTGATTATCAACCTGATGTCTAATGCGGATAAGTTCACCAAAAAAGGAAAGATCACACTGGAATTCTCGGTGAATAAGGCGACAGGTATGGCCGTGTTTTCGGTGACGGATACGGGGTGTGGCATCCCGAAGGAGAAACAGAAACTGGTATTCGAACGTTTCGAGAAACTGAACGAATATGCCCAGGGAACAGGTCTGGGATTGTCTATCTGTAAATTGATTGTCCACAAATGGAAAGGTGATATATGGATCGACTCCGAATATACGGGAGGAGCACGGTTCATGTTCTCACATCCGCTTAAAATAGAAAAAGAATGAAACGATTTGCATGTATCTACGTATGGCTTCTTTGCCTCGTGCTCTCGGTTGCGGCACAGGAGAAAGTGGTGAAGCTGAAAATTGTACAGACAAGTGATGTACATGGTAATTATTATCCTTATAATTTTATTACCCGTAAGGATTGGCAGGGCAGTCTGGCGCGAATATATGCTTTTGTGCAGAAAGAGCGCGAACAGTATAAGGAAAATCTTATCTTGCTCGACAACGGCGATATACTGCAAGGGCAACCTACCGCCTATTACTATAATTATATAGATACGGTTTCTCCTCATCTCTGCGCGGAAATGATGAACTATATGAAGTATGATGCCGGAAATATGGGAAATCATGACGTGGAAACCGGGCGTGCCGTATTCGACCGCTGGATAAATACCTGTGACTTTCCGGTGTTAGGAGCTAACATCATCGATACATCGACCGGAGAACCTCATCTCCCTCCTTATAAGGTGATGGAGCGTGACGGAGTGAAAATCGTCATTTTGGGAATGATCACTCCTGCTATCCCTGCATGGCTCTCCGAGAATCTGTGGAAGGGGCTGCGCTTTGACGATATGGAGGAGACAGCACGCAAATGGATGAAGATCATCCGTGAAAAAGAGAATCCGGACTTGATGATCGGTTTGTTTCATGCGGGGCAGGAAGCTTTCAAAATGTCCGGTAAGTACAATGAAAACGCTTCTCTGAATGTTGCAAAGAATGTTCCCGGTTTTGACATTGTACTGATGGGGCACGATCATGCACGTGAATGTAAGAAGGTAATGAATGTGGCAGGAGATTCAGTACTGGTTATCGATCCGGCAAGCAACGGAATCGTTTTGTCCAATATCGACGTAACCTTAAAGTTGAAAGACGGAAAGGTGCGCAGCAAAGATATCCGGGGAGTATTGTCCGCGACAAAAGATTACGGAATCAGTGAGGATTTTATGAAGCATTTTGCTCCCCAATACGACACTGTCCGCAACTTTGTTTCTAAAAAGATCGGTACATTCACCGAGAGCATCTCGACCCGTCCGTCTTTCTTCGGGCCGTCTGCTTTTATCGACCTGATTCATACCTTGCAGCTTGATATCACCGGTGCGGAGATTTCTTTTGCTGCACCGCTTTCATTCGATGCGAAGATTAATAAAGGGGATGTGTATGTCAGCGATATGTTCAATCTGTATAAGTATGAGAATATGTTGTATATGATGACCTTATCCGGGAAAGAAATCAAGGATTATCTGGAAATGTCTTATTTCATGTGGACCAACCGGATGAAGTCTCCGGACGATCATTTGCTTTGGTTCAAAGAGAAACGCCGCGAAGGTGCGGAAGACAGAGCTTCTTTCCAGAATTTCAGTTTCAATTTTGATTCGGCATCGGGTATTATCTATACTGTGGACGTCTCCAAGCCGCAAGGAGAGAAGATAACCATTATCAGCATGGCGGACGGCAGCCCTTTCCTTATGGATAAGATTTATAAAGTGGCTTTGAACTCTTATCGGGGCAATGGCGGCGGTGAATTACTGACTAGAGGTGCAGGTATTCCACAGGAGAAACTGAAAGAACGTATTATCTTCTCTACGGATAAGGACCTTCGTTTTTATCTGATGAATTATATAGAAAAGAAAGGTGCGATGGACCCGAAGGCACTGAACCAGTGGAAATTCATTCCGGAGAAGTGGACTGTTCCGGCTGCCAAACGCGATTATGAGTTTTTGTTCGGAGATAGTCAATAAGTAGGAAAAAATGTTCTATTTGACTGATAATATCTGACCTTAGGTTGAATGTCTGATTATTACTGGTATCTTTGTCGCAAATAAAAAGAGAAAGTATGGATATTCAAGGTGTTCCTAAGATAGGTATTTCTTCGGTAGTTCATTCTAAGCATATAGATCCTGACAGTATTGATGTTGTCGATAATGATATAGCGCTTTTCGATACGGAAAGCGTTACTTCCCTTTATAATGGTCCCAGTAAACTGGAAGTGGTAAGTATCGGACTTTGTCTGGAAGGCTCCACACGTTTCAATATCAGTCTGCGTGAGTTTGAGCTGATTCCGGGAAGAATGGTTATTGCGTTGCCCAACCAGATTATCGAGCATCGTCAGTTTAGTGCTAACTTTAGGGGGATTTTCTTTGCTGTATCAAAGAATCTGCTGGAATCATTGCCCAAAGTCGGAAATGTGCTCTCATTCTTTTTCTTTCTGAAAGATTATCCTTGCTTTGATCTCAACCTGCACGAACAGGAAATGATTAAAGAGTATCATGCTTTCATCAGGAAGAGATTGAGGAATAAGGAAGATATGTATCGCAGGGAGGTAGTAATGGGATTGATGCAGGGGTTCTTCTTTGAACTTTGCAACATATTCAACAGTTATGCACCGGATTCTTCTGCTGTTGTCAAAAGTAAAAGCCGTAAGGAATACATATTTGAACGCTTCTATGAATCTTTGATTCAGTCTTATCAGTCGGAGCGTAGCGTGAAGTTTTATGCCGATCAATTATGCCTGACACCGAAACATCTGTCCGGTGTTGTGAAGGAAATCAGCGGAAAGACAGTAGGGGAGTGGATTGATGAATTAGTGATTCTGGAAGCAAAGGCACTCCTGAATTCTTCGAGCATGAACATACAAGAGATAGCTGACCGGCTAAACTTTGCCAACCAGTCATTCTTCGGTAAGTACTTCAAGCATTACACCGGCATGTCTCCCAAAGAATACCGGAAAAGCAGATAGCTGAGAAATGGTGAATGACTACGGCAGCGATAACGGGAGATTTTCATCGCTGGGACCGGCATTCTACAGGACACCTGAGCGTACGCGGCTCAATGTTTCCGGTGTCATCAGCAAGTAGGAAGCGATATCTGCCAGGGGAGCCCGCTTGATGATTTCCGGATGGGTCTCGAGCAACAGGTTATAACGTTCGCGGGCGGATTCGAAACGCCAGGAGTCAGCCTTGGTTTGCGATACAATCAGGGAATATTCCAGTATTTTCCGGTAGAACATGTTGATTTCCCAGTTTTGTTTTGCCAACTGCAGCATCTTGTCATAAGGACACAGGTAAATGATAGCAGGTTCCAGCGTCTCTATAATCAACCGTGTAGGAACCTGTTTTAGTAAGCTTTCGATACACATCACGATACATCCCTCGTATGAAAAGTGTTCGGTGACATCTTTCCCGTTTTTATAGTAATATTGCCGGAGCATCCCTTTCCCGACAAAAACTAATTCATGGGCTACTTCTCCTTCATTGAGTGCAATCACTCCTTTGGGAAATTCTTCACGTATCAGGATGCTTTCTATCTGCCGGCGTCCCTCTATACTCATCTCAGGGAAGCGGGAATTTACGACGGCATTTACTGTTTCTCTTAGTAGTGTATCCATGTCATTAATAGTCTTGTTATGTGCAAAAGTACTAAAAACGGTTGATATAAATCGGGTTGATTCAAAAAAGATGTATCTTTGTCTCCAAAATAAGGATGTGTATGATGATGAATAAGATAATAGGATTGGCAGTTCTACTGCTTTGTATGTCAGGTTGTGTCAGAGATAATGATGCTATATATTACCCCGTAGGCGATGTGGATATTGAAAGAGGAGGTCCGGCACTGGAAGTCGGAGAGGGGGATGTCTTGGTGGTGCGAAGCTATAATGAAGAAGATTATGTATTGGATACGATAGCTCAATACCCGAATGACCCGACTTTGGGTAAACTGACGTTTATGATTGATCTGAAAAACCAACAGAAGGATCAGAATGTTGCCAGTTTTAACGGAGCTGGTAAATCAAAACTGACCATGAGCCTTGGATATAAGGATGGCAATTACCCTGCGGAAAGCCAGGTTCCTATATACACTTCGCAGGATATCACCGCTAAATATGCAATCAAACTTCGTCTGAAAGGAGAGCTGGCTGTATCCGGTGATGAATGGATGATAGATTATGTATATGCCCAACTGGCTAGCCTGTTCCAGCCTTATCCTCCGACAAGCTTTCCTGAAGTCTTTATGTGCAAGGGAGGGATGAAACTGGGAACTTTCGACTCCTTCCGCAGAACCTGTACTTTTGATATCGTTTATGATCGTTCCGACCTCTCTTTTAGTCAGTTATACTTCAATTTATTTATCAATTTAGCCGGTCAGAAGCGGGAAAACAGGGTCAAACTGCGGATTGATAAGGAATCTTACTTCGAACTGTATGAGCAGAGTGAAGAACTGTAACTAGATAGGCGTTTCTTCAATTATAGACAGGTTTCTACGTGAAAGATGGCAGTTTTGACTGGATATAACATTCTTTTACAGAAAAAACTTTGAATGTTCAAATAATTATTAAATTTTATAATGTCCTAATACTACACTAATAAGCATCACTTTCTTTTTTAAATTACGCTTATTTTACCTCTTCTACTTCATATCCATCCTCTGCTTTCTTGCATTTGAAAACGCAGTAATCCGGATTACTTAAAGCATTATCAAGGCTTTGGGGCAGAACGATCTCTTTCGTCTGTTTGTCGATTGCTATCAATGCGTAATATATACCTTCTTCTTTACATTGCTCAATCAATACCTTTTTCAATTCTTCTACGTTATATTCCATTTTTTGAGATATGAACACAATAAAAAAGCCTCTTACTTCGATGTAAGAGGCTAACTAAAATTGAGTAGTGGGTACGAGAATCGAACTCGTATTACATGCGTGAGAGACGTAATTTCCTAATTTTAATCCCACTGATTATCAAGTCTTTATCTGTATTCTAAAAATCATTTGCATTAAATTTGCATTGGGGAAATCAAAATAAATGCCATGATCTATGAATACATTTATAGCATGCGAATCTTTCAAAGAGCTTTTTGCGTTACAAAGTTAATCAATCAATCAAAAATAGCAAACTTTATTCGTTTGAATTTAAAGCTATCTGTTTCTAGTTTATTCGGCTAATAGTAAAAGTATTATTATGACGGATGAAGAACTAAGAGCATTTTGTTTAAAGCAAGCTGTTTTAATCATTACCCAAAAAGAACAGCCTCGAACTATGGGCTTTCAAAATACAGATAGCATGTATCTATTTGAACTTACTGAAATCCTTTTGAAGTATGTCAAAACTGGAAAGAAAAATTATATACCTGTTTACTTGAACTATTTGAAATAGTCTACAACTATTGCGATTATAGCTATAATTGCAGACGCAACGCTTGTTATTATAGCTATATTTACACCTTTTCTTTGTCTAAGTCTCTCTTTTTCTTCTCCACTGAAGAAGCCGCGTCTACCCAATTCAAAGCCTTTCTCATTTAGTCCGTAGTAATATCCGTTTTCTCTATCACCCGAAAAATCCCCATAAAATCGCATAACATAATTAATAGCGTTGTCATTTGTAGCTTTAATTTGTTCTTCGGTCAAAGATTCACCATTGACTAAACCGCCTTTGTCGTAGGCAATCTTTATGATTTCTTCCGCTATTCTCTCGGTTTTATTCATTTTGTTGTATCTTATAATCCGCGGAGGAATATTATTATATCTATTGCTTTATGACTTTCTACTTTCAATAATGCTTTCAAATAGGACTCTCTTTTTTCTGCTTTTAGAATTCTATTCAATTCATTATGATTGACTGACTTCATGGCTTCTCTGGCTTTTAATATACATGCGTCTATTGCATTTGAATAATTTTCAATATAAGGCTTTTCTATTATATCAGATATGATGTCCAAATAGCGAAGTAAGGCGTTTTCATATTGACTCTTCAGAAGAAAAGTATCTCCTTGCAAAAACAATAATGATGTCATTATTTCTATTTGACTTTTTTCATTTGCTTTTTCAATGTATTCTATCATTTCTTTTTTAGTAGCATCGATACTCTTCGTTAAAGAATCGCTAGTTTGTTTGGCTTTACCGTCTATCTTCTTATCTATTGCAATCACATTCCATATTTGCCATCCGATTAACATCGTTACCAAAAGCGATAAAATCCCTACTATGACCCCGATATAGTCCATACCTAGTTCCGGTGCGGATGGCAACGAAACGCAAATAGCGACAACGCTACATATAATTGCAGCGATCGACAACCAGTTACTCCAGTATGATTTGATTTGGTTTTTCATGCTAGTTTGTTTTAGTAGTTGATAATATTTGTTAGGATTGGAGCATTGATTTCATAGAACAGGAATCCCGATTTCTTTGTCTAGTTCATATTTTAGTCTTTCTTTTTCTCCGTTTTTATATGTTATATCAATGACGACCGATATGGAGTTGTACAAGGTTGATGCTTCCCATTCATTTATAATAAAATCGTTATTCGAAATATCAAATTCAAATACCCATAAGTTTTTATTCGGCTCTCTTATGTCTTTATATATGATATTATTAGCATTATAACCGCCGAAAGGGTTTTTCCCGCCACTAACATCGATAGTATGAAACATATCTAGTACTTTCCCTGTTGGATATTGGTTTGTTATTAGATTAAATTGACTGTCATAAATACGTGATTCGGATATACTGGCTTCTGGATAGATTGTAGAGTTAGCAGTAAATAAAAGACTATTTTCAAACCAAAAGCGCATTATTGTAGGTAAAAAAATAATATTGTTAAATGTTTGCTTGTTAATTACATCTTTTTCAATAGAATAGAATTTTCTTATTCCCCAAAAAACGATTCCTTCATTGTTTGATAAATTGAGAAGTAAATAGAATGTATCTTTATATTGCAAAATGTTATATATTTGAATATTAGATATTATAATTTCTTTTTTTTGCCCATATTGTAAATCTATGTATTGCTTTCTATCTGTGATTTCATCGGATATTGTGAAGCTAAGCTCTTTTCCTTTATAAGCCTTAACTATATATTTATTTCCTGTAAACTCAATATGGCAATCAAATCCATTAACTGATTGAGTAATTTCGGGTTTATTTATATTGGAATTATCATCAATATAATTTTCTATTTCTGTACTTTCGTTACTGCATCCCATGAAAGATAATACAAACACAAAGTGTAATAGCTTCTTCATTTTGTTTTGTTATTGGTTATTAGTCTAAATCCATGTTTTCACGCTTACCACACCGACGACTAGCGCCCAATCGTGTATTTCATTGACCGGAACATCATAAGGTTTAAAACCTTCCTCCTTATTAAAAGGAACACATCTTATATATCCTTCCTGTTCTGATTCTTCGACCTTTTTTATCATTATACCGTCGTATGTTGCTAAAGCGTATACCTCACCCCATCTTACATGTGATCTAGTTGTAACGATCCGGCATCCTACAATGTCCCGATCATTAATGCTCCGTTCTGGGACGTTTCTGTTAATCATACTACGACCTCCGGCTCGGATCGTGAAATCACAACCGGGCATATCGGGGATAATATATCGCTCACAGTCTCCTTTTGTTATTGCAGAGTTAAAGCCATTGGGCAGACCACACGAAGCGGTTACTACGTCTATATGTGGAATGGCTTTGCCTTTTAGACCATCGTAATGTGGAATACGCTTGTTTTCCTCGTTCCCTAATATCATTTCTCCAACTCCTGTTTTAAGCCAAGCAATGTTTATATCTGGGTATGCGTTCGATATTCTATCTAACGTGCTGACTCTCGTATTATCTCCCATTTTATTAACAGCGTCGTTTGATAGTCCGCTTTTTCTTTCCAATGTAGCCTTATCTATACCTTTGTAGGCAATATAATCCAATAACCGTTCTCGTAATCCCATATGCTTGTATGTTAATTAGATATAAAATCGAATACAAAATTGCTTTTATTAGATACTATATCGAATAAATATCTATCTTTGTCGCATCAAAGTTAATCAATCAATAAAGAACTAACAAATAAAACAAAGGAATTATGAAAGCAACAAGAATGAACACGACACCAATTAAACCAACATTGCAAGCGATGGAAGTAGGGCAAAGAACCGACTTTCCACGTAATCGAAGGAAATCTGTTAGAACAACCGCATCCGATTTAAAAACCGATGAAGATAAAATTTTTAGAACTTGGATCGACGGAGATAACATTTATGTTGAACGCAAAGAATAACAAGCAATGGGAAGAACTAAAACAATCGGAAAAGTTGAACCAATCGCAAAGAAATGGCTCAGCAAAGACGAGGCAAAATCCTACATAGGTTGCTCGGATGACTTTTTAAAAACACTCCGAGAGAATGCGCTCGTTTCTTTCTCCCAATTCGGAAAGATGATCTGGTATGATATATCAAGTATAGATAGATTCATACAAAGTAATAAAGTAGTATAACACACTAAAACAAAACATCATGCTAACACTCAAACAAAGCCCTATTGCTATCATTTTAATGCTCCTAGCGTGCAGCCTCGCAGATGGCGACCCAAAACCGGGTAAACTTATCATCGCACTTCTGATCGTGTTTCTAACGATTATCTATGTGCTAGTCTGTAACTATATAAACGTAAAAAGACATGGCGGCGAATCATCAATGTATCGGTAACTGTCGAATGTGTACGGTTCTGGGCGCGTGTCCTGCTGATACTCTAACTTGCGAAGATTGCGGCGAGGAAATCGAACCGGGCGAAGAAATCGAAATAGAAGTCGAAACGTATGAGCGCGGCAGACGCGGTACGAAAATAATCACTGTTTGCGCTCGCTGTTATGAGTCGCTTTATCAAGGAGTAAATGATAACTTTTAAAATAATACACAATGAATGAGATAAATAAAGTTCCTGATAAGATAAAGGACAAACTATTAAAACTCAAAAATCTAGCCGAACAAGGATATAAAGGTGAAGCAATAGCCGCAAAGCGAGCATTAGAAGAAATGTTAAATAAGTACGGATTGACTTTGGATAATTTATTTGATGAGGAAATAGAATGGCGATGGATAAAAGTGGGCAGAGACAAATATTTAAAGGAAATATTACATCAATGCCATTTTCAAATAATCGACCAAAGCAAAGCTACATACAAGGAATATGATACACAAATAGGCTTAAAATTGACAGCTTCGCAATATGCTGATTTGATGTCTTTATTTGAATTTCATTCCTCCCAATTTAAAAAGGAACGTGAAAAAATAATGGGTAGTTTGGTTAGTGCTTATGTTCAAAAGCATGGTATTTGGGGGCATTCAGATGATGAAAATAAGGAAGAAGCTAAAAAGCCTATAGACTTCGAAAAGATTAAAACAATACTAGCTATTGCAGGCACAATGGAAGATATTACATATCATAAACAAATAGAATAGTTCAATTATAAATAATGCACGATATGACACATTGGAAAACTCAATTCAATTATGACTATCTAGGCGCTTACAGCCTACCGGACGGAAAAGATATAGTTCTCACCATCCGTGAAACGAAAAGAGAACAGGTAGTCGGTGCGTCTGGAAAGAAAGAAGAATGCTTCGTCGCTTACTTCTTCGAGAATGTAAAACCGATGATCCTCAACCGGACGAACTGCAAAACTATGACGAAGATTTTCAAAACACCGAATTTCGAGGAATGGATAAACAAGCAAATTCAGATAGGCGCGGTAATGGTGGACGCTTTCGGCGAAAAAGTTGATTCGCTCCGTATTCGTCCATTCATCCCGAAAGTTGAAAACTCATTGCCTACGGTTGAAACTGGATCGGTGATCTGGAAAAACATTCTAGACGCATTGGCGGGCGGCTATACAGTTGCGCAAGTCCAAATGAAATACAAACTAACAAAAGAACAAATCAAAGAATTAGTAGCACATGAAATCAAGTGAGCAAAAAGAGATCGAATGGAAGGAAAGGAGACGAGGCAAAATAACTGCCTCTACGCTTCCCGATTTGATGAAAGCGGGCAAAGGTTGTCCGTTTGGTAAGGGTGCGTTTGATGCGATGTATTTAGTACGATACGAACGCAGGACCGGAACGATGCGAGAAAACGGAAGTAACAAGGCGTTTGATTGGGGACATGAAAACGAACCGCTAGCGGTCGAGTGGGTGAGGACCCAACTAATGAATGAAATCAAATCGTGTACAACCGATTTTAAAGACATTGTTTTCAATGAACCGTTTGAAGGTTTCGGCGATTCTCCCGATTTCTATGTGTATGGATTTGACGGGAAAGTTATCGCTCTAGGCGAAATCAAATGCCCGATGTCACAGGGTAAAATCGAATCTCTGCAATTCGGGAATACCATCGACGAAAAAAACGAGTACTACTGGCAATTCCTCGGTCATTTCCTCGGTCGCCCGGACGTAGACAAACTGTATTACGTCATCTATGACGGCTACGTGAACGACGGTCGGATACTTGAAATGAATCGCGCTGATCATGCAGACAATATAAAGAAACTCTATGATCGTATCCGGTTGGCTAGCGAGATGATAGATGAATCTATCCGTTCAGGCCTGGACTTCCTCGATTGTGTCGATAAGGCAAAATCGGTCCTAGAATTAAAGATACAGATCGAAGCGTTAAAGCTGGATGCGAAAAACAGCGTACCGATCAAAAATCAGATTTATAAGCTACGGAAAGAAATACGCAAACTGACAAAGAAATAACCGTCACAACACTAACACAACACGATTAATCACATTTTTTATAAACACTTTAATAAACACGAAATTATGCACAATTGGTTTTTAACAAAAATCCGTTACGAGAAAGTGATGGAAAACGGAATGCAAAAGAAAGTAACAGAACCGTATTTAGTCGATGCGCTAAGTTTTACTGAAGCAGAAGCGCGAATAATCGAAGAAGTAACTCCGTTTATCTCCGGTGAGTTTACAGTGTCCGATATTTCCCGCGCACATTATAGCGAGATATTTACGAGCGAAGAATATTCTGCCGATAAATGGTATGCCGGACGACTCGCTTTTATTACGGTGGACGAAGTGAGCGGCAAAGAAAAGCGGACTTATACGAATGTTCTGGTACAAGCCGCAGACATTCACGACGCAATGAAGAAACTCGACGAAGGTATGAAAGGAACGATGGCGGATTACTCTTCGATTTCGTTGAAAGAAACGGCGATTGTAGATGTCTACCCATATGGAGTAAAGGAGGGAGAAAGTAAATGAGAAAGATTCTGTTTGTTTTAATGGCTCTTTGCCTGTTCTCGTGTGATCGGAATGGATTAAATAACCATTTGGTTAAAGACGCCAAAGGCAATGTCTATTTTTTAAGAAGTATTTCGGGCAATGGATACCATGTATACAAATGTGATTCCCTTGCGGCTGATTCTCTTAAATTCTAATAATAAGCCGGGTGAAAGTCCCGGCAAATCGGATAAGTGGCGGAATTGGTAAACGCTCCACCCTAGTGCGTGGAATTGGTTCCGATCGTGACGGACGTTCGCAAGCGGTCTGCGACAAATCTCGGTTCAAATCCGAGCTTATCCACATTCACAAACCAAAATAAAGACATGGCAAAGTATAACAATGTAAAGATAGAGGGATACGACTCTAAAAAGGAGTATCGGCGCGCTAAGGAGTTGAAACTACTCGAAAAGAAGGGGATTATAACCGGATTGCAAGAGCAAGTAAAATACGAGCTTATTTCGCCTCAATATCGTTTCTATGAAGTGCAGGGAGTGCGGAAGATGCTGCGTAAAAAGGAACTTCTAGAACGAGGCGTTTACTATATCGCGGACTTCGTTTATTATCGAGATGGCGAGTATGTCGTTGAGGATACGAAAGGAGTTCGAACAAAGGAGTATATAATCAAACGGAAGCTTATGCTTTACGTTCATGGAATCAGAATAAAGGAGGTATAAAATGGCGAAGAAAACAACACAGGTACAAAAAAGCGATTGCCGGACGTGTCGGAATGGCGGAGAAGAGAAGAATTTTATTTGTTATTGCTCCGTCCTTAAAGTGGGGCGGTCCATAGGGATAAGGATTTGTAGTTATTATGTAGCGCGATAGACTTTATAAGTGTGATGAATATAGACGGATATACGCTAACTGAGAAGATGAGAAAAGCGAGACGACGTTTCAGATTTACCGCCACCGAACAAGCCCTATTTTACGAATTAGTGGCTATTTGTAACGGCGAAGATTGGAGGGACGTTTTCGATTGCTCGAACATTGAACTTTGTTTTGCGCTTAATGTGAATGAGAAAACACTAATAAAAGCCCGTGAGTCTTTAATAAATGCAGGATTGATTTATTATAAATCTGGCAAGAATAAACGTATTATAAGCTCTTATTCTTTCGTGAAGGAATTTAAAACTACTGTAACAACTACTGTAAAATTTACAGTCAATCAAACAGCCAATGAGACAGCCAATAGTACAGGGGATAGTACAGGAGTTAAGGGAGTCAATGATACAGGAGATAGTACAGACTATAATAAACTAAAACAGAAACCAAACATAAATATACTCTCTAAAGTCTCTCATGAAGATTTTGATTTTATATCTGACGAGTTTTTAGAAGCGTTTTCGCTCTGGCTTGAATACAAGAAAGACAGGCGGGAAAATTACAAATCGGAAAAGTCACTCAAAGCGTGTTACAACAAATTAGTGAAGTTAAGCAAAGGTAATCCGATGATCGCATCTCAAATCATAGATGAAGCGATTGCGAATAATTGGGCGGGATTCTTTGAACTGAAAAAAAATAGAAATGAACATGAAACAAGCGAGGGCAAAAACGATGCAAAGAGTATCGACGCCCCTATTATCCGTACTTTGTCGTTCTGACGACCCGATGCCATACGACAAGCGAGCCGATTGCTTTAAATCGTGCTGTAAAGAGATTTGCCCCTGTTTTGAAATAACGGATGCGAATAAAAATCTTATGAATGAAGTGTTTAAGTATGCAGAGGGCATTTCTTCCCATTTCGACAATGGTAAAGGACTCTTATTCACAGGAACCATCGGAACAGGCAAAAGCACAATTATACAAATCCTCAACAGGTATTTAGTGCTTAGTAGGGGCTCTAAAAATCCCGGCGGATACCCAATCGGTGGATTTCGGATTGACTCGGCGTCATTCGTGGCGAATCGATACACTGCATTGGGAGGCGATGGACTCGACCCATATACGTACAATTCCGGACAACCTAGAGATGTGTGTTTCGACGAACTCGGCAGAGAGCCGCTTCCGGCTAAACACTTTGGCACCGAGTTGAATGTTATGCAATATGTTTTCCAATGTCGCTACGAGCTTCGATACGATGCAGTAACACACGCAACTACCAATATGACTATCGAGGAAATGCAATTGAAATACGGAGCTTATATTGCGGATAGAATAAATGAGATGTTTAATGTGATTGAGTTGAACGGAGCTAGTAGAAGATAATTAATACAACGAAACCATGCGAAGCAGAAAAAAGAAACTTGTGTACTTTAAAAAGATTCCGGTTCGCGTCGATCTGGAACAATGGCGGCGACTAGACAAGATCAAAACCGACTACCATTTCAAGAGTACATACGAGATCATGCAGTACATTTTAGGCTGCTTTCTCCGGGTTGCTGATCCGATGCCCGACGATGACGACGAAGAAGTATTACCGGACGAAATCAAAGAAATGTTCTATGATCTATCAGAAGCAGAACGACATTTCGAATATGTAAAACCAAAACGGAAACTACCACAGTACAAGGTGGACGAAATGCACGGACAAAAACGATTAGAAGGATTTTAATATGATTAGAAAACTATCAAACACAAACTATTTGCACGACGTATCAGTAGACCCCGTCGCAGCAAATGAACGAAACCGAAAGTATATAGATCGGTTTGTTTCAGAGAATTATAACGGCTTAGTAGCCAAGTTTTCACCTTTAGACGGCACGATAAATTCAAGCTCATACGGAGCACTCGACAAACTAAACGAAACGATCCTGTCACTTTACACTGATCCGGATTTGCACTTTTCAAGTTGGATCGAAGCGAAACAGTATCTATCGAGTAAGTTTACAGAAAAGGCGATCCGAGTTCCAGTGAAGAAGCCTGTAAAAAGTGAGATGAGGGAGAATGAAGACGAATTTATTAACGAGTAACAGAATATAGCTGAATAAAAAATAAGTGAACTGATTAATCAGTTCACTTATAAAAAAACCGACGAGATTCGAACTCGCACGTCCTAAGACACCTATTTGGTAAATAGGCGCGTCTGCCAATTCCGCCACGGTATGACTGGCAAAATTACAAGTTTTTTTTTATAATCAAAATAAAATGGTAATTATTTGATATGAAAATAAAAATAATAAAGAAATAGGGCGGGTAATGGACACTATTGTCCGCATTGAGAGGATGTCTTGTGTATGTCTACACCAGTGTTGAAGTTATCACTTAGCTAAGGCTGACAGTCGGGAAAGATCGGCATTTACTAATATTTAAATTAGAAAGAAATTAAAGTATGAGACTAATTACAAAGCAAGCTGCCAAGCTGAAAGAACTTGAAGTCAGGCGGGAAAGGTTAGTTAATCGTGTTGCTAAACTCGATTTAAAAATCGAAGAGCAAAAAGAGAAAATAGCCCAATATTACAGGAAACAAGGTATTAACGTATAACAAGTCAGTAATGAATAAAACATATTTTAAGCCTGTATGTGGAAAAGAGTTTTATATCAATTATAGAAACTCTGATGCAAAGTGCCATCGTAAAAAAATAAGCCATGCAGTAGCCATAGTCAAGAATGACAGTGCCATTTGTATCGGCTGTGTATATAACGTATAACAATAGAGGAAAGAATATGATTGGGAAAATGAAAAATGGTATATCTGTCGAAATAATAAAAATTATTCCAGATTGGAATCAGGTAGAAGCTAAGGATGGAACTTTATATTGTTTATTTGATTTTGAAATAATAATAATCAGAAATGAATCAAACACAGAATGAACCAAAGTACTATTATTCGCCTCGCTTCCGTCACTTTTGTATTTACCAAAGAGAGCCGGACGGATCAGCGACGAAGGTAGATGATGCGATAACGCAAGAAGAAGCGAGACGCAAAGTGTATAAGTTAAACGGGTGGAATTACAAACCTAAAAATAACACGGCGAAATGAGTAAAGTGAAACAGTACATTGAACAAGTCACATGCGAGCGCATCCGCTCGCGTGGCTTAATTCGAAAAGTCGCTATCGAAGCGGCACGGATACAAAGAGAGGAAACGAGGCGGCAAGCTATCGAAGTGTATAAACAAATGTGTCCTTCGAAAAACTGTAAAGGTTGTGCGAGTCGGATACATAAACAAGAAACGCAATCGACTCGATGCGATGGAGATTGCGCACGGATTAGGTTACTTATTAATGGGTTGGACCGGATCGAAGCGCTATGAGTAGAAATCCGCATTACATTAAGATGATTAACTCGGTTCGATGGAAACAGCTTCGAGCCGAGAAACTACGAAACAATCCGGTTTGCGAAGTGTGTGAGGCGAACGATCTAAGTACACTCGCAACGGAAGTGCATCACAAGACACCTGTTGAATCCGTACCGCATGAACTCGGAATGAGGCAGCTAATGTTTGATTATAACAATTTGCAGAGCCTTTGCCATGCGTGCCACTCCGAGATACATCGGTGTGCTTTTAGTCATTCGAAGGAGGCGATACAGGCAAATAACAAGCGAGCGACAGAACGTTTTGTAGAAAAGTTTCTTTAATGATTGAAATATTCTCACTTCTAAGCTAATTAGTTGTGAGAATATTTTATATTTGCTTCATTATTAATACTTCGAATAAAGAAAATAATATGAATACTTATTTAGCTTTAGGATTTCATTGGGATTGTTTCTTGTGTTGGGTTGATTTAATATCTAAAATAGCAACAGCATTAGGAATATTTGTTGCTGCTTTAGGAGTTTGGTATGCAAGAAGCCAGATTAAAGGGTTTCGGAAGGATTTAAAAATGCAAGCATTCCAGAATAGATATCAAATGTTTATGGAAATGGATAAGATTTTAATTGAAAGACCCGAACTAAAAAAGCTTATAAGCAATAAAGGATTCTTTGATTTATTGAAGTCTAGAAATATCAACGATGACGATATAAGAGAAATTGCTTTTATCGAAATGGTTATGAATGTTTCACAGTTATCTTATTTTCAATTTGAGAATGATCTTAATAATTCGGGCTTGAACTGGCTAAAAGAATTGTTAGAAAATGAGTCTATTAAGAAATATTGGCATAGTTCACATAGATGTCGATATAGACAAGAATTTGAAAAATTCATAGATAATTACTACGAACAAGCATTTAATAGCTGAAAATAACATCTTCATTTTTCTTTATTTACATTTTATCCGCTCAACCTCGTCAAGAGGGGGGCGGTTTTTTTATTTTTTAACGCGATACGCGAAACCCACCTCACCCTGTTTTTACACGCGCGAGCAATTTTTGAAATGAGGGGGTGCTCGTTGGGGGTGAGCTTTTCTTCTCGAACTTCCGCGCTACCAAATACTTGCGATCTTTTCATATATGCAAAAACGCATATAAAAATGAGTGATTTAGACGATATAAAAGAAAAGATTCGCGCCGCGATGAACTCGCAAGGAACATACACATCTGATTTGGATTTGTGTATAACTCTTTGTGCAGGTTCTTACATTGCGTTTAAGATCGCTCTCAATGACATAGCAAAGAAGAAACGTTCGTTTGTTACGGAAGTTTCTCGCGAAGGAAATAAGAAGCTCGTGGCGCATCCGGCTTTCAAAGTTTTATTTGATGCGCTCGAAGTTACTCGCAAACAGTTACGGGAACTTGGCTTGACACTACAAACTTTGTCCGCGTCTGACGATGACGAGGTGAACGACTTAATAAACGAGGTAGACAAGATAGATCGCGATGGAGAAGGAGACTAGAGACAAACTGATAGCATTAAAGCAGTCGGTTATTTCCGATCTGCATAATATCGACGTTGATTCGTATAAGCTAGGTAAGGCAGACGAAAGATTAAACGTGTATATAAAGGGTTGCATTAATAATCCGGACGCGCACAACCTTTACGAGTTACTAGCCGTTCGACGCTTCTTTGTATTCCTCGATAAATATGAATTTCGGATTAAAGAAGTAAAGAAGTTCGTCACGTTCTATGAGCGTTTGAAATTCTCCGGTACAAAGGGAAAGACTAGATATAAACTGACTCCGATACAGGTGTTTCAGTTTTCTAACATTCTTGCGTTTTACAAGTCCGGTATAAACAAACGTTTGATTCGTGAAGCTCTTTTATTCGTCCCGCGTAAATTCAGTAAGACAACAAGTGTAGCGAGTCTTTCGATTAACGATTTGTTGTTTGGTGATGCGAACGCACAAACATACGTAGCCGCAAACTCATACAATCAAGCGAAAGTCTGTTTTGACGAAATACGTAATATTTTAAAGTCTCTCGACCCGAAGTTTAGACACTTCAAAATCAATCGAGAAATCATATATAACCGCATAAAGGGAAAAACCTCTTTTGCCCGTTGCCTTGCCTCTAACCCGGATAAATTAGACGGACTTAACGCAAGCATGGTAATAGTGGACGAGTATTCGCAAGCCGATAGCGCCGCGTTGAAGAATGTATTAACTTCCTCAATGGGCGCACGGCTCAACCCTTTAACCGTAGTTATTACGACCGCCTCTGACAAAGAGACAGCGCCGTTTGTGGAGATGCTGAAAATGTATAAAGCGATCCTACGCGGTGAGATCGAAAACGATTCGATATTTGCGCACATTTTTGAACCGGATATAGACGACGAAGAAGGGGACCCGGCGACATGGCGAAAGGTTCAGCCACACATGGGTATAACTGTTTATGAGGATTTTTATATAGACGCCTATCAAAAGGCTTTATACAGTGCGCCGGACGCATTGGAGTTTCGGACGAAGTTACTTAATGTGTTTGCAGTTGATTCGACAACGAAATGGATCGAGGCGAAGCAGATCGAAGAACGATTCAAAGGTATTAGCATAGAGAATATCGGTACTTATCCGCTTACGATGGCGGCGGTTGATTTATCCGTTCGAGACGACTTTTCTACGGTTACCTATAATATCTATTCGAAAGAAGGCGGCTCTTTTCATTCGCATACGGATTACTATTTTCCGAAAGGAGCTTTAAAGGATCATCCGAATCGGGAACTCTACGAAGGTTGGGCGGAAGCAGGGTATTTGATTCTTTGTGATGGCGATATTATCGACTATCAGCAAATAGTAAACGATATATTATCACGGGCGAAGTATTTGCAAATTATGGGTATCGGTTATGATCCGTATAAATCGGCTGAATTTGTGAATCTACTTTCTTATTCGGTCGGTAGTGCAAGCGAATATATTAAGCCTGTCAAACAGACATACGGGACGTTTACGAGTCCGATAGAATCGTTTGAACTAGCCTTGTATCGGAATAAAATCACATTCGATCCGAACCCTATTACGCCGTACTGCTTCTCAAATGCAGTACTAGACGAAGATCGGAACATGAATAAAAAGCCTGTTAAGAAAACACATAACGCAAAGATTGATTCGACGATAACAAACCTAATGACATTTCATTTATTCAATAATTACACCGAGTAACACGATAAGACTATGGCATTTGAACTTAATTTAAGAATAGGACGCAACAGAGAGGAAAAACGATCTCTGCCGTCCGAAGAGGAAAAAATAGTAGAAGTTAGAGACAAAACAGCTAGGGAGCAACCTGTTTCAGTAAAGTCCCCCGAACAGGCTATGCGGTTATCGACCGCGTTTAGATGTACTGATATTCTTTCTGGTACTATTGCTTCTCTGCCGCTATACATCAAACGTAAAGAAGATGCCGGAAACTACAAGGTAGATGCCGAAAACGAGTTGCATTATCTGCTGACTAAAAAACCGAATAAGCGCATGAACAGTTACGACTTAATATGCAATGCGATTATTCAAATGGTTAATCGTGGTAATTCATATATCTTTATCAAGAGAATGTTCGGAGATACGGCAGAATTAATACTTTGCTCAAATAACTCTGTTACATACGATATATACAGGGACGAATATACTATTTGTGATGTAATAAATAGGATATACGGTACTTATCCGGCTGAAAGTATTATTCATCTGAAAAATAAGAGTCTCGATGGTGGGTATACAGGTGTTAGCACGATCACGTATGCAAGCACGGTTCTTTCGGTTTCTGCTAGTGCTGATAATCAGAGTTTGCGTACTTTTCAGAATGGGAGTAAGATTAAAGGTATTATTTCTGGTGTCAAAGGTGGGGGAAAGGGACTTTCTTCTGTTGGCGATAAACAGACTTCCGACGTAGCGGACCGAGTGGAAAAAGACTTTAATAACGGGAGGGATATAACTTCCGTGAGCGAGGACATGACTTTTACACAACTTTCAATAACTCCGGCTGACGCTCAGCTACTAGAAACTAAAAAGTTTTCCGTATTTGATATTTGCCGTTTTTATGGTGTTCACCCAGACAAAGTATTTGCCGGACAATCTACCAATTACAAGGCTTCCGAAATGAGTCAAGTCGCGTTCTTGTCTGACACACTCGATCCTATATTGTGTCGGATCGAGGCTGAATTTAACGCAAAGTTGATACCTAGAACTGTTTCTGGTATTTATAAAATAGAATTTGATCGTAAAGCCTTGTATAAAACAGACATAGCCACACAAACGGCTTGTATGGAGAAGGAAATACAATACGGCGTGTCAACGGTGAACGAATGGCGTGTAAGCCGTGAAGATAAAGCGCCTATAAATGGCGGTGACATTGCGTTTATGTCCTGTAATGTCGCTCCGATTGACTCTCCTAAGATTAAGGGTGAGATTAGTATTGAAAAAGACGAGCTACCAAAAACAAACGAAAAAAACATAGAGTAAAAAGCAATGGAAATAAGGAGTTTTACAGAGCTAGGCGCACCTAAATTATCGGAGGGTAGAGTTATTGAGGGGTACGCTGTTGTTTTTGGGAAAGAAAGTCGTGTGATGTATGACGAGGAAAGGAAACGCTTTTTTATTGAGGTTATCGAACATGGTGCAGCAACCGAAGAACTTATAACCCGATGCGATATAAAGGCGGTACTAGAACACGATAAACATAGGCTTTTGGCTAGATGCCGTTACGGTTCCGGGTCACTCGAATTAAATTTTGATGAATATGGCTTGAAATACCGATTCGAGGCTCCATGTACTAGCGACGGGAATTTTGCTTATGAAATGATAAAACGGGGAGACATATTCGGATCGTCTTTCGCTTATTACACTGATGATAAGGATAAAAGTAAAGTTTCATATACAATGAAAGATGGGATGCTGTTGCGTACAGTACACAAGATTGATTATATATCTGATATTTCCCCTGTTTCAGACCCTGCCTTTTTTGGTACAGATGTAACAGTTAGAAGCCTTGAAAATATAGAACAGCTTCTTAATGGTGACACAAATAGTGATTATTTATCCGAAATAGAAAACTTAGAAAAATTTATTTGACATGACAAAACTAGAAGAAGTAGCTCTGCTTAAAGAGCAAATGAGAGATCTGTTATCACAAGCAAAAACAGAAAAAAGAAGTCTGACAGACGAAGAGCAGACTAAATTCAACGAGTTAATGACTCGTAAAAATCAGATCGTTATTGACGAGACTCTTAGAAGTCTGGAAAGTAGCAAATCTGTAATTTTACCGGAAAACAAAAGAGCTATCTTTGCAAAGGCTTTATATGACGTTTGTAATCATCGTTCTTTGGAAGAATACGGGAATTTTGCTGATGCAAAGGGACTTAATTTCTCTATGCGTGCGGAGGGTGATCCTGTGAGAACAAGTTCAACCGATGCCGCTCCGATGATCCCGACAACAATCGGCGATATTATCGAACCGCTTGAAAAGGGACTTATTGTTAATAAGTTGGGTATTAAGATGCAATACGGTTTAATTGGCGAATTGATGTTTCCGACATTGGCGGCTGTAGAAGCTACAATTGAAGGAGAGAACACCAAAATAAATCCGACAAAACTGGATATTGGTAATTTAAAGGCGCATCCGTGGCGTTTGGGTATTTCTATCCCATTGTCTAACGACGCAATTGATCAGACAAACGATGCTTTGTTTGATGTCACCGTTAAACAATTGTCTTTGTCAACTGCTCGTACATTGAATAAGATTATGTTTGCCGGAGAAAAGCAGGGACTTGCCTCAAAAGGTGTGTTTGTGAAAGATTCTCCGACAGTGGAGTATGAAGTTGCTCCCACATTCGAGGACGTTGTAGCGCTAGAAACCGCAGTAATGGATGAAAACGTAGATGTTACTGACGGAACGGCAGCATATATTTGCAGTCCGAAAATGTGCGGTAAATTAAAAACTACACGCATTGAAAAAGGTTCTCCCGAAATGGTTCTTAAAGACGGGATGATGAATGGCTATCCGGTGTACATGACTAATTACATGGGTGCGGATGAACTCGGCTTCGGTGTCTTTTCGAACGTTGGTATCGGGCAATGGGGAAAAATTCGAATGACTATTGACGATGTGACTCTAGCAGACACTAACGAAACGAAGTTTACGCTAAACTCAAAGTATGACATTGTTGTAGCTCGCCCAGAGGCATTCGCAATCGCGAAGAAGAAAGCGGTTGCAAAAGCTGCAAAAGCATAACACACTACTAACTACTTAAAAACGAAAAGGCTTTGGCTTCATAGCCTTAGCCTTTTTTCATACTTATAATTATGCCACAATACGTAACACTCGAAGAACTCAAACAGCATTTAAACGTTGATTTTGATACGGACGATACATATATAACCGAACTTATTGAACCTGTTCAACTTGTAATAGAGGCGTATTTAAACGCTCCGTTGGAAGGTTTTGTAAAGGATGGAAAAATAGACCGTCGTATCTGGCACGCGATCCGCATACTTATAGCTAATTACTACGCAAATCGCGAATCGGTAACATTTGCTACTCCGCAAGTTATTCCGGGACATGTAGAACTATTGTTGCAACCTTTAAAACGATACACATAATGCAAGCGGGATTATTAAACGAAATGATCGGCTTTTATCGTAGTGAATCAATCCGGGATAGCCTCGGCGGTACGTCTGAAAGTTGGGTGAAAGTATTCGATAAGCGTGCGTATATCCGTTTTAAGTCTGGTGCGCGAAAGGAGGCTAACGGCGAAATCTATAATACGACCGTAAACACGATAATGATTCGTATTTGTAAAGAGATCAACGCTAAAATGCGGCTCGAATACGACGGGCAGAAATACAAGATTCTATCTATCAATCACGACCGGAAGCAGCAAGCGACGGTTATAGAAGCGGAGGTAATCAATGAGTAATGACAACTACACCGGACGGAACTTATATCGCGTCGAAGTGGAGGCGAAAAAGGTAAACGAATTGCTAGACCGTTTAAATGACGATGAAGCAAAGAAAGCGATTAAATCAGCATTGAGAAGGTCTATTCTCATCATTCGCAAACAGGCGCAGGAAAATTTAGTTTCTGCTGTTACAGACGCGGAGTTTTCGAGTACAAAGAATGGATCGACATTCAAGCCGTTAAAGAATGAGATAAACATAGCTGTTTACCGTAATGCCTCCGGCGCACGTGTTGACTTAATCGACAGACGAAAGAAAGGATCGCGAGCATATATGCTGAAATGGTTCGAATTTGGAACGAAAGAACGAGCTACCAAAAAAGGAGCGAATAGAGGTATTATAAATGCTTCTCACTTCTTTTCTAATGCAGTCAAATCGAAGCAGAAAGAAGCGGAGGACTCACTAGAGCAAAATATAATTGATTCAATAATGAAAATAGCAAATAAGAAGAAATGAGTTTATCAATAGGCGCACACGTATATAAGAAACTAAGCGATTCTACGGAGTTGGCAAAGTTGGTTACTGATAAAATCTATGCGATCTCAACCAAAACGGAAACATCTTTTCCGTTCGTAATCTACAAACGTAGCTCTCTAGTACCGGAGTATACAAAAGATCGTTATGGGACCGGGGATACTGTTTCGGTTGAGATCGTTGTAGCTAGCGACAATTATCTGAACTCTATTACTATCGCGGAGGAAGTGCGCAGATCATTAGAGAATAAGCGAGGAAGCTACGGCAGTTTCGACGTGATCGACGCGAAGTTAATGAGTGCGGACGAAGATTTTATTGAAGATACTTTCATTCAGCGTCTCGTATTTTCTTTTAAAACAGAATAACTAACAAATAAAACACGATTAAAATTATGAGTAAAGCAAAAGAAGTATTAGGAAAGGACTTGATGTTATTTGTAGAAACTAAGGCGCTAGCTTTGGCGACTTCCTGCAAATTAGGTTTGTCGGCTGAAACTATCGACACGCAAAGTAAGGACTCCGGCATTTGGACGGAAAAGGACATTAAAAAACTGTCTTGGAACGCTTCGAGTGATAACTTGTTTAGTGCTGACGCTGACGCGAATAGCTACGATAAGTTGTTTGCCTTGTTTATTGCGCATAAACCTGTTACGTTGAATTTTGGCATTATAGCTAATGCAGACGTAAACGAAATGCCCGCCGATGGTTGGACGCTTTCGCCCGGTTCCTATACAGGAAAGGCTGTTATTACTTCACTAGAAGCAAATGCGCCAGACGGAGATAAGGCGACTTTCTCGATTTCTTTCGAAGGTACGGGACCGATTAAAAAAGCAACTTCCGCGCCCGCTAGTAAATAATCATGAGCGGCGTTTTGCCGCTCTAAAATCACTATCAATGAAAACAATATCAATTAACGGGAAAGAATTTACATTAAAATATTCGCTTCGGGCGTTTTTCATCTTTGAAAATCTATCCGGCTATCCGTTCCAATTCGGTAAAATGATAGACGAATTTCTTTTGTTTTATTCGTTACTACTTGCAAATAATGAATCGTTTACAATGGAATTTGACGAGTTTATAGATTCGTGCGAAAACGATCTGACATTATTCAATCAGTTTAAAGCTCTCCTTTTGGATGAGATTAAACTACGTTCACAGTCGGCAGGAAATGGCGTAAAAAAAAAGAAGGTGACGACGCGGAAGAAAAAGCAGTAAGTATTCGCGAACTCTATTCGCGTGTTGTCGGAGAGGGTGGGATCGCTCCCGATTACTTCCTCGATAAAATGGACTTTATCGAGGCCGAATCGTTTCTGGACGGATTGAATCGACGTAATCGCGAATCATGGGAACAAACTAGATTGTTAGGCTACATCATAGCGCAGTCGAATAGCACTAAAACGCTAAAGCAAACCGATATACTCCGTTTTCCGTGGGATGAAGAAGAGAAGAAAGATACTAGCGTAACTAATGAGGATATGAAACGGCTTAGAGCTAAAGCGAAAGCATTAGAATCACAATTAAACACGAATAAAGATGTCTGATATAGTAACAAGATTATTGCTTAAAACAAATGACTTTGACGCGAATCTAAATAAGTCGAAGAAGAATGTAAACGGGTTTCAAAGCGACATCGCTAAAATGTCCGGCGTTGCAGTATCGGGAGTTATGAAGTTTGCCGGAGTTCTCGGTATTGCTGTAACTGCTTCGGAAGGGTTCAATAAAGTAATGAATAGCAGTCAGACGCTAGGGGATGAATACGCCCGTACTATGGATGGCTTAAAAGGTGGTGTGGATCAATTTTTTTACTCTATCGGTAGTGGAGACTGGACACCGTTCATGAGCGGATTATCCGAAACTATACGGCTAGCGCGGGAAGCATACAACGCGATGGATCAATTAGGAAATACTAAAATGTCATTTTCTTATTTCGACGCAAAGAACCAAGCAATAGTACAGGAGCAAATAACTATCTTAAAAGACAAGGATTCAACAGAAGAACAAAAGAAAGCAGCTAGGGAGCTATTAGACAAGACACTGAAAGATCAAGACGAAATAGTCGGTCAATACAAACGAAGGAGTAATAATGCGGTACAGGCGATGGTAAAGGCTGCTATAGGGCTTGACGGTGTGGATGTTTCGGGGATAGACATAGATAAAGTGCTAAAATTAGACGTATCTTCAGCAGGTGATGAACAAAAGGCACAATTAGCAAAACAGTACAAAGACTTCGTAGATGAATACGACCGTTTGAAAGCCAAATTCACAACTTACGAAACTGTTGGTTCTGGGATGAATGTACACACAGTTGCGACTACAGACGCAAAAGCTTTAGGAGAGGCAATAAGCCCGATGTTGGCAAAGTATCAAGATGCAATACAATATAACGCGATTTTAGTAAAGAAGAGTGATGAATGGTTACAGAATTTGATCAATGTCTCGGCGGCGGCAGAGGCGGCAGGTCGGAACCTATCTAGTATGACAAAAGCGGCAAATCGCGCCTCTCAATCTGGTACAGGTGGAAATCCGCCTAAAGAAAAACCAAAAGAGGGGTCTATAGCTTGGTATGACTCCGAAATCTCTGATCTAAATAAGAAACTTATTGCTGAAACCGACATGCAAGCGCGTGCAACGATTCAAGCAACAATAAACGAGCTAGAACAAAAGAAGGTCAAACTCAAATTTGTAGTCGATCAAGAGGCGTTCAAAATCGCTCACGGTGAGATGAAAGACGGCGCTTTGCCGATTCCTATCAAGCCTACATACGATAAAGTTCCGACACACGGGAAGAACGGCAAAGATTTTAAGTTACCTAAACACGATCCACTTTTTAAAAAAGAAGATATAGACTTGAATCAAGAATACGCCGAATCGCTTGCAAATATTAGTGGAGTCGTTGGGAGTATGTCGGGACTATTCGATGATAATACGGCTTCTGTCTTACAATGGGGAGTTAGCTTTCTGTCAACTGTCGGGCAAGCTATTCCGAAGATACTTGAAATGTCTGGTGTGAAACAAGCGGATACAATAGTTACTAATGAGAATACGACTGCTGAGTTAGCTAATGGTGCATCAAGGGTTATTTCAGCTCACGCAGGAATCCCCTTTGTCGGTATTGCTCTAGGTTTGGCGGGTGTTGCTGCTATTATTGCCGCTATGTCAAGCATGCCGAAGTACGCAACGGGTGGTATTGTTCCGGGTACATCGTTTACAGGTGATAAGGTTCCGGCTTTATTGAATAGCGGCGAAATGATATTGAACGGGTCGCAGCAAAGTAATCTGTTTCGTATGCTTAATTCGGGTTTGTACGGTTCGCTATCGCAGAAAATTGCACCGAGTGGAAACGATGATATTCGCTTATATAGCGATGTTGAAATAAAAGGAGATCGCATATTTTTAGCATTACATAATCACATCAAGAAAACAGGCAAAAGACTATGGTAAACTACGGTACAATATACACACTTCCTTTCAAATCTCGAAAGGAAGTTTCTTATTTGATTGAGATACAAAAGGAAAACTATACGGGCGATTCTGTTGAGTTGGTCGGTAGCGGTAGTTCTCCTTTCTCTGTTTCTATTGAGGACGAAGATTTCTTGTATGTTCCTACTCGATTCTCAAAAGCGGTGATTCGTGTTGTGGGTGGTGATTATTTGCAAAGTTTATATTCTACCGGGTATCAACAGTATAGGGTGAATTTTAAACGTGAAAATAACATTGTTTGGACGGGATTTGTAAAGCCGGAACTTTATACGCAGGATTATACATCTACCAAATTCGAGCTAGAAATAGACTGCATTTCTGCAATGGGTACGCTAGAATATATCAATTATAAACAGGGTAGGAGTGATACTAGAAGTTTTATAAGCATCTGGGAGTTATTAAAAATGTTCATATCTGAGTCTCGCGGGTGTTATTCCTCCGTCTTTATTCCTCATGTGTACGCTAAAGATCAATCTAGTTATAATAAAGAATCAAACATATTAAAGGAGTTAACGATCAGCGAACAAAACTTCTTTGACGAGGACGACAAGGCGATGACATTAAAAGAGGTTTTAGAAGAAACTTGTAAGTTTTTGAATTGGACCTGTGTAGATTGGTTGGGAAATTTATATTTTGTTGATGTAGACCATAAAGAAACATACCATGAGTACAATCTTGATATGACATCTTTTACTCGGCAGTCCCCTAACCGATTCAAAGTTTCCGAGATTGGTTTTGCGGGTTCAGAGCACTTCCTTGATATTCTTCCCGGCTATAACAAAACGACAATAAAGTGTAGTAATTATTGTTACAACGATATTATCTCGGAGGAAGAATTTAAGAAGTTGAGTACGTTTGCTGAAAGGAAAACCTATAATTATAAACAGTATTATGAAACAAGGCAGTATCTAAAGAGCAAGGTGTTTAAACTCCCACGCTATGAGAATCTCAATGATAATAAGCCTTATTGTAATTTAGTAGACGAGAGCGTAATCAATGTGTACATAGACGAACCGACACAATATTTTCTAGGTGGTTATTGTGCCAAGCGGTGTGAGTACGAAGTGAATGACGGCAAACCAAATATCACTGACTATAATTGGGAATATCTTTATCAGTTTAAATTAGTATCGGATTATAAATATACTTCGGTGGTGAATCAGCAGCAGATAACTACTGCTAAACAATTAGGAACAGGATCGCCGCTGTTAAAGTTCCAAGATAATAAGCCTATTAAGTATTTTGATGGAGCTTTCGGTATTAGTATGTCGTATAGTCATCCATTGAATGCAAGTAATATGACATCGTACGAGAAATATAATTCTGGTGGTGTCTTTGGTACAGAGATAGCATGTAGATTAATTGTAGGTGACTACTACTATACCAACAATGGATGGGTTAAATCAGCAAATAAACCGACGGGGCTAGATTTAACTTTTGATTTGAACTTTAATTTAAAGAAGCCGGATGAATGGGTAAAAAATGAAAATACTAAAACGCTAAGTATGCCCTACGAAGGTTTGACCGGATACGTGATCGAAATACCAAGCAATATTAATCTGTTCGGACAATTAGAGTTTGAAATTCTAAAAAAAGTATGGCTCCCGGAAGGAGTCTCCGGCTATGGCTTTTTCTTGAAAGATATAAAAATAGATTTTAAAAAGAAGGTCATAGACAATGATAACATCGAAGAGAATAATTCGGATCGAATCTATGAGAATGTAGTGAATGAAAGCTATATTAATCCTCTTGATGAAATAGAATTTAAAATATCAAGTTACAATAATGATGGAGCGTGTTACAGTAAGGTAATGTTAGGGAGTGACTATTTAAGGGATAATCTTTATTCATCCATCGAAAACGCTTTAGTACGTCCAGAAGAGCAACTAATAAGAAGGATTATTAACCAATACGGAGCTACCAAAATAAAGCTAACACAGGTATTAAAGAATAGCGAATCTATTACGCCTATATCTGTGATCTCAGACAATTATATGAATGGGAAAAACTTCATTGTTACAGGTGGTGAAATAGATTTTGCAGCAGAACAGTTCACTTGTAAAATGATACAAACTAATGGCTATACAAATAAAGAATAAGGCTATCCCTGCATTGCCACGATCAAAGAACTATCCCGTCGGGACTACTATATTTAATTCCGGCGGTGGTTCTCAATCTTCTTCTAGTTCCGGTCCTGTTTCCGATACGGGATTAACAAAAGAAATTCGTGTCAATGCGCCTCAGACCGGGCACATATCACCGGGCGCTATCTTTAAGCAGGGTACGGGGTATGAGCAAATATTTCGCAAAATGCTATATAAACCTGTTCCTGCCACACTTGTAGGTAAGCTATCGACAGCAAACGATGTAGAGTACGGATCGGCAAAGGGTGTACTTACTTATACGGCAACACGCAACGATAACGGCGCTATGATTAAATCGTATTATGATGACAACGAAGAGAATGTACTAGAGTTCTCTTCGGAAGTCAATGCTGCACAAACAGCGATACGTCGCCTTACAGGGAATTATACGAAGGGAGAAACCTATACCGCTACGGCTGTTTTTGCCGCGAGTGATGATTTGGACGAAATAACTTTGAATAGTAAGATTAGTGTTAATGTACTCCGTAAATGGTTTGCGGGTGTATGCAGCTCTATTCCTCAAACATCCGACGATGTGCGCTCGCTTGTTAGTTGCGGCTTGTACGGCGGTTCCGGAACGTTCAAATTCCCTGTCGGGCAATGGAAGATAGTAGTTATATGTGTGCCCGCCAATACTATTAAAGAGATTACTATAGCATCATCATACGGAAATTTTATAGAGAACGAGAAAGTATGTAAAGGTCCGATTTCTATTTCTGTAGAAGGAGCTAACAGGAGTGAAGCGATAGATTATAAAATGTGGGTTATTCAGACGCAGGGCTTGAACGACCCGGATTCATTTACTTTTAAAACAATTTGATATGGTAAAAATAAACGGAAGTTCTTTCCCGCACCAGTACAGACGCACTAATTCGTTTCCTATTGATTCGACGGAAACATGGACTACCATAGAGGATGCGACTGCTTATGCACGCAATACGGATGCAGAACCATATTTACCTTATTCCGGTCAAGTAATATCCATAGAGGGAGAACAGAGTATATATGTATTGGTAGAGGATGAAACTATTTCAAAAGAGGATGGCAGGGAACATTTTAAACTGCACAAAATTTCTACGGAAGAGGTAGCAGACGGTAAATATTTAAGTAAGATCATAGAGGATACAGCCGAGAAGCTTATTCACTTTAAAGGTGGGATAGATGTAATAGGCGCTCTAGCGGCGGTTATCGCTAAATTTTCCGGTGATATTTCTTCTGCTAATTATGTGTCTAAGTTGCTAGGGTGGATTATTAAGGCTTCCGGTGATGCAGAGTTTAAATCGCTTCGTGTTAATGAGTTTTTGGAAGCTGACGAGTTTAGATATAACCGAGTGTCTGTTATATCCGGTGAAGAATGGAATGCGCCGGGCGGCGGTATCATTGAATCGATTGATACGACTAACAAAATCATTACTCTTAAACTAGAACCGGGCGAATTGGCAAGCTTGGCGGTTGATGATATTTGCAAAGGTATATTCAATAACAAATCGGGCTTTCTGACAGCTTATTTTCGTATAACCGAAAAACTAAGCGATTCGACTTTTAGATATGTACTTCGGAGTGGCTTCTCTTATCATCCTACTAAGTTGATGCACTTCGTTGCGTATGGTAACTTCACGAATGCGGATCGGCAGAAGTCTAGCTACTCAACGCAAAGTTATTCCCGTTATCTTGTAGGTGTGAATAATTGGGAGATTACAAAAGACATGATCGCGATGCAATTAGGCGACTTGTCTAATTTGAAACTATTCGGTATTGATATGACCGGACATAGTGCGTATTTACGCAATATCTACATGACCGGAACTATCAAACAATTATCTAACGATGGGATAACCGAAGTTCCTGTACCCGCTTTTAAGGGCATTTGGACATCTGGTACATATTGGTATTATGATGAAGTAACACACAATGGTAGTACATGGATATGTATTGCGGACAAGACAGTTAAAGAACCGTCAGACACTTCTACGGATTGGCTTAAATATGCTTCTAAGGGAGAAACTGGTGTGAAAGGTGACAAGGGCGACAAAGGGGATAAAGGGGATAAAGGTGCAACGGGTGCGACAGGTCCTAAAGGTGAAACGGGACCGACCGGATCGCAAGGTATTCCCGGTACATCTCAGTTCTTCCATGTGAAGTACTCGGCGAACTCGAACGGTAATCCGATGTCTGATACTCCGAACACTTATATCGGTACTGCGGTGACAACTAGCTCGACCGCTCCGACCGGGTACGCCTCATACAAGTGGGTACAGTTGAAAGGGTCGCAGGGACCCAAAGGAGATCAAGGTATCAAGGGACCAACCGGAGCGGACGGTAAAACTACCTATCTGCATATCAAATACTCGGATAACGGTACGACGTTCACCGCTAATAATGGTGAGACTCCGGGCGCATACATCGGACAGTACACCGACTTCACGGCTACAGACAGCACGATGTTCTCCGCTTATACATGGACGAAGGTGAAGGGCGACAAAGGGGACAAGGGAGACAAAGGGGATAAAGGAGCAACGGGATTGCCGGGAGCTCTTATTCGTCCACGTGGCGAATGGAAAGCGAGCACGGCATACGTGAATGACTCTCAATATCGAGATACCGTTATTTATAATGGAAATACTTATTCATGTAAAACAGGTCATACCTCTGGGAGTTCTTTCGATTCAACCAAATGGACACTATTCAATGAGTTTATTAACGTCGCTACGCAATTACTAGTAGCCCAAAACGCTACGATTGACATACTAGGCACATCCGGCTTGTTTGTTGGTAATCTGTCAAAGACGCAAGGATGGTTAATGAAAGGTGGATCGATTAAGCACAATGTTACGGGAGTAGAACTGACAGCAGAAGGAAAGTTCTCACTTCCTGCAACGGGTGCGATGTTAGTTGGTGGTAAAACGTTTATTACTAGTGGTAAAATCGTGACTGATTTTATTGACGTAGATAATTTAAAAGTTAAGAAGTTAGATGGAGCTACAGGTACATTTAAAGAATTACAAGCGGTTGACAATAACGGGAAAATACAGGGAAAAATAGCTTTTAATGTTTCCGGTTCTGGGGACAATGTTTCATCTTCGTTTAATATTAATTTTTCAAAAACATGGGTTTCGGGTGACTTATATCATCAAGGATATAATTCTACAGAAAAGCGATCATTTCGTTTTTACACATCAGATTTGTGGTGTAGGGGTGAATTTGGACACAGTAAAATGACAAAAATGGAGTATTATGGTTATGATACAGGTGAAATATACTTCCATGTATACGGAGTTGGAAATGCAGGAGTCAGACATGTATATCCGGTAGATAATGGACAACCTGTAGACTGTATCATATTATCCGGAAATACTAATTATATCGCTTGTGTTTGCGATGCTAGTACACAAAAAATGATAGTATTAATCAATAACTCAAGTTACACAAAAAGAATAAGTCTCAATTATGCTAGTCAAGCTAAAACTGAAATTTCTCCTTGGTCTTTTAAGATCTTTGTAACAGGAGCTATGCAAAGCGGAGTAAATAATTTATTTGGTATGGGTTAATAACAAAATATAATGAAAATAGACTTTAGAAAAATCGAAGTAACAGATATCGAAGGGAATAAGAGTACTTTCGATATAAGTAAGGAGTTAGGTAATACTATCTATCAGAAAACCGCCGATTTGGGCGAATTGGAGTTAGCACAGAGAATCTATAAAGATGGTGAAGTCGAATTGTCGTCAGACGAGGCGGAGCGCATTAAAGAATATGTGAGAACTAACTTTGTTGCTGTTGTACAGATCGCAGTGAACGAGGCTTTATTGACTAAATAAGAGCTACCAAAATGAGCGTTAATGTGATACAAATAAAAAATGGACGAATGGTTAAAAATTATAGGAGCATTAGGAGGATTAGAGGCGATCCGCTTTACTGTTACTTTTCTAGCAAATCGAAAAACGAACGCTCGAAAGGAAAAGGCTACGGCGGACTCGATGGAGTTGCAAAACTTGCTTTCTATCATTGATAATCTGAACAAGCAGATCGAGCGATACGACGAGCGATTAAAACAACGGGACGAAAAAGTAGACACGATTTATCGCGAATGGAGAACAGCGCAAGCAGACTGTCAGAATTGGATGCGCAAATACTACGAACTTGAATTAGTCCTAAAGGATGCAGAACACAACCGATGCGATAGACCGGATAGTGAATGCAGCCGGAGAACTCCGCCGCGTAGACCGATAACTATTAACCAAAACAATAAGGAGACAACAGAATGAAACACTTCACAATTAAGGAACTTTCCCATTCCGATACGGCATTAGCGAAAGGAATTGATAATTTCCCAACGGCAGAAGCTATCAGTAATTTAATAAAGCTAGTAGATAATGTACTCGACCCGCTACGCGAGAAATACGGTAAGCCGATCCGCGTTAGTTCCGGCTATCGTAGTGCAATTCTTAATCGTAGCGTTAACGGTGCGACATCAAGCCAACATCGACTAGGAGAAGCCGCCGATATAACAACCGGAAGTAAAGACGAGAACCGGAAGCTATTCGAAATAATCAAAAACGAATTGCTTTTCGATCAGTTGATAGACGAAAAGAACTTTTCGTGGGTACACGTATCTTTCAGAGAAGGACGTAATCGGAAGCAAGTATTAAAGCTATGAAACGGCTAATTTATATTACCATGTTGTTAACGTTAGCAACATGTTTTGTATCCTGCCGGACTCAATACGTTCCTGTTGAGACAGTTCGCACCGAATATAAAACGCGTGATAGTATCCGGTTTGATAGTATTTATCAACGAGATAGTATTTATATGCTCGTAAAGGGTGATACGATCTATCAATACAAATACAAATATCTGTATCGTTACCTAACAACAAATCGTACTGATACGATTCTTAAAACCGATTCTATTCCAATTCCCTACCCGGTCGAAAAACAGTTAAGCCGATGGCAAACTATTAAAATGGAGTTGGGTGGGTGGGCGTTCGGAATTATAATCTTGTTTACTCTGATAATAATCGGTCAGATAATATTCAAATCTAAAAAATAATTAGTATATTTGTACATGGACGTGGGTATCCGTTGCATCATCTCTCTATGGAAAGTTGCTAGTTTTCGAAATCGAGAGGTAATACGTTATTTATTCCAAAGGAATGAGCCTCGACTAAGTGTAGTCGGGGCTTTTTTATTTCTTGTGTGAAATATCTCTTTTTGTATTTGGATTATTCGATTTTATTTTGAATATTCGTTTTGAATACTCATATTGAGTACTCATAATTAATATTTATAAAAGTATGATTAATAATTCTATTAGTGCTGAAGATCGTAATGGATTAAAGAGTCGTCTACAGCTTAGTTATTGTAAAGTTCGAGTTACTAGAGAGAATATAGAGAGTATTAATAAAGTTAGTATGGCACTTGATAATAGGATAAGACGTGTTGATGTTAACATAGATGATATTATTGGTAGTGATATATATCTTATTCTTGGAGGTGGAGTTCGATATGTTAGGAATAAAGACGAGTTAAATAAAAACTTGCCTGAAGTAGATTGGAATAAATTACTCAATGAAATAGATGAACACTTTGGTTAGTAATATATTAGTATATAGATAATAAAGCCCCACAATTCGAACTGTTGTGGGGCTATATAAGTGTTTAACCAGGTTAAAGCGATAACGAATTAATATAATCTATTACTTTCCTATTCGCTTTATCTATTTGCTCTAAATCATAGTCTATGTAAATTCCGGTCGTTTTGCATCCGAACTCATGTCCTAGAGCTAAAGATATAACATCTTTCGATATTCCTATTTTATGCGCTATTGTAGCCCATGTATGCCTCGCCCAATATGAAGTAATACCGGGAAATAAAATGTCTCTAATCTTTTTTCCGCCTAATCCTTTGCGTTCAAAGTTTCCAAGTTTTTGCAAACCTCTATTCATTGCTACCATATACTTTCTATAATTGCAATCGTTAGTTTCGAGCGTATTTAGTAGAAATTTATTTCCTTCATACCTGTTTATTATCTCCATTGCTTCCGGCTCGATTTTTATAGAATAAAGTTTTCCTGTCTTTTCCCTTTTGTATTCAATACGTCCATCTGTGATACCCTTTAAATGAAATAAATCTATTCCATTTATCCCAATTAAGTAAAACATTAGCATGAACATGTCTTGGTATTGCTTTTGATATTCTTCTCCTTTGAAATCTCTTAGTGTAATAAGCTGTTCCGCTTTTAATGAGCGCTTTCTAGTTTCCTCTCTTGCTATTTTGAATTTTCTGAACGGGTACAGTTCAGTTTCGTCGTTATCAATTGCATAATTAAAAATGGTCCTTATGTTTCTTAGGTTGATGGAGCAGGAGTTTATTTTCAATCCATTATCTAACATCCATTTTTCGAATGATTCTAGCCATTTTTTTGTCATTGTCTCAAACGTACATTGCGGATCGTAGGCGATGATCTTATTTTTAGTTGTTATATAGGTATATATTGTATTTTGTTTTGTTTTTGTTGAAATGAAATCGTCTATGTATTCTATGAATGTTTTGCTAGTTGATTCGTTTTTTATAGACCTAACAATGTATTCCTTTAGCGATTTATCGCTCATTCCTTTTAACTTTTGATTGTTGTCTAGTATGACTACTATCATTTCAACTCTGTTAATAAGGTTGCGGATTGCTACGTTTTTAGCTTTGTAATTCTTTGCGCTTTTGTTATACTCCGTTCCTGTCCAAGTTTCGGGAGTGGCGCTGAAATCAGTTCCTAATACTATTTGTCCTTTGTGTCTAAGGTACAATTTAATGGGAAAAGAACCGTCATTCTTTTTTCTGCGTGTGTCTAAATGAAAATAAACTGTTGCCATATTCTTATCGTTTTAGTGTATATATGCCGATGAATAAGGGAAGAGGTAGCTTGTAAAGCAGCAAATAATTTGCATTAAATTTGCATTGAACTACTTGAAAATACCCTTAAAAACCATGCAAAAACGATACTTTGAAAGAAAAGAAATGCAATAAAAAAGCCTCCTACAACTAAGTAAGAGGCTGATAATCAGTGAGTAGTGGGTACGAGAATCGAACTCGTATTACATGCGTGAGAGGCATGTGTCCTAACCGTTAGACGAACCCACCGTTTGTTGATGAATTTAAAAAGAGCCAAGTCTATAAAACTTAGCTCTTTTTATTTAGAGAATTTTGCGGAAGCTGGGGGATTCGAACCCCCGGTACGGTTACCCGTACGTCAGTTTAGCAAACTGGTGGTTTCAGCCACTCACCCAAACTTCCTTGAACCCGCATTCTCTCTCAAATGCGGTGCAAATATAGGGGGAACTTTTGGACTACGCAAATCTTTTAGCAAGATTTTTTTTACCTGTTTTATGATTAAAGAGATAACTTGCTATGTTTCAAATGTTAAACGGATTATTTTTTTTGAAAATATTTTTTCTCGCTATTTATAGGAGAGAGTGGTTACCTTTTTAATTATTAGATAGGGGGCGTTGTACCATCAGAACATTTACATTAACATTCGTTATTTTGGGGAATGAAGTATGATTTATGGGGGATGATAACAGGAAATAAGTGAATGACAAAAGGCATTGGCCAATCAGATATTTTGTGGATGATTTCGTATCTTGGAGGATTTATAAAAAAAAGAGCATAAAAAAAGGCTATCTATCCCAGACAGCCAATCTTTTTGTTAACCTTAAATCTAATACTATGAAAAACACATTGCAAATATACGGAGTTTTACGATATCTGCAAATAAATCAGGTAAAACGGGGCGATTTATAACATTGATTAAATAATTAAATCTTTGATTCAATCTTTATTAAGGTTTCAGAGGGCGGTAGAGTGTCTTTTTAATCTGTATTTTGATAAATCAGGTTATTTATTTCAATTGTTTTTTTGGGGGGGCGGTGGTTGCTTTGGGGGGCTATGGAATTCATAGAGATTCTGTGTGTTGGGGGATTTACCTCTTCCATTAGGTGAATTCCCCTAAATAAGTAGGAATTTTCAATTTCATAAGGAAAATTCATTCTATACTTTTGTGATATCGAAAGATAAATGATAGGATTAATAAAGGAACCATTAAAAATAAAGGAATATGAAAACGAACGCATTTAGATACTTAGGACTGGCTTTAATGGCTGTATTAACGTTGAGTCTGACTTCTTGTGAAGTAGAAATCGATAGTTTTTATGATGATGATAATATCGGTGGTGGTTACTACAATCGTTCTGCTGATTTATGTAGCCGTACATGGGTAAGCTTTTATCGGGATATGGACGGTAACCGTTGCCGTCAGGAACTCGACTTTTATTTGGACCGGACAGGTGTTGATTTTATACGGGTTGAATATCCTAATGGACATGTGGAGACCTTTGAATATAGTTTCCGCTGGAACTGGGAGAATTATGCACAGACTTCCATTCGTATGGATTACGGTCGCAATGATGTATCCTATCTGGATGATGTATATATCGGCGGAAATAGGTTGAGCGGTTATCTGGACGGTCGGAATAACTTCGTGGAATATACAGGTCGGTGAGAGATGCAGCCGGTAGGTGGAAAGGCCGGCAGATGGAAAGAAAATGATTACACAAAAGATAGCAGGTAGAAAGATCCCGGATAACAACAGGTAGAAAGATTACTCAAGGAATAGGTTGAAAAGGTAAAAGGCGATAGGTAGAGGTGACAGGTAAGAAGATTATGGATAACAGATAAATAATTTAAGGGATAACATATAAGATTTCAGGATATTAATAATTTAGAGAAGGGATAGGGCGCGAAATGAAAGCTTAAAAGTTTTGAATAGGACTAAATAGTTTTTATCTTTGCGCCCTATTAGTATGCTTAATTCATGGAGTGGTTATATAATCTGTTTCTCGAACATTCTGCCTTACAGGCTGTTGTGGTACTTTCGCTGATTTCTGCGATTGGACTGGGGCTGGGAAGAGTGCATTTCTGGGGAGTATCCCTGGGGGTCACTTTTGTTTTTTTTGCAGGTATCCTTGCCGGACACTTCGGGCTTTCGGTTGATCCACAGATGCTGAATTATGCGGAAAGTTTCGGTCTGGTTATTTTTGTGTATTCTCTCGGACTACAGGTAGGGCCCGGTTTCTTCAGTTCTTTCCGAAAGGGAGGAGTGACGCTGAATATGTTGGCGTTGGCAGTAGTCTTGCTGGGTACTTTGCTGACTGTTGTTGCCAGTTATGCGACAGGCGTGTCGCTTCCTGATATGGTGGGTATCCTTTGCGGAGCCACGACCAATACTCCTGCGTTGGGAGCTGCACAGCAGACATTGAAGCAAATGGGCATAGAAAGCAGTACTCCGGCTTTAGGATGTGCGGTTGCTTATCCGATGGGAGTTGTCGGTGTGATTCTTGCTGTATTGCTGATCCGTAAATTCCTGGTTCATAAAGAAGACTTGGAAATCAAAGAAAAGGACGATGCCAATAAAACTTTTATCGCAGCCTTTCAGGTACATAACCCTGCCATTTTTGATAAAAGCATCAAGGATATAGCCCACATGAGCTATCCGAAGTTTGTCATTTCCCGTTTGTGGCGTGACGGTCATGTCAGTATTCCTACTTCCGATAAGGTGTTGAAGGAAGGCGACCGTCTGCTGGTGATTACAGCAGAGAAGAACGTGATGGCTCTGACGGTACTTTTCGGCGAACAGGAAAACACGGACTGGAATAAGGAAGATATAGACTGGAACGCGATCGACAGCGAATTGATCTCCCAGCGTATTGTCGTAACCCGCCCCGAACTGAATGGAAAGAAGCTTGGCTCATTGAGGCTGAGAAACCATTATGGAATCAATATCAGCCGTGTTTACCGTTCGGGAGTACAACTGCTTGCTACTCCGGAACTGGTTCTCCAGCTGGGTGACCGCCTGACAGTAGTAGGTGAGGCGGCAGCTATTCAGAATGTAGAAAAAGTATTGGGAAATGCGGTGAAAAGTCTGAAAGAACCTAATCTCGTTGTCATATTCATAGGTATCGTACTGGGATTGGCGTTGGGAGCGATTCCGTTCTCTATTCCGGGAATCAGTACCCCTGTGAAGCTAGGCCTGGCAGGTGGACCGATCATCGTAGGTATTCTTTTGGGAACTTTCGGCCCACGAATACACATGATTACTTATACTACCCGCAGCGCGAATCTGATGTTGCGTGCCTTGGGGCTTTCCATGTATCTGGCCTGCCTGGGGTTGGATGCCGGTGCCCATTTCTTCGATACTGTCTTCCGTCCGGAAGGACTGCTCTGGATTGCTCTGGGAGCTGGCCTGACAATTATTCCGACAGTTCTGGTCGGCTTCATCGCCTTTAAGATAATGAAGATAGATTTTGGAAGTGTATCCGGAATGTTGTGTGGCAGTATGGCAAATCCGATGGCCCTGAATTATGCGAACGATACGATACCGGGTGATAATCCCTCCGTCGCTTATGCTACGGTGTATCCGTTGTGTATGTTTCTGCGGGTGATCATAGCGCAGGTGCTGCTGATGTTTTTATTAGGTTGACGGTGAACATTAAGGGCTGGAAATTGTAATAAGTAGATGATAAATCGTTATATTTATAGCGAAAAACGATAAGTCGATAAAAGCATATTGTAAATAGTTAAATTGTACATATAATGACTGCTCAAAGTAATATAACTCCCGAAAGCATAGTTGGCGATCTCCGCTACTTGCAGTTGCTTTCCCGGAGTTTTCCTACTATTGCCGATGCAAGTACGGAAATTATTAATCTGGAGGCTATCCTGAATCTGCCTAAAGGAACGGAGCATTTCTTGACAGACATACACGGTGAATACGAAGCCTTTCAGCATGTGTTGAAGAATGCTTCGGGTGCGGTAAAACGCAAAGTGAACGAGATTTTCGGCAATACCCTGCGTGAGGCGGAGAAGAAAGAACTCTGTACGCTGATCTATTATCCGGAAGAGAAAATTCAGTTGGTAAAGGCCCGTGAGAAGGACTTGGATGACTGGTATCTGATTACTCTGAATCAGTTGGTAAAGGTTTGTCAGAACGTATCTTCCAAATATACCCGCTCCAAAGTCCGCAAATCCCTGCCCTCAGAGTTTTCCTATATCATTCAGGAGTTGCTGCATGAGTCGACTGTCGAGCCCAACAAGCATGCTTATATCAATGTCATTATCAGCACCATTATCTCTACCAGGCGGGCGGATGACTTTATCATAGCCATGTGTAATCTGATTCAGCGGCTGACGATTGATTCTCTTCATATCGTAGGCGATATATACGACCGTGGTCCCGGAGCACACATCATCATGGATACTTTGTGCAATTATCATAACTTCGACATTCAATGGGGCAACCATGATATTCTGTGGATGGGAGCCGCTTCCGGCAATGATAGTTGCATAGCCAATGTGATACGTATGTCCATGCGTTATGGCAATCTGGGTACTCTTGAAGACGGTTATGGAATCAATCTGCTGCCTTTGGCAACTTTCGCCATGGATACTTATGCAGATGATCCGTGTACTATTTTTATGCCGAAGATGAATTTCGCCGACGGCAATTACAATGAGAAGACTTTGCGCCTGATAACACAGATGCATAAGGCGATCACTATCATCCAGTTCAAGCTGGAAGCCGAAATTATAGACCGCCGTCCGGAGTTTGGAATGAGCAACCGGAAGTTGTTGGAAAAGATAGACTTTGAACGCGGAGTTTTTGTGTACGAAGGCAAAGAATATGCGTTGCGTGACACAAATTTCCCGACTGTAGATCCTGCCGATCCTTATCGTCTGACTGAAGAAGAACGGGAACTTGTGGACAAGATTCACTATTCGTTTATGAATAGTGAGAAGCTGAAGAAGCACATGCGCTGTCTGTTTACGTATGGTGGAATGTATCTGGTTTCCAATTCCAATCTTCTCTATCACGCTTCCGTGCCTTTGAATGAAGATGGCAGTTTCAAGCATGTCAAGATACGGGGCAAGGAATATTGGGGACGTAAGTTGCTCGATAAAGCCGATCAACTGATTCGTACCGCATACTTTGATGAAGAAGGAGAGGATGATAAAGAATTTGCTATGGACTACATCTGGTATATGTGGTGCGGTCCGGAAGCTCCGTTGTTTGATAAGGACAAGATGGCGACTTTTGAACGCTATTTTCTGGAAGACAAAGAGATGCAGAAGGAGAAAAAAGGATATTATTACTCTCTTCGCAATCGTGAAGATATCTGTGATAAGATATTGGATGAATTTGGAGCATTGGGACCTCATTCGCATATCATCAACGGTCATGTGCCTGTAAAGACTATTCAGGGGGAACAGCCGATGAAAGCAAATGGCAAACTGTTCGTTATTGACGGAGGTTTCTCTAAAGCCTATCAGCCCGAAACAGGGATTGCGGGATATACTCTTGTTTATCATTCCCACGGTATGCAGTTGGTGCAGCACGAGCCGTTCCAGTCAAGGCAGAAAGCTATTGAGGAAGGATTGGATATCAAATCTACTAACTTTGTGCTGGAATTCAATTCGCAACGGATGATGGTGAAGGATACGGACAAGGGAAAGGAACTTGTGACGCAGATTCAGGATTTGAAGAAGTTGCTTGTTGCCTATCGCATCGGCTTGATTAAAGAGAAAGTGTAAATAAGTATTAAGTAATAAGTATTAGGTATTAACCGTAGCTGCCATTTAGAGACGTATCTGTCTGTCATTCAGAATCCTCATCACTTTAGCAAAGTGAAACAATTCGATAATGACGAGCATAAGTATCTGTCGTTTTGAGTTTGTCGAAGGATTCCCTCTTCTGTAGTTACAAAGAAGAGACTCTTCCTCCTTACAGTCGTCTGAATGACAGATAAATATGTCTCTAAATAACAGCTACGGTTAATACCTAATACTTATTACCTATTACTTATTAATCAGCCTTAGAAGAGGACAATACCTGCTTCTATGATTGCTCCTTTATCAAAATTACCGGATTTATTGTAATACCGTGTCAGTCCATAACCGCCAGTCGCAAAGATACTGAACTTCTTGCTGAACTGATATTCCAGATTAGCTCGTGCCTGTAATGCATAAAGCCGTCTGGGAATCACTTCATCTTTATTGGAACACGTCTCTATATGCTGATATCCGAGGTCACCACTGATAGACAACCCTTTGTAAACGGGTACCGCCAGTCCGGCACGATAAGACGTACTGATGGAAAACTTATCATTCAGATTCTGATCAAACGATCCTACTCCCAGAATCGTATAAAACAGTTGGTTCTTGAACCGTACTCCTATATTGGCAGCTGTATTATTTCCGCCATATACCATCATCTGTACCCTTGTATCAGGGTTTGCATTCACAAGACCGAGCTGGAATCCCTTCATGTCTTCCCTGTAATAATTGACCAGACCGATCTGAAGGCCATGAGCCTTCGTTGCATAATTGCATAAACCGACCTGCACACCATTCAGACTTTTAGCGGTGATATTGGCGATACCGGCAATCTGCAAACCGTTCATGTTTTCGCCTACCACATTCAGGAGCCCGGAAGTCATCATACCGTTGAAGCTCTGCCCTGTGATATTCGACACTCCGGAGAACTGGAATCCCGAAGCCATATTTCCCGTTACATTCATCAGACCGCTTATCATTACTCCCGAATTATTGTCGCCACCGATGCCGGTAAGTCCCGAAATAATGACCCCCTTTGAACCGTCCCCCGTGATATTCACCAGTCCGGCGGCAGAGAGTCCGACCGCATTATCTCCGCTGATATTGCTGACACCCGCTATCTGAACACCGCGCATCGTACCACCGGCAAGATTGGCCAATCCCGTGATCTGCACTCCATTCATATCTCCATGAATGACACTTCCCAAAGCATTGATGCCGACACCGTTGAGACGGTTCAGTGTAGATAGCAGACCGATGTTTACATAAGTCGTCTGAGTGCTGTCATACGGCTGTGTACAGATATCTTTCCAGAAAGAGAGGTTGATGCCCGCACTCTTGTTCTGTGCCGGCAAACAAACGGCAGCCATCAGAACAGCTGCCGTGAATATTGTCTTTATTATCTTCATCTTTATTATAACTCTTTTTTTCAGTTTAGGTTCACAGAGTACATTCCCTTATTCCTGCACTTTTCTTATCCTTTCGCTTCCTGATACAGATAGCGTTTGATACTCTTCTTCGGAGTCTTTTCAAACTCTTCGGGATAAATCTTCATTTTGAGGATTTGGCTGTATGCCGGTAACATGGCATTCAGTGCCACACGGTTTTCTTCCATTACCCGTTCGATATCCTCATTCTTCAGGCCGTGTGCAAACGCTTCGTCAAAGTCCGGATAAACCAGTCCGACGAGTTTCTCGTTCTGCTGTACGATGATGCTTTCCGATACATAAGGCAAGTTGTTCAGCTTGTCTTCGATTTCTTCCGGATAGATATTCTGTCCGCTGGCACTCAGCAGCAGGTTTTTGCTGCGTCCCTTGATGGTGATATTGCCTTCGGCGTCCATCAAAGCAAGGTCGCCTGTGTGCAGCCAGCCGTCTTTGTCGATCACGGCTTCTGTCGCTTCTTTGTTCTTGTAGTATCCGAGCATTACGTTAGGGCCTTTGCAGACGATTTCGCCGACGATATTCTCGGGATCGGAAGACAGTACCCGTACATCCATGCGTGGCGCAGCCTTTCCGCACGAACCCGGTTTGAATCTTTTCCAGTCTTCGTAGCAGATGATCGGCCCACATTCTGTCATACCGTAGCCCACGGTGTAGGGGAAGTCTATCATTTTCAGGAATTGCTCTACCTCTTGGTTGAAAGCTGCTCCACCAACGATAATCTCCGCAAAGTTACCGCCAAACGCTTTGATCATTTCTTCGCGTATGGTTGCCTTTATCTTGTCGTTGATGATGGGTACTTTCAGTAAGATTTTCATGGTCGGTGTCTCCAGTTTCGGGAGCACACTCTTCTTGATGATTTTTTCAATGATGAGCGGAACGGCCACGATGAGATTCGGCTTCACTTCTTCGAATGCCTGGAAGATAATCTTCGGACTCGGCATGCGGGTAAGGAAATAAATGTGGCCACCGACGGAGAATTCGTAGAGGAATTCGAAAGCCAGTCCGTACATGTGTGCCATAGGCAGCATAGAGACGATCTTGTCTCCGGCTTTCAGTTCGAGTACTTCGTAAGCGAACTTGGTGTTCGACCAGAGGCTGCGGTAGGGGAGCATGACTCCTTTCGAGTAGCTCGTTGTGCCGGAGGTGTAGTTGATAACTGCCAGCTCTTCGGGCTCGTCTTTATGGTATTCGATGTGTTCCTTGCGGAAGTTCTTCGGATATTTCTTGCCGAACATTTCGTTCAGATGTTCGCGGGCATGTGTCAGCCGTTCGCTGCGTGATACCAATAAGGTGAAGTCGTTCATCATCAGGATACCTTCCAGCAGAGGCATTGCCGATTCGTTCAGGTTTTCCCAGACCATGTCTCCGACAAATAGTAATTTGGCTTCGGAATGGTTGACGATGTTGTGCACATTGTCCGCTTTGAACTCGTGAAGGATGGGGACGATGACTGCTCCATACGTTAGTGTGGCGAGGAAGGTGACTCCCCAATGGGAACTGTTTCGTCCGCACACGGCGATTTTGTCTCCCTTGCGGATTCCGCTTTCTTCGAAGATGATATGGAGTTTTTCGATTTTTCGAGCAACGTCTTTATACTGAAGGGTGGCCCCCTTGTAATCTGTCAGGGCGTCCAGGTCCCAATTGTTCTTGATACTATTCTCAATGTAAGCTATAAAACTCTGTTCCATTGTTTTTTGCACATTTGGTATTAAATTGTGCAAATATAGTAATTAAATTAAGAATGAAGAATTAAGAATGAAGAATTTTTGGAAATGGGGAGTCTTGGAGTAATAAGGAACAAAGATGAGGAAGTTAAGGAGAAGAGGAACGGGGATAAGCGCAAAAGGGGTGTGCCACGCCTTTGGCACAAGTGTGCCGCACCGATGGCATAACCGTGCCAAGCCGGTGGCACAAGTGTTTCCGGCATGTGGCACGATTGTTTCCGGCGTATGGCACAGTTGGACTCAGTGGAAGGCAGGGGAGTTATCAATGCTTGTTAGTGTCGTTCACAATGCATGATATGATGATTCACAATGCATGTTACGGACATTACCAATGCATGATGTGGGTCTGATAGTAGATCTATTTCAAGTACCATTCGTACATTTTCCGTACCCCTTCCTCAATTTCAATTTGGTGGTGCCATCCCAGGGAGTGGAGTTTGGAAGGATCGGTCAGTTTGCGCAGGGTGCCGTCCGGTTTGCTGCTGTCGAAGGTTAGCTTGCCTTGATAACCTACCGTTTCTACGATTCGTTCGGCAAGTTGGCGGATGGTGATTTCCTTTCCGGTTCCGATGTTGATATGGCAGTTGCGGATATCCTTGTCACCTTCCTTATAGGTATCCTTGAAGTCCACATGTTCCATTACGAATACACTGGCGTCGGCCATTTCTTCGCTCCACAGAAATTCGCGCAGGGGAGTGCCGGTGCCCCACAATGTCACTTCCGTGTCACTGATGCCGTACTTGCGAAGGATATTCAGTATGTCCTCTTTCGGGCTGTCGCCGTTGATGCCTTCTACGGGACGTCGGTTCATATCCTTGCGGACAGCTTCCCAATCTCCTTCCTTCAGACAATGCGCAAGGTGAATCTTGCGGATCATGGCAGGCAGAACATGGCTGCGTTCCAAGTCGAAGTTATCATTCGGACCGTACAGATTGGTCGGCATGACAGCGATATAATTCGTGCCGTATTGCAGGTTGAAACTTTCGCACATTTTCAGACCGGCAATTTTGGCGATGGCGTATGGCTCATTCGTATATTCCAGTGGTGAAGTCAGCAGGACTTCTTCTTTCATCGGTTGTCCGGCATAGCGCGGATAGATGCAGGTGCTGCCGAGAAACAGTAATTTCTTGACGTTATGGCGGAAACTTTCACCGATAACGTTCTGCTGTATTTGCAGGTTCTTATAAATAAAGTCGGCACGGTAAATGCTGTTGGCCATGATACCGCCCACAAAAGCAGCGGCCAGAAATACATACTCCGGTTGTTCTTCGTCGAAAAAACGGCGGACAGCCACACCATCCAGCAAATCCAGCTCTTTATGCGTGCGTCCGATCAGGTTGGTATATCCTTTGTCCTGCAAATTCTTCCAGATAGCAGACCCCACCAGTCCGTGATGTCCTGCTACATATATTTTAGCATTCTTTTCCATGATTGAGTAATGATATATATGAACACGGATTACGCTGATTAAAACGATCTTCATTTTAGATGTAAGATGCGCATAATCGGAGTAATCCGTGTCTGATTCGGGTTGTATTAGTGCTTGGCAGCAATCATTCTTCTTACTTTTTCCATGTCATGGCGAACCATGATGCTTACCAGTTCTTCGAACGAGGTTTTGCACGGATTCCATCCCAGCAGTGTTCTGGCTTTGGTCGGGTCTCCTAACAGTTGTTCCACTTCTGCCGGACGGAAATACTTGGGATCAACCTCTACCAATACTTTCCCGGTAGCCACGTCGATACCCTTTTCATCCACACCTTCGCCTTCCCAGCGCAGTTCGATGCCCGCTTCCTTGAATGCCAGTGTGGCAAATTCGCGTACGGTGTGCATTTCTCCGGTGGCTATTACGAAATCTTCCGGCACGTCATGCTGGAGAATCAGCCACATACATTCCACATAATCTTTCGCATACCCCCAGTCGCGACGGGCATCCAGATTACCCAGATATAACTTGTCCTGCTCTCCTTGCGCGATGCGTGCGGCAGCGAGGGAAATCTTGCGGGTAACGAACGTTTCGCCACGGCGTTCACTTTCGTGATTGAACAAGATACCGTTAACGGCAAACATACCGTAGCTTTCGCGATAGTTTTTCGTGATCCAGAAACCATATTGCTTGGCTACTCCGTAAGGAGAACGGGGATAGAACGGAGTAGTTTCCTTCTGCGGAACTTCCTGCACCTTGCCGAAAAGTTCGGAGGTGGAAGCCTGATAGATGCGCGTTTTCTTTTCCAGTCCCAAGATGCGTACGGCTTCGAGCATGCGCAGCGTACCGATGGCGTCCGCTTCGGCTGTATATTCGGGCACGTCGAATGAAACCTTTACGTGACTCTGTGCGGCCAGATTGTAGATCTCATCCGGTTGTACCTGCTGTATGATGCGGATCAGTGAACTGGAGTCCGTCATGTCGCCGTAGTGAAGGTTGATGGTACGTTTTTGTTTCATGTCGCGCACCCATTCGTCAAAGTACAAATGTTCGATACGTCCCGTATTGAATGAAGAAGAACGACGGAGAATACCGTGTACTTCGTAACCTTTTTGCAAGAGAAATTCGGCAAGATAAGAACCATCCTGCCCGGTGATGCCTGATATAAGGGCTGTTTTCATATGCTATTAATTCTTTTATTTGAAAATATGGGGACAAATTTCGTTATTTTATGCTGTATATGCAAACCAAGTCCGTTTTATTTTCCCGCTCCTTTTCCCATCACTTTGTCTATGATGAGCGCGATGGCTCCGTCGCCCGTCACGTTGCAGGCGGTTCCGAAGCTGTCCATTGCGATGTATAGCGCAATCATCAGTGCCTGTGCCGATTCGTCGAAGCCCAGCATCGATTGCAGGATACCGAGTGCTGCCATGATGGCTCCTCCCGGAACGCCCGGTGCGGCTACCATCGTGATGCCCAGCATAAAGATGAATCCGGCAAACAGCGGGAAGTCGAACGGCATTCCCTGCATCATCATCAGTGCCAGTGCGCAGGCTACGATTTTCAGTGTGCTGCCCGACAGATGGATAGTGGCGCAGAGCGGAATCACGAATCCCGCAATATCGGCGGATACTCCATTCTTCTTCGTCTGTTCCAGCGTCACCGGAATGGTGGCGGCAGATGATTGTGTGCCTAATGCAGTGAAGTATGCCGGCATCATCTTACCCAATAGCCGGAACGGATTTTTATGGACAAAGATCGCTGCAATGGAATACTGAAAGACGAGCAGGAAAATATGTAACAGAAAGATGACTCCGATAATCTTGATGAATACCATCAGGATGGCATATACTTGTCCGGAATGAGTCATGTTCAGAAAAATGCCGAAGATGTAAAGCGGCAGCAAGGGCAGGATGACGGCGCTGATCATACGCACGATGATTTCCTGAAAATCCCGCGCTACATTTTTCAGCGAATCGCTGTTCAGTGCAGCCAGCCCCAATCCCAGTGTGAAAGCCAGAATCAATGCGGTCATGACATTCATCAGCGGAGGGATGGATACGGAGAAGTAGGGGAGGATACCATGCGCTTCGCTGACCTCTTCGAGCGGTGCGCCCACTTCGATGAGCGAGGGGAAGACGGCCATGCCTGTGAAGTAGGACAGGAAGCCCGAGAAGAGCGTTGCGCCGTAGGCGATAAGGGCGGTGACTAGCAACATCTTTCCCGCGCCTTTCCCGATGTCGGCAATGGCTATGGTGACCAGTCCGAGGATGATAAGCGGGATGGAGAAGTTAAGAAATTCGCTGAAAATTCCGTTGAACGTAACGAATATTCGCACCAATGGGGCCGGAAAAATTGTACCGATGGCAATACCCAAGATGATAGCAATAATGATGCGTGGCAGCAGGCCGATCTTAATCTTCTTCATTCTGATATTTATTTGTTTGACTACAAAAATAGTATTTTAATCTAAAATTAGCGAACAAATGTGCTTTTCAAGTGTTTCTTACATAAACAATATTTTAAAATATATAAGATATGGCAAATCAGAATAAAACAGATATCGGGTTGATCGGTCTGGCAGTGATGGGCGAGAACCTTGCCTTGAATATGGAAAGCAAGGGGTGGCACGTCTCTGTTTACAATCGTACCGTCCCCGGAGTGGAAGAAGGAGTAGTAGACCGCTTTATGAATGGTCGGGCTAAAGGTAAAAACATTGAAGGTTTTACAGATATAAAGGCTTTTGTGGAATCAATAGCCACCCCTCGCAAAATTATGATGATGGTACGTGCCGGCAGTCCGGTAGACGAACTGATGGATCAGCTTTTCCCTTTGCTTTCTCCCGGAGATATTTTGATCGACGGTGGTAATTCAAATTACGAAGATACCAATCGTCGTGTAAAATTAGCAGAATCGAAAGGCTTCCTGTTTGTAGGAAGCGGGGTGTCGGGCGGAGAGGAAGGTGCTCTGAACGGTGCTTCCATCATGCCCGGAGGATCGGAGAAAGCATGGCCGGAAGTGAAGCCTGTTTTGCAGAGCATCGCAGCGAAAGCGCCGGACGGAACTCCTTGTTGCCAATGGGTAGGACCAGCCGGATCGGGACATTTTGTGAAGATGATTCACAACGGTATCGAATACGGTGATATGCAGCTGATCGCTGAGGCTTACTGGGTGATGAAGAATCTGATCGATTTGACGAATGAGGAGATGGCGGACGTGTTTGCCCGCTGGAATGAAGGAAAGCTCCGCAGTTATCTGATTGAGATTACTTCTAATATTTTGCGTCATAAGGATAAATCCGGCGGATATCTTATCGATAAGATTCTCGATGCTGCCGGACAGAAAGGGACGGGCAAGTGGTCTGTTATCAACGCGATGGAACTGGATATGCCGCTGGGGCTGATTGCTACGGCGGTGTTCGAACGCAGTCTCTCGGCACAGAAAGATTTGCGTCATCTTGCTTCCAATCAGTTCATGTGTAAACATACATTGCCTATATATAATAAGACGGATTTGGTGGAGGAGATCTTTTCTGCACTTTATGCTTCCAAACTTGTTTCATACGCGCAGGGCTTTGCTGTGTTGCAGCGTGCTTCTGATGCTTTCGGGTGGAATCTGGATTTGGCTTCCATTGCCCGTATGTGGCGTGGAGGATGTATCATCCGCAGTATTTTCCTGAACGATATCGCTGCTGCTTTTGAAGCGGCGGATAAGCCGAAGCATTTGTTGCTGACTCCATACTTCCGTGAGGAGATCAAGACTCTGCTTCCCGGATGGAAGAATCTGGTAGCGGAGGCTATGAAGGAGGAATTGCCTGTTCCGGCATTCTCTTCTGCTCTGAATTATTTCTATTCGCTGACTTCTGAAGATCTTCCTGCCAATCTGGTGCAGGCGCAGCGCGATTACTTCGGTGCGCATACGTTTGAACGGAAGGATGAGTTGCGCGGACAGTTCTTTCATGAGAATTGGACGGGACATGGAGGGGATACGAAGTCGGGGACTTATAATGTATAGTGTACTTTTCTTTTGCCTTGATGCAAAAGAAAGGTACCAAAAGAAAAAATCAAGGCTGCACCTGCGGAGCTACTCCGGCTGTATCTCCGGCTAAAGGGCAGGAACTCGCTCCGCTCAAACAGCCTGCCCTTCTTGACGCCGGAGATACAGCCTCCGCTTGACGCTCCTTCGGTGAGGCCGGGAGACCGTTCGGATGTTAGTAGTGGGTGATTGTGTGTTAGGCTGGTCGGTTGAGGTGATGGATAGATAAAGGTAAAAAGTTAAAAATACGACGATGGATAAATTTGCAATGATTATTTTGGGTGCTTCGGGCGACTTGACGAAACGCAAGCTAATGCCCGCATTGTACTCTCTGTATCGGGATAAACGGCTGACAGGGAGCTTTACTGTTCTGGGAATTGGGCGGACTGTCTATTCTGATGAAGATTACCGTTCATATATATCGGGAGAGCTGCAGCAGTTTGTAAAGGCTGAAGAGCAGGATTTGGAGATGATGTCTTCTTTTGTTTCTCATCTGCATTATTTGCCGATGGACCCGGCGAAGGTGGAGGGGTATTCTCAATTGCGGGAGCGGTTGGTGGAACTTACGAAGGAGGTTGATCCCGATAATTTGTTGTTCTATCTGGCTACTCCGCCTTCATTGTATGGGGTGGTACCTTTGCATTTGAAGGCTGCCGGGTTGAATACTCCGCATTCCCGTATTATTGTGGAGAAGCCGTTTGGATACGATCTTGAGTCGGCGCGTGAGTTGAATAAGATTTATTCTTCTGTGTTTGCCGAGCATCAGATTTATCGTATCGATCATTTTCTGGGGAAGGAGACGGCACAGAATGTGCTTGCTTTCCGTTTTGCCAATGGTATATTTGAGCCTTTATGGAATCGCAATTATATAGATTATGTGGAGATTACTGCTGTAGAGAATCTGGGCATTGAGCAGCGCGGAGGTTTTTACGAGACGGCGGGAGCCTTGCGGGATATGGTGCAGAATCATCTTATTCAGCTGGTGGCTCTTACAGCTATGGAACCGCCGGCAGTGTTCAACGCAGATAATTTCCGGAATGAGGTAGTGAAGGTTTATGAGTCATTGACTCCGCTTACGGAGACGGACTTGAATGAACATATCGTTCGCGGACAATATACGGCTTCGGGCAATAAGAAAGGTTATCGTGAAGAAAAGGGCGTAGCTCCCGATTCGCGCACGGAGACTTATATTGCGATGAAGCTAGGTATCAGCAACTGGCGTTGGAGTGGAGTACCGTTCTACATCCGCACCGGTAAGCAGATGCCGACGAAGGTGACGGAGATTGTCGTTCACTTCCGCGAGACGCCCCATCAGATGTTCCGCTGTTCCGGTGGCAACTGTCCGAGGGCCAATAAGTTGATCCTTCGTTTGCAACCCAACGAAGGTATTGTGCTGAAGATCGGAATGAAGGTTCCGGGTGCAGGTTTCGAAGTCCGTCAGGTGACGATGGATTTCAGTTACGCACAGTTGGGCGGTGTGCCGAGCGGTGACGCTTATGCCCGTCTGATTGACGACTGCATTCAGGGCGATCCGACCTTGTTTACTCGAAGTGACGCTGTAGAGGCTTCCTGGAATTTCTTTGATCCGGTCTTACGTTATTGGAAAGAGAATCCGGACGCGCCTTTGTACGGTTATCCGGCAGGTACGTGGGGACCTCTCGAAAGTGAAGCTATGATGCACGAGCATGGGGCAGACTGGACCAACCCGTGTAAGAATTTAACAAATACAGATCAATATTGCGAACTATGAAACTATCTGTTTTCCCGTCGTCTATGGAAACGGCCCGTTCATTGATATTTCACCTGGTGGATATCATGAATGCTGAACCGGATAAAACGTTCAACATAGCGGTGAGTGGCGGCAGTACTCCCGCGCTGATGTTTGATTTATGGGCCAATGAATACGCTGATATCACTCCTTGGGGGCGTATGAAGCTATATTGGGTGGATGAACGCTGTGTTCCTCCCGAAGATTCCGATAGTAATTATGGAATGATGCGTTCCCTGCTTTTGGGGATAGTGCCCATTCCTTACGAAAATGTATTCCGCATTCGCGGAGAAGAGAAGCCGGTAAAAGAGGCTGCCCGCTATTCCGAACTTGTCGACCGGCAGGTACCTAAAAAGAATGGCTGGCCCGAATTTGACATTGTGTTGTTGGGAGCCGGAGAGGACGGGCATACTTCCTCTATCTTTCCCGGACAAGAGGCTTTGCTTTCTTCCGACCAGATTTATGTGACCAGCATCCATCCCCGCAACGGACAGAAACGTATTGCAATGACCGGATTTCCGATTCTTACTGCCCGTCTGGTTATTTTTCTGATTACCGGAAAAGCCAAGGCGGAAGTGGTGGAAGAAATCTGTCACTCGGGAGATACGGGGCCGGCGGCTTATATAGCCCACCATGCGGAGAATGTGGAATTGTTTATGGATGCCGGAGCCGCGATGTATGTCCGGAACGGCTGAAAAGAGAAAAAACAACAGAAGAGAGACAATATAAAGACAAAGTAATAATATATAAGGAGAGAGAGTAACATTAGCGAAGAGAGAAGCTCACGGAGTCGAAACCGGGGGCTTCTTGCTTATGTAACCTATGCGGTCTCTTTTTCTTTCATCAAATAATAGAAGAGTATGAATCCATTTCAAAATTCGTTCGGCGGCCATATCCCACAGGATGTAGCCGGAAAACAGGGAGAGAATGTTATATTTATAGTGTATGGCTTGACTGATTCCCCCGATGCTGCTGATAAGGTAAAAGATGTATGTGCCAATTTCCCGGCGATGATCCGTAGTATGCGCAATCGTTTTCCCGACTTGCAATTCAGTTGCACGATGGGATTCGGAGCTGATGCGTGGACACGGCTTTTCCCCGACAAGGGCAAACCGAAAGAGCTGAGTACTTTCTCCGAAATAAAGGGGGAGAAGTATACCGCTGTTTCTACTCCCGGCGATCTGTTGTTCCATATCCGGGCGAAACAGATGGGGCTGTGTTTTGAGTTTGCTTCCATTCTTGACGAAAAGCTCAAAGGAGCCGTGGTGCCTATTGATGAGACTCACGGATTCCGCTATATGGATGGTAAGGCGATTATCGGCTTTGTGGATGGAACGGAGAATCCGGCTGTCGATGAGAACCCGTATCATTTTGCGGTGATTGGCGAGGAGGATACGGACTTTGCAGGAGGCAGTTATGTGTTTGTGCAGAAGTATATTCATGATATGGTGGCGTGGAATGCGCTTCCGGTAGAACAACAGGAAAAGGTGATCGGTCGCCATAAGTTCAACGATGTGGAGCTGTCGGATGAAGAGAAGCCGGCGAATGCACATAATGCTGTGACTAATATTGGTGATGATTTGAAGATTGTACGTGCCAATATGCCGTTTGCCAATACCTCGAAAGGGGAGTATGGTACCTATTTTATAGGGTATGCAAGTACGTTCAGCACTACTCGCCGGATGCTGGAGAATATGTTTATCGGTAGTCCGGCAGGCAATACCGACCGTTTGCTCGATTTCAGTACAGCGATAACGGGGACGCTTTTCTTTGCGCCATCGTATGATTTGCTGGGTGAATTGGGAGAGTAAAAAGGGCGTGCGAACCGACTTAAAAGGCGGTGCGAGCGAAACAGATAAAAACATAGTGGGAAATTCGGAAAAGATAATGAGACTTTCCGAATTTCCCACTACGTTTTTTAAAGACAGAGTATTGTTTTTCTTCCTGTTTTATCCCGATCTTAATGAAATAAGGGGTAAAAAGTGAGAGGAGTGAGAGAGGAATTACAACATTCGTATTTTTTTTTGAGAGATATAGAGTAAAGAGTAGGAATGAAAAAAAATATAAAAGTTACGAATCCTCTCTCACTCCTCTCACTTTTACAAGACCAATTTATCTTTTTTACATTCTTTGTATGATTGTCGGGTCATTGGAGGATTTCTTTAAGAAATCATTTCTGATAACGTACGCATCCATCTTTTCTGTATCGAAAGGCTTTAGGAAAGAAGCTATTTCCGCTTTACTTAATGAAGCATCAAGCCATTTCTCTTCATCCTCTTTGGCGAGGATGGCAGGCATCCGGTGCTTGGTGTTATCGATGTAACCGGTGAGCGAATTGGTATCAGTGGTGATAATGGAGAAAGTTTCGTGTTCTTCTCCCGTATCCTTGTCCAGCCAGCGGTCGTAGATACCAGCCATAGAGAAGATGGGTTCATCTTTCAGATATATATAATAAGGTATCTTATTGGCTCCTTCATGCCTCCATTCAAAGTAGCCGGTACTGGGCACTATGCACCGTTTTTTCATGATCGGCTCTCGGAAAGACGGTTTCTCGAAGATGGTGTCTGCACGGGCATTAAGTGTCATCTTTCTTATTTCTGTCGCATCCTCTTCGGTTCTTACCCAAAAGGGGATTAGTCCCCAGTTGAAAACCTGTACTTCATCCGAAGAAGTAATGATGGGATATTTGGGGAAGGTGAACGCATTCACATGATACTGTTCGTCAAGAATACTCTGGTAAATCCCGACTACATCCGATTTGCGTCCGTAACGGGTGGCAACTTTGATGGCTTTGGCTGACATTGAGTTGTGGAAACACATATTATTTGCAATTAATGTTTGTAATGGATCAGTCTGAAAACCCTGTTTGAACTGCATACTGTACGGAAAAGAATATATTTAGGCACGGATTACACGGATTAACACGGTTTTAGTGCTATGATTACGTAAAACAACCGTGTTAATCCGTGTAATCCGTGCCTAATCCTCAATTTATAATTTAGTTCATTTCCGTACAGAAAGAAGCAAACTGAAAACAACCGGGGTTTCGGATTGATCCTTTTTAATTTGATTGTTTGTTTATTTATTACTGATGTATATTATCTATAAACAAACAGAGGCAGGTCTTTGATCGCAGAAAGGAGTATATTAAGAGATAATAGAATATAAAAGTACTTTATATGTAATCAATTTTTATATAATTTTTCTTTGATTTAGTGCTATAGTCCACTATGTTCTATAAATATAGAAATAAAAAAGTGCTTCCTTGTTCGTCCGCTGACGAGGAAGCACTCAACACAAAAACTAAACTAGACTTAACTAAACTATTCTATTCTTGGAATTTCACAATCCCTTTCTGTTCGTTGCAAAGTTACATATAAAACCGATTTCTGACAAACTATAATCGACAAAATTCACTTTTTTGCCGATAAATTTGGCATTCATCAACTTCTTTCGTCCAAAAAAGCCTGGAAAACCTGTTTGTAGCTATCACTAATGGGGATATACGTTTTGTCAAAGACAATACGGCCACGGTCGATCACCCGTATTTTGTCCTTCTGAACAATGAATGAGCGATGTACACGGATGAATCGGCTTGAAGGCAAAAGCTCTTCCATAGCCTTCATGCTCATAAGTGACAAGATAGGTTTGGCATCCTCTTCTGTATAGATTTTGATGTAGTCTTTCAATCCTTCGATATACATGATCTTTTTCAGTTCTACTTGCACCAGCTTGTAGTCACTTTTTACAAAGATACTGTCTATCTCTTCCGGTTTCTGCACCAGTTCAAACCATTGCAGGGCTTTATTTGCCGCTTGCAGGAAATCGACATACGAGATAGGTTTCAGCAGATAATCGAGTGCATTGACGCGATACCCGTCGATTGCATACTGACCGAATGCGGTCGTAAATACGATACGCGTGCGGGGATCTACCATCTTCGAGAACTCCAGTCCGTTAAGTTCCGGCATCTGAATGTCAAGGAAAAGAAGATCGACCTCTTCGCCCGGTAACTCCTTCATTGCCTGCACCGCACTGGAATACTTTCCTGTAAGTTGCAGAAACGGTGTCTTGTTTACATAACTTTCTAATAGGCCAAGAGCCAAGGGCTCATCATCTACAATGGCACAACGTAATATCATAATTCTCTCTATTTTATTGCTTAAATCTGATGTTTCTTATTCAGCATCCAATACTTAATATTTAATACTTAATACCTGTCTTTCACACGGATACTCAATCTCGATTTGTACTCCTTGCCGTCTTCCGAAATTCCTTTCTGCCAAGTATATTGGCCGGGATAAAGAATCTCCAGTCGTCGGCTCACCTGTTCCAGTCCTATACCCGAACCGCTCTTGTCCGTTATGTTTTTGGGGTGATTGCTGTTACTTATTTCGCAGATCACTTCCGTGTCATTTTCTGCAAGATGGATATGGATGAAACTCCGTTCTGTAGGCGATATACCGTGTTTGAAAGCATTTTCGATCAAGGAGATAAAGATCAGCGGTGCGATAAGCGTCTGACTGTCCGGCTGGATGTCGATCTGCGTTGTCATCTGTACATTGGCGGACAGACGGATGCGCATCAGTTCGATATAGTTGCGGATAAAGTCAGTCTCCTTGCCCAGAGGGACATAAGTCTGCTGATTATCATACAGTACATAACGGAGCAGCTTACTTAGTTCCTGCACAGCCTGTTGTGCTTTGTCCGTATCGAAAGCAATTAATGCATAGATATTGTTCAATGTGTTGAGCAGAAAATGCGGATTCAGTTGGTTCCGCAGATTCTTCAGCTCTGCTTCCGAACGACTCCGTTCTGCCTCCTTGCGGGCTGCTTCCGCTTGCGTCCATCGGGCACTCATACGTATTGCGGCACTCAGTCCGATAGTGAAAACGAGGCTCAGCATATCTCTGACAAAGAACAGCCATCCCGGAGGAACTCCCGACCGGTGCTTGGGAACAAACGAAGGGTCGAATGTCAGACTCCGCCAAAGATGCAGCATCAGACCGATGGCACACAACAGGAGAATATTGTAGGTAATATACCTCTTGTTCTGGCTCTGGAAAAGATACCGGGGAACCAGCAGGAAATAATTGACGTAGAACACGATCATAAAGGACAGCGGTACGGCAGAATGACGTACGTATGCCATCCAGTTGATGTTTCCGTTTTCGCGCTCTACGAAGAAGAACGGAAAACCGAACATAATCCCCCAGCCGATCACATGTATCAGTGCTTCCAGGGGACGACGTGCGGATGTAAGGGTTTGTTTCATAAAGACAAAGATAGTTTTTTATTCGTATCTGATAGCCTCTATCGGGTCTAAATCTGCAGCTTTCTTTGCAGGATACCATCCGAAGAAGACTCCGGTGACAGTACAGACGGCAAAAGAAAGGAAGACACTCCAAGGCTGGATGAAGATAGGCCAGTGTGCCACACTCTTGACTATCCAGCTGGCACCGCAGCCGATGACGACTCCGATAAGGCCTCCCGTGATGCTGATCAGGATCGCCTCGATGAGGAACTGACTCAGAATATCAACGCCACGTGCGCCGACAGACATACGCAGACCGATTTCGCGGGTACGTTCGGTGACGGATACGTACATGATATTCATGATACCGATACCACCTACCACCAGAGAAATTCCGGCAATGCAGGCGAGCAGGGTTGTCATCAGATCAGTGGTAGAGTTTAGCATCGTGCTCAACTCCTGTTGCGTACGGATGGTGAAATCGTCTTCGTCCGAGGCTTTCAGTTTATGGTTGCGCCGCAGGATTTCCGTGATTTCATCCGTAGCATACTCCGTCATGTCTTCGGTGAGGGCAGAAGCAAAGACACCCTGAAGATAGGTGACGGCAAGTAAGCGTTTCATAACGGTGGTATAAGGAGCCAGTACGATATTGTCCTGGTCCTGTCCCATAGAGTTGTATCCCTTTGCTTTGAGTACGCCTACTACCCGAAACGGTATTTTATTGAAACGGATAATTTTCCCTATCGGGTCGCCTCCATCCGGAAAGAGGTTGTCCACAATCGTCTTACCGATCACGCAGACCTTAGCCGAACTCTGTATGTCGGCTTCTGTAAACATGTCTCCGGTTTCTACGCTCAGCTGGCGGATTTCCAGATACTCCAGTCCGACACCGCTGACAGATGACGGGTAGTTGTTGTTACCCGCAATGAGCTGTCCCGATGAAGAAACGTTGGGGCTGATGGCAGACAGGAAATTGGTCTCATCACGCAAGGCTTCATAATCGGTCAGCTTCAACGTCTGCATGGCCGAAGGGTCTTGCCGGACACCACCCCGTCTGTCGGCTCCCGGATGGATCATGATCATGTTCGATCCCATCTCCGATATCTGTTGCTGGATGCTTCGTTTCGATCCCTGACCGATAGCGAGCATCGTGATGACGGAAGCGACACCGATAATGATACCAAGCATGGTGAGGAAAGCGCGTAGCTTGTTGTTTGCCAATGCCCGGAGAGCTATCTTAAATAAGTTGGTTCCATTCATAAACTATTGTTGCTTATTACTTAATACTTTTATTTTCAATCCTCGTCGCTCTTGGGCAATGCGGCCAGTGCTTCGGCTGCGGACAGAATATGTGAATTGACAGTATCTTCAATGACATGTCCGTCGCGCAGGCGGATATTCCGGCTGCTATATTGCGCGATTTCAGGATTGTGCGTTACGAATATAATGGTACGTCCTTCTGCATGAAGTTTCTGGAACAGGACAAGTATCTCGAAAGATGTACGTGTGTCAAGGTTTCCGGTTGCTTCGTCGGCAAGGATTACCGCAGGATTGTTGACCAGTGCACGGGCGATGGCTACACGCTGCATCTGTCCGCCGGACATCTGGTTGGATTTATGTTCCAGCCGGTCGCCCAGCCCCACAGCCTGCAACGCTTCGATGGCACGCCGGCGACGTTCGGCAGCGCTCACTGATGAATTATACATCAGCGGCAACTCAACGTTTTCTACAGCCGTCGTTTTTGGGAGCAGGTTGTAGCTCTGGAAGACGAAGCCGATTTTCCGGTTTCTCAGTACGGCACGTTGAGGCTTGCTCATCGTACGTACAGAGATGCCATCGAGCAGATATTCTCCGCTGGTAGGAGTGTCCAGGCAGCCCAATGTGTTGAGCAGCGTGGACTTTCCCGAGCCGGAAGTACCCATAATGGTCACATACTCGCCTTCGTTGATGGTGAATGAAACGCCCCGTAACGCATGGACGGTTTCTTCTCCCACCTGAAAGTCTCGTTTGATATTTTGAAGTTCAATTACTTTTTTCATACTTGGCTACTTGTTGCTTTTCTTTTTATTGTTTCCCGGAGGGCCCGGCATGAACGGACTTCTTTCTCCGCTTCCCTGATTTTGCTCAGCCTCTGCATTTTCGCCCGGCATGGCGCCTATGGTAGCTTCCGTTACAACTTTGGTTCCTTCGGCAACGCCGCTGATGATTTCTGTAGAAACACCGTTGCTGATTCCGATTTCTACCGGATGAGCCGTGAAGGTGGTTCCTTCGCGTGTCCATACCTTATGCTCACCTTCGCAGTCTTTCACAATGTCGTTTTTGCCGATCAACGGTTCTTCGGGAGTGAAACGTAATGCTCTGCTGGGAACAGACAATACATCTTTTTTATCGAGAATATAGATTGTGACGTTAGCTGTCAGACGCGGTTTCAGTTTCAAGTCCGGATTCGGAGCAGAGATCACCACTTCGTAAGTGACTACCGTGCTGGTGCTTGAACTTGTACTGCTGCTACTGCTTGCGTCTCCCAGACGAATCTGTGTCACGACTCCGCTGAACACATCGTTCGGATAAGCATCGACAGTAAAGCTGGCGCGTTGGCCTTCTTCGATACCGCCTATATCCGCTTCATCCACGTCTGCCACTACTTGCATTTGAGTCAGGTCGGCTGCAATGGTAAAGAGGGTAGGAGTTTCGAATCCGGAAGCTACCGTCTGTCCGGCTTCTACATCACGGCTGATGACTACCCCGTCAATCGGTGAAGTAATAGTAGCATAAGACAGGTTCCGTTCTGCTTTAGCCAAAGACGCTTTGCTGCTGTCGAAAGCACTCATGGCTTTCTGATAATTATAGAGAGCCTGTTCGTAGTCAGTATCGCTGATCAACGATTTATCGTGCAATCCTTTGCTGCGTTCGTAGTTCTTTTTCTGATACTCGTATTCGGCTTTGGCACCATCGTAAGTTGCCTGTTGAGAAGCCAGTTCACTCTGTAGAGTGATACGGTCCATTTCAGCAATCAGCTGTCCTTTGGTTACTACCGAATTATAATCTACATAAATCTGGTCAATGATACCGGATACCTGCGTACCGACTTCTACTTCTGTCACCGGTTCGATTGTTCCGGTTGCAGTCACCGAATTGGAGATATCGCCTTTACTGACAGTAGCGCTGGCATAAGTCACCTTGTGCTTTGCCGGAGAACCTGTAAAGAACCAGATTCCTCCGCCTGCTACTACGGCAACTGCCACAGCGATCAGGATAATCTTTTTCGTTTTCATTCTATATTTTGTTTTTACTTATTTATATTCTGCTTTTTATAAGGAAGAAGGCTTATAGTGCCAGTTTGTCCCCCTGATAGAATTTGAGCAACTGGGTATTCAGTATCGCCATATATTTAGCTTGGAGCTGCTCCTGTTGTGCTTGCAGCAGGTTGTTCTTTTCCGTTAACAGCTCTACTGTGTTCTTCATACCCAAGTCGAACTGTTCGCTGATCAGGTCGTAGCTGATCTGCGTACTTTTCAGTTTCTCATTCGCTGCCGCATAACGCTGTTGTGCGCTGTTTGCATCCAGCCAAAGTCCTTCGATCGTTTTATACAGCGTTTTCTGTTCGTCAAGTAGCGACAGCAGGCTCGTCTCACGCTGTAATTTAGCTTTCTGTACGGCGCTCTTAGTCTGCCGGTTGTTAAATATAGGAACGCTGACGGAGACACCGATGGAGTTGTTCCATCCGTTCTTTACCTGTTCTCCGAAGGTGAAGTCGCTGCCGCTGGTATGGTTGGTCCCGATTCCGGCACTAAGGCTGATGGTGGGAAGGTAGCCCGCTTTGGCGATGTCGATACCCAGTTCCGATGCTTCCACATTAATCTTGCTCGCTTCAATCTCGGGACGAAGAGTGAGCGCACTCATATATACATCTTTTTTAGCAGGCAACGGCAACAGTACATTCTCGTCGGACAGGACGGGGAGATAGATGTTCATTTCATTCTCCCCATCGAGTTCGAGCAATTGTTTTAGTTGTAATTTGTAGTCCTGAAGAGTGGCTTGCGCTGTTACTAATTGATAACGGTCGGTGCTGACCTGAGCTTCCAACTGTGCAAAATCACTTTTAGCAATGCTTCCGGCATTCAGAAGTTCCTGTCCGCGATCACGCTGCGCAATGGAAACTTGCAGCGTGTTTTCGTTGACCTTGACAGATTCCGCTGCATAAAGAATCTGTATATAAATCTGGGAAATAGATTCCTGAATACTATTCTCTGACGTTTCTACATCCAGATTTGCGACCTGATTGTTCAGCCTTTCCTGCTTGATGGTGTTCAGTCGCTTGCTGCCATTGTAAATGGTCCACGAAGCATTCAGACCGTAATTGCCATTGTAACTGGTCTTGCTGGTTGTCTCGATCACTTCACTGCCGCTGACTGTTTTGCTCGATTCCTGATACGGACGGTTCACCATATTCTGGCTTGTGGAGAATGACAGACTGGGGAACAAGGCAGCTTTTGCCGTCTTCACGTCAATCTGTGTACTTTCCGCATTGACCCGGTTTTTACGGATCGTAATGTTCTGTTGCAACGCATAGTCGATGCACGACTGTAAATCCCATTGAGCGGGGAGATTCACCTCACTCCGGACATTGTCCTGCACAGAAGATTCTTGGGCGGATATACCGGGCAGCAACCCCGCTCCAAGAAATGCTATCACTGTCAATCTTCTTACATTTATCATATTCATATATTTCTATTGATTTACTGGAACGAAGGTACGTACATCTTATATTAGCTGCAAAAGTGATAGACAGATGGCGCTTTTTCGCCGTTAAATGTTTTTTTTCTGTCGATAGGCAGGTTTTCTGAGAAAAAACATACAAATCGCGCAACATTTTGCCTTACTTGTTTGTTTTAATTATAAAAATTGTATATTTGTACTCATTACAAATTATAGAGTCCGCTTATGAAGAATACACTACTTACGATCTGGAACTTTTATCTGGAAGGTTTCCGTAGTATGACATTAGGTCGTACCTTGTGGCTTATTATCTTAGTGAAATTATTCATTATGTTCTTCATTCTCAAAATTTTCTTCTTTCCCGACTTTCTCGGTGACCATCCCACGGATGCCGACAAGGGAACGTATGTGGGAAATGAGCTGATACAGCGTGCCCTTCCGGAGAAAACTACTGATTTTTAACTCTTAAACTACATAAGATTATGATTGAAAGTATTGACACCTCGCTGATCGATTGGTCGAGAGCCCAATTTGCGATGACAGCCATGTACCACTGGATTTT
>ENA-UOJJ01000370-UOJJ01000370.1-human-gut-metagenome-genome-assembly--contig:-CS66-NODE-370-length-77826-cov-18.734965_pt1 | contig 77826 bp, 66 predicted proteins | sample MGYA00242343_ERZ723890 | MGnify/ENA metagenome assembly ERZ723890
TTTATCATATAAACGCAAAAAAGCCCAGCCGTTGCTGGACTTTTTCGACAGACTGGGGCGCTGATTTTCACATCAGCGCCCTTCGTGCCTGTCAGTATGAGATTTTTTGACTTCGTACCGTGTTCCCTGCCTTTGAAAACATTGATTTTACTGACTTTTTCATGTTTTCTTATTAGGAGGCGGGGAAGCGGCCTCGTCTTTTTATTATGTTTGCCTGACGGCGATAATTTGATAGCACCTCATCTGCCGCAAGCGGTTTTTTAATTGCGCATTAACGCTGATACCGATACATTTATTGCGGTATCTCGACCGGTGGATGCCGACCAAACCACGACAAGCGGAACGGATAAATCCGTTCCCTACAACGCTGTTTTCAGTGCCGACTAAGTCGGTACAAACGGAACAGGCGAACCTGTTCCCTACAGGGGTGCGGCGCAAAATTCAGCATCGCACTTGCGTTACGCGAGGTAACCACGGTTTCCATCGTACCCTCGAACCGGGCAACCGCAATATGCAGCTTGCACTACCGGGTTGCGTAGCAGTCACGGTTTATTCCGCTCTTCCGAACTGCGACAACAGACTCTGCATCGCATTCATGTTACGCGAAACATGACGGTTTTGTCGGCACCCTCGACACCGGGACACCGCAATAACCGTATCCGTATCAGCCTCAATTCGCCTCTAAAACACCGTAGTGGTTTTTGAGGAACTTGACGAAGCGGCGCGCGGAGGTCGAGGCGGACTCGAGCGACTTGATCGCGACGCCGACGCGCACGACGACGGGTATCTCGAGCGGTATGGTTTTGACCTGCCCCTCGTATCCGGCAAGCGAGAGCGACGACAGGATCGACACTCCCAGGCCGCACGACACCATGGACAAGATCGCCGCATCGTCCGAGGCCGTGACCTGGATGCGCTTTGCGTCCGGCGGCAGCAGCTTTTCGGAATACTGCTCCTGACAGGTGATAAACGGCTCCTTCAGAAGCCTGCCGATGGAAATGCGTTCCCTTTCCCAGCGAAACGTCGGCGGCACGACCGCGATGAGCGGAACGCGCGTGAGGGGTATCCACTCGAAGCCCTCGGCGCAGGTCTCGTCCACGAGCGCAAGCTGCACCTCGCCCTTTTGAAGAAGCGCCGGCATCTCATAGCCGCGGATGGTCACATCTATCTGGATATCGGGGTAGAGCGCCTTGAATTCCTGCAAAAGCTGGGGCAGCGCGGAGCGCGCAATGCTCGCAAAGCAGCCGAGGCTGAGCTGGTGGCGCTGGGTGCGGCTCTGCGCGGCGGCCTCCTGGCGCAGCGCGTCGCAAGCGTCGATAACGCTCTTTATATAAGGAAGAAGCTGCTCTCCCTCCTCCGAAAGGCGGACACCGTGACTGCCGCGATTGAGCAGGGTGCAGCCCAGCTCTGCTTCAAGATTATTCACAAGATGCGTCATTGCCGATTGCGTGTAGCCCAGCTCCGCCGCGGCCTTGCTGAAGCTGCCGCGATCGACCGCTGTCAGCACTGCGCGCAGTCTTCCGTCATCCATAACGCTCACACCTTTCTTATATCTATAATTATTGCCATGCAAATATAACACGCCAAATCGACACATTCAATAACATTTGGTTAACATTTTATCACGCGTAACATGAAATTATTTTGTGCATAGTATTAAAGTTTTTAATACGGGGATGAACAAGAGTGATTTCCGCAATCATGAAAAAAATGATATCCTTTATTCACATTTTTCAACGCATTGGGTTGAAGTGTAACAGTGTGCAGCGTATTTACGGAGGCGCTGCTCAGCAGATGAGAAAGCAATTGATGAAAGAGGAAAATTGAATGAAGCTTCAGAACAAACCCCACACTGTCCGCGACATTATCGTCGTCGGCTTTGCGTTGTTTGCGATGTTTTTCGGCGCAGGCAACGTCATTTTTCCGCCGTATCTCGGCGTTGAGGCAGGTCCCGAATGGCTCGGCGGCTTCTCGGCATACTTCATTGCGGACATCGGTCTTGCAATGTGCGCGGTCTTTGCGCTTCTGCGTGTCGGCAGCAGCGAGGCCGTCACCGCGCGTCTGGGCAAGGTCCCGGCCGCAATACTCATGAGCGCGCTTATCCTTTGCATCGGCCCCATGGTTGCAATCCCCCGTACCGCCGCAACCACCTTTGAAATGGCAATCGTTCCGAACATCAGCGGCGTTTCCTCCGTTGTGTTCTCCATAATATTCTTCGCGATCATCCTGTTTTTGTGCATCCGTCAGTCGGCCGTCGTCGATATCGTCGGCGCGATCCTGACTCCGCTGCTGCTTGTCGGCCTTGCGGTCATCATAATCAAGGGCGTTGCAACGCCGCTCGGCGAGATATCGCTCACCCCGAACGCCGACAACGTCATTCTCGGCGGCATCAAGGCCGGCTACCAGACCATGGATGCGCTTGCGGCGCTGCCCTTCGGCATCATAATTCTCCAGAGCGCCGCCTCCAAGGGCTACACCACCAACGGCCAGAAGTTCAAGATCGTCTCCGGCTCGGCAATCCTCGCAGCCGTGCTGCTGCTCGGCGTTTACATGGGCCTGTGCTACCTCGGCGCTACCGTTTCGGCTCAGTACGGCCTTGAGATCGGCCGCGCAGAGCTTGTTATGGCCATCGTTGAGGCGCTGCTCGGCAAGGCCGGCATGATCATCTTCGGTGTTGTTGTGGGCCTTGCCTGCGTCACCACCGCCATCGGTCTGACCAGCTCCGCCGCTGCTTACTTCACCGAGCTGTGCAACGAGAAGGTGCCCTACAAGGCATTCGTTATCGCTATCTGCGTATTCAGCGCAGTTGCGTCCAACCTCGGCCTCGACCGCATCGTTTCGATCGCAGCTCCCGTGCTGGACATCGTTTATCCCCCTGCACTGGTCGTTATCTTCATTTCGCTCATTATCCCCAAGGCAGACGACTATGTCAGCCGCGGCGCAGCCCTCGGCGCAGTCGGTGCGAGCATCCTGTGCGCGTTCAAGGTTCCCGCAATGGAGCACCTGCCCCTGTACGACATGGGTCTGTACTGGATTCTCCCGGCCGTCGTTTTCGGTCTGCTCGCCTTCGGCCTCGCGGCTGTCGTAAAGCCCAAGAAGAAGTCCGAAGCGGAAGCAAGCGTCTGATATTTCAAGCCACGAGCTTCGGCTCGTGGCTTTTTCACGCAAAATACGCACAACAAAGCCCCGGAGCTTGTCCGGGGCTTTGCTGCAAAGTGTGCATAAAGTGAAGATAAAAGGAGTATAGAACTTTGCTATGGTAAAGGGGAAGGGAGAACCATGCCTTTCGGCTGTGATTCAATATCGCGCAGAGCGGAGACCTGACCGCCCTGCGGACATAGAAGATACATATGGGGGTTACGATATGCATTCTACCTTATGCGCCGCCCTTTGTCCGCTCCAAAACGTCATTCCTATGCTCCAAATAGGTTTTAGTGGCGCATTGAGGCTGATACCGACACACTTTTTGCGCTTGCCCGGTATCGAGAGTGCAGAGGAAACCGTATGTGCCTCGCGTAACGCAAGTGCAGTGCTGAGTTTTGCAGCGCACCACTGTAGGGAACAGGCTTGCCCGTTCCGTTTGTTATGGTTTCGTCGGCAGTTTCCGGTCGCGCTGACGCAACAACTGTATCGGCAATTATTCACTATTAATTATTCATCATTCATTATTCATTGGGGCGGTCACAGACCGTCCCTTTTGCCTTCCCCTGCGTAGCTTGAGGGGAAGGTGTCACCTTGGTGACGGATGAGGTGTTATTTTAATCATTTGCCGTCAGGCAAACACTATATGAAAAACGGGCGAGCAATGCTCGCCCCTACGGGTGCGGTGCAGAATTCAACACTGCACTAATGTTTGGCGGCAGTTTTCCGATTTCATCGGTAACTTCGACACCGGGCAACCGCAATAAACGCATCGGCACTATGTGAATGTGCCTCAGAAAAATGTAGCGCCTACGGCGCGGATATAATTACACCTCATCTGCCGCAAGCGGCATCTTCCCCTCAAGCTCCGCAAGGGGAAGACAATGTCGAAACCTCTGCTGCATGTCGTTAATTGACAGCGGCAGTAGATGCAACATGCGGAACGGGCAAGCCCGTTCCCTACAAGCGGCTGCGGCCGCAGTGAAGAGGTAATAGTGAATAGGTATTATTCAACCCCTCGGCAGCAAAGCTGCCTGCTCCCCTTGCAGGTGAGCCAATGAGGTGCGGTGCAAAATTCAGCAACGTACTAACGTAGCGCGAGGCAACCATGGTTTGGTCGGTAACTTCGACACCGGGCGGCAAAAACTCCGCACCGCACTTGCGTTACGCGAGAGTTTTACGGTTTTGTCGGTTGTCTTGAACCGGGCAACAAAATCCTTTGCCGTACTCATGTTATGCGAAACATCACGGTTTCCTCCGCATCTTCGACACCGGGCTACTAGAGATATATGTATTGGTAGCTGCGTCAAATCGCCTCTAAAAAAACTAAAAGACAAAGGAGGTATCGACGGTGACGACGGCGAAGTGGCCGGGGAGCTTTTCCTCGACGGTGCGGCAGATGATATCGCGGAACTGCTCGGGCGTTTTGCCGCAGCCGGTGTCCATAACGACGTCGAAGATGAGGTTTGTGTGGCTCGGCCCCATGACCATGCGGAAATCGTGAATGCCGCGCAGCCCCTCAACATCCTTGAGCGCCTCCTCGAGCGCGGCGTGTTCGGCATTTACCTGCTCGTTATCGGTCTCGACGGGATCCATGTGTATAGTCGCGTCGCAGCCGAGCGTGCTTTTCAGCTCGCGCTCGACGGTGTCGATGCTGTCATGCAGCTGGAAGATATCGCCGCGGCCGTCTACCTCGGCGTGCAGAGAGATCATCATTCTGCCCGGGCCGTAGTCGTGAACTACAAGGTCGTGCATGCCGATGACGGCGTCCGAGCTCATGACTATCTCCTCGATGCTTTTGACAAGCTCCGGATCGGGCGCCTGACCGAGCAGCGGCGAGAGTGTGTCCTTTGCAACGCCGTAGCCGGCAAAGAGGATAAACACCGCGACCGCCGCGCCTGCCCAGCCGTCGATGTTGACCTTAAACAGCCAACTTACGCCCATCGAGAGAAGCACGACCATCGTTGCGACGGAGTCGGACAGGCTGTCCGCACCCGTGGCGGCCATGGCCGAGGACGAGATCTTTTTGCCGACGCTGCAATTATACGCAAACATATACAGCTTGACGAGGATAGACGCAAGCAGTATCGCCGCCGGGAGCAGGCCGACCTCGACCGGCTCGGGGCTGAATATCTTTTCAACCGAGCTTATCAGCAGCTCAACGCCCATGATGACGATCAGCGCCGCGACTGCGAGGCCGGAGATATATTCTATCCTGCCGTGGCCGAACGGGTGGTCGGGATCGGGCTTTTTGCCCGAAAGCCGGAAGCCCAGCAGCGATATCGCCGACGCGCCGGCGTCGGATAGGTTGTTGAACGCATCGGCGGTTATGGCTATCGAACCCGAGATCGCGCCGGCGGCATATTTTCCGGCAAACAGCAGCACGTTGAGGAATATCCCCAGCAGGCTGCACAGCGTTCCGTAAGCCTTGCGCACCGAAGGATCCGTATACTCCGTCGGATTTTTTATGAACAGTTTTGATAACAGCTTAACCATTTTACGGCAGCACTTTCGCGCTCTCCTTATATTGTTTTGCGTCTTGCGGCGCACATGAATTATATAACGCTTTTATCCCAAACACAAGGAAATTAATAAAAACTTGACAATAATCCCTTGATGTTTTTTTATCTGTGTAATAAAATATGTAGATACATCACCCGTGGGAGAATCAGATGCACAAATTAGCCAAATTTATCATAGACAGCAGAAAAATAATACTTATTCTTTTCATTGCGGCCGCATGTATGTCGGCGTACACGATGCGCCTTACGACGGTTCAGAACGATCTTTATCAGTTTCTTCCCGCCGAAACGGAGACGCGGCGCGGCCTGAAGGCGATGGACGGCGAGTTTATCACCTACGCGACGGCCGACCTTATGATCGAACACATTTCGTATGACGACGCGCTGGCGCTTTCGCAGGATATAGAGAATATCGACGGCGTGCGCCAGGCAAGCTTCGATGATACACAGGAGCACTATAAGTCCGGAACGGCTCTTATCTCCGTGAGCTTTGCCGGAAAATCGAGCGACGAGATATGCACGCAGGCTCTTGACGCGATAAAGTCGCTCGTCGATGCGAGGTTTGACACGGATAACGTAAAGCTCTACACCGAGGTCGGCACGGATTTCAGCAGCACTCTGCTGGGCGAGATGCTCATAATAGGCGCACTGAGCGTAGTTACGGTCATAATCCTGCTGCTTCTTACCTCGCGCAGCTATGCCGAAGTGCCTGTGCTGCTGATAACCTTTGCAATGGCCGCTGCCATCCAGCAGGGAACGAACTTTTTGTTCTCAGAGATATCATATGTCGCAAACTCCGTAACGCTCATTTTGCAGCTTGCTTTGGCGATCGACTATGCCATCATCCTGTGCAACCGTTTTTCCGAGGAGCGGCGGTATTTTGAGCCGTATGACGCGGCGGTGGAGGCACTGTCGAAGGCTATACCCGAGATAGCCTCGTCCTCGCTGACGACCATCGGCGGCCTTGTCGCGATGACGTTCATGCAGTTCGGCCTCGGCAGCGACCTCGGCAAGGTGCTGATAAAATCCATACTGATCTCGATGCTGACGGTGTTCCTGCTCATGCCGGGACTGCTGCTCATGTTCAGCCGCGCGATAGAAAAAACGAAGCACCGCAGCTTCATGCCGAACATAAACGCCATCGGGCGCTTTGCGTGGAAAACGCACAAGATCGTGCCGCCGGTGTTCATCTGTATCGCAGCGGCTGCGTTCTTCTTTTCGAGCATGTGCCCGTTTTCGTATAACTACAGCGACGATTACCCCCTGCGCCTGAACGAAACGCAAAAGGCGCATCAGCAGATCATAAACACATTCGGGAACAATAACATGATGGCGCTCGTCGTACCGACGGGCGATTATGAGACGCAGGCGAAGATGCTCGACGAGATATCGGAGCTTGACCACGTCACCTCGGTTCTCGGCATAGCCTCCGTTGAGGTCATGGACGGCTACCGCCTCGGCGATAAGCTGACCATCGGCGAATTTTCCGAGCTTGCCGGGCTTGACGACACGAGCGCGAGCGCGCTTTTCGTCTACTACGCCGCGCGCCACGCCGACTACGACCAGGTGCAGAGCAACATGCGCGAATATAAAATTCCGCTTATAGACCTGTTTTTGTTCCTGTATGACGTTGCCGAGAGCGGCACGATAGAGCTTCCTCAGGACAAGATAGATATGATAGAGAGCCTGTATGCCCAGCTTTCCGACGCGAAGGCGCAGCTTCAGGGTCAGCACTACAGCCGCATGCTCGTTTATTCCGACCTGCCAACGCAGTCGGACGAAAGCTACGCGCTCATCTCGCAGATCCACGGCGTTGCCGACAGCTACTACGGCGACGATGTTTACGTCACCGGCAACGCTACCGCCGCGCGCGACCTGAAGGATTCGTTCTCGACGGATAACATTCTGGTCAGCGTGCTGTCGGCGGTGTTCGTCGTGCTGGTGATCATGTTCGTGTTCCGCTCGGCAGGACTTTCGGTGCTGCTCATTGCGGTCATTCAGGGCAGCATCTGGCTGAACTTCTCGATATCGTATTTTACGCAGAACTCCATCTTTTTTGTCGGCTACCTGATCGTCAGCGCGATACAGATGGGCGCGAATATCGACTACGCCATCGTCGTTTCAAACCGATATCTTGAGCTGAGGCAGCGCAATGTTTCGCGCCGCAAGTCGATACGCCTTGCGCTCAACGGCGCTCTGCCCACACTCGTAACAAGCGGCAGCATCCTTGTCATTGCTGGCCTGCTCATCGGCTTTATAAGCACCGAGAGCATAATTTCCGTCATCGGACTCGTGCTCGGCCGCGGAACGATAATATCTCTGCTGCTGGTGCTGTTCGTTCTGCCGCAGATGCTCGTCTGGGGCGACAGATTCATCTCGCGCACGACCGTCAAGGGCAGAAGGCTTCGCCTGCATCCGCTTTTTGACGAGGACTTCGAGCAGATAGCGCTCAGAGACAGGGCGCGCAAGGGGAAGTAATTCCGCAGGAAACATTGGGGGGAAACGTGTTTCCGCAGGAGAAAGGAAGATATAATGAAAAGAACACTGTTAATGATCATGAGCATCCTGCTCGCTGCAAGCTCGGTATTCGGGATCATTGCGGCAGGACGCGGCTCGGACGAGCTGTCGGACATCATGCGCTTCAAGCGCGGCCAAAAGGCCGATATCATCGACTTTGTCGATGTACTCGATAAGCGCGTTGCCGATCTGCGCAAGGCGGAGGAAAACCGCACCGAGGACGAAAAGGACTACACCGAGTCCGTCGTGACCGATCAAAAGGGCAATGAGCAGCTCAGTCAGGGCACGCAGGAATATAACGCCGGCGCTGCGAAGATCGCGGCCGGTCAGGCGGAATACGACGCCGCCGAGAAGCAGTATAACGAAAAGCTCGCCGAGTATCAGGCAGCCGAAAAGCGCCTGAGCGAGGGCGAGGCACAGCTCAACGACGCCAAGGCTCAGCGCGACGCGGCGCAGGCCAAGCTCGACGCCGCAACGCCGGCATACCAGCAGGCGCAGCAGCTTTTTGCCTTTATCGACAAGCACCCGGCGCTCCAGATAGCCGAAAGCATCCTGCGCAACTTCGGCTTCACCTCGCTTGACGAGGCGAGGGCCGCGATGAAGGAATATGAGGATGGTCAGGCACAGCTTGCCGAGGCAAACGCCCAGATATCCGCCGCCGAGCAGGAGATAAACGACGGCAAGGCTCAGCTCGCCGCCGCGAAAACTCAGCTGGATAACGGCAAGGCTCAGCTCGACGCTGCAAAGGCTCAGCTCGATAACGGCAGAGCGCAGCTCGCCGTTGCCAAAAGTCAGCTCAGCGCCGGTCAGCAGAAGCTCAACGACAATGTTGATAAAATGAACGACCTCAAGGAAACGCTCACCGAGCAGGACGACGCGGAGGCCGCAGTAAAATCCGGCATTGCCGTGCTCATGGAAAACGAGGGCATCGCAAAGCTCGTGAGCGACGAGAGCGACTACGAAGCCGTGATCCAGGCCGCGCGCGACTATGTCGAGGACGATGCCGACAAGCTCAACAGCGAGCTTGACGTGCGCCAGAACCTGTATAACCTTCTGCGCATTATAAGCATCGTCGGCGTTATCGCCGGCGTTATCGGCGTGCTCGCTTCGCTCAAGCCCAACCGTACGCGCATCTATGCGGCGACCGGAGCCGCCGGCATTGCCGCGGTCGCATCCCTTGTGCTGAACATCTACGGTCTGTCCAACGATTACCGCAGCTTCGTCTATTCGCTCGAGGACGGCTCGGGCAACGGACAGACGCAGCTTATCGCAATGCTCGTGCTGCTTGCCGTTTCGGTCATAGCGGCGATAGTCGCCGTCGTCTGCGGCAGAGCGTACACCGATGCCGTAAACGGCCGGGAGAGGGAAAAGTATGTACGCCCGTCGGAGACCGTCGCCGCCGCTCAGCCCGAGCTTGACGCAGACGAGGAGGACGACGATGAGCCGGCTCCCAAGCCGCGCCGCAGGGACAATAAGAACAAAAAGCACAGCGCCGAAAAGCTTGAATACACGCCCGAGCCGGACAGCATCGACGAGCTTACCGAGCAGACGCGCCGTCTGAACGAGGAGGCCGAAAAGCTTGAGGCCGAGGCACGCAGGTACGATTACGAAAAGGCACGCCGTGAATACGAGGAGGCTCGCCGCAGATTCGAGGAAGCGCGCCGCCGCTCGGAAGAGAATAAGTGACAAACGGTATTACGCCATCCGGGTCCTCCGGATGGCGTTTTGAACAGGAGAACAGAAATGGACAGAGACACTCTGCGGCAGTATATCCTTGAAAACTATGCCGCCGTAAACGATTTCCCTTGGATATCAAACCCCACCTACGAGGTCTTTCGCAGCGCAGTCAGCAAAAAGTGGTTCGCGCTCGTTATGGAGATACCGCGCAGCAGGCTCGCCCTGCAAGGGGAGGATATAGTCACCGTCTTAAACTTAAAATGCGATCCGCTGCTTTCCGGCTCGCTGCGCGCCGAGCCGGGCTTTTTCCCGGCCTATCACATGAGCAAGGAGCACTGGATAAGCGTTGAGCTTGCCGCAGTCGATGATGATAAGCTGCGCTTTCTCATCGACATGAGCTGGGAGCTTACAGGCTGACGGCTCAGCTTACATAGCACTGGATTTTTCGCCGGTGATGATATATAATCATTTGTATCACTTGCCGCACGGCGGCAGATCGGAGTAAATTTGTATGAACAAGCACAGAATCAACATATTCATCGCACTTGTGCTGGTGCTCATCATCATCGCCGCGGTCTCCATGTGGCTTACAAGCCGCGACATAAAGAACACCGTGCCGACCGAGAGCGCTCAGCCGACCCCGGCGCTCACGCCGAGCGTCATTTCGACCCCGACCCCGGCTCCGGCCGAGAGCGCGCGGCCATCGGCAGATCCGAGCGCTTCGCCCTCGCCGAGTGTACAGCCCGGTCAGACTGCCGCGCCGCAGCCGACGCAGCAGGTCATAAACCGCACCATAAACCAGACCGGCAGCTTTGAGAGCAACACAGGCACCAAAATGATAATGTATGCAAACTGGACGGCCACCTCGCAAAACAGCGAGACCGTTACGATAAAGCTCGACGTTATCCTGAGCACCTACACGCTGTCCGTCGGCCCCCATAACGGCGTTATCACCGTTGCCGGCGTTGACTACAGCTTCACGAGCCCCGGCATAAGCTACAAGAGCGAAAAGGTCAGAAACAATGCCGTTTTGACGAGCCGCAGCATCGAAGTCACCGTTCCGGCAGGCCAGGCAACGGCGATCCCCGTTTCCGTCAAGTGGGACTTTTACGGGACCTACGGCGGTGTGGAGATAAGCAGGGTCTCCGCCGGCGGCACGATTAACATTCAGGGATGAAGGTGACAGCATGAGATCCACTCTCCGCAGAACATGGGCAGAGGTCTCGCTCGACGCGATAGAGCATAACTATAAGGCTCTGCGCGCGCGCATCGGAGAAAACGTCAAATTTCTCGGCGTCGTCAAGGCCGACGCTTACGGTCACGGCGCGGTTCACGTCGCGTGTACGCTTCAGGAGCTCGGCGCGGACTATCTGGCCGTTTCGAGCCTCGATGAGGCGATGGAGCTGCGCGCAAACGGCATCGTAATGCCCATCCTAATCCTCGGCCACACGCCCACCGAGCAGGTGCCGAACCTGATAGCCAACAACATCACGCAAACAGTCACCTGCCTTGCCAAGGCGCATGAATACAATGCAGCCGCAGCCGAGTTCGGCGCAAAGCTGCGCGTTCACATCAAGGTGGACACCGGCATGTCGCGCCTCGGCGTTCTGTGCGCAGGGCGGCATTTTGAAACCGGTGTTTCCGGCATAGTTGACTGCTGCGGCATGCCTTACCTCGATGTCGAAGGTATGTTCACGCACTTTGCCGTCGCAGATGAGGCGGACGAGGCCGACGTTGACTACACCAAAAAGCAGTTTGAGCTTTTCAAAAACACCGTCGCCGCCGTCGAGGAACGTATCGGCCGGCGCATACCGCTGCGCCACTGCGCCAACACCGGCGCCGTTGCGCTGTATCCGGAAACGTATATGGACATGGTACGCCCAGGACTGCTGCTGTATGGTTACGGCGAGTTTGCCGAAAAGCTCGGCCTGCGCCCGGCTATGGCGCTCAAGGCAATGATAAACACCATAAAGATCTATGACGAGGGCACCGATATCAGCTACGGCCGGCTGTTTACAACAAGCGCGCCGACGCGCATCGGCGTCATCCCCTACGGCTATGCCGACGGCTTCTTCCGCTGCCTGTCGAACCGGTGCAGCATCATGACCGCCGACGGCCCCGCACCCCAGCGCGGCAGGATCTGCATGGATATGAGCATGATCGACCTCAGCGAGCTGCCCAATGTCGGCGTCGGGGACGAGGTCGAGATCTTCGGCCCGGATAACCCGGTCGAGACGCTCGCAAAGCTTGCCGGAACCATTCCGTATGAGCTGACCTGCGCCGTCAGCAAGCGCGTTCCGCGCGTTTACTTCAAAAACGGCCGCGAGATCGACCGTGAATTGATGATGAGATTTTGAACATGAAAAAAAGCACCCTCGGAGGGTGCTTTTTTCAATAGGCATCAGCGTTTGTTGAATTTGAGCTTGGGCTTATAGAACTCGAAAATGACGGTGTCGTTGCCCTTTTCGTTGGCCCATTCGTGGCTGGTCCAGCAGACCTTCATCGCACCGAGAGCTTCACACAGCTTCACCGGGAACGGCTTGGGCGCGATCTTATATGCGATAAACTGCGGCCGCGCGAGGAAGTTGAGCAAGACGTTTCCGAGTATAAAGCCGGTCACGGGTTTTACCTCGCCGTTATAGTCCTTCGGCGGATTTGCCAGCTGGCCGCGCACGACCTCCGGCGCGTTGATCTTGAACCAACGCACGATAAACGGATTGAAGCTTTCGATGCAGTAGTCGCCGGTGTAGCGGCGAAGAAGCGCATAGGTTTTTTCGCAAAGCTCCTTGTTGCGCTTGCCGTTTTTCAGCTCAACGATGATAGCCCCGCGGCCTCTGACCGTTTTAAGAACGTCGGAAAACAGCGGTATCGTCTCGTCGGTGCCGCAAAGGCTCAGCTGCTGCAGCTCGGCAAGGGTCTTGGAATCGACGCGCGCATCAACTCCGCAGACGCGGTTGAGCGTATCGTCATGGAACACGACGACCTGTCCGTCCTTCGACAGCTGAACGTCGAGCTCGATTCCGTAGCCGTAGGACGCGGCACGCTCGAACGCGGCCAGCGAATTCTCCGGCACGGATTTATCACGTTTATGCAGCCCACGGTGGGCAAAATTACGGTTTTGGAAAGGCGATTTCTGCTTCTTGCGGATCTTGCCGGGAGCAATGAGGTATATAAATCCGCCGACAGCGGCAGCTCCGGCAAATGCGGCAAGCTTTGCGGCGTTTACCTGTTTTTTCATTATAACACCTCCGGTGAACATTTCTATATCCACATTTTACACCCCTGCACCATCCCGGTCAAGGCTTTTTAGCTGCGTCAATGCGCCTCTAAAACTTTTTGAAGTTTTTGCGGAGCCAGATGATCTCGATCACGACGATTACGAGGGCGACGACGGCAACGACGGCGTAGCCGCAGCGCCAGCTCAGCTCGGGCATGTTGCGGAAGTTCATTCCGTACCAGCCGGTGAGAAGGGTAAGCGGTAGAAACAGCGTTGTGACGACGGTGAGCAGACCCATGATGCGGTTCTGGCGCGAGTCCTGCTCGGACTGGTAAAGCTCGCGCAATTGCAGCGCGCTCTCGGCCACGAGTTCGGCGTGATCCTGGAGCCGCTCGGCACGGCGCGCAAACTTTTCCCACGCGGCACAGTCTCCGGAAACGGGTGCGCAGATCTCATCCGACAGCCGCTCGCCAATATCCGAAAGCTGGCCGTAGTACGCGCCCAGCTCGGAGAGCTTCTGCCGATGCCGCGTCAGGCGGCGGAAGAAATCGTCGCCCGGCTTTTGGCCAAGCTCATCCTCCATGCGCTCAAGCTCCGTTTCGATGTGCATCATGTACGGCACGTCGTTTTCCGTCAAAAGCTCCAGCAGGCGCAGCAGAAGCTGCGAGGGGCGCGCTGCTCCCGATGAGTGCTTGACAAGCCGCGCGATGAGCGTTTTGTACTCGCCTGTGTCCTCAATAATGTGCAGAGTTTTATCCGTCAGGCAGAAGCCGAAGCACAGCTCCGGCGCGCGCTGCGCCTCCTTGCGCGGAACGCGCATCGTTCCGATGATGCAGTTCTTGTAAAGCTCGGCCTTGCAATAGCGTATAGAGCCGAGGCTGTGCAGCATCTCGCGGTGAAACGGAAAATCGGCTTTGTTCTCGCGGAACTCATCGGCGGTCATCGTTATAAGTATCGATTGCGTGCCGCCCTTTGCAGGAACGACGGCACCGGTTGAATTTATCGTATATTCGGTCATGGCGTTCACTCCACTTGCTTTTTTGATATTATACCACCGCACGTCGCGGCGGCGCAATAAGCGACCGTTGGCCGCAGGCAAAACCGTTTCACTATGTTGCATCTACCTGCGCAGTTAATGCAGCGATACGCAGCAGAGGTTTTGCCCTTTGCCTTCCCCTGCGTAGCTTGAGGGGAAGGTGTCACCTTGGTGACGGATGAGGTGTTATTTTAATCTTTGCCGTCAGGCAAACACATTTTTTCAGTGGCGCTTTTTTAGAGGCGCATTTTTAGAGGCGCATTAAAATTTTACCGATACGTTTGTTGCGTCACCCCGACCGGGAGTTTCCGCCGAAACCATCACAACGGAACGGATAAATCCGTTCCCTACGGCTATAGCTTTCGGTGCTGGCAAAGCCGATACATATTGTAACAAAGTAGCGCCTACGGCGCGGATATATTTACACCTCATCTGCCGCAAGCGGTTTTTCAGAGGCGCGTCAGCACTGATACCGATACGGTTTTCGCGTCAGCCCGACCGGGAGCTGCCGACGAAACCACAGCAAACGGAACGGATGAATCCGTTCCCTACGATTATGGATTTTGGTACAGGCAAAACCATAGCAAACGGGCGAGCAATGCTCGCCCCTACGGGGTGCGGCAAAAAAACTCAAATCCGCACTAACGTAGCGCGCGGCAAATACGGTTTTGTCGGTAGTTTCGATACAGGGACACCAGAGATATATGTATCCGTAGGTGACCCAATGCGCCTCTAAAAAAGAGAGTGCAAACTGTGTCTGCACTCTCGGCTTTTTCTGTTTTTATGCACTCACGGTGTGGGTCAGCAGGTAATCGGTGAGCTTGTGGCAGTAGCTTGGCTGCATATGCACACCGTCGGGAGAGGCGTCGTCGGGGAGCGAACCGTTTACGGCAAGCGCCTCGAAGCCGTTGACGAAATAGACCTGCTTTTCGCTGCACATGCCCTGAATGCGCTCGTTGAACATCTGAACGCTGTCGTTATTGAGCATTTCCTGGCTCGCGGTCGCCTTTGCGCCGACGGGCAGGATGCTTATGATGTAGATCTGTGCCTCGGGGTGAGTTTCGCGCAGGAGATCGACAATGTTGCCGTAGTATTCGATGAATTTATCGAGATTGTACCAGCCCAGCTCGTTTATGCCGAGCATGACATAGACCTTGCCGTATTTCAGATCATTGCGCAGCGCGTCGGCAACGGTAACGGTGCCGGACTCGGTTTTGATATAAGGCTTGGTGAAAACGTCCGCAACGTTCAGGCCGACGTGCGAGAAGTTAGAGGAATGCTCAAAATCGGCATAGTTCATGATGCCTTCCATGCGCGAATCGCCGACGAACGCGGCGTCCTTGAACCACGAGTTATCCTTGGCCTCGGTCGCCGGGACGGGCAGGGAGTAGTCGTATGCTTTCTCCGGCTTACTTGTCACGGTGGGGGTGACGGCGGTATCATAGTATGCCTTCGCCTCTTTTTCGACCTCGCCCGCGTCGGAAAGAAGCTCCTTCATCCGGCTCTCGATCGACGTAGGATCCTTTGCAACTATCATGACCGCATAGCTGCCCTGAGTGAAGATGACTGCGTTTTTGAGCATCTCAACGCTCTCGGGACTGTACAGCTCGAAGGTCTGGCGCTGCATCTCGCGTCTGCCCTCCAGCGCGTCGGTCAGAGTTTTCATATCCGTGCCCTTGGCCGCAACAAGAACGCTTATCTCGTCCGACTTCGCGGCGGAGGAGTATGCTATGGCATAGTCGCGCACAGCGTCCGTCTCGATGCCGTAATAATAATAAAATCTGTTTTTAAAGCTCTGATCGTCAGAGCCGCAGAGCGTATCGGCGCTCTCGGGCTTTGCGGAATTCATCGTTGCCGCGATGAGGTCTTTTGCCGAAACGTCCGCCGCTTTGCTGCCGTTATTGCATGCGCAGACCGAAAGCATGCAAAGCACAGCCAGCAGCAGTGCTGTAATTCTCTTCATGACTGCCTCCTGATTTCATTCGCTGTGTTTTCAGGATATCAACCTGTGTCCGTTAAGTCAACATAATTCTGCGAAAAACTAATAAAATTTTCATACATAAAATCGACGCGATTTTTGTGCAATTTTTAGGGAACAAAATCACGGCACTATATGTTGTATTCACGCCTTAGCTGGGCATACAATGCGTTCCGGTTTTCGGGCGTTATAATGTAAAGCTCGCAGTCGGGATGCCGCCGGATATCGCGCAGAAAATCGGTGTTCTGCGCCTTGACCGAGGCCAGAACGTCATAGGGCCCGGACAGTATGCGCATTACCGCATTTTTGAAGCGCTCCTCATGCTCCTCAAGCGTGCCCAGCTCGTCCAAAACAACGAGGCTGCCCTCGGGGATGCCCTCAAGAATGGGCGCTGCGATGCTGCTCATGTATTCCGGCCTGCGGTCGAATTTATCGCCGCATATCTCCATTATCACCTGCGCATCCTCGATGCGCCCGGGCGGTGATGAAATATCGTAAAGATAGACGTGCGAAATGCCTGTTTCATCCTCGGGCATGCGCACGGTGATATAGCCGCGCGGGGCCTTGCCGATATCGGAAACGAGCTTTTGTATAAGCGTTGACTTGCCGGAGTTTATATCTCCGCAGAGCAAAATTTTCATCTGTGTGCGCTCCTGTAGTAGAATCACTTGTAAATAAACAATATTTGTTGTATATTTATCAAGAGAAATTATATGACCTGAATTTTCAATTGTCAAACGAAAGGAAGATATATTATGGCAGAAAAGATCAACATCGAAGACCTTATGGTCGAGAGCTATTCGGACAAGACCCTTAAATCGTACTCGGGGATGATCGCAGATCCCAAGAGCGTTTTCGGCCTCGGCTCGGCGGCTGCAGCGTCGTCGATGAGCGCTGCATCCATGGCGCTGCGCGCCCTGCGGATGACAGCGTCAGAGGATGCCGATATGCTGCACGCAGAGCAGGACATGGAAAAGCTGCGCGTTTATTTCCTGCACCTGATCGACGAAGAGAACAAGGCCAAAAAGCCGCTTGAGAAGCTGCTGAAGAAGGAAAATGCCGATGATACCGAGCTTGAGGCCGCTTACCGCACTGCCTGCTGCATCATCGACGAGATATTCTATATGTCCATCCGCCTCGTCGAAACTCTCGAGCCGGTTGCGGACAAGATCTGTCCCTGCGCGGCTCACTTCGCATCCGCTGCGGTGCACTTTGCAAGGTGCGGCATGGACGCCGTGCGCATCCAGAAGGCGGTGTATTCAAGGAAAATGAACGAGCCGGTGTTTGCGCACACGACAAAGCGCGAGCCGGAGATCGCGATCGAAAACAACGCCGAGCTGTTCGACCGGCTCATAAAGAAGTTCGAGTCGGCAGAATAAACCCACGCGGCAACGAAACGACAAAAGCAGCAGCCTGTCGGCTGCTGCTTTTATATTTTTAAAATTACTTGCCGATGTGGAATGCGTTGCCGTCTTTATCCTGGAAGTACTGGTTTGCGTAGTTGTCCTGGATGCAGTGGACGACCTTGGTGAGGATGTCGCAGGTCGGAGTGGGGATGCCCAGCTCTTTGCCGTACTCTGCGATCTTGCCGTTAAGGACGTCGATCTCGGTCTGACGCTGATGGAACAGAGCGTCCTGGCACATGGAGGGATAGTAGTCGCCGATGTTGGTGACGATGTCGGCATGGTCGTGTGCGATGAAATCGTCGGCGTTCATGGGAACACCCTTTGCGGTTGCAACGGCGCAGGTCTCACGGATTACGCCGTGGAACAGCTGCTGGCCCCAAGGATCAGCCTCGACCTCACCGATCTTCAGACGCAGAACTGCGCAGACGGTGTTGACGGTTGCGTTGACGCAGACCTTTTTCCAGATGAATTTGTAGATGTTGTTGTCGGTGCCCGGCTCGCCGTCGCGCCAGTAAGCGTCGCAGCCGCCGTCACGGTAGCACTTGAGCATCTCGGTGCAGGCTGCGTCGGTGAGCTCCGAGCGGACCGCACCGCCGAAGTTCATCTGCACGCCGCCGGCCGGGGTGGACACGCAGTGTGCGGGTTCGGGCAGAGCCGTGCCCAGCACGCCGGAGCCGATGATGCAGCGCTCTTTCGGGAAGACCTTGAAGAGGTTGTCATCGTTGCCGAGGCCGTTTATGAGGGAAACGGCGACGGTGGTGTCGCCCACGACGGGCAGAGAGTCCTGAATTGCCTGCTCGAGCTGAGTTGCCTTGGTCATATAGATGATGACGTCGACCTTGCCCTCGGCCTCTTCCGCAGCGGCAGAGCTGGTGTAGGTGCGGAAGCCCTTGAGCTGATAATTATAATCGGTGTAAGCACCGTTCTCTTCCTGATGGATGGTGAAGTGCATGCCGTCCTCGGCGACCTTCTTCATGTGAGCCTCATAACGGTCGATGAGGATCATGTCTGCGCCGCCCTTTTTGAGGTAAGAAGCAAAAACGCTGCCTGCTGCGCCGGAACCATACATTGCAATTTTCATTTTTATTCGTCTCCTTATAAAAATTGATAACTTATTATTGTTTGCAATACTGCTTATCGTAGTTTTGCTGTATTGTCTGGATCATAAGCGTCAGCGCCCCGTTGACGGGGGTGGGGATTCCGAGCTCGCGGCCGTAGCGCACGATGGCGCCGTTTAGCAGCTCGACCTCGGTCTGACGCTGGTGGATGAGAACATCCTGTGCCATGGAGGGATAGTATTTTGCAAAGCCCTCTCTGAGCCGTTCAAGCTCCTCGAGCATCTCGCCCCAAAGATCGACGCCCGTAAGTGCCTTGGCTACCGCGCAGCCTTCCGCCCACACGCTTTTTATAAGCTCTCTGCCGCTTTCACAGTCGAGCATGGGGCCGACCTTCAGGCGCGTGAGAGCCGACAGGGTGTTGTAGCCGCTGTTGGATATCGCCTTTTTCCAAACGAAGGGGCGGATATCCTTTTCAAAGCTTGCAAGGCAGCCGCCGTCGCAGAAGCACTTTTCAAGCGCCTTGCCGGCCCTTTCGGAAAAAGGATCGTTTTCCGAGGCTCCGAAGCGCATTATAACGCCGCTTTCGGGCTTTGAAACGCATTTGCCCGGCTCGGGAAGCTCTGTTCCTATCGTGCCGAAGCCATAGAGGATCCTGTCCGCAGGGACATATTTTTTGAGAACATCGTCGTTGCCGATGCCGTTTTGCAGGGAAACGACGACCGTTTCGCTGCCGATGCAGGGCTTGACCGAGGGCATGATGCCGTCGGTTTGAGTGGCCTTCACCATAAGTATGACCATGTCCATAACGCCGATATTCTCGGCGGAATAGGCGGTGCGGAAGCCGGTGAGGAGCTCCTCGCCCGAGGGGGTGACGAAGGTCATTCCGCTCTGCGCGACCTTGTCCATGTGCGCCTTGTAGCGGTCAACGAGCCAAAGCTCTGCGCCGCCTTTATTAAGATATGAAGCAAAAACGCTGCCGGCAGCGCCGGAGCCGATCATAGCTATTCTCATTTTCTGACACTGTTCCTTGGTCAAACACCACCGGTCATCCGGTGGTGTTTGAATTATTCTGATTAATTACTCGATCTCTGCCTTCTTCTCTGCGGAAAGCTTCTTGACCTTGGGAAGACCCCAGATCAGGACGGGCAGGAAGATAACGAGGATTGCGTAGTAGCCGTCGTAGCCGTAAGCGTACTTGATGATGTTGCCGAGGCCGAGCAGGGAGATCGCAAAGCAGATAGCGATGACGATAACGCCGACGATAACACTGCGAGCCTTTTCGCTCTTGATGGTCTTGGGGCAGCAGGCGCCCTGGAAGCGCTGGATCATGGTGAATACGAGGGTGACGCTGGTGGAAACGAAAGCGCTGAACAGCAGAATGCTGAAGATCACCATCAGCCACTTGATGCCGACGAGGGTCAGAACGGTCTGGTTGGGGATGCCGTTTGCTGCGGTGGTAAAGCCTGCAACACCGCCGTCCTGAAGAGCCTTGAGAAGCGGATACCAGCGAGAGAGCATTGCGGTGGATGCCGCAAGAGCAAGGCCGTTCATGAGCCAGCCGAGGATGTTTGCGCGCTTTACGCCCTTGAGGGTCAGGCCTTCGCCTGCTGCGATCATTGCAGGGATGGATACGCACTGGAATGCTGCGTAAACGAGAACGCCGCGCCAGATCGCTTCGCCGGCATTGTCAACATACGGTGCTGCCGTGATACTGTTCTGAGCAAGCAGGTTTGCGCTGATTGCGTCGAAGTCTGCTGCGAAGCCGGCGATAACGACGACTGCGGTGGAGATAAGAATTGCGATGGAAAGAACGGTGGAAGCTGCGATAACGAGCTTTACGCCGAAGATGCTCAGGATGATGAGCACTGCAACGATGATGAGGTTGAAGATGAGCTTGTTTGCGGTGACGGAATAGTCAACGCCGAAGAAGTTTGCAAGAACCTCGCCTGCGCCTGCGACTGCTGCCGCAACTGCCGCCAGAAGAATTACGATGTAGAAGATCTCAAAGAAGACTTCCATCCAGGGCTTCGGATACAGAGCCGAGAAGGTGTCCTTATAATTGGTGAAGCCGTTGAGCTTTGCAAACTTCATAACGGTGTACATCACCAGTGCGAGTATGCCCATTGCGACAATGGGAAGAACCGCGGCCCACATGCCGTACTGCGCGAAATAGCTTACTACCTGGTTACCGGAGGCGAAACCGCCGCCTACATGGGTGCCGAACCACACCGAGGCGACCGTAAACGCTGCCGCCCATGTGCCCTTGGCTGCTTTGTTGTTCATAATGACTCTCCTTTAAAATGTCTCTTTAAAATGTCTCTTTAACATTGCCCGTTTTGCGGAGCAGCTCCTCAACCGCCCGGCAAAACTCTGGGGTTAATGTTCTTTTCCTGCATCTTGTTAAAACCAAAACAAAGTCCCCGTCGCTCCTAAGGAACGCTTCGATAAAACAATTCCTTGGGCAACAGGGCTTCACTGGAGAGAAAAAATCTTGCCGCGGCAGACAGGCGGACGGCTTCTTCGTCCGCTGCATTCCGACGAGTGGTCCTCCCGTGGAATTGTCTTCGCTTTATTTATGGCTTTTTCAAAATGCATGCATATTTTACATGCAAGTTTACAATGCGTCAATATTTCAACCGATAATTTCAATAAAAATCGACTGTCAAAATTCAAACAAATAGGCCATTTTCGTCAATTTTACTAAAACGAATTAAAAATGTTCAAATTTTTTTAAAAATTAATCCATCTAAATCGAATTACTATTTCTTCAGGTCTTTTTGCATTAATACGGAAAAGATGTGGTAAAAAATTGTTCTGGTCAAAAAAATGTGCAGTTTCAAGGGTTTGCGGCTTTTTTAACAGGTTTTTCGAACATAAATGTGCGCAGTTGTTAATTAACGTGCCAAACGGTAAGCCAAATAATTGACAATGCGTATACCTATGTGGTACAATGCATTTTGGGTAATATGCGAGAAGATACATTTAAATACAACAACAATAAACAGGGGGAAAAACTATGGCAAACAGACCTAACATTCTGGCGCTGGCTTCAAAGATCAGCCTGGAAAGCATGACCTACACCGGCATCACCTACAAGGATCCGGAATACAGGATCCTCGAGCCCATCGTCGATGACGATATGTGCTCTGTCATGATGCGTATGCGTCTTGAGAAGGAATTTTCCGCAGAGGAGCTTGCAAAGAGATGCAGAAAGAGCGTTGAATTTGTTCAGGAGCAGTGCGACAAGCTCGTAAATGCGGGCGTTATCCGCGTTCGCTATCGCGGCGAGCTGCCCTGCTACTACTACCCCATCTGGGTGCCCGGCATCATGGAGGGCATCCTCTCCAAGCGCGAGCAGTGCGATAAGTATCCCGATCTGGGCGCCTGCTTCGAGGAGTACACCCGCATTCGCGTCGGTATGCTCGCTCCCGTTCTCGGCAACGGCGTAAACCTCATGCGCGTTATGCCCGTTATGAGCGCGATCGAAAACAACACCCACGCCGCTTCCTATGACGAGCTCACGACCATCATCGAGAAGGCAAAGGCAATTTCCGTCGGCCCGTGCTCCTGCCGCCGTTCACGCCGCCTGATCGGCGAAGGCTGCGGTCATCTGGAAGAGGATATGTGCATGTACCTTAACGACAATGCCATCAACTTCTCCAAGCACGGCGAGCACCGCCTGATCAGCAAGGAGGAGGCTTATGAGGTGCTCAAGCGCGCCGAGGATAACGGCCTTGTCCACGAGGTCAACCAGGCGCTCGGCTTTGACGAGGTAAACGCCATATGCAACTGCTGCGGCTGCTCCTGCTATGCGCTGCGCATCGCAGAGCTGTTCCGCTCTCCCAACGGCGTAAGCTCGAACTTCATCGCCAAGGTTGATAAGGACAAGTGCGTCGCCTGCGGCCAGTGCGTTGAAAACTGCCAGACCAACGCCGTAAAGCTCGGCCAGAAGCTGTGCACCACCGATCCGCATGTCTCCGACGCATATCAGTCGGATAAGGAAGTGCCCTGGGATAAGAAGAGCTACAACGTCGATTACCGTACAACCCGCACCGACGTCATGGAGTCCGGCACGGCGCCCTGCAAGGCACAGTGCCCGGCGCACGTTCCCGTTCAGGGCTATATTAAGCTCGCCGCTCAGGGAAGATACACCGAGGCGCTTGAGCTTATAAAGAAAGAAAACCCGTTCCCGGCAGTCTGCGGCCGCATCTGCAACAAGGCATGCGAGGACGCATGCACGCGCGGCGACATCGACTCGCCCATTGCTATCGACGATATCAAAAAGTTCATCGCCGAGAAGGATCTTGAGTCCAAGCACCGCTTCGTTCCCAAGATGGTCAACCAGATCGGCAAGCCCTATGAAGAGAAGATCGCCGTCATCGGCGCAGGCCCTGCCGGCCTGAGCTGCGCATACTATCTCGCAGTCAAGGGCTATCCCGTGACCGTTTACGAAAAGGAAAAGGCGCTCGGCGGTATGCTCACCATGGGCATCCCATCCTTCCGCCTCGAAAAGGACGTTATCAATGCCGAGATCAAGGTTCTCAAGGATCTGGGCGTAAAGTTCAAGACCGGCGTTGAGGTCGGCAAGGACATCACCCTTGATAAGCTGCGTGAGCAGGGCTTCAAGGCATTCTACCTCGCCGTCGGCGCATCCAAGGGCGCAAAGGTCGGCTGCCCCGGCGACGAGCTGCCCGGCGTTATGACCGGTATCGACTTCCTGCGCGAGGTAAATCTCGGCGAGAAGCCGGCCATCGGCAAGAGCGTTGCAGTTATCGGCGGCGGCAATGTTGCCATCGACGTTGCGCGCGCGGCAGTCCGCCTCGGCGCAAAGACCACGATAGTTTACCGCCGCGACCGCGACGCGATGCCGGCAGCAGACGACGAGGTCGAAGAGGCGATCGCAGAGGGCGTGAAGTTCATGTTCCTCGCTTCTCCCGTCGAGATCACCGGCGAGGGCAAGGCCGAGACGCTCAAGGTCGAGGTCATGGAGCTCAAGGCCGGCAAGCCCGTAGGCACCGGCAAGTTTGAAACTCTGCCCGTTTCCGCCGTTATCTCCGCCATCGGCCAGAAGATCGACCTTAACGGCATGGATTTTGCCACCGGCGCAAAGGGCACCGTCAACGTCTCCATGCCCAGCTACCAGACCAGCGTTGCCGACGTTTTCGCAGGCGGCGACGTTGTCACCGGCCCGAAGTTTGCCATCGACGCTATCGCGGCAGGCAAGGAGGGCGCGATCTCCATCCACCGCTATGTGCATCCCGGCCAGTCGCAGGTCATCGGCCGCGACAGACGCGATTATAAGGCAATGAACACCGCAACGGCAGGCATCTCCGTAGCAGGCTTCGACACCGCTCCCAGACAGAAGGCCGCCGACGGCTCGGCCAAGGAAGCCAAGAAGACCTTCAAGGATCTGCGCGGTACCCTCACCGAGGAGCAGATGAAGATCGAGACCTCACGCTGCCTCGGCTGCGGCGCTGCGGTCGTTGACGAGAGCCTCTGCGTGGGCTGCGGCATCTGCACCACCAAGTGCAAGTTCGACGCTATCCACCTCGAGAAGGTCACCGACTATGTCGGCGCACCGTACTTCAAGGCGTTGCTCGGCGCGGCCGGAAACGCTCCGGCGGCAGTCGCGAAGCTCGTCACCAAGAAGATCGCAAGAAAGTAAAGGAGCTGCGTCATGCATGAGATAGGCGTCGTCCGCTCGATGGTCAAGACCGTCACGGACTTTGCCCAAGCCAACAACATCGCCGAGGTCACGGAGATCGTCCTTGACATCGGCGAGCTGTCGCTGGTCATTCCCAAATACGTTGAGGATATCTACCCCGTCGTCGTTGAGGACACCTTCCTTAAAGACACTAAGCTTATCATCAACATCATCCCCGGCATGGCCGAGTGCGACGAGTGCAACGAGCTGTTCAACGTCATCGAGCACGAGGGCTACTGCCCGAACTGCGGCAGCTTTGAAAAAACCATCCTCTCGGGCAAGGATTTCCTCATCCGTGAGATCCACATCCCCGAAGACTGATTTTTAGAGGCGATTTTTTAGAGGCGAATTGACGCAGCTACGGATACGGTGATTGCCGGTGCCCGGTGTCGAGGTTGCGGTGGAAACCGTGGTTGCCTCGCCATACATGAGTGCGGTGTTGAATTTTGCATCGCACCCATTGGCTCCACTGTCAAGGGGAGCAGGCAGCTTTGCTGCCGAGGGGTTGAATAAAAAACTATTAACTAACAGCTATTAGCTCTCCGCTGCGGCCAACAGCCGCTCGTAGGGAACGGATTTATCCGTTCCGCCTGTTATGGTTTCGCCGGTAGTTCCCGGTCGGGATACCGCAATAAACGTATCGGTATCGGTGCTTATGCGCCACTGAAAAAACGGGCTTGCCCGTTCCGTGTGTTGAAGTTAAGTCGGTACCAAAACATATAATCGTAGGGGCGAGCATTGCTCGCCCTTTTGTTATGGTTTTGCTGGCACTGAAATAGAGTTGTAGGGAACAGATGAATCCGTTCCCTACGACTATAGATTTCTGTGCAGGTAAGGCAGTAACAAAAGGGCGATCAATGATCGCTCCTACAAGCGACCGTTGGCCGCAGTGAAGAGGTAATAAGTAATAGTGAATAGATGGGGTGTGCCTTTGGCACGGATTTAAATTCATTCGTCCCCCGGGCGAATACCTAACTTTTTCACTTTTACCTTTTACTTATTACTTCGCAGACGTAGTCTGCGCTGCCGGACTACCGGAGATATATGTATTCGCAGCTGCGGCAATGCGTAACTAAAAAACTCCGAGGGATTTGAAGATAAATGACCAGGCGAACATGGTGAAGCAGCACAGGGCGCTGGTGGAAACGACAATATCTCCGGCAAGCTCATCGTCGCCGCCCATCTGCTGGACCATGGTGAAGGAGGCAATAGCGGTCGCCGAGCCGAAAATGGCGATCATACCGGCAAAGGCGATACCGCGTATGCCGAGGAAATATGCCGCGGTGAGGAAGATGCCCGGCATAACGACGAGCCTGCCGAGGCAGACCTCTACGAGATCCTTGATGTATTTATGTATGCCGCCCCATTGGAAGAACGCGCCGAGCATAAACAGCATCATGGGGTTGGTGGCGGCGCTTATCTGCTTTATGGTCGAAAGCAGCGACTCGGGCAGACGTATGCCGAGCAGCTGGAACGCAATGCCGACGATCGTGCCGAGGATGAGAGGGTTTTTGAAAACGTCTATGATGATGCCGAGAGCATTTGGCCTTTTGCCGCTGAACAGCTCAAGCGTTATCACTGCGATGGCGTTGAACATCGGAACGACAACAGAGATGAGCACAACGACAGGACCTGCGTCCGCGCCCGGAACGAGCGCCGTCGCAAGCGGCAGACCGATTATGACAAAATTCGAGCGGTAAATGCCCTGGATCTTAACGCCGCGCTTGGAGGTGCCCTTTTCGGTAAGCATGACGTAACAGAAGGCGAGCGCATACTCGGCAAGGACGCCTGCGGCCGCGAATATGAGCAGCTTCGGCTGCACGGCGCCGGAAAGATCCGAGGTGTAGATGTTGTAAAACAGCATCACCGGCATGAAATAGCGAAACAAAAGCCTGTTGAGCTTGGGAACGTCCTCGCGCTTAATAGCGCCCAGATGCCTTGCAAGGCATCCGAGCGCCATGATGAGAAATATCGGAACGACCGCGTTTAAGCAAACGAAAAAGGCAGTCATTTATTATCCTTCCTTTGAAGTTTGTGCTTTTTGCCGTCAGGCGTCTGGATATATGTGTTCTCAAGCACCTCGATCGCGCCCTTGCGCCACTCGTCGAGGTATTCCTTGCGCAGCGCGTCGCGCTCGGCCGTTTCTTCGGCGGTCAGCTCGCGCTCCTTTTTTATGCGTGCAAGCTCGTTTATTCTCTGAAGCTTTGAATTTTCCATTATTCTATCGTCCCCAATTCGTCAAGAGTTTTTTCAAATGCAGGAATGAAATGCTCGATGAAGTATTCTGCCTCCGGCATGTTGTAAGCATGTATCGCCTCAAGCGTCTGCTTTTCGGCGTTTAGAAATTCGTTATTGCCGGCCTTGCGCTCTTCGATGCATTTGATGTAGGCGCTCAGCTTGTCGGCAGCCTTTACTATCGGGTGCAGCTCGCGCTGGGTCTGCCCCGTCAATATCGGCTCGAAGGCCGGCTGAAGCTCCTCGGGCAGCATGCCCAGCAGCTTTTTCGACGCAATGGTCTCTACGCGGCGGTAAGCGCTCATGATCTCGTCATCGTGGTATTTTATCGGCGTGGGCAGATCGCCGGTGAGTATCTCGCTTGCGTCGTGATACAGCGCAACGGCGGCGCAGGCCTCAGGGTCGCAGTCGATGCCGTAAACGTCGCGGCGAATAACTCCCAGCGCGTGCGCGATCACCGCAACCATGTGGCTGTGCTCCTGAATGTTTTCATGTATCGAATTGCGCATCAGGCTCCAGCGCTCGATGTAGCGCATGCGCGAGATCAGCGCAAAAAAATTGCTGTCCATTTCGCTTCACCTCTGTTAGAATGAAGTAATGTTATCACAAGGCGCAAATAATATCAAACATTTGCGGAACATTTTTTCGCGCGGCTTCGTCATAGAGGCATTGATCGATCATCATATCAGCATAATAAAGGAGCGTTTATCATATGAAAGCTTTTAAGAAAACGGTCTGCGCGGCGCTGTGCCTTGCAATGGTGTTCGCGCTGTGCGCCTGCGGCAGCCAGACAAACGATAAAGCCAAGAAGACCAATGAAAACGATAACAGCCAGATAGCAAACCCCGTGCATGAATCGAGTGCCGAGGAATTTAAGGCCGCCGGTATCGTCATGCCCGAGATCGACGGCAAAACGCCCGTGTACACAACGATTGACGGAGACGAGACGCTGTATCAGGCAGATTACGGCACATTTACCATCCGTGCACAGAAAACGGATGAACAGAAGGACATCTCCGGTATGAACTATGAGTGGACCGAGGATCCGACAATGACCCTGGAGCTTTTGCAGGGAAACCCCTTATTCAAGCTCGACGGAAAGGGCGCCGGCATCGTTTACTGGTATCTTAACGGCAGCAGCTGGTCTGTCGGCATGACGGAGGGCGCGAGCGTGGACACCCTGAAGAGCCTGTACTTCAAGACCGCAGAGCTGAATCCCGGCGGCGACGGCTTTCTCTCAAACTGAAAAAAGCTCTTTACAAACGCCGCCGTAAGTGGTAATATTACAAGGCTAAGCCCGTGTGCTCAGTGATCGGGAGACCTTTCCTCCCTTTACTTAGCCATTGGGTATATAAAATCATGAAAGGGGTATCATTATGATCACCAAAGAGACCAAGACCGCCGTTATAGAGGCAAACAAGACCCACGAGAACGACACCGGTTCTCCCGAGGTCCAGATCGCTATTCTCACTCAGCGCATCCGCGAGCTGACCGCTCACCTGAAGGTCCATCCCAACGACGACCACAGCCGTCTGGGCATGTACAAGATGGTCGGTAAGCGCCGCCGTCTGCTCGACTACCTCGCAAAGAAGGATATCGAGCGTTACCGCGCAATCATTGCAAAGCTGGGCATCCGCAAGTAAGTCCGGCATTTCCGAAGGGTATGAAGGTTTTAAGCAGGGGACAAGTGAATATGTCCCCTGCTTTTTTCAATGTGTCAAAAGAAGTTTTGGCACATTGAAAAATGAATAGTTAATAATGAATGATGAATAATTGCGGTGTGCCTGCGGCACGGATTTTAATAGCGCCTTTACGCTGATACCGATACGGCTATTGCGTCAGCACGACCGGTGAGTGCCGACCAGACCGGCACATGCGGAACGGATAAATCCGTTCCCTACAAGGGTGCGGCGCAAGAACCAACATTGCACTAACGTAGCGCGAGAGTTTTCCGGTTTTGTCAGCAACTTCGATACCGGGCAACCGCAATATGCGTATCCGTAGCTGCGTCAAATCGCCACTAAAACCCCTCAGTCAGCAAAGCTGACAGCTCCCCTTGACAGGTGAGCCAATGGGATGCGGCAAGAACCAACACCGCACTAACGTAGCGCGAGAGTTTTCCGGTTTTGTCAGCAACTTCGATACCGGGCAACCGCAATATGCGTATCCGCAGCTGCGTCAAATCGCCACTAAAAAAATTTCAAATCGCCACTAAAAGAGCTTAGTATTTGAAAACAGGCTTTGGGACGAAACCCGTTTTCAAGTGCTATGCTCCGGCGGTTTTTGAAATAGAAAAAATGAAAAGGAGCAAAACAAATGATAATCACGCACAAAGAGTTTCCCGATTACAGAAAGTTTGAGATCGAGTACGAAGGCCGTCCTCTGAAGATGGAAGTCGGCAAGATGGCGGAGCTGTGCAATGCAGCGGTCCTCGTGACTTACGGCGAGACCACCGTTCTCGTTACCTGCACCGCATCGGCTCGTCCCAAGGACGGCATTGATTACTTCCCTCTGTCCGTTGACTTCAACGAAAAGCTGTACGCAGTCGGCCGCATCCCCGGCAGCTTCATGCGCCGCGAGGGTAAGCCCAGCCTGCCGGCAGTCCTGGCATCTCGCCTGATCGACCGCCCCATGCGTCCCCTGTTCCCGACCGACCTGCGCAACGACGTCGTTATCGCATGCGAGGTCCTGTCCGTTGACCGCGATTGCAGCCCCGAGATCACCGCAATGATCGGCGCATCGGCAGCAGTCAGCATCTCCGACGTTCCCTTCAACGGCCCCATCGCAGGCATAGTCCTCGGCTGGGACGGCGAGAAGTACCTGTTCAACCCCACCCAGGAAGAGCGCAAAACCAACCGCATGACCACCACCATCGCGGCAACGCATAAGAAGATCGTCATGATCGAGTCCGAGGCAGACCAGGTCCCCGAGGACGTAATGTACGAGGGCATCGTTCAGGCTCATGAGCACCTCCAGCCGGTTCTTGACCTCATCGACAAGATGGTCGCGGAGATCGGCAAGCCGAAGTTTGAGTACGAGCATGCTGCATTCGACGATGAGCTGTTCAATAAGCTGGTCGAGAACGAGTTTGCGGGCATGGAATACTGCATGGATACCGACGACAAGAACGTACGCGAGGCGCGCGTTAACGAGTGGGTCACCGCAATGGAGGAGAAGTACTCCGAGGAGCACCCCGACATGATGCAGTACATGGACGAGATCCTGTACAAGCTGCAGAAGAAGGTCGTCAAGAAATGGCTGCTGGCCGGCAAGCGCGTTGACGGCCGCGCAATGAACGAGATCCGCCCCCTCGGCAGCGAGGTCGGCATTATCCCCAGAGTTCACGGCTCGGCACTGTTCACCCGCGGCCAGACTCAGGTGCTTTCGATAGCTACCCTCGCGACTTTGTCCATGTCCCAGAAGCTCGACACCATCTGGGAAGAGGAAGAGAAGCGCTTCATGCATCACTATAACATGCCCTCTTACTCCACGGGCGAGGCTCGTGCCAGCCGCAGCACCGGCCGCCGCGAATACGGTCACGGCGCACTGGTCGAGAAGGCGCTCGAGAGCGTCATCCCCTCGGTAGAGGACTTCCCGTACACCATCCGCGTAGTCTCCGAGATCCTGTCCTCCAACGGCTCGACCTCGCAGGGCTCCATCTGCGGCACAACGCTGGCGCTTATGGACGCAGGCGTTCCCATTAAGGCTCCCGTTGCCGGCATCTCCTGCGGCCTTATTCAGGACGGCGACGATTTCACCACCTTTATCGACATCCAGGGCGTTGAGGACTTCCACGGCGAGATGGACTTCAAGGTCGCCGGAACCAAGACCGGTATCACCGCCATCCAGATGGACCTCAAGAACGACGGCCTCAAGCACGAGATCGTCAAGGAAGCTCTTGAGATCACCCGTGAGGCCCGCTACCAGATCCTCGACGAGGTCATGCTCAAGGCTCTGCCCGAACCGCGCAAGGAGCTTGCAAAGAGCGCACCGAAGATGATCCAGATGAAGATCAATCCCGACAAGATCCGCGAGGTCATCGGCTCCGGCGGCAAGGTCATCCAGAAGATCACCGCAGACACCGGCTGCAAGATCGACATCGACGACGACGGCAGCATCTTCATCGCATCCGAGGATATCGAGGCATGCCGCGCGGCACGCCAGACCATCGAAAACATCGTTTTCGAGCCTGAGGTCGGCGCACTGTACTACGGCAAGGTCGTCCGCATCATCCCCATCGGCGCATTCATCGAGCTTGCCCCGGGCAAGGACGGCATGTGCCACATCAAGGACCTTGAGTTCAAGCGTACCGAAAAGGTCGAGGACGTTCTCAATGTCGGCGACATGACCTGGGTCAAGGTCACCGAGATCGACGACCGCGGCAGAGTAAACCTTTCACGCAAGGAAGCACTCAAAGAGCGCGGCGAGGCGTAATCGAAGAATCAAAAAACAGCTGTTTATTCTTTGAATAAGCAGCTGTTTTTAAAAAATCGAAAGGAGCTTTGAATGATGGAAAACGAGATCAAGCGTGCCAAGAGGCGTATTATTATCGCATTTTCTGTTTTGATCGCCGTGCTGCTGATAATAGCGGCCGCTTTCTGCGTGTACCGCTATCAGCACACGTTTTCGCAGGGAAAGTGGCTTTCGAATGCGGACGGGCGCTACATGATCGTCGACGATATGCTCGAAAAGCACCAGCTCATCGGCATGAGCGAGGCCGATGTCATAGCGCTTCTGGGCGCGGAGGACGGCGGCGGACAGACCTCCTTCAAGCTCAGCGATAAAAACTATCCGCCGGAGCCCACGCTCGTGTACCATCTGGGCGTCGAGTACATGGACAACATGTGGCTCATAATCTCGATAAGCGACGGAATCGTCACGGAATACCTCATCGACGTGACCTGACGCTCAAGCAGGCACTATGAAAAAGCAGCAGGCCTTTCAATGACCGAAGAAGCTTTTTATTCATACGAGAATCTCCTTTATCAAAGTCCGATTTGCCTGCGCACACCGTTTTTATCAAAATTCTTCTTGAGAGCCGCTTCCACGGGGAAGAGAGTTCCCAGCATCGGCAGCATCTGGATCGCAATGACGATTATTCCGACCCTTCCGACGGCCGACGCATCCTTGCCGATCACGAAAAGGAAAGGGATCACGGACAGCGGCAGCATCGCCAGGCCGCACCGAAGCCACAGCTTCCCTATCATCTTATGAGCAAACTCCCATGTGTCCCTGTTCTTCATGGACATCACCGTTCGATAGCCGAAAACCATATTGATGTTTTTTGGGGCTCTGGTCAAAAACAGCTTGCCGAAGCCGACCATTGTCAAAGGGATCAGCAATCCCATGATAAGCATAAATACCCAGAAAGCCATGCCTTTACCTCCTTACTAAACATTGACCTGTCTGCCGCTTTTTCACAGACGTCCTGACACATCTGCCGATATATATTGCGTGGATCCCGTATCCGGACTGTGTGCGCCTTTGTGTATACCTACCCAATATAATTATACCATGCCGGCGGCAGGCCTTTCAATGGCCTAAGAAGCTTTTCTTCCCTCTGCGGGAACATTTCCGCATCCCTCGGCGTCATACAGGCAAAGAACACAAAAGGAGTTGAGAGATCATGACAAAAAAGCTTGCCGCGAGCATTCTGTGCCTTGCTCTTGCTTTTTCGCTCGCAGGCTGCGGCATGTTTCGGGGCGCAGCGCCAGAAAACACTCCGGCAGTTCCGGACGACTTCTCGCTGCGCTTTTCATGGTGGTACGACGAGACGCAGAAAAACATCCTGGACACACAGACGGGCAGTATTCAAAAGGATCTTGCCTCGGACGGGACGGCATCGGCGGAGCTTCGCCCCGAGCCGGACTTTTTGCAGCGGCTGTACGAGCTTGTCTGCAAATATCGCCTTACGGATATCGACCGCGAAATGACCTCGCAGGAGCTCGCGGACGATAAATCAAAGGCGGTTTCCATGATCCCGCTCGAGCATTACGAGATCTCCGTAACACTGAACGGAAGGAGCCTTCTTATCTGCGGCGATCAGACGGCCGTCTACCACATGACCTCGGATGAGGACGCCGCAAATTTCATAAACGCCGTGACCTCCGTTAAGAAGGCCGTGACGGAGCTGCCGGAATGGACGACCCTGCCGCCCGCAAACGGAGGCTATGACTGAGCCTTAAGAAAGCGTTCAGAATATGAATAAACGGTATATTTCGCCTTTATGCGCTTGCATAGGGGCGATTTTTATGTTATCATTTAGCTAATAGTGTTAGCTAAATTGCAAGGAGACAACAATGGACTATTTTTCTCTTGCGGAAAAGATGCTGTCGGTCAGGGCAAGGCTGAGCCATCTCCCGACGGGCGAGGCCATAAGCGACGCCTGCGGCGGCGAGTTTTTTGCGCTGAGCCTGCTGCTTTGGCACGATCAGCCGAGCTGCCCGTCGGAGCTGCGGCGCAGCATGGGGGTATCGTCGGCGCGCATTGCGGCGCTTTTAAAGCACCTTGAGCAAAAGGGCTGGATCAGCCGCAGCGCCGATGAGCACGACGAGCGTCGGGTCAACGTTTCGCTGACCGATGCCGGGCGCGAGCTTATAAACCGGCGGCGCCGCGAGGCGATCGAGCGCGTCGCGGCGGCACTGCGCTCGCTCGGCGAGGAGGATGCGCACGAATACGTCCGGCTTCAGCAGAAAATGCTCGACGCGCTTTCCGAAGATACCTTCGATTGACAAGAGCGCATACGGTTTCGGCAAGCGATCATTGTTGTGATGCCCGGCAGCTTCGATACCGGGCCGACGCAATAAATGTATCGGCAGAAGCGTTAAAACGCCTCCAAAAAAGTAAGGAGTGATATTATCAGAAAATCAGTTGAATTTGGGAGCAATCACACTGCGATAGTCGAAAAAACGCGCGAGGCGGCGGTCTCGGTGCTGCCGATAGTCGCGATAGTCATAGTGCTGTGCCTTTTCGTGATGCCGATGCAGGCCGACCTGCTGTTGTGCTTTCTCATCGGCGGACTGCTGATAGTTGCCGGTATGGGCCTGTTTTCGCTGGGCGCCGAGCAGGCGATGATGCCCATCGGCTCGAAGATCGGCACGGCGCTGACAAAAACCAAAAATCTGCCGCTCATCCTCGGCGTGAGCTTCCTGCTGGGCTTTGCGATAACCGTGGCCGAGCCGGATCTTCAGGTGCTTGCGCAGACCGTTCCGCACATAAAAAGCAGCGTGCTGCTAATAACCGTCGGCGTGGGCGTCGGATTTTTCATGACGGTGTGTATGCTGCGAATCCTCACCGGCGCAAGCCTGCGCTGGCTGCTCATAGCCTGCTATGCGCTCATTTTCGGGCTGGCCGCGTTCACCGACCGCAATTATCTGAGCATCGCGTTCGACTCCGGCGGCGTCACCACCGGGCCGATGACGGTGCCGTTTATCCTCGCAATGGGGCTTGGCGTTTCGATGATACGAAGCGACCGCTCCGCCGAGGCCGACAGCTTCGGCCTTGTCGCGCTGTGCTCGATCGGGCCGATACTCTCGGTGCTCATCCTCGGCTTTTTCTATAACGACAGCGAGGCTACCGCAGGCGTCAGCGCCGCCGCATTTGCCGACACGCGCGAGATAGGCTCGGCATTTATCTCGGCTATACCCGAGTATATGGCCGAGATGGCCGTCGCGCTGCTGCCGATAGTTGCGATATTCCTTATCTTCCAGCTCTGCCTGCTGCGTCTGCACGGGCGGCCGCTTGCAAAGATACTCATCGGCATTGTCTACACCTATGTCGGACTTGTGCTGTTCCTCACGGGCGTGAACGTCGGCTTTTCGACCCTCGGCGCGTCGCTGGGCGCGGCGCTTGCCGAAAGCGGAGCCAAATGGCTGCTCATTCCGCTGTCGATGCTGCTCGGCTGGTTCATCATTTCCGCAGAGCCTGCCGTCGGCGTTCTTGAAAAGCAGATCGAGCAGGTCAGCGCCGGCGCGATACCCGGCAGGGCGATAAAGCTCAGCCTTTCCGTCGCCATTGCGCTTGCAATGGGCATTGCCATGCTGCGCGTCGTGACGGGCATAAGCATCATGTGGTTTCTCGTTCCCGGCTACGCGATCGCACTGGGGCTGTCGTTTTTCGTGCCGGATATCTACACCGCGATCGCCTTCGACTCCGGCGGCGTTGCCTCCGGCCCAATGACGGCGACCTTCATGCTGCAATTTATGATGGGCGCATCCACCGCGCTCGGCGGAAATGTGCTCAGCGATGCTTTCGGAGTTGTCGCAATAGTCGCGATGATGCCGCTGCTGTCGATCCAGGTGGTCGGCGTCTTGTTTGAAAAGCACGCAAAGCGCAGCGAGGCGAACGAAGAAGTTTACGGAGACCTCGATATCATCGAGCTGTGGGAGGAAGCGATATGAACTACGTTATATCAATAATTAACCCCGAGGCGCTCGATACGCTGTGCGCGATATGCGCCGAGCTAAAGCTGCCGATGACGGTGGTCATGCACGGGCGCGGCACGGCCGTGCAGAGCATGATGGATCTTCTCGGCATCGAGTCGAACGAAAAGCGCGTCGTCTTGACCGTTGCTGACAGCGATAAAACAAAGCAGCTCATCGCCGACCAGAGGCGCAGGCTGCATCTGGGCGTTCCGGGTCACGGCATTGTCATTGCCGTGCCGGTAAAAAGTATTGGAGGTGGAAAGGCCTTGGCATATCTTAATCAGGACAACAAAAACGTGAAGCAGGCGCCTGCGCTCAGCTTCGCTTACGAGCTTATAGTCGCGATCACCAACGAGGGCTGCACCGATATGGTCATGAACGCGGCGCGCGCCGCCGGTGCGCGCGGCGGCACGACTTTGCACGGCAAGGGTACCGGCGAGAAGGATCCGCATTTTTACAACATAACCCTCGCCGAGGAGAAGGAGGTAGTCCTCATCGTTGCCGCGACCGAGCAGAAGTCCGAGATCATGACATCTATAATCAAAAAGGCCGGGCCCGACACCGAAGCCGGCACGATAGCCTTCTCTCTCCCCACGACCGAAGTCGCCGGCTTTTCTTTTTAGAGGCGAATTGACGCACCTACGGATACGGTGATTGCGCTTGCCCGGTTCGAGGGTGCGGAGGAAACCGTAGTTGCCGCGCCATACGTTAGTGCGGTGCTGAATTTTGCACCGCACCCCATTGGCTCTCCTGTCAAGGGGAGCAGGCAGCTTTGCTGCCGAGGGGTTGAATAAAAAAGCTATTAACTATCAGCTATTACCTCTTCACTGCGACCAACGGTCGCTCGTAGGGAACGGATTTATCCGTTCCGCCTGTACCGACTTTGCCGACACCAAAATCTATTGCTCGTAGGGAACGGATTTATCCGTTCCGCGTGTTCCGATTTTGTCGGCACCTAAATATATAGTCGTAGGGGCGGCCATCGGCCGCCCGTTTTTTTAGAGGCGCATCAACGCTGATACCGATACATTCATTGCGGTATCCCGACCGGTGGGTGCCGATGAAACCGCGACATGCGGGCGGCTGTTGGCCGCAGCGGAGAGCTGATAGCTGATAGTTAACAGGTTTTAATTCAACCCCTCGTCAGCAAAGCTGCCTGCTCCCCTTGACAGGTGAGCCAATGGGTTGCGGCGGAAAATTCAACACCTCACTTGCGTTAGGCGCGGCACACACGGTTTCCACCATTGTTCCGAACCGGGCCACCAGAGATATATGTATCCGTAGGTGCCTCAATGCGCCACTAAAAATAGACAGGGGGAGGATTGTTTGGTATAATGAAGCGTTAGAAATTTTCAAGGCGGTGGAAGAATGCTCAGAATACTCTACGGCACGGCAGGCACGGGCAAAAGCGCGGCGATAATGGACGAGATCCGGCGCGGCGCGGACAGCGGCGAGCGATACATCCTGCTCGTTCCCGAGCAGTACAGCCACGAGGCCGAGCGCGAACTGTGCGCCGTGTGCGGCGACGGCCTGTCGCTGTACGCCGAGGTGCTGTCGTTCACGGGACTTGCGCGCGAGATAAGCTCCGAGTGCGGCGGCGCGGCAAACGAATACCTCGACAAGGGCGGCAGACTTTTGTGCATGGCGCTGGCTGCCGACGGGCTGTATTCGCGGCTGCGCGTTTACGGCGCGGCGCGGCGCAAGGCCGAGCTTCAAACGATGCTGCTCGGCGCCGTGGACGAGTTCAAAAGCGCCTGCGTGACGAGCGAGCGGCTGCTTGACGCCGCCGAGACCTGCGAGGGTGCGCTGGGCGATAAGCTGCACGACCTGGGGCTTATACTCGAGGCGTATGACGGCGTTGTCGCAAACGGAAGGGCAGACCCGTCCGACCGGCTGAGCGTGCTTGCGCAGCAGATCGGGCAGTGCTCGATGAGCGAGCGCACGCATGTGTTCGTTGACGGCTTTACAGACTTCACCGCGCAGGAGCGCAGAGTGCTCGAGACGCTGCTTTTAAAGGGCGTGCGCCTTACCGTGTGCCTCGGCTGCGACGAGCTGCACGGCGGAAGCGAGGTCTTTGCGCTCAGCCGCATAACAGCCTCGGCGCTTTTGAAATTTGCCGCCGATAACGGCATCAAGGCGCAGACCGAGCGCCGCGACGGCGAGAGCATCAAGGCAAAGCCGCTCGGTGAATTTTGCGAAAACATGTTCAGCTACCGCGCCGTCGAGGCCGGCGACGCGCAAGGCCGCATCAAAATAATAAGCGCAGCCGACACAAACGCCGAGTGCGAGTTTGCTGCCGCCGAGGCGGTGTCGCTCGTGCGCGACACGGGCTGCCGCTGGCGCGATATCGCCGTGTGCGCCAAGGGCTTTGACGATTATCGCCTGCCGCTGGAGTCGGCATTTTCGCGCTTTGGTGCGCCGATATACACAGCGCGCAAGGCCGACATGCTATCAAAGCCGCTGCCGATGCTTATCGAGTCGGCGTATGAGATCATCCTCGGCGGCTGGGAGGCCGACGATGTGTTCGACTATCTGCGCACGGGCTTCGGCGGATTGGATACAGACGAGTGCGACGAGCTTGAAAACTACGTTTTCATGTGGCAGCTGCACGGCTCGGCGTGGACAAGAGCCGAAAATTGGCGGCTGCACCCGGAGGGCTACGGCAAGCAGCCGGACGAGGCGTCCGAGCAGACGCTTGAGCAGATAAATCTTCTGCGCGAAACGGCGCGCCGGCCGCTTATGCGCTTTGCCGAAAACGCCGCTGCCGCCACGACCGCGACGGAGCAGGCGCAGGCTCTGGCGGCGCTGCTCGAGGATCTCGGGCTTGCCGATAAGCTTCAGGCGCGCGCCGAGGCGCTGGAGAAAGACGGCTGGGCCGCCGCGGCGCAGGAATACGCCCAGCTGTGGGATATAACGGTCGGCGCGCTCGAGCAGTGCGCGGCGGTGCTCGGCGACACTCCGGCGGACGCGGAGTATTTCGGCCGCCTGTTTTCGCTGATGCTCTCGCGCTACGATATCGGAACGATCCCGGCCTCGCTCGACTGCGTGACGGCCGGCGAAATGGACCGCATGCGCCGCCGAAACATTAAGCACCTGATCGTCCTCGGCGCAACGGATGAGCGCATCCCCGGCACGGAGGCGGACACCGGTGTTTTCTCGACCGACGAGCGGCGCAGACTGCTCGAGATGGATATCGACCTCGGCGGCGTCGGAGACAGCGAGCTGTGGCGCGCGTTTTCGGTCGTGTACAACTGCCTGACGCTGCCGTCGGACAGCCTGAGCTTTTGCTATGCGCTCACCGACGGCGCCGGCGCGCAGCAGCGCCCGGCGTTTGTCGTTAACCGGGCAAAGGCCATGTTCGGAATAGATATCTGCGAGTTTGACATTGATATGGCGCGCCTTAACGCCGCAGCTCCGGCGCTGGAGCTTGCTGCGCAGTCGCTGCACGGCGGCGGAGCGTGCGCGGCAAGCGCGGCCGAGTTTTTCGCCCGGCACGAGCCGGAGCGTCTGCACTCGCTTGAAGCGCAGGCAAACCGCAGCCGCGGCAGTCTTTCGCGTGCGTCGGTCAGGGCGCTTTACGGCGAAAAGCTGCGCCTTTCGGCCTCGAGGATAGATAAATTTGCGTCCTGCCGCTTTGCTTACTTCATGCAGTACGCGCTCAAGGCAAAGCCGCGTGAGCCGGCAGGCTTCACAGCGCCCGAGATGGGCACGTTTATGCACAGGATCCTGGAGCAGGTCTCGCGCGAGGCCGCCTCCATGGGCGGCTACAAGAGCGTTGACGACGAGACGGTTACGCGGCTGTGCGATAAATACATCGACGAATACATCACGCGCGAGCTTAACGATTTTCGCGATAAGAGCAAGCGCTTTGAATATCTTTTCCGCCGCCTGACCGGCAGCGTACACAGAATAGTGCTCGATCTTGCCGACGAGCTGCGCCGCAGCGATTTTCAGCCGCTGTCGTTTGAGCTTGACTTTGCCGACACGCCGCAGCTTCCACCGCTTGAGCTTGGCGAGGGCGAGGATAAGCTCGTGCTCACCGGCATTGCCGACAGGGTGGACGGCTGGCTGCACGAGGGTAAGCTGTATCTGCGCGTTGTCGATTACAAAACAGGGCGCAAGAAATTTGACCTCTCGGACGTGCTGTACGGCATGAACCTGCAAATGCTTCTGTACCTTTTCTCGCTGGGCGAGAACGGAAAGCTTCTGTACGGCGAGGAGATCGTCCCGGCCGGAGTGCTGTACGTTCCGGCGCGCGACGGAGTGATAAGCGAGGACGGGGATATAAGCGACGCCGAGCTTGAGAAAAAGCGCAGCAAGGGTCTGCGCCGCAGCGGCCTTGTGCTCAGCGATCCGGAGGTCATCCGGGCGATGGAGCATGCCGACACGCCGAAGTATATACCCGTTGATTTCAAGAAAAACGGCCCTGCCGGCGACGCGCTCGTTTCGGCAGAGCGCCTGGGCACGCTCGCCCGGCATATCGACCAAACGCTGTGCGAAATGGCGTCGGAGCTTCGGCGCGGCAGCATAGCTGCCGACCCTTACTATGCCGGACAGCAGGAGAATGCCTGCATAAACTGCGATTATTTCGACGCATGCCGCTTTGCCGACGGCGAAAACGGCGAGAGCATGCGATCTACTCCGCACCTGCCTGCAACGAAGGTGTGGAGCGTTCTGGAAGGAGGCGGGGAAGATGGCGAGGTTTGAGCCGACAGCGTCGCAGAAATGCGCGATCGAGGAAACCGGGCGCGCCGTGCTTGTTTCGGCGGCGGCCGGAAGCGGAAAAACAAGGGTGCTCACCGAGCGCCTGCTTCGCAGAATAGAGCATGACGCGGATATCGACAGCTTCCTGGTCATAACCTTCACCAAGGCCGCGGCCGCAGAGCTTCGCAGCCGCATACTCGACGAGATATCCGAGCGCCTTGCCGCAGATCCCGATAACCGCAGGCTCAAGCGGCAGAGCGCATTGTGCGCCAAGGCGCAGATCGGCACGATCGACTCGTTCTGCCAGAGCTTCCTGCGCGAAAACTGCCACGCGGCGCAGCTTTCGCCGGAGTTCAAGGTCATCGAGGAGGACAGGGCGGAGGCGATAAAGCAGCGCGTTATCCAGCGCGTGCTCGATGAGTGCTACGAAGCGCCCGACGAGGGCTTTAAGCTCCTTGCCGACACGGTGGGGGCCGGTCGGAGCGACGATCGCCTTGCGGAAACGGTGCTTGCGCTGCACCGCAAAACGCAGAGCCACGCGCGCCCTGCAAAGTGGCTGGGCGAGCAGCTGGAGGCAATAGAAGCCGACGCCGACGACGCAGGAAAAACCGTCTGGGGCGCGGAGATTCTCGGGGAGGTCAGCGCCTCGGCGCAGTACTGGGCGCAGAGGATGGACGATGTTTGCCAAAGGGCGGCCGAAAACAAGGTCATCGCCGAAAAATACGGCCCGAGCTGCGCGGATACCGCGCTTTCGCTGCGCTCGCTCTCGCGCGCGTGCGCCCTCGGCTGGGACAGGGCGCGGCAGGAGCTGCCCGTAAGCTTCCCAACGCTCGGCAGGCTTTTAAATTCGCCAGACCCCGAGCTTTCCGAATACATAAAGCAGGTGCGCGCTCTTTGCAAGAAAGACTGCGAAAAATTCACGAAAATGCTCTCGGACGACAGCGAAAAGCTCCTGAGCGACATGCGCGCCTCGGCGCCGGCCATGCGCGCGCTCATCGAGCTGACCCTGCGCTTTGACAGAGCCTACGGCACCGAAAAGCGCCGCAGGGCAGAGGTCGATTTTGCAGACCTTGAGCACCTTACCGCCCAGCTTCTGACGAATGAGGACGGAAGCCCGACAGCCCTTGCACGCGAAACCGGCGCGCGCTTTTACGAGATCATGGTCGATGAGTATCAGGACGTAAATTCCGTTCAGGACGAGATATTCCGCGCACTTTCGAGGGATGGGAACAACCTGTTTATGGTCGGCGACGTGAAGCAGTCGATCTATCGCTTCCGCCTTGCCGATCCCCTGATATTCACCGATAAATACGAAAAATACGCATTTTTGCCCGATGCGCGCGAGGGCGAGCCTGTGAAGATAATGCTTCAGGAAAACTTCCGTTCTCGCCGTGAGGTGATCGACGGCATAAACGGCGTTTTTGAAGTCTGCATGTCGAAAAAACTCGGCGAGGTCGATTACGACGAGAACGCGCAGCTCAAATGCGGAGGTGTGTATGAGGACGAGGGCGTTTCTCCGGAGCTTGTTCTCATCGATGTCAGCGCCGACGAGGACGATCTGCGCGGCAAGGCCGAAAAGGAGGCCGCCGCCGTTGCCGAGAAGATCTTTGAACTCATGCACTCGGGCATGACGGTAAACGGCCGCGCGCTCGGCTACGGGGATATCGCGCTGCTCATGCGCTCGGCAAACTCCGTAGGCGAGACCTATCGCCGCGAGCTTATCCTGCGCGGCATACCCGTTGCGGCAGGTCAGGGAGGCAGCTTCTTCGGCTCGACGGAGATAGCCTCGCTTATGAGCCTGCTTGCGGTTATCGACAATCCTCATCAGGATGTTGCGCTCATCGCGGTGCTGCGCTCCGGCGCATTCGGCTTTTCCGCCGATGAGCTGACGGAGATACGCCTTGCCGACCGAAATTCGGATTTTTACACGGCGCTCAAAGCCGCCGCGCAGGATAACGAAAAATGCGCGAATTTTCTGAAGACGCTCGATAAATTGCGCTCGCGCGCTCCCGAAATGTCGATCGACGAGCTTTTGATGTTTGTCTATGATGAGCTCGACCTCATGGCGCTTTGCGCCGCCATGCAGGATGCGCCGCAGAGGTGCGCTAACATGCGCATGATGCTCACGCTTGCAAAGCGCTTTTCCGCCGGCGGATTTCGCGGACTGCACCGCTTCTGCCGCTGGATCAGGCAGCTTGCCGAGCGCGGCGGAGACATGGGTGCGGCATCGTCCGGCGACGCCGTGAAGATAATGACCATCCACAAATCCAAGGGACTTGAATTTCCGGTCGTTTTTGTGTGCGATACCTCTCGCAGGTTCAACGATGCCGACCTCAAGCAGACAGTGCTCGTTCATCCCGAGCTTGGCCTTGGCGCCAAGATCTACGACACCGCGCGCAGACTTGAATATCCCGGCCTTGTGCGCAGCGCGATAAAGCAGCGGCTGCGGCGCGAGCAGCTTTCCGAGGAGATGCGCCTGCTGTATGTTGCGCTCACGCGCGCGCGCGAAAGGCTCATTGTTACGGCGGCGATAAAGCATCCAGAGGAAAAAATGCAGAAAATGATGCTGCAATGCACGCGCCCAATGTCACCGGAGATACTGCTTAATGCATCGAGCATGGCCGAATGGATGATCTATGCTCAGCTGTGCGCAGGGGAGGAGAAATTCCGCCTGAGCTTTTTGAGCACTGAGGCTCAGGAGGCCGGTCAGGATACCGCAGCCGTGGCGGACATTGCTTATGCAGACCCGGAGCTTGTTGCCAGGCTTGAGAAAAACGCCGCGTTTTCGTATCCGCATGCGTCCGCGTCCGCGCTGCCCTCGAAGGTCACGGCAACGGAGCTGAAGCGCCTTGAAGCGCCCGACGAGGAGGCGCAGATCATCGTGCCGATGCAGCATGCTCATTTTCGCGCGCCCCGGCTCGGCGGCGGGGATAAGCTCAGCCCGACCGCGCGCGGCACGGCGACGCATATGCTTCTGCAATACATCGACTATGAAAAAACAGGCACCGAGCAGGAGATACGCGAGGAGCTTGCGCGGCTGACCGCAGCGCGCTTTTTAAGCCCCCGGCAGGCCGAAGCCGTCGATACCGGCAGCATACTGCGCCTGTTTTCCTCGCCTCTCGGCAAGCGCATAATGTCGGCCGATGCGCGAAAGCGCGAGTTTAAGTTTTCGCTGCTTTGCCCGGCGGAAAAATTCTTCCCCGGCGGCGAGGGCGAGAGCGTGCTCATGCAGGGAGTTATCGACTGCATGATCGAGGAGGCCGGCGAGCTTACAATAATCGACTATAAGACCGACCGCGTCAGCAGCGATGCGGCCGTGGAGCGTGCGCAGACCTATTCAAAACAGCTTGAGGCTTATGCCTATGCCGCACAGCGGATGACAGGCAAGCCCGTGCGCGAGTGCGTTTTGTATTTTTTATATTCCGGCGAAACCGTAAAAAGTTCTTGCAAATAGCAAAGTGCTGTGCTACAATTACCTTTGCGTCTTGTAACCACGCTTTTGCGTGCTCAAGATAGCCTACGACGAGGAGATATGAACAATGAAGGCAGGAATCCATCCTAACTATCAGCCCACCGTTATAAAGTGCGCTTGCGGCGCAACCATCGAGACCGGCTCGACCCGCCCCGGCATCACCGTCGAGATCTGCTCGAAGTGCCACCCCTTCTACACCGGCAAGCAGAAGCTGGTCGATACCAGCGGCCGTGTTGATAAGTTCAACAAGAAGTACGGCATTAAGTAATTTAAGATTACAAAGTTTAAGACCGCGTCCAAACGGATGCGGTCTTTTTCTATTTCTCTGTTATAGATATGCTGATCTCGGTGACGAATTTTTCGGGGTCGCAGATTCTCTCGCGAGATACCGACGCCCACCTTGCCGAGAAACACGGCCGTTTCGTGCGCGCTGTCGAGCTTGCGTATGGGCATCTCCCTGTCAAACGGATCGCTGATGCTCAGCGGTTTTTCGACCCAGACAAGGCGGCAGGGCGGCAGCGTTTTCACCTCGATCACGTCAAGCGGAGTGCTGCGCGCGTCGCTTATCATGCGCAGACGGCTGTTTATCTTGCGCTCGATAACGGCAAGCTCGCGCTGCTTTTCTACGATCTCATCCTTTTGACGGCGGAGCTTCTGCTCAATGACGTCAACGTCGCGGTTTTGGAGGAAATCGCCGATCGAGCCGAGCGGCATATCCAGCATGCGCAGATAGCGCACGGTGTTAAGCGGCTCAAACTGCCGCACGCTGTAGTAGCGATAGCCCGTGTCGGGGTCCGTGTACTCGGGCTTTATAAGTCCCAGTGTTTCATAGTGGCGCAGTGTGCCGGTGCTGAGGTTAAAAAGCTTGGCGACGTCGCCGATAGAAAACAGATTGCTCTTATCCAAGGGCATGCACGTCCTTTCCGCGGCGGCATATTATCCTGTATGCGACGATGCAGATAAGAACCTGCAAAATCGAGCCTGCTGCCGTTGCAAGCCCCATCGGGAGCAGCGTCGCAGGGTACATTTTCGACATCAGGTATGCGCCCGGAACGCGCACAAGCGCAACGCCCGAAATGTTGTGGATAAACGAGATCATCGACTTGCCGCAGGCGCAGAAATATCCGCTGAAGCAGAAGTGGATGCCTGCAAACAGGCAGTCGAAGATGTAGCCGTGCATGTACTGCCCGCCGGCGGCGATAACGCCCTCATCCGGCGTAAACAGGCCGACCACCGGCTCGGCGATAAACTGGAACAGGGCGCTGACTATGACGCCGAAGCCGACGGCAATGCCGATTGCGTACCACATGGTCTGCTTTGCCCGGCCGTAATCCCCGGCGCCGATGTTCTGCGCGCCGATGGCGGATACCGCCGAGAGCATCGACGACGGAACAAGGAACAGAAAGCTTATGAGCTTTTCGACTATGCCGACCGCAGCCGAGTCCGTCAGCCCGCGGAGATTTGCGATAACGGTTATGAGGATGAACGCGATCTGGATAAGCCCGTCCTGAAGCGCAACGGGCACGCCGATGCCGAGGATCTGCCCCATAACGTCGCGCCGGGGGCGAAGATCGGCGCGCGAAACGGCAACGCTCCTGCGGCGGCGGATGGCGATAAATGCAACGAGCACGCTTATCGCCTGCGCAAGCGTTGTGCCCAGCGCAGCGCCGACGGGGCCGAGGAGCATAGCGCCCATGAACAGATAGTCGAGCGCAATGTTTGCCGCGCAGGCCACCGCAATGAAATACATGGGGCTTTTGCTGTCGCCCATGCCGCGGAAAATGCTGCTTATGATGTTGTACGCGGTTATAAACGGGATGCCGATAAAGCACACGGTGAGGTACCGCGCCGTGCCGTCCACGGCTTCGGCCGGAGTTGACATCACGGAAACGATGGGATCGACCAGCAGCACCAGCGCCGCCGTCAGCACGACGGAAACGAGCATGAACAGCGTAACGGTGTTTCCCACGCAGGCGGATATGCGCTTTTTGTCGCCTGCTCCGACCGCGCGGCCTATAGACACCGTCGTGCCCATAGCAAGGCCGACGATCATGACCGTCAGCATGTGCATGACCTGGCTGCCGACGGAAACCGCCGTTGTTGATGCAACGCCCTCATATTGGCCTATAATAAATAAATCCGCCAGTCCGTAAAGGGTCTGGAGGAAGTAAGACAGAAAATACGGCAGCGAGAAAATGACGATGTTTTTGAAAACGCTGCCCGTTGTAAGATTGCGCTCCACGGTATATCACCTCAAAAAAGTATGACGAGGGCCGTCCTTAACGAAACCGCAAAATACATTTTGTGCCCATAGACAATTAAAAACGGATTGGCCCTCGCCACGCTTATATTAAACTCTACAATTATTGTAGAGTCAAGATTTTTTTGCTATAAAAAGAGTGATATGACGAATATGCATTACAGCGCGCATTGTTTTTGCCGAGCCTATTGAAAACTGTCGGCGGCGGTGATATACTGCCTCAGTTCCGTTTGAAAAGGGTGAGGCACATATGGAAACAACAAAGCTTTTCGGAACCGAAAAAATCAGCAAAATTTTATTCAGGCTTGCGCCGCCTGTTATGCTCGCGCAGCTTATTCAGGCGCTGTACAACATTATTGACAGCTTGTTTGTCGGCCGGTATTCCGGATCGGGCCTGACCGCACTGTCGATCATCTATCCGATCCAGCTTCTGATGATCGCCCTTGCCGTGGGCACGGGCGTGGGCATAAACACCGTCATGGCCGCAAAGCTTGGCGTCGGTGAAAGTGAAAAGGCCGACGAATACGCCGGCGTGGGAACTCCGCTGGCCGTTTTTCTGTGGCTTTTGTTTGCCGCGATATCGTGGTGTGCCATGCCTGCGTTTGCAAAAATGTCCACCGATGACCCGGCGATAATCGCCGATGTTGTCGTTTACGGCAGGATAGTCTGCGTTTTCAGCTTCGGACTTTTCCTCGAGAGCATCTGGACAAAGGTGCTGCAGGCAGGCGGCGACATGAAAACGCCGATGATCGCACAGATAGCCGGCGCGGTCGCCAATATTATATTGGATCCGCTGCTTATTTTCGGCATGCTCGGTCTGCCGGAAATGGGCATTGCCGGCGCTGCCGCCGCAACGGTCGCCGGGCAGATAGTCGCGGCGCTGATCGTCATGAAAAAGGGTTTCCGCAGCTCTCCCGAAAGGGCGGTATATCCGCACCACATCGGCGAGATATTCCGCCTCGGTGCGCCGAATATTCTGATGCAGTCGGCGTATACGTTTTACATATTTGGACTTAATCTTATCCTGGCGGCGTTTTCCGATCAGGCGGTGACGGTTCTCGGCCTTTACTACAAGTGGCAGAGCTTTTTCTTCATCCCCTTGGGTGCCATGCAGACCTGCATCGTGCCGGTCATAAGCTTCAACTATGCCTCGCGCAACATTGATCGCTGCAAAAAGACGCTTTGGGCCTCCGTATGCTTCGGAATGGCGCTCATGGCTCTGGGAACGCTGTGCTTTGAGCTTATCCCGACCCAGATGCTCCGCGCGTTCAGCTCCGATGAGGCGGTCATTGATATCGGGCGCGTTGCCTTCCGCATCATCGGCGTAAGCTTCCTGCCGCTGGTGACGTCGCTGACGTTCCCGGTGTTTTTCCAGGCGGTCGGCTCGAGCATGAAAAGCTCCGCACTGACTGTCATCCGCACGGTCGTGCTGTTCGTGCCGCTGGGGTATGCGTTCTCGCGCATCGGCCTTAATTGGTTCTGGCTGACCTTCCCGGTGACGGATACGGTTACAAGTGTCGTCGGCGTGGTGTTTTACAGGCAATTCCTTAACAGCGACTATGTCAAAACTCCGGCTCTCGGCGCGGCTCAAAGCATTGCCGCACCGGTGCTGAAGCCCTCGGCGCCCGGAGTTATCATAACCATTGCCCGCGAGCATGGCTCTTCCGGAAAGCAGATCGGCAAGCTCGTTGCCGAAAAGCTGGGAATACCGTTCTATTACAAGGAAATGATCGCGCTTGCCGCCCACGAAAGCGGTCTTGATCAGGAGTTCATTTCCGATGTACACAAAAATTCACCGGATATCCTGCGCGAACTTTATCTGAGCACGCGCGTCGTGCAGCACGCGATCGAGGCGCAGGAGAAGATCATAAGGAAGATCGCAGACAACGGAAGCTGCGTCATCGTGGGCAGAAGCGCAGATTATGTCCTGAAGGATTACGAAAACGTCGTGCGCGTGTTTGTCCATGCGCCCATGGAATTTCGCATCGGCAGAGTCAGAGAGGTTTACGGCGACACGCTCAAGGAGGCCAAGCGCAATATCCGCCGCTCGGACAAGGCGAGAGCCGCCTATTATAAGCATATCTCCGGCATGCGCTGGGGCGAGGCCAAAAACTATGAGTTGACGGTTGACTCCTCCGTTGGCACGGAAAAAAGCGCGGAGATCATTTTGGCCTATATTTCGGCACACGAGCGCAAAAAATCCTCACCGGTAAGGTGAGGAGTTTTCCGTTGCTTTATATTATGATCCCCTCGCAGTGGTCGATCTCGTGCTGAATTATCTCGGCGGTAAAGCCTGTGAAGGTCTTGGCGCGGTTTTGCAGCTTTTCATTTTGCCACTGTACCCTTATCGAACGCCATCGCTCGGTTTTGCGCGTTCCGACAAGCGACAGGCAGCCCTCCTCGGCCTCATACGGGTCGAGCTTTTTTATTATTACGGGGTTGAGCATGATCATGTATTTTCCGCCGTTTTCAAAGGCAATGATGCGCTTGTTGACCCCGATCATGTTAGCCGCCATCCCGACGCAGCCGTACTTGTGGGCAATCAGCGTATCCAAAAGATCCTGCGCAACGCCGAGATCATCCGCCGTGGCCGGCTCTGCCTTCTGCGCAAGAAAAGCCTCGTCTTTGCAAATTTCGCGAATCATATTGTGTCCTCCTGCAAATTAAAAAGTCTCCTGATGTTGTTTCATTATCCTACATTGGGAGACTTTTGTCCATTGCATAGTTTCGAAGGCCTGAAAAAAATTCCGCTGCGCTTCCGGCCGAAAAATAATTTTATCCCTCCCTTGACAGCGAGGGGGCAAAGTATTATACTCCAAACTAACGAATGTTAGTTAGCTTGGAGGGCATATGAAACAGGAGGACACAAAGCAGAAGATACTCGATAAGGCGCTGGAGCTTTTTTCGGAGTACGGTTACGATTCGGTCAGCGTCGGGCAGATCGCACAGGCGGTCGGGATAAAGGCTCCGTCGCTTTACAATCACTTTCCCGGCAAGCAGGCGATATTCGACGCGATAGTCGAATCGACGGCCGCGCGCTATGCCGAGGGGACGGACAGGCTCTCGGTCCATGTTCAGGATGCCCGGCGCGACGTTCCCGAGTTTTCGCAGATAACGGCAGACGAGCTTTTTGACAAACTCAAACAGGTTTTCCTGTACAGCCTGCACGACGAGCCGATAAGCCGGTTCCGGCGCATGATGACGATCGAGCAGTTCCGCTCGCCGGAGCTTGCGCGGCTGTATTCCCACCGATACGTCGAGCGGCTGGTCGATTATCACGCGGCGATATTCCGCAGCCTCATAGCCGCCGGAGAGATACGCCCCGACGATCCCGAGGCGCTGGCAATGATGTATGTTGCGCCGGTGATAACGCTTATCGGCATATGCGACCGCGAGCCGGAGCGCGAGGCGGAGTGCCTTGAAAAGCTCAGGGCGCACGCGGAGCTGTTCTTCCGCGCGGTGCATGCTTAAAAAGAGGCGATAAGAATGAAAAAACCGCTGATTCAAAAGCTCGGGCTTTTGGGTGTCGTCAGCCTGCTGTCGTACACGGCGGCGGTGGTATTCTCGCCGCTTGCATATCCCGGATACGACTGGATGGCGCAGGCAGTCAGCGACCTTAGCGCCGCCGACGCTCCGTCGCTTGAGATGAAGATAGTCCAGGCCGAATACTTCGGCGTTGTCGAGCGCTTCAGCGTTTTTGCGGCAACGGGATTTAACGCCGCCCTCGGCATACATCTTTTCTGTATGAAAGAGTAATTTGCCGTTTATTTGCCGCAGAAGGATATATTAAAAATAATCGAGCACGCGAAAAAAGGAGAATTTTTATGGACGCAATAGTTTATACATCAAACACAGGCAGCACAAAAAGATACGCCGAGCTTTTATCGCAGATGATCGGACTTCCGGCATTTGCGCTGGGCGACGCGAAGGATAAGCTCTCGGCCAACGCCGGGATAATATACCTCGGCTGGATAATGGCAAGCGGCGTAAAGGGCTATTCGGCCGCCGCAAAGCGCTATAAAATACACGCCGTGTGCGGCGTCGGCATGGGGCAGACCGGCACTCAGCTCAAGGAGGTCCGCGAGAAAAACCATATTCCCGAGAATACCGCGCTCTTTACGCTTCAGGGCAATTTTGATGTGAAGAAGCTGCACGGCGTTTATCGAATGATGATGGATATCATGGTGAAAACCGTCGGCAAGGCGCTTGAAAACAAGGCCGACCGAACCGAGGAAGAGGACGATATGCTCGACATGATGCTCACCGGCAGCGAGCGCGTAAAGGCCGAGAATTTGAGCGCCTTGCTCGAATGGTACGCGGGAGCGAAGGCGTGAAGCGCATTGTTCCGGCGCTTGTCATGGCGCTGCTGGCGGCGCTTATCCTGAGCGGATGCCGGGCGAGCACCGCGCCCGAGACGCCGAGCGCCGCGCGAAGACTCAGCTGTGTGCAGCTAAGCTCGCTCACGGGACTTTGCCCTGCCGGAGGCGCGAAGGTCGCCATGTGCCACACGGACGAAAGCGGAGAGACAACGGCAGTCGAGCTTGACTACGATCTGCGATTTTTGGATATCGCCGCATTCGATGATTCCGGCAGCAGGATGCTTGCGCACTTTTACCTTTCGCCTTACAGCAGCAAGTGCGGCTCGGCGATATTCGACCCCGACTGCCGGCACTGGACATATTACAGCGGCGGCGACGAGGGCGTTTATTTTGTTGACAGCTATTCGCGCACCTTTGCAAGCGAGGATCGCGCGCGGATAATGGAGTTTTTCATGACGCGCGACGATGATGCGCAGGAGCTTATAAAATCGCCGGCGATAAAGAAAAAATTGCAGCACATGAGCAGCGCCGTGCGCAGCGTTTTTGACACGAGCGGCTGGGAAAACGTGCGCTGGGAGCGGTTTTTGTAAGGAGAGATTAACATGATACCGGAATGGAAAACGTATCCCCGGAGTCAGGGTCACAGCACCGTGTATCTGCAAAACGTTGTGCACAGTGACTTTATCGAGATCGGAGATTACACCACATACGACGATTTTGAAAAAGACCCTCGGGATTTTCAGCGCAATAACGTGCTGTATCACTATCCAGAGTGCAACCGCGATAAGCTCATAATCGGCAAGTTCTGCTCAATCGCCTGCGGCGCAAAGTTTATTTTCAACGCCGCAAACCACGCGCTGGGCAGCCTGTCAACCTATCCGTTCCCGGTCTATTTCGAGGAATGGGGACTGCCGACGGATGTAGGCTCAATAGCGCAGGCGTGGGATGATCACGGCGATATCGTCGTCGGAAACGACGTGTGGATAGGCTACGAGGCCGTCATCCTCTCCGGCGTCACGATCGGCGACGGCGCGATAATCGGAACGCGCGCACTTGTCACAAAGGACGTGCCGCCCTACACCGTCGTCGGCGGAACTCCGGCAAAGCCGATACGCAAGCGCTTTGACGATGAGACTATAGAAAAGCTCAGGAGGCTAAGCTGACGAGAGTCGAACGCATATCGGTTTTGACGGGCAGATGTCCGCCCATGCTGCGTTAAAGCTCTTGACAATACGGCAGTATTCTCCGCGAGCTTTGCCTTGCCTGAGCAAAAATCTGCTCCGGCAAAACTGCGAGCACCTGTCGGCTGTGCTTTTCGAGATATTTTCGGCTTTCTTTGATGCAGGTGGGCTGGCGCCCATCAAAGCAAAAAAGGCGAAAATAGCCGGAAGGGCGCGCTGACAGGCGATATGGGTTCAACTCTCGTCAGCTTAAGCTGGTGGGACTGGGACGAGGAAAAGATACGCCGCAGCCTCCCTGCGATCATGTCCGGCGAGCTTGATAAACTGCTTAATCGAAAATAAGGATACAATGATATGAAAGCAAAACAAATCGCCGCCGCACTGCTGACCGGCATTTTCGTAAGCCTGTTCGATAACGCAAAAAATGCATGCAGAGAAAGAACCGAAGTCATATGACTCCGGTTCTTTCAATGTCGTTTGTTTCACGATTGCAGCAGCTTGTCAAACGAGCCGATGATATCATCGCTTATGCCGCCGGTGAGGGCGTTATTGTAGTTGCAGATGAACGTTCCGGCGATGAGGATCATCATGCCCTCGGCCTCGCGCGCGCCGACCTCGTCGCCGTAGATCCTCTTCAGACACAGCTCCATCACGCGCCGCCATTCGGCAAATTCTTCCCGAACGAGCTCGCCGACGCGCTCGTTGTAATGGGCAAGAACATAGGTCTGCGTCGTCGCGTTCGGACGCTGCTCGCCGACTTTTCCGCGCGCGACATAGCTCATGAAGGCGTTCATGTATTCTGCGTTCGAGCCGTAGTCGGCTCGGTCATGCTCGTTAAACCAGGCAAGGCACTTTTGGCTCATGAAATCGCGCGTGTAGCGCACATAGCTCACCAGCAGTTCTTCCTTGCTGTCAAAATAATTTAAAAGCTTGGCATGGCTCATATTCGCCTCGGCGGCGATATCGCGCAGCGAAACATTCGTCAGCGGCTTGCTGTCAATGCAGCGCTGGAATGCCATGAGTATTTCCATGCGCACGGCTTCCTTGTCAACGATAAGCGGCATATTTATCTCCTTTGCGGTTATTTACAAGACCGATATTTTGTGATAATATGTTACCAAGTGGTAAATAAAAACTGTGAGGACTGAATTATGACTGATGAAAGATCGCCGATCAGGATACATGTTCTGCATTGCGGCAGCATGCTCGTGTCGAAGGCTGTGCCGTATGGCGGCGGCGTGAACCTGAAAAATGCGCGGCACGGAGTGTTTGATAAAGTGGCTGACCGCGTAGAGCTGCCGGTTTCGGCCTATCTCATCGAGCACCCCAAAGGCAAGGTGCTCATCGACACGGGCTGGAGCCGCGAGATAAGCCCCGAGGGCGTTTATGACTCATCGGCGGTTAAGCGGCAATTGCCCGGTTATCTTGCTGCATTTTATCACCCGTGGGTGGAAAAAGGCAAGACTGCGGCCGAGCAGCTTGCGGCAATGGGCATTGCACCGGAGGACCTTAGCGCCGTCGTGCTCACGCATCTTGACGCGGATCACACAAGCGGCCTGCGCTCGGTGAAAAACGCGCAGCGCATCCTGCTGCCCGAGGAAGAGGGCTGGTGGACAATCCGCACGGTGTATAAGCTGCGCCAGCCCGAAAGCATGTACAGAGGTGTTCCGATCGAGCATTTCTGGTTCAAGGGCACGATGGACGGCCCGTTGTGGTGGTCGTACGACCTTTTCGGCGACGAGACGATCAAATTCGTCTGTCTGCCGGGGCACACGGACGGTCAGATCGGCGTGAAGATAAAAAACGGCAAAAAGTTCGTCGTTTTGACCTCGGATGCGGCATTCACGGAGCGCTCGTGGCGCGAGAAGATACTGCCCGGCTACGGCTTTAACGAAAAGGCCATGCTGAAGTCATTCGATTGGATAGAGGAGCAGGCAAACGATCCAGACTGCGTTGCGGTCATTGCAAATCACGATCCGGATGTGCATCCTCAGGTCATTGAATTATAGAGCAAACAACGTGCTGACACAGGAGCAGTCCCGCGCTTGCCGGTACCCAAACCAGCGAGCCGGGCACGCTCCGGCGACCGGGAGGCGGCGCTTCAAACTGCTGCGGCTTCATCGCCTCCTCGGGCGAGAAAACAACGTCGTGATGCTCGATGCCGATGCTGCGCAGCTCCTTGCGCACCACCCTCGCCAGCGGACAGCCGCTGGTTTTTTTTATGTCGCACAGCGTAAGGCGCTGCGCGTCGCACTTGTTGCCGGTCCCGAGCGCGGACACGATGGGTATGCCGCGGCTCTTTGCCGTCCGGATGAGATCGACCTTGCAGGCCACGAGGTCGATGCAATCGACGATGAAGTCGTAGTCTGCAAAGAAATCCTCACGGTGCTCGGCGTCGTAGCGGCCGACGATGGTTTTAACGTCCGCATCGGGGTTTATGTCCTCAAGGCGCAGTTTGATGACGTCGGCCTTTGGCATACCGACGGTCGAGGTCAGCGCGCACAGCTGGCGGTTTATGTTGCTCAGTCCGACCGTGTCCTGGTCAATGAGCGTAAGATGCCCGACGCCGCTTCGCGCGAGCGCCTCGGCGCACCATGAGCCGACTCCGCCGAGTCCGAACACGGCGACGTGCGCGTTTTTGAGCTTTTCCATTGCCTCGGCTCCGAGGAGCATTTCGGCGCGTATGGTTCTCTCGTTCATTATAATTTCTCCGTCAGAAAAGGCCGTCCCATTTGGAACGGCCTTTTTAAATCATAATTTATCAGAGTCCGACATAGCGGGAAGATCCGTTGTACGAGCCCTTGTAAGCTTCGACGATGCCGCTGAAAACATGCTCGTTCCACTCGCTCAGCACATCCTGCTTGAGCAGATTCTCCGCGACATAGTCGCAGTAGTTCTGATCGCCGCTCTCCTCGGTGGGAGCCTGGTTGTTGTCGCGCTTGGTGAACACGACGACATAGCTGCCGGTGCCGGAATCAACGACTGCGGTGTCACCGGCCTTTCTGTCGGCGCTCTTTATCCACTCGGACAGGGCGGTCTCAACGGAGGAACCGGCAAGATCGGTCTGCTCCTTGATCTCGGCGTCGGTCACTACTGCCTTTGCCGCATCTGCAAGAGAGGTACCGTCGCTGAGCTTCGCGAGGATCTCCTCTGCGGTAGCCTTGGCTGCTGCCTTTGCCTCGTCGGTCGGCTCGTGAGCGTGCTCATCCTCATCCTCGGAGTGCTCGTGCTCGGGGAGCTCGGCAGCTACGAGATAGTAGCTGTAGGTGAACTTATCGTAGCTGTCCTTGACGGAATCATACTTTTCGGCAAGCTGCTCGGCAGTGTAGGTCTCGACATCGGTGATGCTTGTCTGAACCTTGCCTGCGAGGGTCTGAAGCTCCATTATCGCGCGTGCAACGGACTCGTTGCAGCCGCGGCCGTAGTTTGCCGCGAGGAACTTGCTGACGCTGCCGTAGTTGTTTTCCTTAGCGGTGCTTTCGATGGACTTGATAGTCTCGTCGATCTCGGCATAGTCGTCGTCCGTGAGCTTGATGTCATGCTGCTCTGCATAAGCCTCGAAGGCTGCAAGCTGCACAAGCTGGGACTTGGTCGCGTCGCGGAAATACTGATCCCAGGTGTAGTTTTCCTTGCCCTCTTTGTTCATAAAGCTCGGACACTCCTGCTCGTCGAGGGGCTTGGTGGTGTCCAGCTGCAGGAGGGTGGAGGCGTAGTTGCCATAGGTGTTCATAAGGCTGATATACTGCATATGATATACATAGTTGCACTCCGCCACGGAGAAGCCGCGCTCGCCGGCGGAAATGGTCGTGTCGCCGACGGTAACTTCGGTGTTCTTGACTGTCAGCGCGTCAAGCGATCTGTACAGTGCGCCGGAGTTGAGGTAAATTGCAAATGCAAAGAAGATGACCAAGGCAACGCCTACGATGATCCATTTGGTCCTCTGCTTTTTTTTCTTGTCGGCTTCCTTTTTCGCATTGATGTCCTTTGCATAGGAGCCTTCGCTGCGAGCGGTCTGCCTGTTTTTTCTTTCGGTTGATGCACTCATGTCTTGTCTTCCTTTTTAATTTGGATGTGATTTATACATTATACCCCAAAAGCACGGCGGTTTCAATACCAAAGTTGCGGCATTGGCGGCTTTGTGGTACAATTGACTCAAACTGATTTAAACTATGGCTAAACATTTCGGAGATGCAAATTGAAAACTAAGGGCAAAAAGCACAGAGGCCGGGGCTGCCTGACGGCGCTTATCATTCTTGCGCTGATCGCGGCGGCTGCGGCATTTTTGATAAAAGACAGCAGAGACGACCTTGAGATAAGCCGCTACGAGGTGAAGTCTCAAAAGCTTCCGGAGAGCTTCGACGGATTTAAGATCGTGCAGCTGTCGGATCTTCACGGCGCGGAGTTCGGCGAGGACGGCATGGAGCTTGTCGATAAAGTCGGCTCGCTTGAGCCGGACATGATCGCGCTCACGGGGGATTTCGTCACCGACGAGGGCGACCTCGCGGCCGTCGAAAAGCTCGCTGCCAGGCTCGTGAAGCTGTGCCCGGTGTATTTTATCAGCGGAAATCACGAGTTCGGCTCGGGTCTTGCCGTCAAGGTCCGGAACATTTTGGAGCGCGCCGGCGTAAAATATTTAAGCAATGAATATCTGACGATAAGCCGCGGCGAGGACGAGATACTCCTCGGCGGAGTTGAAGATCCGCTGGCCTATGCCGACATGCTCAGCCCCGACGAGCTTGCGCAGAAAATGAACGACGCCGCGCCGGACGCGTTCAAGATACTGCTCGGGCACCGAAACTACTGGATGACCGAATACCCCGAGCTGCCGGTCGATCTCATATTCTGCGGCCATGCGCACGGCGGACTTATCCGCATCCCCGGCGTGGGCGGACTTATCGGGACCGACCGCCGCCTGTTCCCCGATTTCGATGCAGGAGAATACAACAACGGGCGCTATACGCTGATAGTCTCGCGCGGCCTCGGAAATTCCGTGCCGATTCCGCGCATTTTCAACCGCCCCGAGATAGTTTGTGTTGAGCTCTCGTCAGCTTACGCTCGGGCGTAAATAAAAATTTTTGTCATGTTTCCGCCGATCGCAGCATATACTGAAAGTATGCTGAATTTGAGCTGAGGTGAAAAACATGGGAACAGATATTGACGATATGATATTCGGAGACTACGATCCCGGCCCGAGTGACCGCTGAAAGTCCTGATCAAGATCAGGACTTTCAGCGAAAAACGCCACATTTTTTGTGAAAACAGGTTTTCACGAAAAATCTCGCTACGCTCGTCAAAAAGTCCGTACCGGACGTTTTTGATGGCTATTAATCCAATCACGAGCGGGGCCTTTGCCCCCTCGCGCTCCCCTGCTGCTCTATCGTCTTTTCTTTACACCACGGGTTTTGGATCAAATTATGCTTATAACATCTGCCTGTTTTTTGTAAGCAGGCATTTTTCATATCATTTTCATATCACTGCGCGGAAAACTATGCTCTTTCCGTCGGCAGTCTCTGCATTTATGCTGCCGCCGAGCGCCTGGACGATGGCTCGCGCTATGGCAAGGCCGATGCCTGTTCCGCCGTCGTAAGTGCGCGATTTGTCCGCGCGATAGAAGCGGTCAAAGAACCTGTCGATATCCCCGAGCGAGTCCGGCGGACAGGTGTTGTAGACCTCGATGACCTTGTTTTTGTGCTGCGCGTAAACCGACAGGCGGATCTCGCCGCCGTCATCGGAGTATTTAAACGCGTTATCGAGCAAAATCGATATAAGCTGCTGCACGGCGGCCATGTCGCCGGTCATGTCGAGGTCGGGGGCTATGTTCTGACTGTATCTCTTGCCCTGCGCCTTTGCACGCATTTCAAACGGCTCTGCGGCCTCCCACGCGGCGTCGCTGAGCGAAAAATCGCTCTTATCCGGCAGCGGCATGCCCTCGTCAAGGCGCGAGAGCATGACGAGGTTCTTCACGAGCTTTGACATGCGCACGGTCTGCTTCTGAATGTTATCGACCCACTCGTTATCGCCGTTTTCCATTTTCAAAACGTCCGCGCTCGTGGATATCGAGGTCAGCGGAGTTTTAAGCTCGTGCCCGGCGTCGGTGATAAACTCCTTTTGCAGCTGCATATTGCGCACATACGGCGCGATAGCCTTTTTGGAAAACGCCGCGACGAGCGCAAAGCCTGCAAGCAGGCTCGCCGCCGCGACGATGAGCGATACGTTAAAAAGCGTTTTCATCGACTGCCGCTCGGGCGAGGCGTTCAAGAATATGACCGCCGCGCCGGACGAGCCGCTTTTGAGGCAGTAGCGATAGTCGCCGTAATAGCCCTGTGTATGCCCCGACGACAGCGCGTCGGACGCATAGTAAAGCGCCTCCTGCGCACTGACGGTTGCAATATAATCGCTGAACACGCGCACCGCATGGCCGTCGGAGTCGTACACCACGGCAAAATATCGCGTCATGTATTTTGACTCCGGCGAATTATCGCTGAAAATGTCCGGAAGGGTGAAGTTAGACGAGCCGCTGTATGGATTTTTTCCTGTGGTTATGAGCGAATTTATCGTATCGTCGAGCCTGTTTGTGGTTATATTGTAGTTCCACAGATTTATCGCGACGAGCAGCACGAGCGTAACGGCTCCCATCGCCGCCATAGCCGAGGCGATAAATCTGCGCCGCATTTTCGTAAGCATCATTTTGCCTCCAGCGCGTAGCCTGCGCCGCGAATGGTCTTTATCTCAACATCCGCGTCAAGCTGCCTGAGCTTCTTGCGCAAAAAGCCTATGTATGTCCACACGACGTCCGTTTCCGACTCCGTGTCGAGATCCCAGACCTTCTGCATGAGGGCATCCGTCGAAAAAACGCGGCCGCGATTTCGCATGAAAAGCTCCATGAGCTGAAACTCCTTATTATTAAGGCGCGCGCTGCCGCCGCCGGACGAAAGCGTGTAGGAGCTAAGATCAAGGCTCGTGCCGCCGACGCAGATCACGTCGGGCGCGTAATTTCCGCTGCGGCGCGTGAGCGCGCGCACGCGCGAGATAAACTCGCCCATGGCAAAGGGCTTGGGCAGATAATCGTCCGCGCCCGCGTCAAGTCCGGCAATGCGATCCTCGACCTCGGCCTTGGCCGTGAGAAACAGCACCGGCGTTCCCACGCCCTTTTCGCGCGCGCGCTTTAAGACCTCAAGCCCGTCAAGACCGGGCATCATTATATCGAGCACCACCGCATCGTAGGAAACCGACAGCATATATTCAAGCGCGTCAAGGCCGTTGTGGACCATATCGACGGCAAAACGGTTTTTTTCGAGAACAAGCTTCAAGGCCTTTGCAATGCCGACCTCGTCCTCCGCTATAAGAATACGCATAGTATCATCTCCGATACACATATTAATATACTCAATTGAAACGAACCTGAAATCATTTTAACAGCGCCGAGGAAATTTTCAAAGCAAATTTTTCGAATTCACATTTTGCTAACAAAACTTTTTCAGCTCATTTCAGGTTCGCGGCTTATTCTCATGACAGTTCCACAAAATACAGGTAACTGCCCACCGGGCGAGCAGAGCCTCGCCGAAGCGGCAGATCAATAACGACCGCCGGATTGACAAATGCGGCGAAAAGATACATTATGTGCTAAAGATACATTATGCGCTCGACAAGGAGGCCATCAGCATGGATAACATGGAAAACAAAAACGAAAACGTTCAGGATCAGCAGAACGCACCGGTTGACGGTGAATACAGCTTCTTTTACGGCCACAAGCCGGAGGATGAGCAGAGCGATTCTCAGCAGGCTCCCAAGGCCGAGCCGGAAATGCCCAAGGCGGATAAAAAGCCGTTCTGGAAAAAGCCCGGCACGATGGTCGCCGGTCTGCTCGTCGCCGCGATGCTCGCAGGCTTCGGCGGCTCTGCCATAGGAAACGCCGTTTTAGGCGGCTCGGGCGGCGGCACGACCGTCAACGAGGGCAAGCGCCCGACCTCGGTCATAAACACCGCAAGCATCGACACCAGCAAGCAGATGACCGCTGCCGAGGTCTATGCAAAAAACGTAAATTCCACCGTCGGCATCACGACCCAGGTAACGACAAACTACTGGGGCTACACCACGCAGTCGGCGGCGTCCGGCTCGGGCTTTATCTATTCCTCCGACGGATATATACTAACAAACTTCCACGTCATAGAGTCGGCAAGCTCCATCAAGGTAACTCTCTATGACGGCACAAGCTACGACGCAAAGCTCGTCGGCTACGACGAGAGCAACGACATTGCCGTTTTGAAGATCGACGCGGAAAACCTCACCCCCGTTACGATCGGCGATTCGGATAACCTCAACGTCGGCGACTCCGTCATCGCCATCGGCAACCCCCTCGGCGAGCTTACCTTCTCGCTGACCTCGGGCGCCGTGAGCGCGCTTGACCGCGAGGTCACGATGTCGAACAACGTCACCATGAATCTTATTCAGACCGACTGCGCCATCAACTCCGGCAACTCCGGCGGTGCGCTGTTTAACCTCTATGGCGAGGTCATCGGCATAACCAACGCAAAATACTCCGGCTCGTCCGGCTCCGGCGCGTCGATCGACAACATCGGCTTTGCCATCCCTATAAACTCCGTGCGCAGCATCGTTGACAGCATCATCGAAAAGGGCTACGTCGCAAAGCCCTACATCGGCGTCATGGTCGCAGATGTAAGTGACGAAGCCAAAAACTACGGCACCCCGGCCGGTGCGGCGGTTGCATCCGTCACCGAGGGAGGCCCTGCCGATAAGGCCGGACTTCAGACAAACGATATAATCACCGCCGTTGACGGAAAGGAGATAAGCGGCAAGAGCGACCTCAGCTCCATAATAGCCGACCACGCCGCCGGCGATAAGCTCACCCTGAGCGTTTATCGTCAGGGTCAGACCCTCACCCTGACCGTCGAGATCGGCGAGCAGACCACATCGGCCGTTGCCGACCAGCAGGACAGCCGGCAGAGCCAGTCGCAGCAGCAGGCGCCCGGATTTTTCGGCTTCGGCGGCTGATAATCAAACAGACACAGTCTTTTCATCTTCATTTTTCCTTCATTGCCCGTCGCGCTTTTTGCGCGGCGGGCTTTTCTTGACATTAAAGCTCCTACAAGGTATATTTAGAAAAGCGTGTTAAAATAGAGAGCGAAAGGTAAGAACAATGGAGAAAAACGAACACAAGCGCGACGGCTTCCGAAGCCGCAGCGGCTTTATCATCGCCTGCATAGGCTCCGCAGTCGGTATGGGAAACATATGGCGCTTCCCGATGCTGGTCTCAACATGGGGAGGCTTGACCTTCCTGCTCCCGTACTTTATATTTGTCATCCTCATCGCGTCCACCGGCGTGATCGAGGAGTTTGCCCTCGGCCGAGCCGGCGGCGCAGGCCCTATGGGCTCGTTCGGCATGTGCACCGAGCTTAGATACGGCAAGCGCAGGATCGGCGAGCGCATAGGCTACATACCCATCCTCGGCTCGCTCGCGCTCGCTATAGGCTACACCTGCGTTATGGGCTGGATATTCAAATACACATTTCTGTCCTTCACCGGCGATCTGTTTTCCATGGGACAGGATATGGACGTCATAAACGGCACATTCGGAGGAACGGCAAGCGCATGGGGCGCGAACATATGGATCATCGTTGCCATAGCCGCAAGCTTTGCCATAATGTCCTTCGGCATTGCCGGCGGCATAGAAAAGGCCAACAAGGTCATGATGCCGGTGTTGTTTGCGCTGTTTCTTGCGCTGGGCGTGTATATTTTCACGCTCGACGGCTCGTCGGACGGATATAAATATATCCTCACCATAAATCCCAAGGGTCTTGCAGACCCCAAGCTGTGGATATACGCCTTCGGTCAGGCATTCTTCTCGCTGTCGGTTGCCGGCAACGGAAGCGTCATTTACGGCTCGTATCTCAGCCGCGAGGAGTGCATCCCCTCGTCGGCGCGCAATGTTGCGATATTCGATACGCTCGCGGCGCTGCTTGCGGCGTTTGTCATCATCCCTGCCATGGCGACCGGCGGCGCTCAGCTCGACACCGGCGGCCCCGGACTTATGTTCATCTTCCTCGTAAATGTTATTAACGGCATGGCCGGCGGAAGGATAGTCGGCATAGTGTTCTTCGTATGCGTCTGCTTTGCCGGCATAAGCTCGATAATAAATCTCTACGAAGCGCCGGTTGCGTTTTTGCAGGAGAAGTTTAAGCTCAAGCGCGTTCCGGCAACGACGGTCATTCACGTTCTCGGCTGCGCGGTCGCGCTGTGCATTCAGGCCATCGTGTCCGAGTGGATGGATGTCGTTTCGATATACATCTGCCCTCTCGGCGCGCTTATCGCCGCGGTCATGTTCTTCTGGATCGGCGGAAAGAAGTTTGCGCTCGACGCCGTCAACCTCGGCGCGCGCAAGCCCATAGGCAAGTGGTTTTACCCCTTGGGCAAATACGTCTACTGCGCCTGCGCGCTGATAGCGCTCATCGCCGGCGCAGCCCTCGGCGGCATCGGCTGACGGCCGCTTTAATATGCAAAAAATCCGTAGCATTGCTACGGATTTTTTGCGCTTTCCGCATCAACGGAACAGGTATTCACCGGCTTCGACGGCAGGCAGAAGTGCGGAAGCGTCGATAAGCTCGGATATGTTTTCCGCAGTGATGATCTCGCAGTCGGCCAAAGGATTTACGCCGCCGTTAAAAGCTCCGCTCATAACGCTCGGCTTATCCACAGGCAGTATCCTGCGTCCGTTCTCGCAAATGAAATACAGGCGATAGTCCACATCGCGGCCGCTTGTTGCGTGAAGGGCAAGCTGTCCCAGCAGCGGATACATCTGCTCGAACATCTCCGCCTGCGTCACCTCCAGGAGATACACATCCCCGGCGCTCTCCGGCTTCCTGCCTATCCATTTCTTTATTATCCTCATTGCGCGCTATCCCCCTTGCTGTTTCCCTGAGCGTAGCACCTAACGGGCTGCGTTGTCAATAATATATTGGAAATTTCATCATACCATTTACAGAGGTGATGGTATGAAGATCTACATTGCACGGCGCGGCGACAGTCTGTATTCGATAGCAAAGGCAAACGCAAGCTCCGTGCAGGAGCTTGCCGCGATAAACGAGCTTAGCGACCCTGCGCGCCTGAGCATAGGGCAGGCGATAGTCATTCCCGATGGGGCGCGGCCGACAGCCGAAACAGAGGTAAACGGCTATGCCTATCCGAACATCAGCGAGCGGCAGCTGGCAGCCGTTATGCCGCAACTTACATATTTATGCCCGTTTTCGTGGCGCATTGACGCACTGGGCGGCATAACGCCTGTTGAGGATTCAAGCATGATAAGCGCTGCGTGGGAGGGCAGCTGCGCTCCGCTTCTGACGCTCACGAACATCGGCACAAACGGCGGATTCTCAAGCGATATTGCGCACAGCATATTCAGTGATACGGCGGCGCAGAATGCGCTTGCAGAAAACACGCTTGCGGCTCTGCGAAGCCGAGGATATTACGGAGTAAATCTCAACATCGAGTATGTTCAGCCCTACGACCGTGAGGGCTACAACGCATTTTTAAAACGCATGTCCGAAACGCTGCACGCAAACGGATATATGCTCTCAAGCGCCATCGCGCCCAAGACCTCGGACGATCAGTACGGCGTTCTGTACACCGCGCATGATTATGCCGCCCATGGGCAGTACTGCGACAGGGTGGTCATCATGACCTACGAGTGGGGCTACACCTACTCCGCGCCGCGCGCGGTGTCGCCGGTGAACGAGATGCGCAAGGTGCTGTCCTACGCGGTTACGAAAATGCCGCCGTCGAAGATCCTGCTCGGCTTTTCAAACTACGGCTACAACTGGCTGCTGCCGTGGAAGCAGGGGCAGGCGGCGCAGGTTATATCCAACGCCGCGGCGGCCTCGCTTGCTGCAAGCGTTTTTGCGCAGATACGTTTTGACGAAGCAGCTCAGGCACCGTTTTTTAATTACACCGACCCTGCCGGAAGGCGGCACGAGGTGTGGTTTGAGGATGCGCGCAGCGTGCGCGCGCGGCTTGCGCTGGTGCGCGAGTTCGGCCTTGCAGGGATAAGTATATGGACGGTGAACATGCGCAATCGGGCAGGGCTTGCTGTGCTCGAAAGCGAGTTTTCAAGCGAAAAAATAGTGTGAAAAAAACCGGCGGACTTCGTGTCCGCCGGTTTGGCATTTTGTGCTGTTATATTAGCCGAGACGCTCGGAAATGACCTGTGCGACTTTCACGCCGGAGGCCGCCGCCTGAGCGAGGCCGCGAGTGATGCCTGCGCCGTCGCCGATGGCGAAGAAGTTTGAAAACTTGGTTTCAAGCTCGCCGCTGAGCTCAAGACGAGAGGAGTAGAACTTGACCTCCGCGCCGTAGAGCAGGGTGTCGTAATTTGCGGTGCCCGGCGCGATCTTATCCAGAGCGTAGATCATCTCGATGATATCGTCAAGCTGCCTCTTCGGAAGAGCGAGGCTCAGGTCGCCGGGAACGGCCGCGGTGAGCGTCGGACGGGTGTAGGACTGCGCCAGACGGTGCTCGTTCGTGCGCACGCCCTTAACAAGATCGCCGAAGCGCTGAACGAGAACGCCGCCGGAGAGCATGTTGCTGAGCGAGGCGATGTGCTTGCCGTAGCGGTAGGGCTGATCAAACGGCTCGGTGAAGCGGTTTGATACCAGAAGCGCGAAGTTTGTGTTTTCGCTGCGCAGAGCGGGATCGGAGTAGGAATGGCCGTTGACGGTGTTGATGCCCTCTACGTTTTCGGCAACAACGTGGCCGTAGGGATTCATGCAGAAGGTGCGGACCTTGTCGCCGTACTGCTTTGTGCGATAGATGAGCTTGGATTCGTAAACAACGTCGGTGATGTGCTCAAACACGGTCGCCGGAAGCTCGACGCGCACGCCGACATCGACCTGGTTGTTTATAAGCTTCACGCCGAGCTTGCGGCACTGCTCGGAGAACCACTCGGCGCCGCTTCTGCCGGGCGCAACTATGAGATAGCGGCATTTTATGTCGTCGCCTTTTTTTAGGCCGAGCGAGTAGCCGTCGCCGTCGCGGTCTATGCTGCACACCTCGGTGCGGAAGCGATATTCTATTACCTTGCACAGATCCTCGTACATGTTCTGGAGGATGCGCAGATTGTTTTCTGTTCCGAGATGCTTGACCTTTGCCTGAAGCAGGTGAAGATCGTACTTGAGAGCCTCGCGCTCGAGCGCTCTCGCCTCGGGCGTATTGGTGGAGAAGGTCTTGTCGGTCGCGCCGTATTTCATGTTGACGGTATCTACGTAGTTTATAAGCTCCATGACCTCGTCATCGCCCATGAAATCGGTAAGCCAGCCGCCGAACTGCGTTGTGAAGTTATACTTGCCGTCGGAAAACGCGCCTGCGCCGCCGAAGCCGCACATGGTGTCGCATACACTGCAGTGGATGCACTCCTTGACCTTGCCTGCGACGATGGGGCAGTGTCTTGAATAGATATCTCCGCCCTGGTCGAGTACGCAGATCTTAAGCTCCGGATGACGGGCGATAAGCTCGTAGCCTGCGAAAATGCCGGCCGTTCCGCATCCGATTATTGCAACATCGTATGAATTATTCATAAAAATGCCCCCTTATGTAGTACAGGCCCAAACGAGCCCTCGGTATTATACGGATTTCGCGTGGCATAGTAATTAATAAATTGTAAATTTTCTGAGAAGTTCGGTAAGTTATTGGACACTTGCACCAAGGTGTGTATTGCCAATAACTTGACGGAATTTTAAAATGCCTATAAAATATTAAGGTACTATATATTTTGAGATGGTGAGTATATGTCAAACGAAGAGAAGAAGAGAGACATAGGAAAGCAGATACGCGAGGAAGCGTTTTCGATACCGAACCTTCTGAGCTATTTCCGCCTGCTGCTTATACCGCTGTTCATCGTGCTGTATGTGCACGAGGAGTTCACCGCGGCGCTTATAACGCTTGCCGTCAGCGGCCTGAGCGATATCCTCGACGGGCGCATCGCGCGCAGGTATAACATGGTGACCGATCTCGGCAAGGTGCTCGACCCGGTCGCCGATAAGCTCACGCAGTGCGCGATGATGCTGTGCGTTGCGATGCGCTATCCTGCGATGTGGTGGCTGCTGGGGCTTCACGGCGTCAAGGAGATAATCATGCTCGTCATGGGCTGGTATGTCCTTAAAAAGACCGACACGGTAAACAGCGCGATCTGGGTCGGCAAGCTGTGTACGGGCGTTATTTATGCCGTCATGATGCTGCACGTTATCATGCCGTATCTGCCGCAGGCTGTTTCGATCGGCTGCACGGTCGTCTGCGCGGGACTGATCGTGCTGAGCCTTATAGTTTACACTGCAAGATATGTTAAAATTCTCGGAGGGACGAAATGAAATTTCTCTATGCGCTGCTGTATATAGCCGCTTTGGGTATTCTGTCGCATTTCATCGGCCAGGCGCTGCCGCGAGCGTGGTTTTCGGCGGAAAGGTTCCCGTACCGCGCGGCGGAGTGGGAAAACGGCGGCAAGGTCTATGAAAAGCTCGGCATAAAGCGCTGGAAGGACTTCTTGCCCGACATGAGCCGCATCATGCCGGATATGGTCAAAAAGAAAGTGACAAAGCAGAGCCGCGAGCAGGGCATGGGCGTGCTCATTGCCGAGACCTGCGTGGCCGAATGCGTCCACTTTTGGCTGATCGTTTTGTCGCTCGGCATATTTTCGTTCTGGCGCGGCGGCTGGGCGGTCGTGTTTTGGCTGGTCTATAACATTTTGGGCAACGTTCCGTTTATGATAATTCAAAGATACAACAGGCCGAGACTGGTGCTGCTTGAGCAGCGCAGAAAAAGGAGGGCAACTGCACAGTGAAGGTACTTATATTAAGCTGCAACACCGGCGGCGGACATAACAGCGCAGCTTCCGCGATATGCACTTATTTTGAAAAAATGGGCTGCGAATGCGACATAGTGAATGCACTTGATTTTCTGCCGAAGGCTCGCGCGGAGTTTATCAGCCGCGGCCACGAGCTTGCATATAAATACACGCCCAAGCTCTACGGAGCGGGCTACCGCATCAGCGAGATGCTGCCGCAGAACCGCCTGTACGAGCAGAACGCAAAGGGCGCAGATGAGCTGTGCAAGGTGCTGTTTTCCGGAAGCTACGACGTTGTGATAAGCGTGCACGTTTTTGCCGCGATGATGATGACCGAGCTGCGCGTCAGCCGCGAGATAAACATACCGAGCTTTTTCGTCGCGACCGACTACACATGCAGTCCCGGCGTTTCGGAGATAGTTGCCGACAGGTATTTCATTCCGCACGAGAAGCTGCGCGAGGAGTTTGCAAGCCAGGGCATCCCGGCAAGCAGGATCGTCGCCTCCGGCATCCCCGTGCGCGAGGAGTTTTGCCAAAAAAGTGATAAAGGTGCCGCGCGCCGCGCCCTTGGCATGGGCGAGGAGGGCAGAGTTCTGCTGCTTTGCTGCGGAAGCATGGGCTGCGGCCCGATACGCAGCATCGCCATGCGCATAGGCGAGATAATGGACGAAAACGACAGCCTTGTTATCATCTGCGGCAGCAATCGCCAGCTGGAAAAGGATCTGCAATTTCTCGCAGGCGACGATATGCGCATAAAGATCTGCGGCTTTACGGACAAAATGAGCATGTACATGGACGCGGCCGACCTCATCATAACAAAGGCCGGCGGCCTGAGCACCACGGAGGCCGTTATGAAGCGGCTGCCGATACTGTTTATCGACGCCGTCCCCGGCTGCGAAAGCCGAAATATCAAGTTTATGACCGAGAATGCGTATGCCCTTGTTGCCGACACGGCCTCGGGCGTTGTGAACCTCGTCGATACATGCTTAAGCGGCGCGGTCGATCCCATGGAGATGGTGCGCAGAAGGGAAAACGATTTCCCGTTCAATGCGGTAAAGACGATTTACGACACCGTGTGCGAGGAGTACCGCCGCTTTGACGCCGAGCGTTCGGACACGATGGCGGAGCCTGTGACAGAGCCTGCGCGCAGCATGCCGGGCGCAGAGAAAAACATGATGCTCGTAATAAACCCCGTTGCCGGAAAGGGCGAGATGATGCGCCATCTGGCCGAGGTCACGGGCATATTCATGGACGCAGGCTACCGCGTGAGCTTTTATCCGACGCGCGGCCGCGGCGACGCGACAGAGTACGTCAAGGCATACGGCAGGGACTATGACATGATCTGCTGCTCGGGCGGCGACGGTACGATAAACGAGACTATATCGGGTATGGTAAAAGCGGGTCTGGATATCCCCATCGGCTATATGCCGGCGGGAAGCACCAACGATTTTGCCGAGTTCCACGGCATAAGCTGCGACACGGTGAAAACTGCGAAGAAGATCGTTTCCGGCAGGGAACACCGCGTTGACGTCGGCAGACTTGGAGATAAATATTTCATAAATGCGGCAGATTTCGGCGCATTCACATGGCTGCCGTACACAACGCCGCAGCGTCTTAAAAACAAGATGGGCTTTTATGCCTATGTGCTTGACGGCATAAAGGATCTTGCCAAGCTGCAAAGCGAGCATCTGCGCATAACGATCAACGACCAAACTCAGGAGGGCGAGTTCGTATTCGGCGTCGTCGCGTCCTCAAGCGCGCTTGCCGGTGCGCTGGATTTCTTCGGGCAGAAGGTAGTTGCCGACGACGGTCTGTTCGAGGTGCTGCTCATCCGACGCCCGAACTCGCCTGCCGAGCTTCAGTCCACGATAGCGGCGCTGCGCGAGCAGAACCTCAATAACGAGCTTATCTCGTTCTGCCGCACCGACAGAATAGAGGTCGAATGTATGAAAAAGCTCGCATGGGCGCTCGACGGTGAAAAGTGCGTCGGAGGCAGCCGCCATGCGCTCGAGATGCTGCCGCGCCGCGTGAGAATAGTTTACTGATATGGTAAGGTTTAAAGATATACGGCTTATCGCGCTCGACCTTGACGATACGACGCTTTGCAGCGACGGAAGTCTTGCGGACAAAACGCGCGAGGCGATAGAAGCGGCGATAAGCTCCGGAATCGAGGTCGTCATAGCCTCGGGCAGGGCGTTTAACTCGCTGCCGCGAGCCGTTGCGGAGATATGCGGAATACGCTATGCCATAACCTCAAACGGCGCTGCCGTTACTAAAAATCCAGGCGGCGAGCGCATAGTGAGCCTTACCCTGCACCCGGACACGGTCCAAGGCATTCTCGAGCTTTTCGGCAATGAGCTGCTTGAATGTTTTATCGATGGGCAGGCGTATTGCGATGCACGGTATATGGCCGATCCGATGCGCTTCGGCTGCTCGCCGGCGTATGTCGAGTATGTAAAAACAACGCGTCTGCCGGTCGGCGATATGCCGGGCTTTATGAGCGAGAATGCCGGAAGGCTTGACAGTGTAGATATTTTGTGCGCTTCGGTTTTTCACAGAGCCGAGCTTTGGGAAGCGGCGCTCCGGCTCAAAAACGCTTACATAACAAGCTCGTCGCCCCGGCTTATCGAGATCGCCGCCGCGGAGGCGGGCAAGGGCGCGTCGCTCATGCGGCTGTGCGAGCTGCTTTCCGTTCCGGCGCAGTGCGTCGCAGCGTTCGGAAACGGCGATAACGATGCGGACATGCTATCGTTTGCCGGCCTCGGCGTTGCAATGGAAAACGCGACCGAGGCATGCATCGCGGCCTCAGACGCCGTGTGCGCGTCGAACGACGAGCACGGCGTTGCGCAAATGATATACAAAATTTTAGGAGACATGGAAAAACAGTGATAAGAGAAGCAAGACCCGTTGACCTTGACGCGATAGAGAAAATTTATGACAATATCCACGCCGCCGAGGAAAGCGGCAGGGTGAAGATCGGCTGGATAAGCGGAATTTACCCCGTGCGTGCTACTGCCGAGGAGGCCATACGCCGCCGCGACATGTTCGTTTTTGAGGAGAACGGGCAGATCCTTGCCGCGGCGATCATAAACAAGGCCCAGGTCGCTATGTACAAGGGCGCAAACTGGAGCTTCGAGGCCGGGGATGACGAGGTGTGCGTTCTGCACACGCTTGTTGTCGATCCGAATTGCTCGGGGCGCGGCGTGGGGAGCAGATTCGTTGAGTTTTACGAAAAATACGCGCTCTCGCGGCAATGCACGGTGCTGCGCATAGATACCAACGCCATAAACTCGGCGGCGCGCCGGCTTTACGCAAAGCTCGGCTACCGCGAGGCGGACATCGTCCCCTGCGTTTTTAACGGCATCCCGAATGTGAATTTAGTCCTGCTGGAGAAAAAGCTGAAATAAAAGAGAGGCTCATTGAGCCTCTCTTTTTGCTATTTAATTACAGCACTTATTACGGGCTTGCCGTCGCGGTCGAGCAGGGGAGTCAGGCCGCCGGAGTTGCCGGAGTAGTGGTAGAGATAATTTACGCCGGTCTCCTTATCCACCCAGATCTCCATAACATCGATCACGCCCTGAGAATAAACCTTTTCAAAACGTTTTTCAGCCATCATTTATTCCTTTCCTTATATATTTTTGCGGCGATGCTCATCGGGATAAGCGAAAGCGCCGTGACGCACGCTGCGGCAATGAACAGCTCGTTTACAGGCAGATAGCCCTCGGCAATGCTGCTTATATCATAGCCCATCTCGCCTGCGCGCTGCGCGGTAACGAAAATGAGGTTTCCGTTATCGACGACCTGATACACCTTTTCGCCGAAGGCGCGGCAGATGGGGTCTGCCAGCAGCGGCCCTGCTATCATCGGGAAGAACACGAAGAACATTATCCTTATGCCTTCAAACTGACCGCGGTGCTCATCGGGGTACAGGCGCTTCATCCACACCGTCATTGCCTGCATGAAAACAACGTAGCCTATACCGACAAGGATTATGCCGACAAAGCACGGCCAGTTGGCGGCAAAGTTCAGGGCGTTTTCCGTGTCGAATGAGCTCTGCATATTTCCGACGACGAAGTAGACAAACAGGCAGCCGAGGATGCTGAGTATCGTCGCGAATGCGGCGACGGCCGGAACCTTTTTGTTGTTTATGATCTTTATAAACGGTATGGACATCGCAACGGCTATCAGCAGCGGAATGCCGAGAATGAGGCTGGGATCGGTAAAGCCGAGGGTGTAGTTCATCCAGTTCATGATGTGGATGAAATAGCAGTTGTAGCCTATGAAGAATATGCACAGCGTGAGAAACACAAGAGCCAGCTCGCGGTTTGCGGCAAAGCGCCTGAAATTGAACGTCGAGCCGAACTGGTGCCAGAAGCCGCCGTCCTTGACGGGCTTGAGCGTGGGCGCATCCTTGAGAAGGAAAAACGACGCTATGCCGACGAGGACGGTAACGCCGCCGGCAACGGAGAAGAAAATGATGTAGCCTGCCTGAGGATTTGCCTCGGTTGCAAGCCCCGTTACGAACATGCCGCCGACGAGGGTACCGACGAGGGTGCCGATAACGGGCAGCGTTGCCGCGACGGCACCGATCTGGCCGGAGTTTGAATCGTCCATCATGTCGGCATACCAGGCGTTGTAGCCTGCGTCGTTTGCCATCGAGCCGAAAAAGCTCATTATGGTGTCGGCTGCGACGATGGTGACGCCGACGAGCATCACGTCGTTATAAATGCTGTCGCGCAGATAGTGCGTAAGCCCGAAGGCGATGGTGAAAATTCCCCAGAGTATCGAGCCCCAGGTTATGAGCTTTTTGCGCGAGCCGATGCGGTCGGACAGCGTTCCGAAAAACAGCGCGGAAAACGTCGTTGCGGTTGCCGAGCATATGGTCATTGCCGTAACGACGCCGAGCTGCGCGCCGAAGTCGGAATACAGAAAGTTTGCAAACCAGTTGTTTTCGATGACCCATGCTATCTGCGCGGAAAACCCGATCACCAGCAGCAGAGTCCAGTTGAGCGCGCCGATGCCTTTTTTCTCGGTGCTTTTTGCGTTCCCCATTAATTCTTCCTCCCTATAAAATCTCTTACAAGAGCTTCATACTCATCCTTTGCGCACATGTAGCTTGCCGCATGCCCTGCGCCGGGCACGAGCAGCAGCTTCTTTTCGCTTTTGCAGGCGTTGAATATACTGAGCGCCATATCCTTTGGAACATAGCGGTCGCAGTCGCCGCAGATGTACAGAAGCGGTATCTCCGTCACGCTCACGCTGCGCACCGAGCTTGCCTCCTTGAAGCCGTAGCCGGCCTTGAGGAGATTAACGTATTCAAAAACGTCAACGAACATCGTCGGCAGGTGATAGAGCTTGCCGACAAGGTTGCGGAACACCGTGTTAAGATCGGAATAGCCGCAGTCGGCGATGATGCCGCGCACGTTTTTGTTAAGGTCAAGATCCGCGCTTTGCAGAATGCTTGCCGCGCCCATGGACATGCCGTGCAGATAGATATCGTTATCCGGGAAAAGCTCGGCGGCCTTGTTTGTCCACTGCACGACGTCGTATCTGTCCAGCGCGCCGAAGCCGATGTAGGTCCCGTCGCTTTTTCCGTGCGCGCGCATGTGGACATATATAAGGTCGCAGCCGAGCGATTTATAAAAATCGTACATTGCCGCAAAATCGCAGGCAGGCTCGGACTTGTAGCCGTGGAAAAAGATCACCGTTTTTCCCGTGCCGCTGCCGCGCAGCATGTCCGCGCGCAGGGTAAGCCCGTCGTCCGAAACGATGCTTATCTCGTCAAACGGTTTTTCGCGGAAGGGCCGGAAGTACGGAATGTTGTGCGCCCAGAGCGCCTTCCCGGTCGGCTCGAGCAGGGAAGATGAGCTTGCGCCCGTCTCCGGAGTCGGGAAATTATCCTGCCGGAGGATGAGCACACGCACAAATTTTATGCCCACTGCGTAAAAAAGCGCCAGCACGGCGCAGATAACTATAAGAACGATCACAACTGCTTTCATAACATCACCAATGGTATTTTATTATATTTCTATTAAAATTGGAATAGCCAATATTGAAGAAATGGGAATAATATTATATAATTTGTGCGTTAAACTGAGAAAAGGAGAAACAGTATGGAAAAGTCAAAAGTGTATTTCATAAAGGAAGTAAGTCCGGAAAACGTTGTGCGAGCATATGAAGCGCTGGGCGTTGAGCTAAAGGGCAACGTTGCCGTGAAGCTGCACAGCGGCGAGCCGGGCAACCAGAACTTCCTGCGCCCCGATTTTATGAAGCCGGCCGTTGACCGCGTCGGCGGAACGATAGTAGAATGCAACACCGCATATGACGGACAAAGAGATACCACCGAGGCACACAAAAAGACCATGCAGCTGCACGGCTGGGTCGAGATCGCTGATGTTGACATCATGGATGCCGAGGGCGAAATGACCATTCCCGTTGTCGGAGGCAAGCACCTTGATAAAAACTATGTCGGCAAGACGTTTCCTGAGTACGATTCCATGCTCGTTCTGTCGCACTTCAAAGGCCACCCGATGGGCGGCTACGGCGGCGCGCTGAAGAATATCTCGATCGGCATCGCGTCAAGCTACGGCAAAAAGTATATCCACGGCGTGAAGAACACCGAGGATTACTGGCACGCAGACCACGACAGCTTCCTTGAGTGCATGGCGGACGCGGCAAAGAGCATCGTCGATCACTTCGGCGGCAAAATGGCGTTTGTGAATATAATGAAGAACATGTCCGTTGACTGCGACTGCTGCGCCGTGGCCGAGGATCCCAAGCTCGGCGATATCGGCATTCTGTCCTCGCTCGACCCCGTAGCGCTCGATCAGGCCTGCCTTGACCTCGTGTACGCAAGCGACGATCCCGGCAAGGGCGATCTTATAAAGCGCATCGAGTCGCGCAACGGAGTACACACCATCGAGGCAGCCGCAGCTCTCGGCGTGGGAAGCCGCGAATACGAACTGATAACACTATGAAAAAGCTTGTTCTCGGCATCCTGGCGCATGTCGATGCCGGAAAAACGACTCTGTCCGAGGCGCTGCTGTATACCTGCGGCAGCATAAGAAAGCTCGGCAGGGTCGATCATCGCAACACCGCGCTCGATACGCATAAGATCGAGCGCGAGCGCGGTATAACCGTGTTTTCAAAACAGGCGCAGCTCCGTACAGACAATATGGAGCTGTGCCTTCTTGACACGCCCGGACACGCCGACCTCACGGCGGAGACCGAGCGCACGCTCGACGTTATCGACTATGCGCTGCTCGTCATATCCGGCACCGACGGCGTTCAGGCGCACACCGAAACGCTCTGGCGGCTGCTTGAACGGCATAATGTGCCGACGATCATTTTCGCAACGAAAATGGACCTTACGGGCAGCGACAGACAGCGGATACTCTCCGACCTGCGCGAGCGGCTCTCGGAGGGCTGCTTCGACCTTTCGGACACTTCGCGGGAGACTCGCGAGGGTATAGCCATGTGCGATGAGGAGCTTTTTGAAAAGTTCGCGTCCGGCGAAGATATCGACGACGGCGATATTTCGCGCCTGATGATCGAAAGAAAGCTCTTCCCGGTGCTGTACGGCTCGGGACTCAAGCTCGAGGGCGTGAGTGAGCTTGTTGAATTTATAGAAAAATACGCCGTCGGCCCGGAGTATCCCGAGCAGTTCGGCGCAAGGGTATATAAGATAATGCGCGATGCGCACTCCCGGCGCCTAAGCTGCATGAAGATAACAGGCGGCGCGCTGCATAATCGCGACAGCGTAAACGGCCAAACGGTCACGGAGCTGCGCGTATATTCCGGCGCAAATTACGAAACCGTGCAGGAGGCGCGCGCCGGCAGCATCGTCGCCGTGCAGGGTCTTGACGATACATATGCCGGTCAGGGCCTCGGCTTTGAGAGCGACGGCATGCAGCCGGATACGGAAGCGGTAATGTCATATAAGATCTCTCTGCCGGAGGGAACCGACGCGCTCGTCGCCTACAGGCAGCTAAAGCAGCTCGAGGACGAAGATCCTCAGCTTAAGATCGAGTGGAACGAGCGCCTGCGCGAGATAAGTGTGAAAATAATGGGCAAGGTGCAGACCGAGGTGCTCACCGAGCTTATCCGCGAAAGATTTGATCTTGACGTGAGCATAGCGTCGGGCGGCATTGCCTATAAGGAGACCATAGCGGAGCCGGTGCACGGCGTGGGGCATTTTGAGCCGCTGCGCCATTACGCCGAGGTTCATCTGCTCATCGAGCCTGCCGAACGCGGATCGGGGCTTAGCTTTGAAAGCCGATGCCCGTTAGATGAGCTTGACCGCAACTGGCAGAGCCTTATCATGACAAATCTTGCTGAAAAAACGCATCTCGGCGTTCTGACCGGCTCGCCGCTTACGGATGTGAGGATCAGCCTCATAGCCGGAAAAGCGCATGTCAAGCACACCGAGGGCGGAGATTTCCGCGAGGCCGTGTACCGCGCGGTGCGGCAGGGGCTTATGAAGGCGAAAAGCGTGCTGCTCGAGCCGTGGTATGATTTCCGCATCGAGGTCCCGCCAGAGCAGATAGGCCGGGCCATAAGCGATGTGCGCGCAATGAGCGGAAAATTCGACACCGAGGGCAGCAGTGTCATAACCGGCATTGCGCCCGTTTCCGAGATGAACGGCTATGCCGAGACTCTTGCGTCCTACACCTCCGGCAAGGGCAGGATCGTTTGCCGGGCGGCAGGATATTACCCCTGCCACAACGAAAAGCAGGTAGTCGAGAGCATCGGCTATGACCCCGAGGCGGATGTTGATAACACGCCCGATTCCGTTTTCTGCTCGCACGGAGCGGGAACGGTCGTGAAATGGAACGAGACGGAAAAGTATATGCACCTAAACCCCGATCTCGGCGGCGAAAAAGCGCCCGAGGAGTTCAGCAGGCCGCGTTATTTTTCCATTGACGACAAAGAGCTTGAAGCTATCATGGAGCGCGAGTTCGGCCCGGTGCGGCGCAGAATGTATACGCGCGCGAAAACGGCGGAAGCGCCGGAGTATTCCGTTGCGCCGTCAAAGCGCGAGTACGTCATAGTTGACGGCTATAACTTCATTTTCGGTGCGCCGGAATACAAGGAGCTTGCCGCGGCCTCGCTCTCGCTTGCGCGCGAGCGCCTTTCCGATGTGCTGCGCAGCTACCGCGCAATGCGCGACTGCGAGCTTGTGCTCGTTTTCGACGGCTACCGCGTTGCCGGAAACACCGGCGAGCGCGAAACGCATGGTATACGCACGGTTTACACAAAGGAAAACGAGACCGCCGATATGTATATCGAGCGCCTTGCAAACGATATCGGCAAAAACTATTCCGTAAAAGTCGTCACGAACGACTCGCTCATTCGCCTTTCGGCCATGCGCTCGGGCGTTCTGCGCATGTCGGTGAAGGAATTTTCCGACGAGCTTGACGGAGTGATGAAAAAGATCATGGAGTACATTGATGGAAAACGATGAGCTTATCCGGCGCGCCGAGGATCTGTGCCGCCGATGCGAAAAAACGGCGAGCGTTACGCACACGGCGTTCCTGACCCCGGCAGAGCAGTTTGCGCTTGAGGCCTGGGCGAAGTCTGCGCCCGACTGCAAAATGCTGCTGTGCGGCGGAAGCGAAGGATGCGAGCGGCGCGCTGCGTTCTTCCTGCCTTTTTATATGGAGGAGGACGGCTTTGATGCATCCGAATACATAAGCGTGCTGCGCGCAAAGGCTCATTTCGGGAAGCCTTCGCACCGCGACTATATGGGCGCCGTGATGGGGCTTGGCATAAAGCGCGAGTGGCTCGGCGATATCTGGGTCAGCGGCGAGGATGCGGTGATATTCCTCATGCAGAGCGTTGAGCGCCATGTTGCCGACGGACTTGACAAGGTCGGCAGATGCGGCGTAAAGGTAAGCCCCGTGCCGCTCGGCGAGCTTAAAGCGCCCGAGCGCAAGGTAAAGCACATTTCGTTTTCCGTAAAAAGCATGCGCTTTGACGCGGTCCTGGCCGGAATATTCGGCCTTTCGCGCACGGCGGCTTCGTCGCATATAGCAGAGGGCGCGGCGAGCCTCAACTACTCAGTGTGCATCAAAAACGATGCGGCCATATCGCCCGGCGACGTGATCTCTCTGCGCGGCTATGGCAAGGGAACCGTCTCATCCTCCGGCGGAATGAGCCGCAAGGGGCGGTTGTTTGTTGAAGCGGAGATATATAAATGATCAATGGCGGAGCTGAATGCTCCGTCATTAAAAATATATTTTATATAATTTGCAAAAATATTTATATAAAACTCTTGACAAATTAAAAAGAGAGGAGTATATTAAGCTCATAAAGAAAAAATATCAGGGTCGGGTCTTAGGATACGGCCCGTAAGCCATGATGAAAGAGAGAAGGAGCCATGAAAAAGACACTTTACAGCTTAATGCTTTCGGATGAAGTGGTCGCCGAGGTCGACAGGCTTGCTCACAGACTCGGAACCAACCGCTCAAATCTTATAAATCAGATCCTTGCAGAGCATGTAAATCTCGTAACGCCCGAGCGGCGCATAAACGATATATTCTCTGCCATCGAGCAGATGATGACGCCGTCGCGCGAGCTTGTTCCGTTTGTTTCGCCGAATACGATGACGATGTCGCTAAAATCCTCGCTGGAGTATAAATACCGTCCGACGGTGAAATACGAGGTCGAGCTTTACCGCGGCGACAGCGACAGCCTCGGCGAGCTGACGGTCATTTTCCGCACGCAGTCGGCATCGCTTATCCGCTCGATGACGGAATTCTTTCGTATCTGGAAGAGCATCGAGGATGCGCACCTGCGCCCGTTGATGGAGCAGGAGCCGCCGAAATATGCTCTGTATGACGGAAAGTTCATCCGTTCCATTTCCGTTCCGGCTCACGACTGCTCGTCGGACGAGCTGGCAAAGGTGATCTCGGAATACATCAAACTTTTCGACACCATGATGAAGGGCTATCTCAGCGGACGCCTTAACGCCCGCGACATTGAAGCCTGTTACTTCTCCCAGCTAAGGAGAGCCGATATTTTAATCTAATTTGAAGAAAAAGAAGGTGTTTTTATGAATGCACAGAACTTCACCCAAAAGACACTTGAAATGATCCAGACCGCCAAATCAATGGCGATGGAAAACAACAATCAGTATATCACCCCCGAGCATCTGCTGTATGCCCTCGTTGATCAGGACGGCGGCCTTATCCCGTCGCTGCTGGGCAAGATGGGCGTTGACTGCAACGCGGTGCTCTCCGAGCTTGACACGGCGATCGAGGGCATGCCCAAGGTCTCCGGAGACTATGATATCTACCTCTCGCGCGAGGCCGAGCGCGTTATGAACGCCGCTGAGAAATCGGCAAAGAGCCTGGGCGATGAGTATCTGTCCGTCGAGCACGTCATGATCGGCATTTTTGCATCCCCCACACCGGCGATAAAGCGCATTTTTGACGGCCACGGCATAACCAAGGCAAAATTCACCGAGGAGCTGTCGAAGGTCAAAAAGGGCCCCGTCACGGGCGATAACCCCGAAAACAGCTATGATGCGCTTAAAAAATACGGCACCGACCTTGTCGAGCGTGCGCGCAGCAATAAGCTCGACCCGGTCATCGGCCGCGATACCGAGATAAGAAACGTCATCCGCATCCTTTCGCGTAAGACGAAGAATAACCCCGTGCTCATCGGCGAGCCGGGCGTCGGCAAGACCGCTATTGCAGAGGGACTTGCTCAGCGTATCGTCCGCGGCGATGTGCCCGAGGGACTTAAAAACAAAACGATATTCTCGCTCGATATGGGCGCGCTTATAGCCGGCGCAAAGTACCGCGGCGAGTTCGAGGAGCGCCTGAAGGCCGTGCTCGAGGAGATCAAGCAGTCCGACGGTCAGATCATCCTGTTCATTGATGAGCTGCATACAATTGTCGGCGCAGGCAAGACAGAGGGCAGCATGGATGCAGGCAACCTCTTAAAGCCCATGCTCGCGCGCGGTGAGCTGCACTGCATCGGCGCAACGACCCTTGACGAGTACCGCAAGTACATCGAAAAGGACGCGGCGCTCGAACGCAGGTTCCAGCCCGTTCAGGTAGATGAGCCGACGGTTGAGGACACCATCTCCATCCTCCGCGGACTTAAAGAGCGCTATGAGGTCTATC